>Ga0209487_1000608_pt1 | contig 32143 bp, 34 predicted proteins | sample Poulit2012_FD_187524 | JGI IMG/M metagenome (GOLD analysis project Ga0209487, IMG submission 187524) | Agricultural soil microbial communities from Georgia to study Nitrogen management - Poultry litter 2012 (SPAdes) (version 2) | ecosystem: Environmental > Terrestrial > Soil > Agricultural land...
TAAAATGGATAGAAGTAGAAGTGTATGGAGCTAAAAATGCGGTATACTTATATAGTGAACCAACAGATGTTTCAACTATACTCTCTACTGATTTATTTAATGAGAAAAAGAGCGTTATATTAACAAGTGCAACACTAACCATGAGAAATTCTTTTTCATATATAGAAAAAAGATTAGGTATTCCTGAGGAACGTCTGATTAAAGAAAAAATAAAGTCACCTTTTTCATACCAAGATCAAGTTCAACTTATGATTCCAAATGATTTTCCAGATATTAAGTATGGTAAATTAGATGATTTTATTTATTCCGTAGCTGAAGCAATCTTATCTTTAGCTGAAATAACAAGCGGTAGGATGCTTGTTCTGTTCACTTCCTATGATATGTTGCGAAAAACATATTACTTATTAAAAGAGACTTCAGAGTCCTATGGATTTAACTTAATTGCCCAAGGCATCTCCAGTGGGAGTCGGTCAAGACTTAAAAAAAATTTCCAAACATATGATAAAGCCATTTTATTGGGGACTAGCTCCTTTTGGGAAGGAATTGATATACCAGGCGAAAATCTATCCTGTTTAATGATAGCCAGATTACCTTTTCAACCGCCTAATCATCCTTTGTATGAAGCTAAATCTAAAAATTTGGAAGCTAACGGTAAAAATCCTTTTTTTGAGTTGGCTCTACCTCATGCTGTCTTGCGTTTTAAACAAGGCTTTGGAAGATTAATACGATCGACAAATGATCGTGGCATCGTTTTTGTATGTGATGCTCGCATCGTTAAAGCAAGATATGGAAGCTTTTTTACGAAATCTATACCGGATGTGCCTATATCCTATGACTCGACCAGTGTATTAATGCAAAATGCAAAAGTTTGGTTTTAAAAATATATACTGATACAACCAAAATTTTGGCTGTATCAGTACACTAAAGCAATCTATAATGGTATAGGTCAGGGTAAATTTGTTGAATTGAAATCTCAACGTATATCTTATTATTTACCCCGAATCCTTCAATATGCTTAGAAATAAAAGGATATAAATAAGGAGAATCTAATATGTATCATAGCGCAAAAAAGAATTTCCTTTTTAATTTAAAACGTTTAAACAATTTACAAGAAGTCAGGGTATGCTATGCAAATCAATTATTATAAAAATAAAAGAACAATTCCGTCATGGATAAAGTGGTTATTTATTGTTGTAGTGCTAATTTTACTTATTTTAGCAATTTATGGCATCATTTTGTATAAAAATATTCAAGAAGCCAAGACAAAAAATTATTCTCAAACTGAAAAAATGGTGTTAGACAAAACAGACATAGTGACAATTGACAAGACAACGCATTATTATGGTGAGAAAGTATATCATATTGTTTTCGGTCATACCACCGATGACGTTGAGGAAATTGCTTTTGTTGAAAAAAGCGACAATAATGATGACAATGAACACATTGAAACTTTTGATAGCGAAGAAATGATATCAGAAGAAAATATACTCACCTTATGGCGAGATGAGTGTAGCAGTTGTAAATTAGTTAAAGTAAATGCCGCTATGATAGATAAAAAAGCATTGTGGGAATTAACATACGAAGATGCTGACCAGCACTATATTATTGACTATTTATCGATGGATGACGGATCACGATATGAACAATACCGATTCAAACGAACATTTAAATAAAATTGTAATTATTTTCATAATACGACAACAAACATTGGTGTTTAATATATGAAAGGTAGGTATGAAAATGTCATTAGCAAGTAGGGTTAAAAGTTTAACTCCTTCGCCAACATTGGAGATTTCTGCTAAGGCACAGCAGCTTAAAAAAGAAGGACATGATGTAATTGGATTAGGAGTCGGGGAGCCAGATTTTAATACACCGAACTTTATCATTGAAGCAGCAAAGCTAGCTATGGATGAAGGTAAAACAAAATATACGCCTTCAAGCGGCATTCCCGAATTAAAGCAAGCAATCAGCAAAAAATTAAAACGAGACAATAACTTACTTTACAATCCTGAAGAAATTATTGTGACAACAGGAGCTAAATACGCACTTTATACACTTTTTCAAGTCTTATTAAACAAAGGAGATGAAGTGATTGTCCCTGCCCCTTATTGGGTAAGTTATCCCGAACAAATCAAGCTAGCAGGGGGAGAACCTGTTGTCGTAGAAACATCTGAAGCAAGTCTGTTTAAATTAACACCCGAACAATTAGAATCACAGATTACTGAGAAAACAAAAGCGATTATAATCAACTCACCGAGTAACCCAACTGGCATGATGTATGATGAAAAAGAATTGTTGGCAATTGGCGAAATTTGTCTTAAGAATAACATTATAATTGTATCAGATGAAATTTACGAGAAACTTATTTATACCGATGAAAAGCATGTTTCAATGGCACAGCTATCACCAGAGTTAAAGAAAAATACTGTCATCATTAACGGCGTATCAAAATCACATGCAATGACAGGGTGGAGAATAGGGTATGCTGCAGGCCCTCAAGAGATTGTGAAGGCGATGACAAACTTTGTATCTCACGCAACCTCCAATCCAACTTCCATTTCTCAATATGCTACACTGGCTGCTTACGAAACAGAAACAGATTCAACCTTAGAAATGCGAGAAGTTTTTTCGGATCGACTTGATACATTATATAATATGATTATTAATGTACCAGGTATCACCTGCGATAAACCAAGCGGTGCCTTTTATTTATTTCCTAATGTCAAAGAAGCAGTCAAAATGAATGGCTTTACGAGGACTGACGAATGGGTGAAGGCATTGTTAGAAGAAGAAAAGGTAGCATTAGTACCTGGTTCCGGTTTTGGGTCCCCAGACAATGTTCGCTTATCTTATGCGACTTCAAAAGATTTATTAATCGAAGCCGCGGAGAGAATCAAACGTTTTGTTACGTCACATCAATAATTATATACTATAATTATAAGAAAATGGAGGTCATTCCTTTGAAAACAACAATAAATCAAGTAAAACAATATGAAGGAAAAACAGTTACAATAGGAGCTTGGCTTGAAAATAAGAGATCCAGTGGTAAAATTGCATTTCTACAATTACGTGACGGTACGGGATATATGCAAGGTGTCGTAGCTAAAAATGATGTGAGTGAAGAAGCGTTTCAGCTGGCCAAAAATCTTCATCAAGAATCTTCCCTTTACATAACAGGAAAGATTGTTGAAGATAAACGTTCTCCACTTGGATTTGAAATGCATGTGCAGGATATTGAACTTATTCATGAAGCGGTTGATTATCCAATTACACCTAAAGAGCACGGAACTGAGTTTTTAATGGACCATCGTCATTTATGGCTGCGTTCCAGAAAACAACATGCTATTATGAAAGTTAGAAATGAAATAATAAGAGCGACGTACCAATATTATCAAAACAACGGTTATGTAAAGATTGATCCGCCAATTTTAACAGCCTCTTCTGCAGAAGGGACAACTGAATTATTCCATACCGAATATTTTGATGAAGAAGCCTATTTATCACAGAGTGGGCAGCTTTATATGGAAGCTGCAGCAATGGCCTTTGGTAAAGTATTTTCTTTTGGCCCGACGTTTAGAGCGGAAAAGTCCAAAACAAGAAGACATTTGATTGAATTTTGGATGATTGAACCAGAAATGGCTTTTGTAGATCATGAAGAAAGTTTAAAAATACAAGAAGACTATGTTAGCTTTTTAGCGGAATCCGTTTTAAATAACTGTCAAATGGAATTAAAGACGTTGGAACGTGATACATCAAAATTAGAACAAATAAAAGCACCATTTCCAAGAATTTCTTATGACGATGCAATTGATTTATTAAAAGAAAAGGGTTTTACAGATATTGATTGGGGCGATGACTTCGGTGCACCTCATGAGACTGCTATTGCTGATCATTTTGATAAGCCTGTCTTCATTACTAATTATCCTGCTGAAATTAAAGCTTTTTACATGAAGCCAGCACCCGGAAGATCTGATGTCGTTTTATGTGCAGATTTAATTGCGCCTGAAGGTTATGGAGAGATTATCGGAGGTTCACAGCGAATTGATGATCTTGAAATGATGAAAGAAAGATACGAACAGCATGGGTTAACTGATGAAGCCTATGAATGGTATCTGGATTTACAGAAATATGGAAGTGTTCCACATTCAGGATTTGGACTGGGACTTGAAAGAACCGTTGCTTGGTTAGCCGGAGTTGAACACGTTCGTGAGACAATTCCTTTCCCTCGTTTATTAAATCGTTTATATCCATAAGTAGAAATCAAATTTATAAACTAGAGAGTCCCTTGCAAAGTATTTGCAGGGGATTCGTTTCGATTAGATAAGTACTGCTTTAGCTAAATGTCGCTCAATCTACATCATACATTTTTAACACATGCTATAATATGAATGAGGTGCTTATTTGATGACGAAAAAATCTTCAATACAAGAAATATTACAAAGCCAAATTACTATACCATCAAAATTATTAACGTCATTTAAATCTTTAGATGTTAATGAAAAGGAATTAGTTGTTATTTTACAATTACATCGGTTTCTCATGAATTTCATTTATTTTCCAACACCAGCCGAGTTAGCTGGTTATTTAACTATTGCTGAAGAAGAGTGTGCTAACATATTAAGAAAACTTATTCAAAAAGATCTACTTTCTATCAAGCAAGTAAATAATGAACAAAACCAATTGAGCGAAATATACTCATTAGATCCTTTATGGGAAAAACTGTATTTTGAAGAGACAGAAGAAAAAGATTCGATAGATGGAACTATTTTTATTCTTTTTGAACAAGAGTTCGGTAGACCGCTATCTCCATTTGAAATAGAGACAATTAATGTGTGGTTAGACGAAGATAATTTGCCACCTTCTTTAATTAAGGCTGGACTTAGAGAATCCGTATTAATGGGGAAATTGAATTTTAAATATATTGATCGCATTTTGAGAAATTGGAAACAAAAAGGGATACAGTCAGTGGAAGATGCTCGTGAGGCAAGTAAGTCATTTCACGAAAAGCAAACTAAACATCAACCAGATGTAAGAAAACGGGATACATCTTTTTATTATAATTGGTTAGAAGGGGAAGACTAATTTAATGTTAAATTTAAAGCAGGTAAGGTTTTGTTTAGACGAAATGGAGAAAATGTTTCCTGATGCTGAGTGTGAACTTGTACATGATAATCCTTTCGAACTTGTAATAGCTGTCTTATTATCAGCACAATGTACGGATGTTCTTGTTAATAAAGTAACTAAAGGTTTATTTGAAAAATACAAAACTCCTGAAGACTATATAGCTGTAACACTTGAAGAACTTCAGCAAGATATTCGGTCGATTGGCTTATACAAAAATAAAGCAAAAAATATTCAAAAACTTTGCCGAAGTCTAATCGACGAATATGAAGGCAGAGTGCCAGAGACACGTGAAGAATTAACCTCATTGGCAGGGGTTGGTCGTAAAACCGCTAATGTTGTTATGTCAGTAGCTTTTGGAGAACCTGCAATTGCTGTTGATACACATATTGAGCGTGTATCAAAACGTTTAGCCATTTGCCGTTGGAAAGACTCTGTCCTTGAAGTGGAAAAGACTTTAATGAGAAAAGTGCCGAAAGAGGAATGGAGTGCTACGCATCACCGAATGATCTTTTTTGGACGTTATCATTGTAAAGCAAGAAATCCCAATTGTTCTGAATGTCCGCTTTTAGACATATGTAGAGAAGGGAAAAAGAGAATGAAAAAAGGGAAAGTAAAATAAAAGTCAAGTGGAATCCCACTTGACTTTTATTTTAGCTATTATTCTTCATTATTCTCCAGAGTCGTTCTCATCGTCATCTTGAGCGTTGTCAAGGTCACTTTCATTTTCATCCTCATCTTTATCATCTTCTTCATCATTATCTTCATCAGGGACTTGGACAGTTGTCGATTTTGATTCACCTTTAATTCCATCATTAGCACCTTCTTCACCAATAGGTGTCACCTTAATTGTGTAGTCTGTACCTGGGGTGGCGCCACTGATTTCCAGTCCATTAGAACTTACCATTTGTGTTTCGCCATTAACATCTACTTCAAAGGAAGCAGGAGGGCCATTGTAACTCCATGACACATCGATAAGTGAACTGTCTTCTTTATATTCAGCAGTTAAGTTCTCGACTGATTTCATATTTTCTTGATCTTCTTCTTCATCTTCAAGTGATACTTTAGTGGACTTTGGATCGCTTCGGCTGTCATCTTTAATGGCGACAACTTGAATTTCATATTCAGAGCCAGATTCTATTTGTTCTATTTCGATGGATTTATCTTCGCTAGTAGAGAGTACTTTCATGTCTCCGCCATCTGTACTAAGACTAACTTCGAAAGATACATCATCATCGTCATCATAATCCCAATCTGCCTTAATAATATCTTTGTCTTCATCATACTTTGCTGAGAGATTACTGACGGGGTCAAGTTTATCAAACTTCTCTGAGGTTTTTTTAGGTTCAGTTCCTTTGACAAATAGTTCTGTGACAATGTTAGAACTAGGTGTATAGTCACTAGGAAGGGATGCTGGGTTTGATCCTTTTTCAACATCCACCTCTACAACAGAATCAGGCTTTACAAAATCCTTTGTCTCTTTATCTTTAGAGAGTTCTGTCATGATATTTTTAAATAAAGCATGTGGTATTTTTGTATCAGGTAGTGGGATATTATTATTATTGTATCCCGTCCAAATAGCGACTGTATAATTGGTTGTATAGCCTGCAAACCAGGAATCTGGACTGCCATCCACATCTTTTCTGTTTGTGGTCCCTGTTTTTCCAACCACAGGGAGTCCAGGTACATTAGCCTCAGTCCCAGTCCCTTCATTGATAACTGAATTCAACATATCAGTTATCATGTACGCTGTGTAATCAGACATTGCCGCTTCTGGTTCCGACTTTAGGTCAATCGTTTTTCCATCAGGAAATTCAACTTTCGTAACAGCATAAGGGTCTGAATGAATTCCTTCATTACCAAAGGCTTGATAAGCACCAGCTAACTCTAAAGGTGTTGCTGAAGCCTCTCCTCCTCCAATAGCGGATTGAAGGTTAGCTGGTTCTTCAAAACGAAGTCCTAATCCTTCAGCAAACTCTTGTGCTTTAGCCGGGCCGACCTCTTCAATAGTTTTTAATGTCGGTACGTTCAGAGATTGTGATAACGCATAACGTGCACTCATCCATCCTTGATATTGACGGTTCCAATTCCTTACATCTAAATCAGTGCCTGGTAAGCGGTAAGGTTTATCATCATTTAATTGATGGTAAGTGGACCATTTATTATATTCGATAGCAGGAGCATAAGCTAGGAGCGGTTTAAACGTCGAACCAGGTTGACGATGTGCATCTAGCGCATTATTTTTCGTGGCATCGTTACCTCGACTGCCGCCAATTGCTCTGATTTCTCCTGAGCTCGTATCTAAAACAACAAGTCCAGCATCCATTATATGCTCTTTACCTTCTGCATCTGTAACATTTTCTGGATAATTAATCGGGTTATCCTCGCTATCACTTAATAAGAATTCCACATGAGATTGTGCTTCAGGATCAAGTGTTGTATGAACCGTTAAGCCATCGGTATATATATCAGCACCATCGACTTTTTCTTTAATTTCTCGGCGAACTTGTTCAATAAAAGCTTCATACTCTTTTGTTTCTGGTTTTTTACCAGCAAGAAGCGATTCAACATCAACTTCACGCGCTTCTTCGGCTTGTTCTTCAGTAATTTTTCCATGTCTGACCATTAACTTCAAAACGGTATTCATTCGTTCGGCAGTTAAATCTGGGTTTTGATATGGATTATATGCAGATGGTCTTTGGGGCAAACCAGCTAAAATAGCTGCTTCAGGCAGGGTAAGGTCATGTAGATCATTCTTACCAAAATATACTTTTGATGCCTCAGCGACGCCATATGCGTTACTGCCATAGAATATTTTATTTAAATACATTTCTAAAATTTCTTCTTTAGTAAATTTGCGTTCCAATTTTAACGCCAACCATTGCTCTTGAACTTTGAGTTTAATTTTCTTTTCATTTGTTAAAAAAGAGTTTTCAGCTACTTGTTGGGTAATTGTACTAGCACCTTCTGCACCAAACCCACGGGTGAAGTTTGCCTTGATTGCCCCGCCAATTCTTCTAATATCAATCCCTGGGTGTTTGAAAAATCTTGAATCCTCGGTTGCAATGACAGCATCAACTAAAACATCGGGTAAATCATCGTATTCAATCTTAGTCCTGTTCTCAGCTCCAAGATCTGCAAATGGGTCACCATTTATATCTAATAAAGTTGATGAAAAAGGGTCTGACAAATTTTCAGCATCAATTGACGGTGCAGTTACAATATAATAAGTAAATAGAGTCCCAACTCCAACCCCGATTACTAATATTGCAATTAATGCTATTCTCATGATTTTTTTCCAAAGTGGTTTGTTTTTAGTCTTTTGTTGTCTTCTACCCATACGAGATTGGCCTTTTGAACTCATGGCATTCATTCCTCCTAGAAATACAGTTGATCAATAACGGATAAATAATCAACTCGTGCTTGGTATTTAAATGGGATAACATAACCTTCAAGTTTTATGTTTTCGTAAGGAATGGACTTCCTTCCATTCTTTTTCATATTATACCAATACGCTAATAAATCTTCAGTTTTTAGTAAGTAAGTTTCATTATATAAAAAAAATCTAATGATAATAAAACTTATCCCGCCGTGGCGAATAACTGATTCCATATGCTTTACTTGGTGTTCGTGAACATTCGCCAAAGGAAATAATGTTTTATTTTTTGTATCTTTCACCTCAAAATCTATATATCGATTTCGGTAAACACCATTGTAATCTGTTGTGGAAGCTTGTTTGAAATAAGCCTCTGTTATTTTTGCAGCACTTCGTCTTGGATAATTAACTTTAACAATTTGAACAGGCGTTGGCTTTTTATGTATGATTGCCTTATCCGTATCAAGATAAAATTGATTTGTTGCATTAATATCCTCTTCAAGTGTCATTCCTCTATTTCCATATCCATGGCGAACGTTAGTGTGAGACGCTGACTTATTCTTACGTTGCCCATTTGGATAATTCATTGAGAGCCCTCCTAACATTTACAGTATCATATCAGAAAAGATAGCAAATGATAACTACTAAACCAAAAATTTAATATAAATGTAGTTATTTATTAAAAGAAAGAAGGTAGCTATCGATTGACCTATAAATGGATTGATAACGATTATATACATTATATAACAAATGCGACACTACGTCATAATCGAGACAATATTACACGAACAAAAGCGTATCAGGAGATTTATATAAACCATCCAGAGATAAGATGGGCTTTACTGGCAAGTGTTGTGTCTCGAAATGCAGGCTGGAATATGACAGACTTATATTTACCTTCTTATTTAAACATACTAGGGGAGTGCGAAAGAGCACACTTAACCTATACGTTATCTAAGCAGCTTAACAAGCCTCAATTTAAATTACTTTCTTACTTTCACGTATCACAATACGTGATTAATGAATGGGAAATATTTTGGCATTCACAAAATAAACACCGATTGATTAATGCTTTAATTATAAATGAGGAGAATGTTATTCATAAACCAATCATAGAAAAGGCTTATTTTAGAAAAAGAGTATTTTTAAGTTTACCTTATTTTATTCAAAATTACTTAATGATGAAGGCTGTTTTATTACCCACCAAATCTGAAACGATATATGGTAAATTTATATTTGGTTTCAAACCGTATTGAATTAGGCCAATTTGCAGTGGAGGCACTTTTTGGAGAGGCTAAGCGACATCAACATATTTTGGAATTTTTACTTAGTATAGAACATACAGGTTCAAGAAGGGATTATGAAAGATATTTAGGTTATCAATTTCAAAGACCTGATTTACGCAGTTGTTACAATGAAGTAAAGCATCAAAATATTGTGCAAAGAGATTGGTATGAACGAGTCAGTATAAAAAAGAGTCGGGTTCATCCACTTGTAAATAACAAGGTAAAAGATATCAGATCGACATTTTATAGGAAACGCTTATTATTAACCAAATATGCTCAAATGAAAGTAAGATTACGTAACATGTTAACATTGTAGGATAATTGCTAAATTGCTCATTCTCAAAGATTTATATTTGCTTTCTTGATCTTTTGAATATTTTTTAATTCTTTTTCTTCATTTTCCATCCTTTTTAAGTAGTATATACCTTTCTAAAAATAACATAAGTTCTTGACAACCTTTGCCTGTTAACTTCTAGTTTTGTCGATTGGGAAGGAGATTCTATAAACGTAGAGAATAAGGGTAATACCGAAACAAATTATGGATGGGGAGAGATGATGATAATGGGGAAAAATCATATGAGTTACGGTATTACTAAAGAAAAGTTTGTAGAGGAATTTGAACAATTAAATCAACAGTTTAGAAAGGTTGAACAAAAGTTATCCGTAAATATCGATTTAGAGATTTTGTCTCGTTTTCAGCAACTCGATAATGCGGTAACTTTTACTATGCAACCATTGAAACGTATTAAGAATCAACTAAATCATGATCGGCATGTCATACAACCGAATCACGCATGTATTAAAGAAAAGTCTGCTTTAGTTTGATTCAGTGCTAATTTTCATTTTAGGTGATAAACTTAACTGTACATCAACTCTAGTGAATTAAGAAAGAAGGTCACTTATTATGGAATTAAAAATATTAACTCAACAATTAAAACAGCATTTAAATAAATTGAAAGAAAGATATGACCATTTTGAGCCACCTAAGAACAGAAGGGATAAAGATTTTTTTGAATTAGTAAAAAGAGAAACGACACCTGTTTATAACTTATTGGAAATGTGGGAAGAAATGGCGTTAGAAAAAGTAAAGGAGAGGGAGATTAACGTTCATCCACAACAAGTAACAACAACAAGAGAAAATATGGAACTTGTGCTGATGCACAGTTATTATATCGATGCCAGGCGTAAAAGATATATGGAAATTAATCACTCTGTTCTGTATATATTCGACCAAATTATTAGCGAATTATCCGTGTTAAATAAGTGATTGAAATCGCTTTACATTTTGTAATATCTATCTTATAATTACTCTCACAGATGTAAAAGGGGAAGTCGAGATGCCCAATAAACAATTGATTGAAGAAGCAATAGCGATTAAAGATAAAGCATATGTGCCTTACTCCAAATTTCCCGTAGGCGCCGCTTTAAGAACAAAGTCAGGTCGAATTTTTACAGGGTGTAATATCGAAAATGCTGCTTATCCAGTATCTTGTTGTGCGGAAAGAGTAGCTATATTTAAAGCTATATCAGAAGGTATTACTGATTTTAGTGAAATGGCTGTAGCAGCAGATACTAATCGACCCGTTCCACCATGTGGTTCTTGTCGGCAAGTTATGAGTGAGTTTTTTCAAAAAGACATGCCTATAACTTTAACAAATTTAAATGGAAAAACGAAAACCTTAACAATGCAGGAGTTGCTGCCGTTTTCATTTGAGCCAGAAGACTTAAGATAAAAAACTATTATGATAGAGACCTGATTTCTCAGGTCTCTATTTTAATGTTATAATATTAACTAGAATTTACACATAAAGGGTAATATAAGTAATACACTGATATTAATTAAGGTAAAAAAATACTTATTTCATATTTAAAAAATAAGAGGTGTTAATAATGAGTGATCAAATTCAATTAAGCGGCAAACAAATACTTGAAAAAGATTTTAAAACAGCGATGAGAGGTTACAATCAAGAAGAAGTCGATGAATTTCTTGATAAAGTCATAATGGATTATAATACATTTCAAGAAAAAATTGACACGTTACAAAAAGAAATAGAAAGCCTAAAAGAGAACGCAGACAGAACTAAAATGCGTTCAAACAATACAAACCATCAAGTAAACTATGATGTATTAAAACGGCTTTCTAATTTGGAAAAAGAAGTATTCGGACGAAAGCATGTTAATTCAGATTACTAATGTTGTTTTAAAAAATAACGTGTAATTTTCTTGGGAATATGTTATAATAACGAATGTTGATAAATTGAATACTCACGTAATCGCTACATGAAATACTGTAGAGGAAAGTCCATGCTCACACAAACTGAGATGTTTGTAGTGTTCGTGCTTGATCAATTCATAAGTCAAGGTTACCGATATGGTAAACGGCAGGATAATTCCTAAGTCTTAATTGATAAGGAAGAGATCCTTGAAAGTGCCACAGTGACGGAGCCAATTTGGAAACATTTTGGGTGGAACGAGGTAAACCCCACGAGTGAGCAACCCAAACAAAGGTAGGGGCATCCTTGATTAGGGAATTCAACCGAAAAAGGGGCAAGCTACAGCTTGCAGATAGATGATTACACCTTTTAGTACCAGACTGACCATCGCTAATAGTACAAAAGGACAGAACATGGCTTATCGAGTATTCAATGGTCATAAAGACAAACACCTTCCAGTAGTTAATGTACATGGGAAGGTTATTTTTTTACACAAAATTAGGTAATACTAGACATAGAGTTAAAAGCTGAAAGGAAAATCATTATGAAACGAGAAGTAACATTAATTGCTACAGCTGCGATGGGACTTGAATCTATTGTTGCAAATGAAGTTAAACAACTCGGATACGACCCAAAAACGGAAAATGGACGTGTGTTGTTCAAAGCGCCCTTAATAGCTATTCCACGTGCTAATTTATGGCTTAGAAGTGCTGACAGAGTCAAAATTTTGGTAGGGGAACATAAAGTAATGACTTTTGACGAATTGTTTGAAGCCACCAAAGCTCTTCCATGGGAGACATTTATAGATGAAACAGGCAAATTCCCTGTGTCTGGTAAATCAGTTAAATCTAAACTTTACAGTGTTTCTGATTGTCAAGCTATCGTAAAAAAGGCTATGGCCGAAAAATTAAAGATAAAGCATGGGATTGTCTCAAAGATGCCTGAGACAGGACAGTTATATAAAATAGAAATATCTCTTCACAAAGACATAGCAACATGGACAATTGATACTTCTGGAGCTGGATTGCACAAACGTGGTTATCGTATTGGACAAGGAGAGGCACCACTTAAAGAAACTTTAGCTGCAGCTTTAATCATGCTCACCAATTGGCAACCAGATGAACCTTTTGTCGACCCTTTTTGTGGCTCGGGGACAATCCCCATAGAAGCTGCATTAATCGGACAGAATATAGCACCAGGCTTTAACCGAGAATTTGCTTCTGAAGAATGGCCTTTTTTAAATCACAAGTTATGGGATCAAGCTTTTGAAGAAGCGGAAGATATGGCAAACTATGACCAACGACTAAACATTACAGGTTCTGATGTTGATCATAATATGATCAAGATTTCGAAGGACAACGCTTTAGAAGCAGGGTTAAGTGACCTAATCTCTTGGAAACAGATGCAAGTGAGTGACTTGTCTGTTAAACAAAAGAATGGTTACCTAGTTAGTAATCCACCATATGGACAACGTATAGGAGATAGAGAAGCTGTTAACAAAACATATCAAGACCTAGGTCTAGGTCTTCGCGAACATCCGTCATGGAGTGTTTATATTTTGACTGCTGCAAAAAACTTTGAAAAATATTACGGACAAAAAGCAACTAAAAAAAGAAAACTATTCAACGGTTTCATAGAAACAGACTATTATCAGTATTTTGGTCGAAAAGTAAATAAATGAATAAAAAAACAGTGATAGTCTGCATGTTGCAGGTTTTTCACTGTTTTTGGTAACAATTAAGAATTTTAATGAATTGTACTCATAATTCGTTTATATACTTTATCCTTATCGAATCCATTGCCCATTGCAAACTTCTCTAATAAATTATTATTCTCATCTAGGAAGTAAGTAAAAGTAGAATGAATAATATCTCCAGTCCCAGGGTCTCTATATAAGAATCCTAACGCATCGGCAACTTCTTGAGTGTCTTTTTCAGAACTTCTGAGGAAAATCCATCCGTCATCAGGAGAATCTACTTCAAAACGACTGGCATAGTCTTTTAGGACTTCTTGCGTATCATCACGCGGATTAATAGTAATCGTTATAAATTCAATATCATCTCCGAAGACACCTTCTTCCTCCAGTTCATGCCTAAGTTTTGACATTTCTAACGTTGTAGTAGGACAGACATCAGGACAATTTGTATACATGAATTCAATCAATCTAGCCTTTTTGGGCATATCACTAAACGCGAAATCTTCATCAAAGATTGTTTCCATTACCACGTCGTCAGGTAATTCAGCACTTCCTGGTCTAATGACCTGTAAGTAGTAAACTCCTATACCTACACCAATAACAAATAATATTGCAAATGAAATATATAATTTCTTCAAGTTTTTTCCTCCTCTATTAATAATCCAAATAAGCGAGAGACATCTTCATTTAACATTAGTATAGAGGGGAAGGGGAAGAGCTTCCCCCTATATTACCAGAGTTTGAATCCAGGTGATCCTGGAGGCGCGTTTTGAATAATATCGATAAACGGTATTGTATACGCAAATAGAATTAAAGCACATGTCACACCAATCCATAGTTTCCAATTCTCTAATACGGCAGGTGTTGTACCAGATGTTTCACCTTCAACTGCAACAGGGAATTCTTGTTCACCCTTAGGTGCAAAGAATGCTAGGTTAACAAAGATGACTAACATTATGATCATACCTATAAATAGAATGGATCCACCGACTGCTTGAGCAAGTTGGTAAGGACCAAAAGCTGCCGTATCAGCATTACCTAAATACTCTGAGTATGCGGAACGTCGTGGCCCTCCTATTAATCCTTGCCAATGCATTGCGCCTGACATAATAGCCATTCCAACTGACCAAACTATTGTTTGAATAATACCCCATTTATTCATACGGGCAGTTAATGTTCTTCCTGTGAGGGATGGGATTAACCAATAAGCTATACCAAAGAATGTCAACATAACTGACGTTGCAGCAGTTAAGTGAAAGTGCCCGGTAACCCAAATCGTATTGTGGACAACTTGGTTCATTTGGTTAGAAGCGTTAATAATTCCACCAGCTCCTCCAGGAATAAACCACACCATACCGATGAATGGAGCTAAGAAGCGAACGTCTTTCCATGGCATTTTTTTAATCCAACCGAATAATCCTTTACCGCCTAATTCACGGCCTCTAGCTTCAAATGTTGCGAACAGTGAGAAAGCGGTCATCAGTGATGGAATAACAACCAAAAATGTTAGGACAACTTGAATATATTTCCAAAATGGATCAATTCCAGGTTCAGTTAGCTGGTGGTGAAATCCAACTGGAATAGAGAATAATAGTAATAAAATAAATGATAGACGAGCTAGTGAATCAGAAAATATTTTTCCACCGATAATTTTTGGAATTATAGCGTACCAAGCCATATAAGCAGGTAATAACCAGAAATAAACAAGTGGGTGACCAAAATACCAGAATAGTGTACGACTTACTAGTACATCTATAGAATCAGTAAATCCTAGAGACCAAGGTATAAACTGAATTAATACTGTTGCAGCTACACCAAGTGTTGCAATTTGCCACATGAGCATGGTGATGACAGACATATAACTGAGAAGCGGTGTACGTTCACCTGGATTTTCTTTTCTCCATCTGGCATGACGTTTGAATATAACGAAACCTTCAAACCAGCTACCTACGATAACCAAGGTCAAACCAATATAGAATCCAGGATGGGCCATCATCGGAGCGTAGAAAGTATATAAAACAGAAGCTTCATTTAATAGAATAAAGGTAGCTGTAATAACAACCCCAATGGTCATCATCCAAAAACCTATCCAAGCAAATTTCCTTTCTCCCGATGTGTACTTACCAGCTGTTTTACTTTGGGAAGCAAGCATAAATCCTAGTATGAAAAATGTCGTTAAAACTAGACCTAAAATAACACCATGAACTGTTAAAATTTGATAATATCCAATACCTGCTGGTAACTTCAATTTACCGGATCTTTCTAATGTCTGTATCAAACCTGCTGAAGCACCGATGAAAAGAGCTATAAATGCTACATACATATGAGCCATTGCTAATTTGGCATCTTGTGTATGAATACTTCTAATCGATTTTTTTATCATGATTCTACCACCTCAATTGTTGCTGCCATTAAATGGTGACCTGCACCACAGTATTCATTACATAGTAATGTAAATGTTCCAGCGTTTTTAAAGGTATTCGTATAAGTGCTAATATAACCTGGTTCCAACATCATATTGACATTAGTTCCAGCTAATTCAAAACCGTGAATAACATCTTTAGTCGTGACATTAAAGTGAACAGTCGCACCTTTAGGAATTTCGACAACTTTATCATCACTTCCCACATCATAATTAAAAGCGGATGCAACGATGGTAAGTTGATATTCATCATCACCAATTTGTTTTAAACCTGGCTCATTAAAAGGTTCTGTTTCATCAACCTTGTCTGGATTTAACGTAACCGCACAACTTGGTGGTTGATTCCCCATGTAAAAGGCACTAATTCCGACTATTATCAGGAAAATAAGTAATGTACCAGTTCCGAATAAGAGCCAGACTTTTTCATATTTATGCATATTCATTTGTTTAACTCCCTCCCGTTACTAACGAATTAAGTATAAGATCCAAACACCAACCCAAGATAAAATTAAAAATCCACCTAACAACATTACTGACATAAATGTACCTTTAAAATCATTGTCTTTTTCTTTATGAACGTCTTTCTTCTCGATGTGATGCTGAGTTTGAGGATTAGCCAATGTTGTTCACTCCTTTCTAAGTTTGATCATGGTAATAAATATTGATATTTCCTTTGAAATAAGTTCTATTTTTATCATACACAATACTGCTATGGTATTTGGTGTTTTTATGGACATTTCACAATTTCTTCAATAACGCTTACACGCGCTTATACCACGTTTTATATAACCTTTTGGTTTAAAAAGTATTTGTCTTTTTCATGACGTTTTAGTGGATAAAAATTGAAATAAAGCAAAAACTAACTTTACGAGGTGGAAGGAAATGGCGAATATAAGTTCTGTAGGGGTGGGTATCCCATCTTACGAAATTAAGCAAGACGAAGTAAAAGATTTGGTGAGAAATCTGTTTCCATATTCTAAAAGGAAAATGGATCGACTAATTCCCGTTTTTGATAACGCAAATATTCAAAAAAGACAGTTGGTTGTAGAAAAAGATTGGTTTTTAGAAGAGCATCCATTTGAAGAGAAAAATAATTTATATATGAAGTATGCTGAAGAACAGTCATTAAAAGCGATCGATCATTGCCTAGATAATGACAATCATCTTGAATCCTCTATCCCCTATAAGGCAATTGATTTACTTGTATATGTATCTAGTACAGGGATTGCAACGCCTTCATTAGATGTGCAAATAATCAACAAAAGGCCTTTTAGAGAGGATATTGCCCGTATGCCATTATGGGGGTTGGGATGTGCTGGGGGAGCCATTGGATTGTCAAGAGTATATGACTGGATTTCAGCTAATCCGACTAAAACGGCTCTACTTGTTTGTTGCGAATTATGCAGCTTAACCTTTCAAAAAGAAGACGTTAAAAAAAGCAACTTAATAGGAACAGCTCTATTTGGAGATGGTGCCGCAGCTTTATTAGTTATGGGTGAAGACTCATCATACCGTTCTAAGAGTAAAGGGACTCAGCCTAAAATAAAACAAGTTCATTCCTATACTAAAAAAAATAGTATGGATGTTATGGGATGGAAAGTATCCAATACAGGTTTAGAAGTGATATTTTCAAAAAGTATACCTTCTCTTGTAAACTCAATGTGGAAAAAACATGTCCAAAAATTTTTAAACTGTCATGGTCTGACAGAACCAGATATCCATTCATTTATTGCTCATCCGGGCGGAAAAAAGGTGCTAGAAGCTATGAAGGAATCTCTAAATACATCGGTGAATAAACTCAGTCATTCCTATGAAGTGTTAAAAAACCACGGAAACATGTCATCTGTTACGATTTTATATGTTTTAAATGAATGGATGAAAGAATCAATTCCTGATCAATCTTATAGTATTTTGTCAGCTTTAGGACCAGGTTTTAGTTCGGAACTTCTTTTACTGGAGTGGATATGAATATGGCAATATGGATGTGGATGATGCTTCTCATTATTATTGGTCAGCGTTTAGGAGAATTAGTTATTGCTAAAAATAATGAGAAATGGATGAAAGAACGAGGTGGAATAGAGATTGGGGAGGACCATTATAAATGGTTTATTATCCTACATGTTTTTTTCTTTGTTAGTTTATTTTTTGAATCGACTTTGTACAATCAAGTTAATAGGAGTTTAAATTATTTATTGCTTTTCTTATTCATCGTCACTCAATTAGGACGAGTTTGGTGTATTGCATCATTAGGTCGTTTTTGGAATACGAAAATCATTATCCTTCCAAACGTTACTTTAATAAGGAATGGTCCCTATAAATATGTCAAACACCCTAATTATATTATAGTAGGGATGGAGCTATTAATTATCCCCTTGATGTTCGGTTCATATATAACAGCGATCGTCTTTCCTGTCTTACACTATATTTTATTGCGCGTACGGATTCCTAAAGAAAATAAAGCTTTAGAAAGTGTAACCCTAAATTAAAACTCTAAAACTTACAATGACACCAAAAAAAGCGGTAATCATTTATGATTACCGCTTTGTATTTTTTATATTTATTTCTTTTCTACATTAGCAGCTTGCGGGCCACGTTCACCTTCAACAATCTCGAAAGTTACTTCTTGACCTTCTTCAAGCGTTTTAAATCCTTCTTCTTGAATAGCGGAATAATGTACGAAAACATCATTTCCTTCTTCAACTTGAATGAAACCGTAACCTTTTTCTGCGTTAAACCATTTTACTACTCCGTTTTCCATGTAAATAATCCTCCTAAAAACTTTCACGTCAAACGTGTTAATACAAATCAGATATGAAAATAAAAAAGATAAACTGATAATCATTAAAATGAATCATCAGATTGGTGCTTTATGAGCGCATACTTCTTTTTAGTCTCAAATCTTCATTGCTTGCCTTTAATATAGCCCATTTCAGAAACTCAGTCAAGATTTTAACACTAAAAAGTAGAACTTTCTCAATATATATTTAATTTTAAGTTTTGCTGTAGTTTTAATATTGTAAGCGCTTATAAAATGAATAATTATCTGTATAATGTTAAAATAATGGTAGAATACCTAGTCAAAATATAAAGGAGTGTACCTTACATATGAAAACAGATATAGAAATTGCTCAACAAGCAACGCTAAAACCAATAAAAGATATCGCTGATCAACTTGGATTATCATCTGAAGATTGGGAGCCATATGGTAATACAAAAGCTAAACTATCTACTGATTTACTTAAAAAATTGGAAAAGAAAGAAGATGGAAAAGTTATCTTAGTGACTTCTATTAATCCAACCACGGCAGGAGAAGGAAAATCAACTGTCACTGTGGGGTTAGGCCAAGCATTGAATCGAATAGGGAAAAAAGCGGTCATTGCTTTACGTGAACCATCACTAGGTCCTGTAATGGGATTAAAAGGCGGAGCAGCAGGTGGAGGCTACTCACAAGTTCTACCAATGGAAGATATAAACCTACACTTTACGGGAGACATCCATGCGATCACAACAGCAAATAATGCGCTCTCTGCTTTAATCGATAACCATATCCATCGCGGAAATGATCTAAACATTGATCCTAGAAGAGTCGAATGGAAAAGAGTAATGGATATGAATGACAGAGCTTTACGTCAAATAGTTGTTGGTTTAGGTGGACCATTAAGGGGCGTCCCACGAGAAGATGGTTTTAACATTACAGTAGCATCAGAAATCATGGCGGTGTTATGTTTGGCGACGAGCTTAGACGATCTTAAAGAAAGATTAGCAAGAATGGTAGTTGCTTATACTTATGATGAAGAGCCGATTACGGTTAAGGATTTGGCTGTTGAAGGTGCCCTGGCTTTATTACTTAAAGATGCTATGAAACCAAACTTAGTACAAACTATCGAAAATACACCTGCCATTATTCATGGTGGTCCATTTGCCAATATCGCACACGGATGTAATAGTATTATGGCAACTAAAACCGCTTCAAAGTTAGGTGATTATGTCGTCACTGAAGCTGGTTTTGGTGCGGATTTAGGTGCTGAAAAGTTTCTAGATATAAAAACGCGTGCTGGAGATATTGAAACGGATGCCGTCGTCATTGTGGCAACTGTCCGTGCCTTGAAATTACATGGTGGAGTAGATAAGGACAACTTAACTGAAGAAAATGTCGACGCATTAAAAGCTGGTATGGAAAATCTAGAGAAGCATATTGAAACGATCAAGCAATTTGGTCTACCATTTGTCGTTTCAATTAATAAATTTCCTACAGATTCAAAATCGGAAACTGAATTTATAGAAGATTGGTGCGAGTCAAGAAACGTCCAGGTTGCTCTTACTGACGTTTGGGCTAAGGGAGGAGAAGGCGGTATATCCCTTGCTGAAAAAGTGATTAAAAAAGTTGAAGAAGCGGAACGAAACTTTAAGAGAGTATACGACTTGAATGAAACATTGGAAACTAAAATTAGAAAAATTACCCAAAAAGTATACGGGGCAGATGATATTGATATATCACCACAAGCCAAAAAACAAATTATGTTTTATGAACAACAAGGGTGGGGCAAGTTGCCAATCTGTATGGCTAAAACGCAATATTCCTTATCAGACAATCCAGCTCTTATAGGAAAACCTGAGAATTTCACGATTAATATTCGCGAATTACATCCTTCTGTTGGCGCAGGGTTTATCGTTGTTTTAACAGGTGACGTTATGACCATGCCAGGATTACCAAAGAAACCTGCTGCTCTTAATATGAATGTCACTAATGAAGGAAAAGTGACAGGACTCTTTTAAGTGGAGAAAACACAACAGTTAGCAAAAATCCACGACTATGTGTATGTGTTATTTCATGATGACAGTACCGGGCATGATTACTATCACATGAAAAGAGTAGCTAAAATGGCCAAGTTTATCTCTAGTGAAGAACGCGGCGATACATTCATCAGTGAGGCGGCAGGCTGGCTTCATGATATTGGAGATAAAAAGCTATTTAACACTCCTGTTGAGGCAATAAAAGAAATGAATACTTTTTTAAGGGACATTCAAATTAGTGATCATGAGATCCATCAAATCCAAGTTGCTATGAAGGATGTTTCTTTCAGTAAAGGTGATAAAACTCCTACTACATTGGAAGGGAAAATTGTTCAAGATGCTGATCGTCTTGATGCCCTTGGTGCTATCGGGATTGCTAGGACATTTGCTTATGGAGGAGCGCGTAATCAATTGATCCACCACCCGGACAAGCAAGACAAAACATCCATTCAACACTTTTATGATAAATTATTATTATTAAAAGACAAAATGAATACGAGTACAGGAAAAAGTCTAGCGATGAAAAGACACATCATCATGATGGAATTTTTAGATCACTTTTATGAAGAGTGGGAAGAATAAAAAAGAAGTCGGAATATAACTATCAGAGTACATCAAAGCCGAACGATGGATAATACTCAATCCAAACGTTCGGCTTTTGAAGTAAAATTTATAAAGGTTATTTTATTTTCCCAATCTCTTTAAATAAACTATAAATTCTCCTTTTAACTACTTACTGATCCTTCTTTTTCTGCCCGACCGCTATTTAGTAACCAATTATGTTGAAAAATTTCAGTTACAGCCAGGAGCGCACCTGTTAATAGGGAACCCCAAAATGTGACAAATGAATCAGCGAAAAACATAGCTCCAAAATATATGATAGCAGAAGACAGCACAAAATCTATAATTGTCATCATCCAATTCGTATCTTCTCTTAACATGGCGACTTCCAAAAAGTAGCCAATAAGCGCAGCTACGATACCTAATATGATTGGCTGATACCAATTAGCAAAATCCACATTAGGTAAAATCCATGAAGCAAAGATAATGCCAATTGGAGTAATAATAAGCTTCACTACTAATCCCATTGTTTATCCCACCTTGAGTGTAGTTAATAGGATTAGTATTTGTTATAAAGTGAAAATTATTAAATAGATAAACAAAAATTTAACATATTTTAATTAATACGTTTTGCCCCAATATATTTATCTCTCCAGTAAGAATTGGACATTTCACTTACTTCGACTCCACGAGATTCACCTGCATGAATAAACTTGTTATTACCAAGATAAATCCCCATATGAGAGGGACCAGCTTTATATGTTTCAAAAAACACTAAATCACCAACTGAAGGATTATCAACATGTTCGCCAAAATTCCAAACATCGCTAACAGTTCTGGGAACAGTTATATTTCTTGTTTGATAAACATAATGAATAAAACCACTGCAGTCGAAGCCACCTGGGGAATCTCCACCCCATACATAAGGTGTGCCTACTAAAGATTGTGCGGTTTCAATAATTCCAGCATCATTCGCTCCTTCGATTTGAACACTTTTTACTGTTTCTTGCTCATCATCCTCATTTTCGTTTTTTGTTGTATCTTCGTTTTCATGGGCATTCTCAGACTGTGAATCATTTACAGTTACTTCGTTTTGCTCATTATCTTTTTCTTCAGATTCGTACAATTCCTTTAAAGACGCATTTGCTAAGTTGTTTAATAGTTCTATATTATGGTTTTCTTCTGCTGTTTTTAAAGCATTTTCAGTTAGTGGACCATAAATTCCATCAATTTCTCCTTCATAATAACCGAAGTATTGCATTACTTCTTGCACGGTCTCAACTTCTTCACTTTGCATCTGTATATTTATTGATTCCGTTAAATTTTCTACTTTGGATAGTAACTTTTTCTTTTCCGCATTAACGACAGCATGGACAGTTTGTGGATTAGCTAAGCCAGTTACATCTATATCAAAGTCTTTTTGAAATTTTTTCAGTGCATGCTCAGTTATGACGTCAAACTCTCCATCTATTGGGTCTTTGTAATAGGATAAATGACTAAGTTTTTCTTGAAGTAGACGAACAACCTGGCTATGTTCCCCGTAATTAAGTTTTTCAGATTCGATTAATAACTTATTTTCTAAAGCGGGATAAGCATCAACATAAACTGCAAATGGTTGTGTAGCCGCAAAGCTATAAAGGAATGAATGTTTAAGGACTTGCGCAGCAGTGCCATTCATATAAAAGCTCCTTTCTGTTGACCATCTAAAATTATTTTATGGTCTAGTTCCATCTATATGAGTTACAAGTAAGTTACAAACAAGTTACAATAACCGATTTTTATTTGACTAAGTCGCTACAAATAATTTAAAATTGTTGATTGACTTACTATATTCAGGTATTCTTACATTAAGTAATGAGGTACGGATATAACTAATATGGAGGAGATCCAATGAGGACCGGAGAACAAGCTTATTTAGATTTATGTAATTATATTTTAGAGAATGGGTCAAAAAAAACGGATAGAACAGGAACAGGAACCTATTCTATTTTTGGCTATCAAATACGCTATGACTTAAATGAAGGATTTCCATTATTGACGACAAAAAAAGTTCCTTTTCGGCTCATTGCAAGTGAGCTGTTGTGGTTTATAAAAGGGGATACGAATATCCGTTATTTACTAGAGAATAATAATAATATATGGAATGAATGGGCATTTAAAAAATGGGTGGAAAGCGATGAATATAACGGTCCTGATATGACTGACTTCGGTATTAGGAGTCTTGAAGATAGTCAATTTAAAAAAGAGTATCAAACACAGATGGAGAACTTTAAGCAAGAAGTTTTAAATAACCAATCATTTGCCAATAAATACGGTGATTTAGGTTCTGTGTATGGTAAACAATGGCGAAACTGGAAAACATCTACAAAACAAACGATTGATCAACTACATGAAGTGATTGAATCTATCAAGACAACACCTCATTCACGTAGACATATTGTGTCGGCTTGGAATCCTGAAGATATTCCATCTATGGCCTTACCACCATGCCATACTTTATTCCAATTTTACGTTGCTGATGGCAAACTTTCATGTCAGCTTTATCAAAGAAGTGCAGACGTGTTTCTAGGCGTTCCATTTAATATCGCAAGCTATGCTTTGCTAACACATCTCATTGCACATGAAACGGGTCTTGGAGTAGGAGAGTTTATACATACATTTGGGGATACGCATATTTACACCAACCATGTTGAACAAGTAAAAACTCAGCTTACACGTGATATGAGACCTTTCCCGACTTTGAAAATCAAGACGGACAAAAAATCAATTTTTGATTTTGAACTTAATGACTTTGAGATCATTAATTATAATCCACACCCAACTATAAAAGCACCTATAGCTGTTTAAATATTAAATCAAGGAGCGTTATTATAAATGATTTCTTTACTTGTAGCCATGGATCAAAATCGTGTTATCGGTTTAAATAACGATATGCCATGGCACTTACCGAAAGACTTAAAATTTTTTAAACAAAAAACAGTCGGCCATACTATTGTTATGGGAAGAAAGACATTTAATTCAATTGGTCGTGTTTTACCAGATCGAAAACATGTGATTCTCACTAGAAATAAGAATGTGATTTTTCCTGAAGGTGTAGAAGTACTTCATGATATTTCCGAAATTAAAGACCTTGATAATAATCATCCAAATGACGAATTATTTATTATAGGCGGTGGGAAAGTATTCGAACAAGTGTTACCAATTGCTGAGCGAATGTATATTACACTTATTGATGAAACATTTGAAGGGGATGTTTATTTCCCGAGTTTTTCTGAAGAAGAATGGACATTGACTTCTAAGGTTGCAGGAGAGAAAGATGAAAAAAATCCGTATGACTATTTCTTTTTACAATATGATAGATCTTGAAAGGGGTTTAAAATGAACACGTGTGGTGTAATTTTATCAGGAGGTAAATCTTCGCGAATGGGGACGAATAAAGCTTTATTAACAATAGATAATAAGACTGTTATCGAAACAATAGCGGAGGAACTTCAATTAGTAAGTGATAAAATTATCGTTGTTACAAATGAACCCGCAGATTATCAATTCTTAAATTTACCTTTAGTGAGCGATCGTTATCCAGATAAAGGTCCTCTTGCTGGTATTGAAACCGCAATGTACCATTTTGAGGCAGATCATTATATAATTTCAGCATGTGATATGCCGTTTATTAATCACCAAGTTTACCAATATTTACTTGAAAATCTTGGAATTTACGATGCAATCGTACCTGAATATGATGACCAGTTACATCCTCTTTCTGGTATTTATCGTAGAAACGCTTTAAATGTTATAAAAAAACAAATAGAACAGGGTAATTTAAGAGTGAAAAGTTTTTTTGATTTTTTAGATGTTAAATTTGTTAAAAAATTTAATGACATTGATGAGACTTTGCTTAAAAAGCACTTTTTCAATATGAATAATCCTGAGGAGTACCAACAAGCGAGGGATTATTAAGCTTGTCATTCTTAAGCAAATCATGTTAAACTAAGAGGGAAAATCCATATTTATGTATGTGAGTAAGATTAATGAATTTTGCAAATAAACTTCTGAGGTGATATAAATGGCACAAATTGGAATTCCTAGTTTAATTCTAATTCTTGTTGTTGCGTTAATTATTTTTGGCCCTTCTAAACTACCGGAGATTGGAAAAGCTGCAGGAAGTTCTTTAAAAGAATTTAAAAACGCTACTAAAGGTATAGTGGATGATGAGTCAAAAGAGGGAAAAGATAAATAAATCATACTCTCAGGGAAGGTGTAGGGGATGACCTTACATCTTCTTTTATGCTAAATTTTTTTATTTTGCTTATTGATCTAGATTGATTAAAGTAGCTTCATCGATAGGGAGAGTGAAGAAGTATGCCTTCGAATACAGAGCTGAATAGCGACATCGAAATGAATATTGTTGATCACCTGTCGGAATTAAGGAAAAGGCTGATCATGACAGCTATCTTTTTTATTGTTTCTTTTATAGTTAGTTTCATTTTTGTGAAAGATATTTACCATTTTTTTGAAAAGGATATTGACTTTGTCCTTAATATTACAAGTCCTGGAGATACAATTTGGATTTATTTTACCATTGCAGGGCTTATGGCCATTGTCCTTACACTTCCAATTTTATGTCTGCAAATATGGTTATTTGTAAAACCAGGATTAACAAAATCTGAACAAAAAGTATCCTTAGCTTATATTCCATCTGTCTTTCTTTTGTTCGTTTTAGGGCTTGTATTCGGTTATTTTATCTTTATAAATTTAATTCTGCCGTTTTTAATATCTTTAAACGATGGGATGTTTAACGAGTTATTTACGGTTGATAAATACTTTAAGTTTATGTTCCGGTTGACATTACCATTTGCTGCTTTGTTTGAAATACCAGTCATTACGATGTTTCTTACTAGTATCGGTATTCTAACACCTCAGTTTTTAAGAAAATATCGTAAGTATGCTTATTTTATTTTACTTATTGTGGGTGCCTTGGTTACACCACCAGATGTCGTGTTACAGATTGTCGTAGCTGTCCCATTAATGTTACTATATGAAGTCAGTATTTATTTATCAACAATCATTTACAGAAAAAAACTCCGAAAACAACAGGAGTTATGATATAAAGAAGAATATGCTTAATTGAGGGGGAGAAAGTTGGAAATTTCATTTTATCATTTTGTCATGACGTATCGAGGTAAAACAATACCTGATGACATGAGTAAATTAGCCGATTGGATTTTTAATGACCATGGCTTTCCAAAACAATCTACATCCTACCATGAGATTAGTGATTATTTGGAAATGAATAGTCCCTTTTCAAATGCGCTGACTGTGTTTGACGATCTTTTCGAAGCTTACAAGTTAAAAATCAATCCTGATTTATAAATTTGAACGTATGTTACTCCCTTTCCAGATTCATAGGGATTTTTTTCTTGGTTATTCGTCATTTAATGACTATTGTGTTGTGGAATCTTGTTAGTTCTTGCGCTTGCCCGGGAAATATTAACCGATTATTACCCCGTCTTTTATATATTATTGCCTACACACTAATATAAATAGGGCATACTATAACTTTAGAATATATTATCGTGATAGGAGGCATATATATGGTATTCCGACCACGTCCATCAAATCAAATACCACCAGGGCATCGGCCTCTAAGACCTATGGGTAATAACTTACCTGCACCAACACAGGGGGCAGGTAATATTATAGAGCAATTTAAACAAGCCAAGCCAGCACTTACTGATATAGCGAGCAAGGGAATAGGTGGGATGTCTAAAACATTAAATAATGTTCAACAAGTACTTAGAGTAGTTGAAACAACAGCCCCTCTAGTAAGGCAATACGGCCCACTTGTAAAAAATCTTCCTGCCATGCTTAAAATGATGAAAGCACTTAATGATGCTGATAATTTTGAGACTGAGGATTCATTAGAATCCGATGAGCTAAATCAAGAAGTCTCATCAAACGCTATTTCCCCAGAAATAGAATTAGATAACTTAGAGAATGAAAGTAATAAACAAGAACAATCTAAAACCAGTACACTTGGTCAATCAAAACCAAAACTATTTATATAAATGAATAAATTATAAAACATTCTGGTTGATTTTTACAGTAAATAAAGGAAAATAGAACTTAACATTAATTAAAGGAGGGATTCGTTTGAGCAAATCATATGAATTAGCAACATTTGCAGGTGGCTGTTTTTGGTGTATGATTGAACCGTTCGATGAAAGACCAGGAATTATTTCAGTTGTTTCAGGTTACACCGGAGGCAATGTTGAAAATCCTAGTTATCATGAAGTTGCATCAAACACAACAGGTCATATGGAAGCTGTGCAAATCACATATGACCCTCATATTATGCCATATAAGAAACTCGTTGAAACATTTTGGCAGCAAATTGATCCAACTGATCCTGGAGGTCAATTTAACGACCGAGGTGAATCATATAAGACTGCAATCTTCTATCATAATAACAATCAGAAACAAGTAGCCGAAGACTCAAAACAAAAACTTGAAACAAGTGGCAAATTCTCTGATCCGATTGTTACTAAAATCTTGCCAGCTAAAGCATTTTATCCAGCTGAAGACGAACATCAGGATTACTATAAAAAACATTCTTTTCATTACCGGTTATACAAAAAAGGATCCGGAAGAGAAGATTTTATAGAAACTCATTGGCATAATGATAAAAAAGAAAGCATAAAAGAAAAATTAACTCCATTACAATATGAGGTCACTCAAAATAATGGAACAGAACCTCCTTTTCAAAATAAATATTGGGATAATGAAGAAGAGGGGATTTATGTAGATATTATTTCTGGTAAGGTATTGTTCTCGTCAAAAGAAAAATTTGATGCGGGTTGTGGATGGCCAAGCTTTACCAAGCCTGTAGACAATTATGAACTAAAAGAAAAAATGGATACAACTCATGGTATGATTCGAACGGAAGTAAGAAGCAAAGAGGCGGATTCTCATTTAGGGCACGTATTTAACGACGGGCCAAAAGAACATGGTGGATTGCGCTATTGCATGAACTCAGCCGCGATGCGATTCATACCAAAAAGTGACATGAAAAAAGAAGGCTACAGCGATTACTTATATCTTTTCAATTAGGTGTAATCTGTCAAAAAAGAGAGGGTGTTCTATATATGATTCATTGGGATTGGGAAAACTCACCGGTAATTAAACAAATCGAATGTGTACATGCCGATGCTAAGAAATTCATTGTCCATAATAAGTTAACCCCTGGAAAAAAGTACGATGTTAAAAATGAAACTGAAGAATTTTATTTTATCATCGACAATAGCGATCGAATCGGTGGTTTTAAAAAAGAATACTTTAAAGAGTTAAAATAACAGGCTTTAGCCTGTTATTTTTAGTTTACAAAAGTGTCTAGTGTTGGCAGGTCATTTTATTTAATCGTAAATTGCTTATATCCTTTTTCTCCCTCTGTTTTTTCTATTTTCACATCATCAACTCGAATAAAGCGGTGAAACCCATTTTTAATTTCTGTTACATATTGATTCACTTGGTTATCAGCCCCTTCAACTTCCATTTCTACTGTTCCATCTTCCCGGTTCATGACCCACCCGTAAAGATTATATTCATTCGCTTTCTGCTGGGCAGAATATCGAAATCCTACACCTTGCACATGACCGCTAATAATTAAATGAAAATGCATTGATTTCACTCCTTAACATAGATACTATTCTATACCACTACTGAAAAACTACTAACTTAAAGTTTAACAAGAATTATAAAAAACTAAAAGTAAGGGTAAACTGCATACTAATGTTTTATTCTGTCTGAAACTAAAAGTGTGACAATTATCACACTCATTGAAATAATCATTAATATTACTTGGTGTATATATTTAGACATGATATGGTAAAAAGAAACAAATTATTTAGACACTAACAAAGTTAAACAAAAAGATTTCGGAGGTGGCGTAATGGTAAAATCTTCTACACCTTTTTGGAAAAGATTATCGTATTTTGGTAAGTCAGAGAAGTTAAATGATCAATATGAACGATCACCATTGGACAGGCATTCTGAACAAATTTATCGTAACAGATGGCAGCATGATAGAGTGGTTCGTACAACGCATGGAGTAAACTGCACAGGATCATGCAGTTGGAAGGTACATGTTAAGGACGGGATTATTGCATGGGAAACTCAGCAGACAGATTACCCCTCAACAGGTCCAGGGATGCCAGAATATGAACCACGTGGATGTCCAAGGGGAGCTTCTTTTTCGTGGTATACATATAGTCCACATCGTGTCCGCTATCCATATATTCGCTCTTCATTATTGTCTTTGTGGTCTGAAGCTCTAAACGAAGAAAAAGATCCAGTTAAGGCTTGGCAGAACATAATAGAAGATCCAGAAAAAGCGGAAAGGTATAAATCAGCACGAGGAAAAGGCGGCTTTGTTCGCACAACGTGGGAGAAAATTAACACGTTAATCTCAGCCTCTTTGATCCATACAATAAAAAAAGAGGGCCCTGATCGAATTTTTGGATTTTCTCCAATTCCCGCTATGTCAATGGTTAGTTATGCGGGCGGTTCACGTTTCTTAAATTTAATAGGTGGTTCTCTGCTTAGTTTTTACGATTGGTATGCAGATTTACCTCCAGCTTCCCCACAAGTTTGGGGAGAACAAACCGATGTTCCCGAAAGCTCGGATTGGTATAATTCTAGTTATTTACTAGTTTGGGGATCCAATTTACCCCAAACAAGAACTCCTGATTCCCACTTTATGATTGAATCAAGATATAAGGGAACTAAAGTAGTCGCTGTTGCTCCGGATTACGCCGAATACGTTAAATTTGCGGATACTTGGCTGCCAGTTGAAGCAGGAATGGATGCAGCTCTTGGTATGACAATGACACAAGTTGTTTTAAATGAATATTATGTTCAGCAAGAAACTCCTTATTTTAAGGAGTACGTTAAGAAATATACTGATCTTCCATTTTTAATTACTTTGTCCAAAGAAGGAGATAAACTTCGTAGTGGCAAATTTCTTCGTGCGGAAAATCTTGACATGGAAATCTCGAATGCTGAATGGAAAACAGTGATGTTTGATCAAAAAACAAATAAATTCGCGACGCCAAATGGCACCGTTGGACACCGCTGGGAAGATAATAAAAATTGGAATTTACATTTGAAGGACACAGACAATCAACTTGGGGATATCGATCCTTTACTTAGTTTTGTTGATAATGCAGATGAGATAGTTGAGGTTAGCTTTCCTCAGTTTATGGTTAATACAAAAGATACATTTTCCCGAAAAGTACCTGTAAAAAAAATAGAAATAGACGGGAACGAACAATATGTAACGACTGTGTTCGACCTTCTTTTAGCTAACAATGGGGTAACAAGAGAACAACTTGGTGAAAAAGAACTAGACTATACTGATGAAAACAGTATATACACTCCTGCTTGGCAAGAAAAATTAACAGGAGTACCTGGCGGAGATGTTGCTCAAATTGCAAGAGAATTTGCTCAAAATGCAATTGATTCCAATGGTCGATCCATGATTATTATGGGATCAGGCATCAATCATTGGTATCACTCAGACATAATATACCGGACAATATTGAATCTAGTTATGCTGACCGGATGTGAAGGTGTTAATGGAGGCGGCTGGGCACATTATGTTGGACAAGAAAAAGTTCGCCCGCTGGAAGGGTGGCAATCTATAGCAATGGCTCGTGACTGGGGAGGCCCACCTCGCCTTCATGCGGGCACGTCATTTTTCTATTTTGCAACTGAACAATGGCGCTATGAAGATCAAAAAGTCGATCAGCTTATCTCTCCTTTAACAAAAGAAGCTCGTTACAAACATCTAGGAGATTATAACTCTCTTGCGACTCGACTTGGTTGGCTTCCATCTTATCCGCAGTTTAATAAAAACTCGATTAATATGGCGAACGGAAAATCAAACGAGGAAGTATCAAAAATGGTTGTGGAGCAAATTAAATCTGGAGAGTTGGAGTTTGCAAGTGATGATCCAAGTAACCCAATTAATTTTCCTAAACTTTTGTTTGTCTGGCGAGCTAATCTTATCGGTAGTTCTGCAAAAGGACATGAATATTTCCTGAAGCATTTACTAGGAACACATGAAGGAACGTTAAGTGAGCAAGGAGAAGAAAAGCAAACAAACGAGATAAAGTGGATTGAAGATGTTCCTGAAGGGAAACTTGATTTACTCATAAATTATGATTTTAGAATGAGCGGAACAGGTTTATACTCGGATATTGTCCTTCCAGCTGCTACATGGTATGAGAAACACGACTTGTCAAGTACAGATATGCATCCTTTTGTTCATCCATTCAATCCAGCTATCACTCCGCCGTGGGAGTCAAGGTCGGATTGGGATGCATTTAAATTACTTGCTAAAAAATTCTCTGAGATGTCTGAGCATTACTTTTCAGAACCTGTTCAAGATGTTGTTGCTACTGCTTTGCAGCATGACTCCAAAGACGAAATTGCCCAAGCATACGGTAAAGTACCTGATTGGAAATACGATGATTCTATCGAGCCAACACCGGGGGTGAATTTCCCAAGAATCCAAGTCGTGGAACGAGATTACTCCAAAGTATATGAGAAATTTATTACTTTAGGTGAAAATGTGCGTAATCAAATTGGTGCACATGGAGTTAGTTGGCAAGCTGAAGC
>Ga0209487_1000609_pt1 | contig 32137 bp, 35 predicted proteins | sample Poulit2012_FD_187524 | JGI IMG/M metagenome (GOLD analysis project Ga0209487, IMG submission 187524) | Agricultural soil microbial communities from Georgia to study Nitrogen management - Poultry litter 2012 (SPAdes) (version 2) | ecosystem: Environmental > Terrestrial > Soil > Agricultural land...
AGGATATTTTCAGCCTTAGAATCTCCAATACCATTCAAAGTCATTAGAGCCTCTTTATCTGCTTCATTGATGTTTATTTTCGTTGTTTCTTCTTCCCCTCCTTCTAGTGATTCTTGTGCTATCGTAGATTCTATCGGTGGATCTTCGCCTATTTTCGGAACATAAATCACCATCTGATCTGAAAGAAGCTGAGCAAAATTAACAGCCGTAGTCTCCGATTCATCCAGTAATCCTCCCGCTTTATCAATAACATCAATAATTCTGCTCCCTTCTTCCATGCGATAAACTCCTGGATTTTTTACTTGACCTTTAATATCTACAATAATTTCCTTAGAGGATTTTTGTATTGGTTCTTCTTCAGTAGTATTTTCATTTTCTTCGGGTAATATTTCTTCTGAATCCTCAATCATCAACTCCTCAATTAAATCCTCCTCCGGCTCAGCTTCCTTTTCTTTTAATGATTTAAAAAGAAAAAACAAACAAATCGTTAACCCAATTACTAAACCAGTTAATAACATCATTAATATATGCCAATATTGTCTTATTTTATTTTTAATCTCTTCCATTGACTTCACCTAACTTCCCCCTATATATATAATTAGCCAAAAAATCGAAAATTCTCGAAAAAACTTTAATGTTTTTTTAATTTGGACTCTCTTATTCAATAGTCATGAAGTCTATGAAAATAAAAAAAACATTGACGTATCAGATTCAATGCGTCAATGCCTTAGTTTTTTTATTTGGGTAGATTTGATTCTATATGTTTTAAATATCCGATCTTTCCATTAATTATTTAAAAGTTATGCAGCTAGTAGTTCCTCGTCAATTATCGTTCCTAATAACGGATGAATATTTAAAGCCGTTGTTTCTTGATTCAATTCTTCAAGGAAGTCTAACGCATCGGATATAGTTTTTACGGGAATAATTTCCATCTCCGTGTCTATCGCCTCTGCGGCATCTAGTGCTTCTTGATAATTCGTTTGTAACTTTGGATATACCTTTAAAACTTCTTCATCTAATTCATCATCTGGAGCAAAGAAGTATTCCGCTCCTTTTTCATCAGCAGCGACAACTTTTTTAGCAATGCCCCCGATTCTTCCAACTGAACCATCCGGAGAAATCGTCCCTGTTCCTGCTATTTTATGAGAACCATGAATATTTTCGCCCATTAATTGACTATAAATCTGTAAAGAAAACATTAAACCAGCAGAAGGACCACCGATTTCACCCGAATGAATAGAAACTTCTGGTACCGTTTCAAGGCTTGTATTATCGACTAAACCAATTCCAATACCTGCTACTCCCGTGTCTAAAGGTATTAATTCACCCGAGGCGGTTAATAACTCTCCTTCTCTCTCAAACTCTATATCCACTTTTTCTCCTACTTCTTTGGCAGACACATATTCAATAAAATCGTGTGATTGATCAAAAGAAAGACCGTCTACCGATTTTACGGTATCGCCAACTTTCAACTCGTCCGCAAAAGAGGAATTATCTAAAACTTGTAGAACATATACACCATTATAAAGAAGTTCGTAATCTTTATCTGCCGCTTCAAAGGCCACTTGTATCGCAGTATTTATAGAACTGTCCATATAATAATTTTGTATAACATTATATTCTTCGTAATTATCTATATCGCCAAATAATTCTTTTTCTGTGACTAAATCTCTAAATGGAAATACACTTGATAAAGCAGTAAAAGGAGTTGCTTGTTGAATCCCAACGGTTGTAATATAAAAGTCACCCGAATCGTTGAAGTATTCATGGTCGACTTCTACCATATCATTTAATTCAAAAGCTTGCCCTGGAACTTCTAAATATAAAGGGAGGGGTAAAAAGAAAAACAGATACAAAACAGCGAATATTAAAAGTGTTTTAATCCACGTCGAAATTTTTTTCATCTCATCATCCTACTTCCATTTACTTTTTAGTGTATTTTTCTTTCATCCGCTTTGCGATATTTTCAGGAACCATTCCTGAGATATCTCCATCAAATTGTGCAATTTCTTTAATGAGTGAAGAACTTACAAAGCGGTACTTTTCATCTGCCATTAAAAAGACAGATTCAATCTCTGGAGCTTGTGTTTTGTTCATCGAGGCAATGTTCATTTCATATTCCATATCCGCGACCGATCTTAAGCCTCTAAGCATTACTTTTGCATCCAACTTTTTGGCTAAATCTACAATTAAGCCATCAGTGAACTGGATAACTTTTACGTTATTATTAGAATGTTTACAAATGACCTCTTGAATCATCTCTACCTTTTCATCCGCATTAAAAAGAGATTTTTTTGAAGTATTTGTACCTAAAGCGATAAACACTTCATCAAACATTTTTGAAGCTCGATTTACAATATCCAAATGTCCTAAAGTAAATGGATCAAAACTCCCTGCATAAATTGCTTTTGTCATATTCGCTCCCTCTTATTCTATCGAATTGATTTGTTGATAAATATAAAGTTTCGATTTACCAAATTTTCGCTCATCCCATAATTGAAGCCCATTTATTTCTTCAGGTAAAGTAACATCACTAGCTACCTCACAAACAATTAAGGCTACTTCATCCAATAAATCTTGATTCAAAATATTTTCTATATCTTGTTCGATCGTTTGTTTTGCATACGGTGGATCCAAAAAGATCAAACGAAATTTTTCATGGCGATTAGCCAATAGATTTATAGCCGCATCAGAAGAAGAATTTAAAACTTCAAATTTAAATGTTTCTTTTGTTATTTGAAGATTCTTTTTTATTACTCGTGTAGCGATGTGGTTGTTATCAACTAATACAGCCTCATCCATTCCACGAGAAACCGCTTCAATCCCTAAAGCACCACTTCCAGCATATAAATCTAACACCTTGCCCCCTTTAAAATATGGCCCAATAATGTTAAACAAGGTCTCTTTTAATTTATCTCCCGTTGGTCGAGTATCTCGACCAGGTAAACTTTCTAATGGTCGTCCACCATAAACTCCTGATATAATTCGCATAGACTCTCCCTACCAAATTTTATAATTTAATTCATCGCTTGATTCAGAATGGCTCTCTTTTTCTTCACGTTTTTTGCTTTCAATTTCTTGTTTCAACTTCTCTAAAACATCATCGTAATGAATAGGTAAATCCCTCAATTGAGAGATTTCAACAGATTTAACATAATTTTCTTTTTCTAATCGTTCAATGATTTGGTCGACTTTATCTGTAGTGACATACAAGATAGCATAATTCATTTTTTTAGAAACATAATGCAAAACACCAAAATTCATTAAACGCTTAATATTTCTTTTAGAATGTAACCATATAATCAAACCTGTACGTTTTTCAAAATCAGATTCTGTATTAATATTTTTTAAATCATTCATTCATATCGCTCATTTCCAAAATAATCTTCCATCATTATAACAAACCAAATAAAAAATCTCTTGACTAAGTGATTATTTTCCAAAGAATATGGAAATGAATGACTTAACAAGAGATTCTTTCAATATATTATTATTTTTCAGCTATGCTTTCATAGACCTCACTCATTGCACGTTCTAATTTGTTTAACATTAGCTGACCCAAATCATCTTCAATAACCCCTAGTTCAATAGCGAACTTCACTTTTTCTGAAAAGCCAAATAGCTTTGTATCCATAATCTCTTCAAATATTGGGCACGACGTACAAGCAACTTCTTGATTTTTGATTGTTTGTAGAATTTGTTCTGATTCATCCAATAATAATTGAGTAGCTGAATCGTAAATTGTTTCATTTTCCATAATTATCACGCTCTTTTTTCTTCTGTTAAATTATAACACAGAAAATTTACTAATGTTGGAAACTTCCCTAAATTCTTAAACAAAACTATTTTTAGATTATTTCTTCGCTTTACTTTTTCTTGCTTTCTCTCTTTGATTGGTATTTAAGATAACTTTTCGTAACCGAATAGAATCTGGCGTTACTTCACAATATTCATCATCGGCTAAGAAATTCATAGATTCTTCAAGAGATAATATTTTGGGTTCTTTAATGACACTCGTTTGGTCTTTATTCGCAGAGCGAACGTTTGTTTTTTGTTTTTCTTTGGTTAAGTTAATCGACAAATCATTGTCCCGGTTATTTTCCCCAACAATCATTCCTTCATATATTTCAGTACCTGGTTCCACAAAAATGGTTCCGCGATCTTCCAAGTGCATAATACTATATGTGGTTACACGACCATTATCTGAAGAAACTAACGAACCATTTCGTCGTCCTGTAATTTGTTCTTTGATTTCAGGTAAATATTCTGAGAATGAATGGTTCATAATTCCATAACCGTGAGTAATAGATAAGAATTCATTGGTAAAACCAATTAATCCACGTGAAGGTGCTAGGAAGTGTAAACGTACTTGTCCATTTCCAGTATGTTCCATATCTTGCATCACTGCTTTACGCTGACTTAAACGTTCGATGACAGTTCCCATATATTCTTCTGGTGTATCAATTTGAACTGTTTCAAAAGGTTCACAAGTTTTCCCATCTATTTCTCTTAAGATTACTTTCGGACGAGATACTTGGAGCTCGAATCCTTCTCGACGCATATTTTCAATTAGAATAGATAAATGTAATTCTCCACGACCAGAAACAATCCATGCATCTGGAGACTCAGTTGGTTCTACTCTTAAAGACACGTCGGTTTGTAATTGGGTTTGTAGTCGTTCTTCAATCTTACTTGCCGTTACCCATTTCCCTTCTCGACCTGCAAAAGGTGAATTATTCACTAAGAAGGTCATCTGTAGGGTCGGTTCATCAATGTGTAAGACAGGAAGTGGCTCTAAATGATCCGTTGGTGTTACGGTTTCTCCAACAAATATATCCTCAAAACCAGAAACAGCCACAATATCTCCTGCTTTAGCTGATTCGATTTCTAATCGTTCTAAACCAAAAAATCCAAAAAGTTTAGTCACGCGGAAGTTCTTAGTAGAACCATCTAGTTTATTTAAAGTAACATTGTCGCCTACTTTAATTTCTCCGCGGAATACACGACCAATTCCAACACGTCCTACATAGTCATTATAATCTAGTAAAGAGACTTGAAATTGTAAAGGTTCATCTGCATTATCTAATGGTGCTGGAATTTCTTTTAGAATAGTTTCAAAAACAGGAGCCATTGTTTCTTCTTGATCTGCTGGATCAGATGAATAACTACTTGTTCCATTAATCGCAGAAGCATAAACTACCGGAAACTCCAATTGATCATCATCAGCATCAAGTTCAATAAATAAATCAAGAACTTCATCAACAACTTTTTCTGGATCAGCTGTTGGTTTATCAATTTTATTTACGACAACAATTGGTTTCAATTGTTGTTCTAATGCTTTTTGTAAAACAAAACGTGTTTGAGGCATTGGTCCTTCAAAAGCATCCACTACTAGGATTACTCCATCTACCATTTTTAAAATACGTTCTACTTCTCCACCAAAATCCGCATGTCCTGGGGTATCTAAAATATTTATTACAGAATCATTATAATTTACGGCAGTATTTTTTGATAAAATAGTAATACCACGTTCTTTTTCAATTGCGTTTGAATCCATTGCACGGTCTTCTAGTTTACTGTGTTCATCGAGAGTGGTTGATTGACTTAATAGTTGGTCAACCAAAGTTGTTTTACCATGGTCAACGTGGGCAATAATTGCAATATTTCGAATATCTTCTCTATAATTCATTTTTAATCAAAATCTCCTCAATCTGATTACGTTTTGTTGTAATCGAAAAAAATACTTAGGTATTTTACCAGTATTTCGTTATTAAAACAATGTTTATATGAAATAAATCATCACTAATTTAAAAAATTGGCCAAATTCAAATTGGGTTCTTATATTGGTTTAAAAGATTCAAAAAAACAAAAATTTCTTTACTGCAACAATTCAGTGATTTCTTTTTGAGCAGTAGGTGTCGCCATAATGGTTGGTTCTATATTCAGTATATTCACAGAAGTACCATCAAATTGGGTCACAACGCCCCCACTCTCTTCAATCAGAACTAAACCTGGAGCAATATCCCATGGCTTTAAACCATAAGAAACGTAAGCAATCGTACTTCCTTTGACTAATTCAACGGCTTCAAGCCCTGCTGAACCAAGAGTGCGAACACCCATTGCTCGTTTTGTAATCTCTGTATTCAAAGAGACCTGTTTATTGGATAAAAACATACTGTTAGAGGCAAAGAGCCCTTTAGCAAGCGGTAAATCCTCCATTTTAGGAAGTCGTTGCTCATTACAATAGACCCCTTTATTTTTTATGCCCCAATACAATTTATTGTGGGTAACATCATAAATATAAGCTTGCTTTCCTACTCCCTTTTCATAAACAGCCAACATTACTGCGTAGTTTTCATTTTGTAAAACAAAATTTAATGTTCCATCAATAGGATCTAAAAACCAAACCGTCTTCTGTTCAAAATCTTTATTGTTTACTCGATCTCCAAAACCTTCTTCACTGACAATTAAATCATTTGGGAAGTGTTGTTTAATTTTTTCAACCAATTCTTTTTCTATCTTTCGATCCATTTGAGTGACTAAATCATTTGGACTTGATTTAACTTCCACTTCTAAATCATGTTTTAGGCTTTCTTTTATCTTCTTAGTGGCTTCTTTTAACCATTCTTTTATCAAAGCATCTCTTTGTTCGGTCATTTCCATTCAAACATCCCCTTTCATCCAACTCCTCATACGATCCCTATCAAAGATAGCATAATTTTTGCAATAAGTAAAAAACTTGACGTTGAAATAGTTTATTGGACGGGGTTTTCTTTCCTTTTTAATGGCTGCATACTTTTTTCAAAAAATAATCTGTTTGTATCTTTTTATATTTTTTCTAAAAAACACACAACTATTGTTAAAACAAAAAGATAAAAACCAAAAGCAGCACTTTATGTGTCGCTTTTGGTTTCATATCTTAAATTAAATCTTTTTTGATAAAATTCTTACATATGAATAGGTAGGCCAAGAGCAGCTTCGGCAGTATCCATTACAGATTCTGCTAACGTTGGGTGAGCATGAATGGTTAGAGCGATATCTTGAGCATTCATACCACTTTCAACAGCTAAACTTAATTCAGCAATTAAATCAGAGGCATTAACTCCTGCAACTTGTGCACCAACAATCACATTATCTTCTTTAGTAGTGACTAATCGTACAAATCCTTCTGTTCGATCTAGAGAAATTGCACGTCCATTACCACCTAATGGGAATTTAGTCGTTGTAACCTCTAATCCAGCTTCTTTTGCCTCATCTTTTGTATAACCAACAGATGCAATTTCTGGATGTGTAAAGGCTACAGCTGGCATTGCGCGATAATCAACAGCTACTTTCTTACCAGAGATAGCTTCAGCAGCTATTTTTCCTTCGTAAGAAGCTTTGTGAGCTAAAGCAGCACCAGGAACAACGTCTCCAATAGCATAAATGCTATCCGCACTTACACTTCGACCTTGTTCATCCACTTTAATTAATCCACGATCATCAAGTTCAACCCCAGCGATGTCTAAACCTAATTCATCTGTGTTAGGACGACGACCAACGGTTACTAATACGTAATCTGATTCGATTGTTTTTTCTTTCCCATCGACTTCATAAGTTACAGTAACGCCAGTATCTGTTTCTTCAACACCTTTTGCCATGGCTTTTGTATAAATTTCAGTACCGTTGTTTTTGAATTCTTTTTCAACTAGTTTGACCATATCTTTGTCAAAGCCACTTAAGATGGAGTCTAGACCTTCAAGAATCGTTACCTTAGCTCCTAAAGATGCATATACTCCTGCTAATTCACTCCCAATATATCCACCACCAATTACTGTAAGTGTTTCAGGGATTTCTTCTAATTCTAATGCTCCCGTTGAATCAAGCACACGTTTACTCCATTCAAATCCTTTTAATTCGATTGGACGAGAACCTGTGGCAATGATTGCGTTGTTAAAAGAGTATGATTGTGCACCATCTTCTTGCATTACACGTAAATTATGTGTGTCGACAAAGAAAGCTTCACCTTCAAGAATCTCAACTTTATTTTTCTTTAATAGCATTTCAACTCCGCCAGTTAAACGGTTAACAACTTTTTCTTGTTTCCATTCTTGTGTTTTAGCCCAATCAATGGTTACATTTTCAGTTGATACACCAAATATTTCTGAATCTTTGGCTTGAGTAAATCGTTCACCAGCAGTAATTAAAGCTTTAGAAGGGATACAACCAACATTTAAGCAGGCTCCCCCAATAAATTCTTTTTCAACAATTGCAACTTTTTGACCCATTTGTGCAGCACGGATAGCCGCTACATAACCACCAGGGCCTGATCCTATCACAACTGTATCTAGTTCAATTGACATATCTCCAACAACCATTAAACATTCACCTTAACCTTTCATCAATAATAATTCAGGGTCTGACAATAATTGTTTCAAATAGTTCATCGCTTGTTGAGCAACTGCACCATCAATAATACGGTGGTCTACAACAAGTGATAAGTCTAATACTTTAGAAACTACAATTTCGCCTTCGCTGTTCACTACAGCTTTGTCTGAAATGATTCCAACCCCGACGATTGCTGATTCTGGGTGATTTATAATTGGTGTGAAGTGTGCGCCACCAACTGAACCAATATTAGAAATTGAAATTGAGCCATCTGCCATATCTTTTCCACTTAATTTATTTTCGTGTGCTTTTCCTGATAAATCAATAATTTCATCGGCAATATCAAACATTGGTTTTGTATTTGCATCTTGGATAACTGGTACATAAAGACCATGATCGGTGTCCGTAGCAATACCAACGTTGTAATAATGTTTATAGACAATCTCATCAGTTGTATCATCTAAAGATGCGTTAAATACTGGGAATTCTTTCATCATTGCGACTACTGCTTTCACAATATATGGCAAGAATGTAAGTTTTGTATCTTGTTCTGCAGCTACATCTTTAAATTTCTTACGGTGTGCCCATAATTCATCAACGACTACTTCATCAAATAATGCAAATGAAGGAATCACCGTTGCACTCTTAACCATTGCTTTAGAAATTGCACGACGTGTCATTGATAATGGTTCGCGAGTTTCTTCATCTTCACGACCAGATTTGTATGGAGTCACTTCCACTCCACCTACTGTTTGAGATGAAACTGCTGGTTGTTCAGCGGTTGTTTCTTCAGTAGAAACAGCTGCTGCTCCACCATTTTCTACATAGTTATCGATATCTTCTTTAACTACACGTCCACCTTTACCAGTTGGTGTGACCAAGCTAATATCTACATCATTTTCACGAGCATATTGACGTACAGATGGCATTGCAAGAACCATTTTATTAGGATCTGAAGTAGCTACAACACCGGTTGCTTCTTTAGGTGCTTCTTCTGGTGCTTCTTCGCTCACTTCTTCTACGGGATCTTCTTCATCTGGAGTAGTATCACTTGCAGGTTCTTCTTCTCCACCTTCTGAGCCATCGTCAATTACCATAATATTGTCACCAACTGTTACAAGTGTCCCTGCTTCAACTTCAATACTTTGAATCGTACCTGAAACTGGAGATGCTAATTCTTCAACAGATTTATCATTTTGAACTTCAGCAACTGAATCGCCTTCTTCGACTTCGTCGCCTTCAGCTACTAACCAATCAACGATTTCACCCTCAGCAATTCCTTCTCCCATATCAGGAAATTTAAATGTAAAAGCCATTATATAACTCTTCCCTTCTTTTCATAAATACAATTTTAATTCAAGGTTCATTTCTTCATTAACAGTAAGCAAGAGATACAATCAAGTATCTCTTTACTCACATATTATTTTTTTAAGATACGATTAAAAATCCGTTGTTTCATTAATAGCTTCTATAATATCAGCTGCAGATGGTAACCATTGATTTTCCATTTGTGCAAATGGGAAAACAGTATCTGGAGCAGATACAAAAGAAATCGGTGCTTTCAATGAAAGAATTGAACGTTGAGAAACTTCAGAAATTACAGCATTTCCTACACCTGCTTGACGTTGTGCTTCTTGAACAAACACCATACGTCCTGTTTTTTCTACAGATGCTTCAATCGTTTCATAATCAACTGGGGAAACTGTTCGTAAATCGATAACTTCTACTGAAGTACCGTCTTTTTCTAGTTGTTCAGCAGCTTTTAAAGCTTCACGAACCATATATCCGTAAGCGACAACTGTAACGTCAGAACCTTCCCGAGCTACATTTGCTTTTCCAAGTTCGATTTCATATTGTTCTTCTGGAACTTCTTCACGGAATGAACGATATAGTTTCATATGTTCTAAAAATACAACTGGGTCATTATCACGAATGGCAGCTGTTAACAAACCTTTTGCATCGTAAGGATTTGAAGGGATAACTACTTTCAAGCCAGGTGCTTGAGCCATTAAGCCTTCCAAACTATCCGCATGCATTTCTGGTGTACGAACCCCACCACCAAATGGAGAACGGATAACTACAGGCATATCTAGATGTCCACCCATACGGAAACGTTGACGAGAAATTTGACCAACGATTGAGTCCATTACTTCAAATACGAAACCAAAGAATTGAATCTCAGCAACTGGACGGAAACCTTGAACGGCTAAACCAAAGGCCATACCACCGATTGCAGATTCAGATAGGGGGGTATCACTTACGCGTTCGTCGCCATATTTTGCATTTAGGCCTTCTGTTGCGCGGAAGACACCACCATTAACACCAACGTCTTCACCAAATACTAAGACCTTTTCATTTTTTTCCATTTCTTGATCTAAGGCCTGAGTAATTGCTGAAACCATATTAAGTTGTTGTGTCATGATTATTTACTCTCCTTTGCTTCGTATTTTACAATTTGTTCTTGAATATTTTGTCCAGGATTAGAATACATCCATTTCAAGCTTTCAGAAACCGTCATTTTATCTACTTGATCTGCTTCTTTTGCTGCTGCTTGGACTTCTTCTTGAACCTTTTCAATTAGTTCTTCTTCTTTTTCTTCTGTCCATAATTCTTTTTCAGTTAGATAGTTACGGAAACGAATAAGTGGGTCTCGTTGTTCCCAATAATCAAATGATTCTTGTGAACGATAACGAGTTGGGTCATCTCCTGAAGTTGAATGTGGTCCAAAACGGTTAGTAATTGTTTCGATTAACACTGGACCATTTCCTGCTACTGCCCAATCACGTGCTGCTTTTGTTACGGTATAAACAGCCAATGGATCCATACCATCTACTTGAACAGCTGGAATTCCTGACGCTACACCTTTTTGAGCTAGAGTTTCAGCTGCAGTTTGTTTTTCTCGAGGAGTTGAGATTGCGTAACCATTATTTTGAATGACAAAGACAACAGGAGCTTTGTAACGACTTGCGAAGTTAATTCCTTCGTATACGTCACCTTGAGAAGAGCCACCGTCTCCTGTATAAGTAATTGTTATTTCGTTTTCTTTACCAGCTAATTTTTGACCTACAGCGTTACCCATTGCTTGGATATATTGTGCACCAATAATAATTTGTGGTGGGATTACATGTAAATCTTCATCATAATGATTTCCTTCTACATGTCCTCTTGACCATAAGAAAGCTTTATAAATTGGTAAACCATGCATAATTAGCTGAGGGATATCACGGTAACCTGGATAAATCCAGTCCTGTTTTTCTAGAGCATAATGACTTGCGATTTGTGAAGCTTCTTGTCCAGCAGTTGGAGCATAAAATCCAAGACGTCCTTGTCTTGATAGTGCCATTGAACGGTCATGTAGTACTCTTGAAAATACCATTCTCTCCATTAATTCAACAAGTTCTTCATCTGATAGTTCAGGCATTAAGTTTTCGTTTACAACTTTTCCGTCTTTATCAAGAATCTGAACCATTGAGAATAGTTCACCATATGATTTGACCAATTTGTCAAAATCTAAAGGTTTATTTGCCATTTGTAACCATACCTCTCCTTAAGTAAAATAAATGATTCACAAAATCATAGTTAGGTGACTATGTTTTTTATGACTTTTCACATTTAAAAATAACACTCATCCTACAAAAAATCAAGCATTCACCATTGCTTTAAATCAATTTTTTATTGGTTTTTTATTGTTTTAAAACCTTTGTGATTTATTTCTTATGAAAGTGCTTTTTCACAATCATTTAAAACTCATTTATGTAAAATTACTATCTAGTGCTTTTTCATCTTTTTTTCTTTAAAATTCTCTTACTATTTTTTTAAAAATTAAAATTGTATGAAAGAGTAAGTGAAATCCGTTGCAAGGAAATAAATAATAATATTTTAAGAAGTTTTGTAATCTAATCTTTTTTTGATACATTTAGAAAAAATTGTGTTAAAATAATATAACGTACATGTATGAGAGGTGATTAAATGATTACAATGGACGATATAATAAGGGATGAACACCCTACTTTAAGAACAGTAGCCGAAGAAGTTTCTTTCCCTTTAGACGATCAGTATAAAAAACTTGCATCAGATATGATTGAGTTTTTAAAAAACAGCCAAGATGAAGAAATAGCAAAAAAATATGATTTGCGAGCTGGAGTGGGGATTGCTGCTCCACAACTGGATGTATCTAAAAAAATATTAGCCGTTCATATTCCAGCAGAATTAGAAGATTCAAAGCCACTTAGTTTGGTTATGATAAATCCTAAAATAATGAGTCATTCTGTTCAAAGAACTGCTTTACAAGATGGCGAAGGCTGTCTTTCTATCGATGAAGTATATGAAGGCTTTGTGCCGCGTAATAAACGAATTACCGTTCAGTATTACGATTTAGACGGTCAGAAAGTGAAGAAACGATTTAAAGGATATCCGGCTATTGTTATCCAACATGAGATTGATCATTTAAACGGTATTTTATTTTATGACCATATAAATGAACAAGATCCGTTCATGATTCCAGAGGATATGGATATCTTCGAAGAAAATCAATAATTTCTTATTTGATAAAAACAACTCCCTTAGTCAGCTAAAATGTCTGATAAGGGAGTTATTAATTTAATAAGGTGTTCGCATTTTATAGATTGTCAATCGCTTCTAACGTCGCATCATAGTTTGGTTCATCCGCAATCTCTTCCACAATCTGAACATACTGGATGATCCCTTGTTGATCCACTAAAAATACTGAGCGGGCTAATCGTTCATCTCCACCCATGTCCACACCTAGTCCATACGCTTTACCAAATTCATGTTTTGTGTCTGATAAAGTCGTTAAATCTAAGTCATTTTCGTCATTCCATTGGTTAAATTCATCCACCGTATTGCGGCTAACTGTTAGATAAACGACATCTTTTTTTGCGAGTTCTTTAGAGAACCGCTTCGTCTGTAGTTCACAGGTTCTTGTTTGAACATCAGGAACAACACTAACGACAACAGGTTGATTGCCGAAATAACTTGATAACTTTACATCTTCACCTTGTCGAGTGGTCAGTGTTGCATCAGGAGCTCGTTCTCCAACAATCGGTTGCGTTCCTTTTACTTCTAGTGGATCTCCTTTAAATGTAACTTGCATTCTAAAACATCCTTTCATAAAGTAATTGTTTTATACTTGTTATCTTTAGTATATAAAGGATGTCTTAAGATAACAAAGGATTCGCATTGTACTATAAAGATTTAACGTCTTCCATTGATTCTTTGTTAAAAGGGACAATCTGCTCTTTTAGTTTTATAAACTTAAGCGGTCCTTCTCCTTTTTCCATCCTTACACAATCTGTATTGGCTAAATGATGTAAATGAGCCATGGTCTCTCCAGCCGCAAACCATTTTTGTGCTCTAGGAAACTCATCCCAATTATCGGCACGGATTCGCCAAGAAATATTCGCAGAAATTTCCCGAACCGTATATTCTCTATCAAAATCCATCGCATCTAATATTTCTTGTAATCTTTCATTATGATGCAAAATAAGGTCATCCATACGTTCATGAGGATTTGTAATTATTTTTCGATGGGTGGCTAACGCTAAATCGATTTCCAAATTTTTTAATGAACGAAGTGTTTCTATATAAGTATTTAAAATATCTGGATATTCAAAGCCCCAAAAAGTGATATTTGGAGTAATCGGATCTAAAATCGTATCTGCACTTAATAAAATCTTTTTATCCTTATCATAAAAGCCAAGATGTCCTGGTGTATGTCCACTTAAATCCAATATTTCAAAATGATAATCCCCTACATTAAAATATTTTCCAATTTCTAGTTCGATATAATCAATCGTTTTCTTCAAACGGTGTTTATATCCAGGATTTTCATCCGTGATTAACTCATCTTCTTCCATCCCATATAACGGAATTAAAGCTTCTAAAGCGTCCCAATATTCTCGAGTCACCATTTCATTGATTAGTTGTCCATCTACTTCTCCCGCATAGATTTTACAGCCTGCATCCGCAAACAAATTAACTAACCCTACATGATCTGAATGCAAATGCGTCAGTACCACTTCAACTTCTTCTATAGACACGTCTAAGGCCTTTAAGCCATTTAATAAATCCTCTCTTGAAGCTTCTGCATTAAACCCTGTATCAAAGACAACTGTTCGGTCTTTTCCTTTAACCACATAAAGATTTAAGGCTTTTAGTGGATTATTCGGTAATGTAACTGGAAATGTATAAATATCTTTCGCTACTTCTTTTATCAAAATGTCTCCCCCTCTTTATTAAAGCGCTATCTCTTAATTATCATAGCGAGCTCCCGATTACAAAGTCAAATTAGTTCTTCTTATAGAAACCCTAAGTAGAAATTCGAATAAAAATTAGGTATCCTATTAAAGAGGTGCAGAAATGAAATTATCTATAGAAGAATATATGTTAGGGACCATTCCTATATTAGAAGTTGTATCAGAACAAAATAAACATGAATCCTTGCCACTTATTATTTATTATCATGGATGGCAGTCTTCAAAAGAACTCACGTTAACACAGGGGCGATATTTAGCTCGAGAAGGTTTTCGAGTCATCTTACCCGATGCCTTTAATCATGGAAAACGCAAAAACCCAATGACTGATATTCCATCATTAACCTTCTGGCAAAGTATACATACCAATTTATTTGAATTTGGATATATTGTAGATTTTTTACAAAAAAGAGGACTTGCAGATGACAGAATTGGTGTCGGTGGTCTATCCATGGGCGGTATGACAACCACTGCCTTGCTTACACAACATCCCGAAATAGATGCTGCTGCTTGTGTAATGGGGACGCCAAAACTAGTTGCTTATCGAGAGCGTATTTTCAAGCATGCTAGTCAAATGAATCGCTTCTTTCCTCATGATTACAATCTTTTATTAAAATGGATTCCAGAATACGATTTATCCTTACAACCTGAAAAAATAGCTGGACGCCCTCTTCTTTTTTGGCACGGCCGAGAAGATGTCGTTGTTCCCTATCAGCATGTTGTAGAATTTATAGCCGAACATGGAGACAAGGAAAATATTCAATTTATTGAAGAAGATGAAGCCCATCTTGTTCGTCCAGAGACCATGGAGAAAATTACGCAATTCTTTGTAGAGGCCATGCTTTAATCTCTTGCTTGAATTTTATATAAAGAAGTGAAATCCACCGTATGAATTCCTACGATGGATTTTTATATTTAAATATAGGATATCTAGTCTCGCAATCCTTGTTTCCTCTGATATTCTTCAATTCCTTCGTTAAAAGAACGGATCGTTCCCCTAGGGACCATCTCCTTTATTTGAGCAGCAAGAGCATCTAACGTTTCATTATCCGGGTTTCCCCCGCCAACTTTTTTACTTTTATTTGTTGTATGTACCGTTATATATTTATAGCCACCGTCCATCACACTTAAATCGGTTAAATCTTCTGGTAGCGAAAAGAACTTATTTTTTTCTAATTCACTCTGTAGAGCTTTTATCTCTTCATCCTCCAGCTCAAATTCGACCGTATGTGGAGCATTCTCATCTATTCCCATTTCTTCGTTAATCGGTGTTGTAATCTCTCCTTTTCCACTTCCGTAAAAAATGATTTTTCTTGAATACAAATTATAAATAAGATCCGGACCATAATCCCCATACTCGTATTCAATGAATGGTTCATCCTCTTCCGAAAACGTCAGAGCATGACTACAACCAAAAAGAAAAACAGCAAGAATACCGACAAATAACTTTCGCATAAATAAAGCACTCCTTTATAAATATGAAAAGATCCCCTTTCTAAAATTATATACATAATGCCAGGAGGTCAGCAAAAAATTAAAAAATAAAAGTATTTAAGTTGACAGCTCAAAGGTAAAAATGAGCTAAATAAGGTTAATCGGTTAATTGTCGTGTAAATAAATGATTGAAAGAAGCCCGATGAAGCGAAGTTATTATACAAGGAGAAATGGAAATGGCAAAGCATGATGATGGACGAGGAAATTATTTCCAAAAAAGAGCGGGTACAGAAGATGCAAGATTCCATGTGGTTCCTGGTGATGAGAAGAAATGGGCAGTAAAAAAAAGAAGGCGAAGAAGATCCTGTTTATACAACAGATGATCGAAAAGAAGCCGTTGATGAAGCCGAAAAAAGAGTTAAAGAAGCTGGTACAAAAGTAATTATCCATAACGAGCATGGAAAAATTGAAAAACTAGATGAATACGATAAGTAAATCTTATTAAAATACAGACATCAGACAAAAAAGCCAGAAGAAATTATCTGGCTTTTTTTATCGGTTAAAGCATCAAAAGAACCTTTACCATTCAGTTTTCTTTAACACTATCAGTTTCTAAATTCGTTATTTAAATTCTGACAATCTTTCATTTATTTCTATAGCTAATTGTTCTGTTAAACGTTCGTGTCTTTTCACATTTAGAAAATAAACGACTATAAAAATAAATCCATTGCTTATTACACTGTTCATTGTCTGAGGAATTAAACCTCCTAAAATTGCAATGACATAGAAAGTAAATAATGTACTACTTAAATTGATTATATGGTACATCTTTGTAGAAGAAAATGAGATAAGAGATAAACCATACGCTATTGCCCACAAAACAATAATTAAGGCAGCCAAAGTGAGTAAAAATTTATTGTTTGTTCCTTCATATTTCAAAAAATAACCAAGAATAGCATTTAACAAAACAATCACAGTAAATGTAAAGCTCATACTACTTATATTATCTTCAAAAAATTCTTTCATTCAAAACCCTCCATTTTTAAATATTCAAATATTCTTTTACGTACTTCATATAATGACGACTAATAATCAGTCGATCGTCATTTACTAAATCTGCTTCTAAGCGGTAATTGGGTAAGGGACTAACACTCCTTAGATGATCCATATTCAAAATTGTACTCTTATTAATTTGAACAAACGACTTATTTTTTAATTTCTTTTCAAAATGGTATAACTTTTTCTTACTCTCAAAGACATCTGTTTTAGTATATAAAAAAGTAGAATTGTCTACACTTTCAATATAAAAGATATCCGAACTTTTAATTATGTAAGTCTGATTTTGCTTAATTCCTTCTAACTGAATATCATTTTCTTCGATTAAATGGATAATTTTTTGAAGCTGATCATCAAAAATATTATAGGTAATATCAATTATCGTTTCTTCTATATTTTGATCTTCATGTAGAAATAATTTCATTCACTCACTCCTCTCTTGAATTAAATGTAGTTTACCTTCTAGAGTCCCTAGTTTCAACGAAATTTAAGTGTCCTGCATAAATCAATTAGTGAACTACACAAATCTCATTTTTTGCAAATAAAAAGCCTTACCAGTTGGTTGGTAAGGTTTTTTAAAAGTTTGCTTGTTAAATTTTTTTATTAAATAACATCTCCAGGGGATTCTGGTAAAGTTTGTCCACCATCAACAATAAGTGATTGACCTGTAATATATTTTGCTTCAGGAGACGTAAAGAATACAACGGTCGTTCCAATATCTTCTGGATCACCTAATTTTTTCATTGGTATATATTCTGCCGCTCCCTCACTCAAACCGGATAACTGTGCTTTCAGCCCTTCTGTAGCTATAACACCTGGTTGTACGGCATTGATTGTTATATTATATTTAGCATATTCCATAGCTGCACTTCTAATAAATCCTAAAATGCCTGCTTTAGTTGCTCCATAAGCTGCTCCTCCTGGATAACCGGTATTTAGACCTGTTACTGAAGAAGTAATAACAATACGACCATAGTTATTTTCCTTCATTGCCTTTAAGACTGGCTTAACAATGAAAAACATTCCTTTTAAATTAATGTCAAAAACTTTATCCCAATCTTCTTCATCCATGTCTTCAATTTTTACATCAGGATAGATGCCTGTATTTGATGCGAGAATATCAATCTTGCCATATTTTTCAATTACTTTTTCCACTAAAGATTGAGCATTTTCCTTATCCGTTACATCAAGTTTTAAAAAATCTCCAGAAATTTTTTCGGCTACTTTTTGTCCGTTACCTTCATCAATGTCAGCTATAATAACTCTTGCACCAGCTTTTGCTAGTGACTCTGAAATTCCTTGTCCTATTCCATTTGCTCCGCCTGTAACAATTGCTACTTGATCTTTTAAATCAAACATTTTCTTCACCTTTCTTTAATAATTATTTCTGTTCATTTTTATTATAGTGAACTAAATCACAAATAACAAATGATATAAATATTTCTCTATTTTTCTTTATGTATATCCTTCATGCGATTGAACAACTCAAATATAGGTTTATGTTTTCTTTTCAAAGAGATGGGTCGATACGTTTCTTTATCTAAAAAAGCGTGTTTTGTCTCACCAACCGAACGTATTTCTTTTGTATCTATATCTCTTACTTCATAATGGATTGTTAATTTAACCCCTGTGAATTCTGTAATTTTTGCTTGGATCTCAACTGTCTCTCCAAAACGCACCATACTTTTATATTCAGCATATGCAGACAAAACGGGTACAATAATCCCTTCATCTTCCATTTGAAAATAACTAAAGCCTATTTCATCCATTAAATAAATCCGAGCTTCTTCAAACCATCGAATATAGTTTGAATGATGCACAATTTGCATTTGATCTGTTTCATAATATTGAACTTTGTGCTGCCAATTCATTATTTTTTCAATCCTTTTTCTATAATATTTTTGGCTAGAATAAGTTTGTGTTCTTAAGTCTATTATACAGGTAATTCGGAATTTGATGAATTTATATTATCAAAGACCCTTCGCAAAAAGTTCTTTCATGATAAACTAATGAATAAGTACAAAGAGAAATGGTGATTATGAATGAAAATAGCGATTGTCGGTTTTGGTATCAGTGGAGCGGCTTTGTTAATGTCTCTAAAAAGTTCAGGGAAATTAGACACGGATATACAAGTCGATATTTTTGATCCAAAGGAAGAACCTGCTGTTGGTTTAGCTTATGGAAAAGACGATACTCATCTTCTACTAAATGCCTTTCCAACCGCAATGTCTATCAATCCAGAAGATAAATTTGAATTTTCAAAATGGTTAGCGCACCATTACCCAAAATATGATGCAAAAGTCGATTTAGTGCCTCGAACCATTTTTGGAGAATATGCCAAAGAAAGTATCATTCCTGTATTAGAAGAAGAAAATGTTACCCATTATAAAAAAGAAATAATAGATACTCTTGTAGTAAAAGAAAATTCCGCTACTGTCTATCAACTAACAGACTCTGAAGGAAAACCGCATGGTTCTTATGATTATCTCTTTTTAGCACTGGGAACTCCCTCCTACCAAGACTTTTATAATCTAAAGGGTCTTAAAAACTATATACATAATCCTTATCCAGTTGTCGAAAAACTAAATCATATCAACAAAGATACGAGAGTTGCAATTATTGGATCAGGACTAACTGCTTTTGATCTAGTGAATTACCTTAGCCATGAGAAAGATTTGAAGCATCCAATGGGCGTTTTTACGATTATTCCTTACTTTAATTCCCTGCGAGTCCCTCCTTATCAAGGACCTGCGCTTGAATATTCTTTAGACAAAAATTGGATTGAAAAAGAACGGCATAAAAACAAAGGGGTTATTCCCTTAAATCGGATGGTCAAAGTAATTGGTGAGGATTTAAAAGCGAATCATATCGACTTAGCCGCTATTCGTGAAAAATATGACCCTACTGATTTAGAGGGTACTTATCGTACTTATTTTGGACAAGACCATCCTGAGCTTTCAAAGCTTCAAGGCTATATTGCTCTTTTATCTGGGAATTTGGGTGATCTTTATATGTCCTTATCTAGGAAAGATCAAGCCCGCTATCATTCGGACTATGCTGCAATTTTTAGCCACTACCAAGTTCGACTAGCACCTGATGCTGTATCAAATATGTATCAACTCATGATTCAAGATCAGCTTTTTATTGAACCTGATTTGATCGAGATTAAAAAGCATGAAAACTTTATACTGAAAAGCGCAAGTGGTAAGTCTTATCAAGCAGATGTTGTTATTAATGCTTCTGGTTTTGATTTCAATACGGATCGAATTGGCGATGATAACCCTCTCCTAAAAAGACTCTTAGACAAAGGATTTCTTTTAGATAAAGATAAAAGAGGCCTCCTAGTCACTTGGCCAGAAAGTCAAGTCATTAGTCAATTATACGGTCAAATGGATACTTGCTTTTATATTGGGCCATGGTTATCCAATACCCATTATGGAAACAATAACGTTAAAGCCCTTGTTGAAAAAGCAAATGAAATTGTTACAAATTATATAAAAATCTAGACAATAAAAAATAAGCTAGAAGTTATTTAAGATTAAACTTCTAGCTTATTTTGTAATCATATAAATGGAGATAGACGGGCTTGAACCGACGACCTCTTCGCTGCCAGCGAAGCGCTCTCCCAACTGAGCTATACCCCCGATAATGTTGATTTTGCATCAACATTATTATTGTACAATATCTCTGGAAAAAATTCTAGTCTTTTTAGAAAATTGGCTACTTTTGAAATTCATCCATAAAATCTAAGGAATCCATCTCAATAATTTTTTCTAAAATATCTAATACCGCTTGTTCTTCATTCGAGCCAATTTCGTAATTTGAGATTTCTTTTAGTTTGTCATCCGCATTGGACAAGGCTACGGAATATTTTGCATGTTCGACCATACTGGCATCATTTTGACTATCTCCAAAAACCATTGTTTCTTCAGGTTTAACATTGTATTTTTCTTGTAAAGCTTGGATTGCTGAGCCTTTACCTCCATTGACATCAAAAATATCAAACCATCCTCCTCCGCTACTGACGGCATCAAAAGATGGATAGGTTTCTGTTATTTGTTTAGCATGTTCTTTAATTTCTGTTAATGAAGCGGGTGAATGATTGGCAATTTTTACAATTTCATCCATTTTTATTTCATCTAGAGAATCTACGATTTGTAAATTTCCATAATAACTTAAAATATAGTCCTCATAATCTTTATTCACCCATGTTGCATAGGAATTCATTCCGTCACAGTAGATGTTACTAACATTATTCATCTTTTCTAACATCTTTGCGACACCAAGTAGATCCGGATAATCCATCACAGCACTATGAAGAACTTCATTCTTTTTAACAATATAATTCCCATTATCCCCAGCAAAATATAAATCCTCATGGTTCATATGTGAAAAGTACTCATCAAGTCTTGGGTATGAATTTCCAGAAGCAATAACAACCGTAATCCCCTTTTGTTTCAGTTTTTCATATACTTTTCTAAATCTGTCTTCATCATATGTTTTATTGCTACGAAGAAGAGTGTCATCCATATCGATTCCAATTAATTTTAAGCTCATAGTTCCTCCTACATTTCTTCAATATATCTATATTCGTCTATATGATTATAGCACTTCTCACTTAAACTGTAATGACTTGAATATGATGTTGGTTCAAAAAGTTTTTATCTTCCATACGAATTTTTGAATCTGTATACACTTTTGTAACTTCAAAAAATTGAAACTCGGTAACCGTTCCTTTTTCATCAAACTTACTTGAGTCCGTTAAAATAATCACATTATCAGCTTGTTTGGCCAATATTCTAGCTGTTTGTGACCGTTGAAGATCCACACTAGTAAACCCTCTTTTTTCATCTACCCCATCAATTCCAATAAAGAGTTTATCCACAAAAAACTGGCTAATGGCCAGCTCAGTTAAAGCACCAATATTAACTTGCGATTTTTTCTGATGCTCGCCACCCAATAATATAATATTAACACTTTCACTTTCTCTTACGTAACCTGCAATAAAGCTAGAATTTGTTATAATAGTGACATTTTTACGATTAAACGCTAATTCTTCCGCTAATAATGCACAAGTAGAACCTGATTCAATCAAAACGGTCTCATTGTCTTCTACTTCTTTTGCGGCTTCTTTCGCAATTTTTCGCTTTAATTCATAATTAATAGCTAAACGATAATTTAAATCATCTTCACTATTTAGTACCGCATAGCCATGTTCTCGATGTATGATTCCTCTAGCTTCTAGTTTATCTAAATCTTTTCGTATCGTTACTTTCGAAACTTCTAATCTTTTCGATAATTCGTTGACTTCGATTTTTTTATGCTCGCTTACTATTTTAACAATTTTTTCTTGTCGACTCATTGGTACCCCCCTCTTTTCTATATTATTTTACCAAGTAAAACGTAAATAATCTACTTACGTTCGAAATATTTTGATCTTTCATTACGCAATAATTAGTCATTTCCCGAAGGGGAAACGGTTTCAATTCTTTGTTGCTATACTTAAGCATTTTTCTATGCTAAAATAATTTTAACATTGCGTACTGACGCATTTAAGAGAACGGAATAACATACATCAGATTAAACAATGCAATATGCAGATAGAGATAAGGGACGAGACTGTTTATTTGTTTAATTGGTGTGTGTTTGAATATAAGTTTTTTGAATAGATGCCAGCTTACGAAGTTAATAAACAATAAACAGAAAGAGGAGTATATATCCGAATGAAACCGAATATAAATAACAATGAGGTTGCGGTATTTGCCTTAGGTGGTCTTGATGAGATCGGAAAAAACACTTATGGTGTGCAATTTCAAGATGAGTTGATTATCATCGATGCAGGGATTAAATTTCCTGAAGATGAATTATTAGGGATTGATTATGTTATCCCTGACTACACGTATTTAATAGAAAACAAAGACAAAATAAAGGGTTTATTTATTACCCATAATCATGAAGATCATATTGGGGGTATCCCTTATTTATTGAAACAACTAAATATTCCAATTTACGGAAGTAAGCTAGCCCTCGCTATGATCCGAAACAAATTGAGTGAACATCATCTATTAAGAGATGCAAAGTTGCATGAAGTAACGGAAGATTCAGTCATTAAGTTTCGTAAATTATCTGTAGAATTTTTCCATACTAACCATAGTGTGGCTGAATCGTTTGGTATTGCAGTAAACACACCTTATGGGTATGTGGTTCAGACTGGAGATTTCAAATTTGATTTTACGCCTCCTTTTGGAAAAGATGCAAACTTGCAGAAAATGGCTCGGATTGGTGAAGAAGGGGTTATTGCCCTTTTAGCTGATAGTACCAATGCTGAAATACCTGGTTTTACTGATTCAGAAGAGGTCGTCAGTGAATCGATTATGAATTTAGTCGAAAATATTGAAGGACGCATTATCTTTGCTTCGTTTGCTTCTAATTTATCTCGGATTCAACAAGTGATTCGAGCAGCCCGTCTATCGAATCGTAAAGTTGCTATTTTTGGACGTAGTATGGTAAATGGGATTAATGTAGGGATTGAATTAGGTTATATTAAAGAAGATCCTGAAATATTTATTGAACCTAATGAGATTAATAAATATAAACCAAATGAACTGCTTATTCTATGTACAGGTTCTCAAGGGGAACCGATGGCGGCTTTAAGTCGAATTGCGAATGGGACACATCGTCAGATTTCAATTACCCCTGGTGACACGGTTATTTTCTCTAGCTCACCTATTCCAGGAAACACCAATTCTGTAAATAGTCTCATTGATCGTTTACTTGAAGCCGGCGCACGAATTGTACATGGTAAGGTAAATAACATCCACACTTCTGGGCATGGTGCTCAGCAAGAGTTGAAATTAATGCTACGATTAATGAAACCTAAATTCTTCGTACCCATTCATGGTGAACGACGTATGCAACATGAACACGTCAACCTAGCGATAAAAACAGGGGTCAATCCTGATTATTGTTTTATCCTAGATAATGGTGAGATTTTAGCCTTTACCGGTGAAAAAGCTCGACGTGCAGGAGCTTTTCCTGCAGACGATGTCTACATTGATGGAAGTGGAATCGGAGATATTGGAAATGTGGTATTACGTGATCGCCGTATCCTATCAGATAGTGGTCTAGTAGTCGTTGTCGCTACAATAGATACAGAAAAAAGACAAATCTTAGCTGGTCCAGATATTATTTCACGTGGTTTTATTTATATGCGTGAATCTGGAGATTTAATCCATAAAGCCCAACAAGTCGCCCAACAAAGCATTCAACGTTCATTTAATTATAGTCAGATTAATGAATATAAAATGCGTAATGATTTAATTGAAGATTTACGCCAGTTCTTATATGCAGAGACAGAACGAAGACCAATGGTATTACCTGTTATACTAACAACTGATTAATAATAAAAACCACTAATTCCAAAATGGAGTTAGTGGTTTTTATTGTTTAGGCTTTTTTGATTTTATGAATCATTTTCTTCAACTTTTTAGTCATAGAATTCTTTTTATGGGAGATAACTATTGTATTTTTTTCTTCCAGAGCGTGTTGTTTCTTTTTAACAACATGGAGGATATTTCTATGAGAATAAACATCTCTTCGATTTAAAAAATCAAACATATAATTCTCCTCCCTTTTCTCGTAACCAGAATCTCTTTTTTGATTGCTTTAATTATACTCTATTCTTTAAAATAAATAGAAAGATACGCTTTTTATCCCCATCGACTAATCCACAAGATTATGTTTAAAAGCATAAATGGTTGCCTGCGTTCGATCAGACACTTCCAGTTTTGATAAAATATTTGAAACATGCGTCTTCACCGTTTTTAAAGTAATAAACAACTGATCAGCAATTTCTTGATTCGATAAACCATCCGCAATTAAATGCAAAACCTCTAACTCTCGGCTCGTCAAATCTTCATGTAACCGACGCGTATCCCCATTTTTTTCCTTTTCTTCTAACTTTTCCGAGACCGCCTCTTCGATAATCGCTTCCCCCGAGTATGTACGTCTGATTGCTTTAGCAATATCGCTTGCTGAAGACGTTTTTAATAAATATCCACTCGCACCAGCTTCCATCGCAGGATAAACTTTTTCATCATCTAAAAAACTAGTTAAAATTAAAATCTTCGCTTCCGGCCATTCCTTCAAAATAACCTCCGTCGCCTCAATACCATCCATAGTCTCCATCACTAAATCCATCAAAATCACATCCGGATAATCCCTTAAAGCCATCTTGACCCCATCAGCCCCATTTTCCGCTTCGCCAATGACTTCAATATCGTCTAATACGGAGAAATAAGAAGTTAGTCCTAATCGAACCATCTCATGGTCATCTACAATTAATAATTTTATCATCGCTATCCTCCCGTAATTAACGGTATCCGAATTTCGACACTCGTTCCTTGATTAGGAAAAGAAATAATTCGAACATTTCCACCTAAACCTGCAATACGTTCTTTTATATTACGTAAACCAAATCCACTATCTTTTTTCTGTTCCATGTCAAAACCGACTCCGTCATCGATAAATCGCAACTGATAAGAATCTTTCGTTTTCTTTAAATACACTTCTAATTCTGATGCTTTTGAATGACGTAAAACATTAGATAAAAGCTCTTGAACAATTCGAAACAAATGATCTTCTACCACTTCAGTTAACTTTACATCTTCAATTTCATGAGAAATACTAATAGGAACTTTTGATTCCAATTCACTCAACAGCTGCTCAATTCCCTCTTTTAAGGATTTACCATCCAATTTTATAGGTCGTAGATGTAAAAGTAAAGCCCGCATTTCTGACTGAGCATCACCGATAATCTCCCCAATCATTTTAATTTGTGGCTTAAGTGTTTGTGGGAGCAGCGTTTCATCCTCTTGAATCGTTGAAAGAAGCATAGCTGCTGCAAATAACTGCTGACTTACTGAATCATGTAACTCACGCGCAATACGGTGTCTCTCACCTTCTAAAATCTCTTCACGCGTTTCTTCACTAATTACAGAGGCTTGCTGAGACATACTAACCGCTTCTTCTGAAATTAGAATCATTTTCTCATGTAATTTAAGAATTTCACGATCTATCACTTTATTCACTTGAACAGGAGTATCTTCTGAAAACATCTGTAAAAAAATTTTCGCTGAATACTGCCCTTCATTCAACATGTGGAGGGCATTTTCAATTTTTTTCATCTTTCGGTGATCTTTAATCTTGAAATACGAGATAATTAAAAAAGCGGTCACAAAGGAAAATAAAAACAAATATAAAATAAGCGGCAAATTCGTGAGTCTTCGTTTCAAAAGAATGTCGCTCCATTTTTCATCTGTAAAACTTAACATCACAAAAAAGATTAAAGCATTATAGAGAACAAATGAAGATAGAAAATAGAGGCCGAAATCTTTTAGTGTCTTATTTTTCATAAAAACACCACCTCTATCTCACCAATCAATACATTGGCCATAACTTTTACTTTCCTTGCATCTGTTTGATAATTATCTGAATACCAATGGAACGTTTCGTTTTTTAAATCAATTTCTTCCTCTTCAATCAAAACTTTTCCTAGGAGCATGCTCGTATTCAAAGAAATGGCCACCCCTTCAGGAACCAGGATTTTTGTTTTCCCAATCCCTTTTCGTATTAAAATAATGTTTGTTTCCTTGGGCAATATAGTATTTCCTAAATCAAACACCGTATTTCCAAAAATCTTTGTAAAATTAATATCTTCCCAACTATAAATCTCTTCTTCCGTTTCTCGGTTTTCTCCAAACCATAGATTCTTGGAAACTTTATATGGAGCGTTACTTGACTGCTCAAAATCCACCATTACAAAATCATTTTGATTCTTTAATGGCTTTTTATTGGTTAAGAGTTCGCGAATCAGTTGATAAATCTCAGGATTTTCTCCTATAAATAATAACAACCCCACCACAATGAAGGCTAAAACAAGTCGATTAGAAAACAAAGAAAACAAGATGGCAAAAATACCGATCATAAACAGACTGTTTTGATTTTTTTTTGAGGCCCAGTTTCTTAACAATAAACTACCAATACCGATAGCCAGCATAATCATAGAAAAACGATTATTAAAAAATTCGTAAACCATGAGTAATCCAAGAATCCCTAATATAATAATTAACCAGCGTCTTTTCAAAATATCACCTCTTAGCTATAGATTCTTCCTTTAAAGTATAATGAATTTTACCTCCTCTTGCATCAGAAAAGACTAAAATCAGCCCAAAGACCTACAAAAAAGGACAAAACTCGAAAGTCTTGTCCTTTTAATCTAATGTTATTTATTAATTTACTTGAAGAATCTCCACATTCATATCTCCGCCAGGGGTTTCTATCAATACTTTATCTCCAGTAACTTTTCCAATGAGCGCTTTTGCGATAGGCGATTCATTTGAAATTTTTCCTTCAAAAGGATCCGCTTCTGCTGCTCCAACAATTGTATATTCTTCTTCAAAGCCATCCGGCAACTCTTTAAATAACACCGTACGACCTAGTGCAATCTCACCTTCTGCATAATCATTTGAACTAATAATTTCCGCATGTTGCAACATATTTTCAATTTTTTGAATACGTCCTTCAATAAAAGCTTGTTCTTCTCTTGCTGATTCGTACTCTGAGTTTTCAGATAAGTCACCAAAACCACGAGCAATCTTAATACGCTCGACAACCTCTTTACGTTTTGTAGTCTTTAATTCATTAAGTTCTTTCTCTAATTTTTCTTTACCTTCAACGGTCATTGGGAAACTTTTCTCTTGCATTATACATTACTCCTAATTCTTTTAATGTTTTTTTATTTATATTAAAGTTTTTAAAATAATACAATGATGCCACCGCAAAGTGACATCATTATTTTCTATTTATTTGAAATTATAGCGTTTTCCGTTTTTCAATGTAAATAAGGTAACATGAAATATAGTAATTGTAAAGCAAAATATTTAATGGATTCAAATATTCCAGCTGTTAAATGCCCCGTTCATGAAAAATCATGCGGATTTTTGTCACAACCAGATCAATCGCTACTTTATTGTGTCCTCCTTCAGGAATGATAATATCGGCGTATTTTTTAGAAGGTTCTACAAACTGTTCATGCATCTCTCGCACAACAGATAAATATTGATGAATAATACTATCTAACGAACGACCACGTTCATCCATATCCCTTTGAATCCGACGAATAATGCGGAGATCAGAAGTCGTGTCAACATAAATTTTAATATCCATTAAGTCACGTAAACGTTCATCTTCTAAAATCAATATACCTTCTACAATAATTACATCCTGAGGTTCCACATGGATGGTTTGGTCACTACGAGTATGACGAGCATAATCATAAACAGGAACTTCGATACTTTCATTATTTTGTAATTGAGTCAATTGCTCCACCATTAAGCCGGTGTCAAAAGCAAAAGGATGATCATAGTTCGTCTTTAAACGTTCCTCAAATGAAATATCGCTTTGATCTTTATAATAAGAATCATGTTCCACCATTGCAATCGACTTGCCAGAAAAATATTCGTATATTTTATTACAAACCGTTGTTTTTCCGCTACCTGACCCACCGGCCACTCCTATAATAATAGGTCGATGTTGTGAATTCATTATTGTTTCCTCTTTCTACATTTTTTAAAGAAATTTGCTGACTGACGAATTCTATAGACGAAGACAGACATTGCATTTCCCATCGGTTGATTTGGAATAATTTTTATCCTTTTGATTAATCATTAGAAAAGCATTGAAAGATTATTTTTCAATGCTTTTTATTTTTATTTATTGGTTGTTATCTATATATTCTTCTTTTAATCGAAGATGCTCATCATAATCTTCTGCATAATAGATATTCCCAGTATGGATATCGGCTAAGAAGTACAGATAATCGGTTTCTGCAGGATAAACACTGGCTTCTATCGCTCCTTTTGAAGGGCTGCCAATTGGTCCAGCACCTATTCCACTATATTTATACGTATTATACGGGGAATCAACTTCTAAATCTTTATATGTTGTAGATTCTCGATGTTCACCTAAAGCATAACTAACACTTGGATCGGTCTGTAAAAGCATTCCTTCTTCTAACCGATTATAAAAGACACCCGAAATAAGCTCGCGATCTTCTTCAGAAACTCCTTCTTTTTCAATATAAGAAGCTAAGGTCAAAATTTCATGAACGTTTAAATTTCTTTCAGAAATAACTTCTAAATAAGGTTGGACGACTTGATTCATTCGAGAAATCATTTGTTCTACGGTATCTTCCAATGTCGTTTCTTCAAAAATGTCATAAGTGGCTGGAAATAAATAACCTTCTAGAACATAACGAGTCTCTTCAGCGGCTAAGGCATCCTTTAATAAGTCAGGATATTTTTCTCCCATCTGCTCGACAAATTCATCATTTTGAATAAGATCCATAAATTCATCTCGTGAAAAATCTGTCTTTTCATCCATTCGCTCAGCAATCTCTTCGATATTAAATCCTTCAGGGATAGTAAGAGAAAAAATAGGTTGATCCATGATTGGGGTTCCCCCCTCATTTAAATAACTGACTATTTCCTTTACGGACATCGATGGAGACATCAAGTAAGTGCCGGCTTGAAAATGAGTTTCCTCGCTAAATCGAACATAAAAATCAAAAATCAACGAACTATTAATGAGTTCATTCTTCTCTAAAATATTGGCGATATCTCGACGAGTAGAACCACTAGGAATTTCAATTTCAATCACTTCTTCACTCTCTGCATCTATCGGATTAAGCCCTTGAGTGATATACCGATAACCCATAAATACAAGAATGCTTATTGCAACTAGGAAAATAATACCCATTCGAATAATTATTTTACGTACTGTTTTATCTTTATGCCTCTCATTCAAATATTTTCAGTCCTTTATATATATTAAGATATATTATACCTGAATAAGATACCATAAAAAAGAGGAATAAATCAAAAAAAGGGTGGAAATTCCACCCTTCATTGGTATTGAATATTATTCTTCTTCATCTTCTATAAAAGCACCTAGAACTTCTTCAATCATATCCCATTCTTCTTCGGTTTCGATATCATTGAGTTGTCCTTCTAAGCCTCCATCCGCTTCTGTGTAAGAGAAAGCAAACACTTCAACTTCTTCATCTTCCGTACTTATCGGATGGACAAGTACATAACTTTTTTCATGTTCTTCAGATTCAAATGTTAAAAGAATTTGGTATAAATCTTCATTTCCCTCGTCATCCACTAAAGTTATATACTCATGTTCTGAATCATGATCATGATTGTGGTCATGTTCATGGTCGTGATTATGTGTATGATTATCTGTCATGGTGAGCCTCCTTCAATTTATCTTCTCTGTCTAAATAATTTTGTAAAATCATCATTGCAGCCAGTTTATCAATGACTTTTTTTCGTTTTTTGCGTGACACATCGCCTTCTTCAATCATCATCCGATTGGCTTGAGCAGTCGTTAGACGTTCATCTTCATATTCAACAGGTAGATTGAACGATTTAACCACTAGCTCTCCATAAAATTTAGAGGCTTCTGCACGATCACCTAATGATCCGTCCATATTTTTAGGTAGACCAATCACTACTTTTTCAACTTCATATTCTTTAAGGATTTCTTCCAAACGATCCAGTCCAAATTCTTCATTTGCTTCATCAATTTGAATAATCTCTAATCCTTGAGCTGTCCACCCAAAAGGATCACTAACTGCTACACCTACTGTTTTGGTCCCAACATCTAATCCTAATATTCTCGTCAATTTTCATCGCTTTCCAGATAATTTTTTAATAACTCTTCTAAAATTTCATCTCGCTCAAAACGACGAATCAAATTTCTAGCATCATTATGTCTTGGTATATAAGCAGGGTCCCCAGATAATAAGTACCCGACTATTTGATTAATTGGATTATACTCTTTTTCTTCTAAAGCTTGGTAGACTTGTTGAAGCATTTTGGATACATTATTTGGTTCATTACTTTTCCCATCAAAACGTACCGTGCGTTCGTCATTACTCATTGAAAATCCCCCATCTATTCCTATTCTATTTTCTCTCACTTATCTTACCTAAAAGCAGAATTTTCTTCAATGATTATTGTAAGTATATGACCTAATTTTAACATTTTTTTATTCTTTATACATCCATAAGCCATTCTTTAGCTGCTTTTAATGCCTCTTGAATTCCAGCTGGATTTTTACCTCCTGCTTGAGCCATTTCAGGACGGCCGCCACCGCCACCCCCTATTTTAGGGGCAATCTTTTTAATTAAATCTCCCGCTTTAAGACCAGAGGATAGAGCTTTATCATTCATAGCTGTTAGCATATTCACCTTATCATCCAAAGCTAATGCCAATACTAAAATATCCGAAGAATTATTCTCTTTCCATTTATCTGCCATTTGTCGAAGTTGATCCATATCCTTTGCTTCTACTTGTTCGGCGATGATCGTAAAGTCTCCAATCGTTTCCGGATGATCAAAGAGATTACTTGCTTGTTCATTCGCTAATCTAGCATAAAGCGACTCATTTTCTCGACGCAACTCTTGCAATTCATTAAAGAGAGATTTCACTCGTTCTGTTACTCGTTCGATGGTTTGTGCTTTGGTCAATTGAGCTGTCTCAGACAAAATCTCTAACTGATCTTCAACCCATTTCATAGCCCCTTCACTTGTACGGGCAACAATGCGGCGAACTCCTGCTCCAATCCCCGATTCTGTAGTTATCTTAAACAAGCCGATATCTGAGGTATTCTTGACATGCGTTCCCCCACATAATTCAATGGAATAATCATCAATAGAAACAACCCGTACGACTTCTCCATATTTTTCGCCAAATAAAGCCATCGCTCCCATTTGTCTTGCTTTATCAAGAGAGGTTACAGTCGTTTCAACCGGATGAGCTTCCCAAATTTTCTCATTAATAATATTTTCAATTTCTTCCAGTTGTTCACTGGTTACTTGTTCTAAATGAGTAAAATCAAAGCGTAAATGATCGGCAGTTACTAATGATCCCGCTTGATTAACA
>Ga0209487_1000610_pt1 | contig 32118 bp, 18 predicted proteins | sample Poulit2012_FD_187524 | JGI IMG/M metagenome (GOLD analysis project Ga0209487, IMG submission 187524) | Agricultural soil microbial communities from Georgia to study Nitrogen management - Poultry litter 2012 (SPAdes) (version 2) | ecosystem: Environmental > Terrestrial > Soil > Agricultural land...
GTCGATGATGCCGGCGAGCGTGCGGGTCCGGCGTCGGCCATTCTTGAGACGCGGCTTCGTGGGGCCATCGAGCGGCTGAATCCGCACCTGTCGCCGGATGTCGTGGCGCAGGTCATCCGCACCGTCACCACGCCGCCGCATCCGACGGCCGAGAACGGCTCGGCGAAGGAAGTCATGAAGCGCGATGATCTGCGGCTGATGGCGCGCGAGCTGACCGAGATGGTCAAGAAGATGCCGAAGCTGGACTGGACGCAGCGCGAGTCTGTCCGCGCGACGCTTCGCCGCAATGTCCGCCGCCTGCTCGCTAAATATGGTTATCCGCCGGATCTGGCCGAGGGCGCGACGCAGCTGGTGCTGCGGCAGGCGGAGCTGGCGACCGAGGGAGGATGAGGTCGAGTCGGGCAACGCATCCCTCATTTCCCTCGATACGACGACCTACTGACGGACGGCGTGTGGCCTACCGCCGCGCTTTGGTCGTCGGATGCGTCGCCCCTACTGGTGCCGGTGTGCGACGGGAGCGATGACCCGTACGGCCGGGCCGTTTCCCGGTCGATCGGTCGCTCCACCATCAACCACTAACCAACAACAAAAAAACAGCTCGTGGGCCCGGCAGGATTTGAACCTGCGACCAATCGATTATGAGTTAGTTGGTCCAGGGCGCATTATCAGCGTTTACGATATCGTACAGGCCGTGTTGCGGACTTTCCTCAAATCTCATTTCCGATATATTTCCGGTTGACCTCGAATCGGCCACGGTATATTCTCAAGGCTCGAGGTGTGAAACAAGCAGCGAAACAGCCGAACCCGAAGCGTTCTGGCAGTAGTTGACGGTTCGCCAGATCAGCAGCATCGGCTCGCTCAAACATCCCGGCTATATCCTCTGAGAGGACCGTGAAGTTGTATTGGTCTACTGGGTACATAGCTTGCTCGCGTTCGCCCTCGCACGACGATGTCCCGTCGGCTCCGCACCGTGATTATGCTGCGCAACTGGTCGCACAGCTGTCGGAGAGCAACAGGGTTAGGTCACTTATTGTGTTACAGACGTAGCCTACTTAGGCCGCGATTGTTATTGACATTCCAAACTGGCGTACATCGGTGTCAAAAGTAAACCAGATTCAACAAGCCCTTCTTGAGATGAGCCCGGGGGCGTTCCAGAAGCTCGCGGACGCGTACCTCGCGGAGGAAGGGTTCGGGCGCGTCAACTCCATCGGCTCCGTCGTTGCCGCCAACAAGGTGAAGACAGGTACGCCCGACACCCTTGTCGCCACCTCAAACGGGACCTACGTCTTCGCGGAGCACACCACCCAGAAGACGGGCCTGCTGGGGAAGATGAAGGAGGACCTCGACAAGTGCTTCGACGAGGCCAAGACGGGGGTCTCCGTCGGCAAGATCGAGCGGGTCGTTTTCTGCTTCACGGGACGGCTCGACCCGGGGGAGCAGAACGAACTGGCCGAAGTTTGCCAGGAGGTTGGCGTAAACCTCGACCTCTTCGGTATTGATGCCCTTGCGTTCGATCTCTACGGTAAGTACCCCGCGCTCGCTCGTGACTTCCTTGGGGTTCCGATAGACACGGGCCAGATCGTGCCCCCCGAGCGGTTCGTATCGCTCTACAACGATAACAAGCTGGCGACCCGACTCGACCTCGGCTTCCATTTCCGCGAGGAAGAACTCGGCCGCCTGCTTGACGCGCTCGAGAGCGAGAGGCTTGTTGTTCTCTCCGGCCGGGCAGGGGTAGGTAAGTCGCGGCTGGCGTTGGAGGCCTGTGAGAGGTTCAGCGAGGCACACCCCGAGTACGAAGTGCTATGTGTCTTCGGGCGGAATAGAGACCTGTGGGAGGATCTCCAGACTCGGTTCACGAGGCCAGGTCACTTCCTCATCCTCGTGGACGACGCCAACAGGGTGAGCCGATTCGAGTACGTCGTGGACCTCCTCCAGCACCAGGGCGAGAGCCAGCAGATCAAAGTCGTGGCTACTGTGCGGGACTACGCCCTCGGAAAGGTCCGCGAGGCCGCGCGACCGCTAGGGAGGTACGCCGAGGTGGAGGTCGGGCCCTTCAGCGACGAGCAGATCAAGGAGTTGGTCGCTGACGAGTACGGGATCAAGAGCTTCCGCTATTTGGAGCGCATCGCCGACATCGCGCGGGGGAACCCACGACTGGCGGTGATGGCTGCCGAGGTGGCGAAGGAGAAGCCCCTCAACAGCATCTACGACGTCTCGGACCTCTACGACACCTACTTCGCCTCCATCCGGCAGGATTTGAGCAGTGAGGGCACGGACCCCGGGAGTGCCGACCTCTTGCGGGTCGCGTCCATCGTGTCCTTCTTCAAGGCCGTGGACCGCACGAACGGCGAGATGATGATCGCCATTGAGGAGGCCTTCGGCGTCACCCCGGCCGAGTTCTGGGAAGCGGCCGACCGCCTCCACGACATGGAGGTGCTCGACATGCACGAGGACGAGGTAGTCCGGGTGTCAGACCAAGTCCTCGGCACCTACCTCTTCTACTTGGCCGCCTTTAAGGAGGGCGTGCTCGACTTCGGCGCGCTTCTCGCCCACTTCTTCCCCAAGCATCGGCACCGGCTCATCGACTCGATCAACCCGGTCCTGAGCGCGTTCGACAGCGGGCGCATCATCGACATTATGCGCCCGCACGTCGAGCGGATCTGGGAGCAACTGGAGGAGGCGGGCGACGAGGAGGGCGTCCTCCACGTCCTCGACGTCCTTTGGTTTACGAAGCGGACCGACACGCTGCTGTGGGCCCGCGACCGAATCGCGGATCTGGAGCCCGAGCCCGTGGAGGTCAGCCGGATCGCCTTCGCGAAGGACTCCGGCGGCGTGCCCTCGCCGTCCATCTTGAGCGTGCTCAGGGGGTTCGCATTCGTGGAGGAAGACGAGGCCCGGATGGCGCTAGACATCCTCACCAGCTACCTCGCCAAGCGGCCTGCAGAGGCGCCACGTCTCCTGAAGGTGTTCATCGACGACTATGGCTTCAGGCCCGACTCTTACCTCAGGCGGTTTGAGGTCCAGCGTGCCGTGGTGGACGTGCTGTGGGGCCGGGCGAAGGGCGGCGACCCGCTGTTCTCTCGCGTGTTTCTCGCCGTCGTCAGCGACTACGTCGGCACCCACTTCGAGAACCACGGGATGAAGGACGACCGAGTGTTCCAGATCAGGCGATTCGACCTGCCCGCGACGGAGGACCTCGCGGCCCTGAGGTCGGCGGTCTGGGAGGGGGCGCTCGGCCTCTACGCGCATGAGGACTTGCGGGACGACGTGCTGGGGGTGGTCCGGAGTTACAGCACGTCCTCTTTCCGGGTGACGAACGGTGAGGTCGTAAGGGCCGACGCCGAGCACGTCCTCCCATTCCTTAAGTCAGTGCTCGACCCGGATAGCTACCGGCACTGCGTCGTGATGCACGACTACCTCGACCTCCTCGAAAAGCACGGCGGGGAAGTACCGGAGGACTTGCGAGACCGGTTTCGCAACGAGACCTACGCCCTCGCGGAGATCCTCCTCCCGGAGTGGGGTGAGCGGCGTGAGCTGGACTTGTCGTATGAGGAATACGAGCAGTACAAGCGGGACCGGCTGGAAGAGCATACCGGAGGCTACACGCTCGACGACTACGCCCGCTTCTTCGATCACTGTCTGGAGATCCGGGAGGAGGCCCTGGACGAGAGGCGGAACGAGTACCAACTCCAGTGGGGGGTGGTAAATGCCCTTCTGTCGCTGGCGGACCGGGACTCCGACTTGTATGCCCGAGTGTTGGAGCAGTACCTCGAACGTAGGGATCCGCTTCGACTGAATGGCTACGCTCTCGTCCAGAAGCTCGTAGAGCAGCGAGGCCGCGACGGTGCGCTTCAATTCCTATGTGCGCCTGAGTATCCTGCGAAGAGGAGGTGGCTGTTCCACGTCCACGAAGTGCTACCGGCCGACGACATAGACGAGATGGGACTTGCCTATCTCTACGACCTCTACGGAGCAGCTGACCGGGCGGACCTACCCCATGGTTTAGACTGGCTGCTCAGATACCTCCCTCTGGACCAGCGGGTTCTTGCCGAGGTCGTGTCGAAGGTCCTGGTGAAGGCGGAGGAAGATCCCAGCTTCGCCTACGCCCTGACGATGCTGTTCAACCCGCATACAGAAGTCGCCAAGCGGCTGCCCGAGTTATTCTCCGAAGACTTTGACCTCCTCAAGCGAGCCTACTTGATCGTAGAGGGCACACAGCATCACGACGACTACAAGGGGCAGGTGTTTGACCGCCTCTTAGACCTTGATCCCACCTTCATCACGGAATATATCGAGTGGAAGTACGAGCATGCCGAACACGGGTGGCTGAGCAGCCACGACGACAACAGGGACTACTCCTTCATCTGGTCGCGTCCCGATCATCAAGAAGTCATGGACCGGGTGGTTGAGAGTGTCTACGGTCACGATCAGGATAGCTTCGTTTCCATAGATCCGTACCTCAAGGCATTCTTCCAGATCAGGGGGGACAGCGAGGCGAAGGGGGAAACACGAGAGAGGCAGGATGCTTATCTGCTGCGTCTCATTGACGAGCGGAGCGAGAACATGGAGTTTATCGAGTACCTATTTGGGCTAATCGCGCAGTTCTCCCCTGAGAGGCGACATCGGTTCGTCGAGCGGTTCGTCCGACGAAACGGGAATATCGAGGCCTTTAAGCGCCTGCAATTAGAGCCCAACTCGTGGAGCTCTCACGGAAGCTGGGTACCGGTGCTGCAAGGGCGCGTGAGCTTCTGGGAGTCGCTGCTACGGATCATGAACACGGTAGATCTCCTCCCGCACAAGCAGTACGTCGAGCGGAACATCCAAGGGCTGCGAGCTCAGATTGAGCGAGAGAAAAGGAGCGACTTCATCGGCGACTGAGGCGGAACCTGGCGCTTCCACAAGGATGGGCGACCCAGCGAGGATGAACCGCCCCGGAAATATTGGAGACCTGGTGAGTTAAGTACCGCTTCAAGGTTCTCATTCTCTTTGCGGCGGTTAAAACGCTTCGTATTCGACCGTTGGGATTTAACCGATGGTTTCAAGAGGATGATGATTGAATCATCACACCCATTCCAGTGTGGCCAGTTCAACGTCAGCCCCTGCTTCCGATAAGGGCATATTGCGGAAGTAGAATGTGATTACAGACCATGCACCTGCCTGCCCCAATCACGAGACACAGCGCAAACCGATTACGCAAAATAGCGCTGACAGTAGTGATACGGATGACGATCGCCGAACCGTCCGAGGTTGTCAAGCACGGTCACGATACGGCATGATTCGGTGCCGCCATTCTTTATACCTCGCATACCCCGGCCAACCATTTGCATGTAGCGCACAGGGCTGAAGACGGTTCTGGAAATGATCAGCAGATCCGTCTTAGGCGCATCGAACCCGGTGCTAAGAACAGTATGGTTGCAGAGGACGCGGATGTCTCCCCGCTGAAAACGGTCGATAAAATACCTTCTCGCCGTCCTCGAGGTGCCGCCACTTATCGCCGCTGCCGAGATACCGGTCAGGTTCAATCGGGCCGATATTTCTTCTGCGTGCGCAACCGAGTTCGCGAAGAATAGAATCGATTTCTCAGTTGCCTGCGCAATGGTTCCGAGAAGTCGTTGATTACGCACCTCGTTGCCGGCAAGACGTTGATTGATCTCCGTTAGCAGGTTTTCCAGCTCAATCCCTTCAAACGAGTCTTCCAATTCGGATAGACGTTCGAGCTCCTCGGGCAGCAGCGGCACGCCGCTCTCTAGCGCCTCACTGTTGATTGTAGCAAGGACGCCTTGGTCGCGCAGCTTCAAATGAAGTCGTTCTTGATTAGTTGGCAACCACCTCTGGTCAAATCGCCGTGCGAGACGGCGGCTCTCTTCGTCATCAGTTCGAAAGGGCGTGGCGCTTAATCCGATTATCGGCGACTCTTGGTCAGCATTGGCGTCGGCATTGGGTGCACCGGCATCGAGCCACCGTAGCAGATTGGAATAGCTTGGTGTGATTGCATGGTGGCACTCGTCGACCACGACCAAGCCTGGCTGCTGAAGCCATTCGAGGCCGGCGGCTCCCAGTCGACTGTTCAAGGTTTGAATTGATGCAACGACGACCGTCGGTCGCCCCATGACTGGTCGAGCGGGGTTCGGATTTCCGCCCCAAAGGCGCACGATGCGAAGGTCAGTCTTCTCCGCACCGACATTGACCCAAACCTGTCGAAAAGCCTGTACTGCTTGCTCGCACAGTTCATTAGTTTGTGCGATCCATACGACGGCCCGTCGGTCTGACTGAGGAACGAGAACTAGCTTAACTGCGGCTTCTACCGTTACCCTCGTCTTTCCACCACCCGTCGGCAGACTAACGACTGCCCGCCGTCGCGGACTCTTATTCCGCAGCAGCGCTTCGATACCATTAAGGACTTCCTTTTGGAAATCGTGCAGATTCGGCAATTCGATCGGACCGCTAACGACTTCCTCGGGGTCAAGGCGTCTATTGGACGAGGAGGCGAATTCGGCGGGAAAACCGACGCTGGCCACGAAGGAGGCAGCTTCCGACGTGCCCCATCGCGCCGGAGGTTTCAGCCCCTCATCCTCAAGCGCCTCTCGCAACTTCGAGAGTGTCGATGGACCATGGTGCGCAAGGACCAGTTCGGCCAGTCCGATAATTGAGCACTGCTGGATGAAAGCACGATCGGCAAGGGACTCCATTGCGCCCAACAGGGCACCACGCTGATTCCCTACGGCACGGGCCAAGCGCTCTGCAAGCGTGGACTCGCGCGCAACGCTTGCACGCAGCTCATCAACCTGTGCATCGCCCAGGCGCTGGAGCGCGTCTAATGGACTTTCCAACAGACAACCGGCTGGTTCGAGCTCCTCGAAAATCTTGAGTAGCCGGTGGGTCCGTTTTAGAGCTTTCAGTTGCTCAAGATCAAGGAAGAGCTTGCCCTTCCACATCAGGCACGGAACAGCCTGAGCAGAGCCGGGAGACCTTAGTCGCAGGTCAGACACCGGTTGACACGTCAATGACTCGCGCGCTGCTTCTTCAAGCACTTCTCCAAGCTCCGGCAGCACAGTGGTGACGAGCTGCGATGGCGCCACGTCTTCATTCCATTCGGGCTGGAGGACCTCCGTACAATCACGGGCTCCGTCAGCAATCCATTTTACGCGTGTTGCCTCGTCGAGAGCAACCACGAATAAACCATCGCGCCTCGCATATCGAGCGAGATCGCTCGAACTGGTAACCAAAACTCGGCTGAGAGGTACGGCGCCATTTGCTGATGGAAACGATGACGGTACAACACCATCTTGTGCAGCTGTCGCCCAAAGACTTGCTAGCGACTCGTCAGCCAGCGCTTCGGCCGTTATCCATCCTGCGAAAACGGCCCGCCACATCGTTCGTAATGCCTCCGCACTCGGCTTCAGCTCAGGAAATTCAGCACCCAATGCCTCGTAGACCGGCTCAAGTTCACCCAGCTCTAGTGGCGCCGCAACCCTTAGGTAGCGCCAGCGCGCCGCAACGGCAGCAAGAGGGACCACGCTGTCGCCAACCGCAACTGAACCGTGCTTAAACAACAGCCAGCGCACCGGGTGAGAAACGGTTATGATGGGATAGGCATCCGTGCGTGTTGCGTGGCCGAAGTCAACTGTCACGTACCGGTCGCTGTCCAACATGGCATTCAAAAGGACGCGAGTGAGGCGGGCGTTTGGTAGACCGGATAACTCAGACATCAGCTTCCAACCAGCCGGCATGATCAGCCGAAACGGTTCCAGATAGCCCGAGCGTGGATTGCTTCCTCCCCTGAGATTCGATCGATACCGCCTTTCGACAGTCCTCTGCCAAAATCGTAGGGCGCTCGAATGACTGGTAATGACGCTGTGTTCGACTGGACCGACATCGCCCTGTAGTTCGTCAGTGACATTCAGAATCCTGAGTAGTCGTCGGTCCTGAAGGTGGAAATGAAGATCGACGAGACACTTCTGATTCTTCGTCTCGTCGTCTGCCTGAACAATCTTGCCAGGCAAAAGGACGATATCGGTGGGCACCCACCTTCCGTCTCGGCGGAGCACCCTAATCTTTTCCGACTTACGCTGCAGAAAGGCTTCCGCAACATCGGATGGTGATACTCGGATTGAGACCCAGAATTGTCTCCAGCTTCTATCCTCTTCCTCCAGAGGGTACGTGCGCACGCTCGAAAGAGCACTGGACAAGACGGACTCCCACAGGTTATTGTCCGGCGTCTTGACGTTGAGGACGTCCTTCAGTACACGCCGCGCGTCAACATCGTCATAAAGCCATGACGCCACCGGCTCTAATCCAGGAATGATCGTGCCCGCCGGGGCGAGAACGGCTCGACTCGGGCGCACCAGTTCGCCTGCATCCGTAGGTATGATTCTTAGCGTGGCCCGAACGAAATGCCATTCGGCTGTTCTAGCTTCCCGAGCATATTTGTCGACGAGATGCAACACGGCTAAGGACTGGTCCCGCTCCTCAGACGCTGCATCCTGAAACCATTCTGACGTGTTGCGCCGCTGGAGCTTTGGCGTGTCGGAGTCGTCCGCATCGGCGAGACGATCGGCCAGCGCACTGAGGCGGCTATTCCTCTGTCGTCTGTAGCAAGACGGATGAACATGTACAGGTCGTGCTGCCGTAGACGCCAGTCGGACCCATTCTTCGGCGAGCTCAGCGTCTTCCACCGGATGCCGCCACAGACTACGCGCTGTACGCGGTACACCATCGACATCGGGGATGACTGGCGCAGTCTCGATACCTTCCCAGAGCGATTCGATGAGAGGAGCCGCAACCACATTCGCTCGATCTAGCTGGCGCGGGAAGGCATCTAGTGCTCCACCAGGATCTTCGCTTGAAGCAAGGCCAGGCAATGCCTCTGCGATCATTCGTGCAGCTTCCTTCATCAGAGCTGCGTTCCAATCGCCGGCGATGACGGCGTTCCGATCGCTATTTAGCTTCCATGGGGCATTTAGAATTCCCGGTACAAAGGAGGGTGTGTCGGTCGGGAAAAACGCCCAAAACCGTCCAGCCTCCTCACGTCGGCCCTCTATCGGTATAGCCCACGCCAGCGGGACGCTGTCCCGAGCATGCACTCCCGTGGCATCATCTCGAGCAAGCTGATCAGCTACCACCACATCTCGATGCGAAACACGCCATATCGACACGTCGTCGCCGTTCTGCAGTGTTCGGATTCCGTCGCCGGAAATGACCTCTACCGCACGAGGGGTCGAGTCATCGGCTTCCAGAGTCAGCGATAGAGAAACCGGGACGAAGAGAAGGAACTCCGCTGGAAATCGCTCAATTTCCTGCCGCAGCTGCTCGATCGCACCTCCTTGACGTACCTCCACCCGAATGACGGTTTCTGCCCAACTCATTTGAGAAAGGGTACCGTCCGGTCCGCCTGCGTCGCGAAGCGGCCACGCCAACCGCAGCCCCGGCACGTCCTCGACTCCAAACGTCTCGCGGAGCTCTCTTCTACATCGTCCAGGATCAAACCGGATGGCTCCATGGCGCCTGGTGAATACGTCGATGACGCCCCCCAACTTTAAGAGCGACTTAAAACCGAGTCCAAATCGCCCTATTTGGTTACCCCTCTTCGGAGAGGAGTGGGCCCGAAGCAGTGCGTCCAGTCCTTCAGGTCGGAGTGGTGCGCCCGTATTAGCTACGTATAGTCGGTTGTCGCGCAGGACTACGTGTAATCGCGCTTCAGGTAAAGACAAATCCTCTCCCTCATGCGCCTCCAGAATGGCATCGGCACCGTTCTGTACCAGCTCCATCACTTGGCGATAGCCGTAACCCCCCGCCAGTACCGTTTCTTCATGCCCAAAGTCCTCCTTGAGCCGGCCTGGATCCGATTTATAAGTTCGAAGATGTCTCGAGCAAAGTTCTTTCAGAACGGAGTGTAAATCGAACTCGGAATTTCCCTTCGCAAATGCGTCCATGAATTGACAGGATTAGAGCCGCTCCAGCCCGAATCTTTAATGCATTGCAAGCCTCCGTCGAGGAAGCTAATTTGCCGAAATCAATCTAACCGGTCGGCGATGTATTCATCATCCGAAGGTCTCGACGATCAGCTTATCTATCGCCTTCGCATCGATTCCTCCCGTTCGTTCATCGCGCGTTTCTATCAGTGTGCCATTCGGACCCCCGCCCTCTCTTAGCGGGAGTATTCCATTATCGCGATACCAAAGCTTTTTCTCGTTCCAACGGCGCGCATAGTTTGCGTCGTGTACCATGCCGGCGTGCTCCCAGTAATAGGTCGTTCCAGCATCATCATCTTCGATGGTGAAGTCGGGATACTTCGTGACCCCGCCAAGCTCGAGCGGTGCCTCGTAGTGATAGTCGAGGTGGCGTGAATGAAGGAGATTGGCGATGATTACTTCTGACTTGGAGCGCACGGCGTCACCGCGTGTAGTACGATGAATCAGGCGGTCCTCCAGGAAGCGGGTCTCCTTGCCCCACGTTATCGAGACCGGCTTCGGAGGTCCGAATAGGTTGGTGAGACGTGCCGCCGTATCCGAATACTGCTCGCTGCTGAGCTTGTGCAGGTCGGTCACCGTTCCTTGATGAAAGATCACGACCTTCTCGGTTTGCCGTGTGAGCGCGGTGTAAAGCAACTCACGTGAAAGCATCAGCGGCGAGCGGGGGAGAACCAAGAAGACGACGCCAAACTGGCTGCCTTGCGCCTTGTGAATAGTAAGGGCGTATGCCAGTTCGATGCTCGCCTGTGCATCCTCATCGAAATCGGACGGATAAAACTTGAAGACAGGACCAGGCTGCGTCGAGAATTCGATCTCGAGATACGTGGGCTTCCAGTTCTTTTTCTTCGTGCGGCGGTGGCCGACTACCGTCCCTATCTCACCGTTCGCCAGATATCCAGAAGTGTCTGGTTCTGGATAGATTTTATGGCGGTTGATCGTCGCATTTCTGTTGTTGATCACCTTATCGCCGTAGACGATCTGTTCATCGCCCATGGGTTTAGGGATCGTGCGATAGCGCCCCGGATTTCGCGCCTGTTCGATCTGGCGAGCCTTGTATCGGCGGTGGATCAGACGGTTCAGCGTCTCTACACCCCATGCTCGCTGCCGAACGGGACTCAGTACCTGCCAGTTTTCGGCGGCCTTGCCTGCCCCGCTGTGGTCGCCCCACGCATTGTTATACCAAACCTCACCTCGATCGCTCACAACGCCACCGAGTGAGGCGGCAAATGCCTGCCATTCCTCCAACGCCGAGTCAAACCTGAGCGTGCGTGCAAGGACCTCCGGGATGGCAGCCTCAAGCTCGTCTGGCGTCTCCCACTTCACGAACTCCAAGGTGTCTGTAGTACGAGCGCCGGACAGGATCTCAAATACGTCGTCCGCCGTGGGACTCTGACCCCCACCCCCAAACCAGCCCGCGAGTCTCAGGTCTTCTCTCACGCCGACAACCTGCCGACGGGGCACTGTAAGCTCCGCATATGCCGTACCGACACGAGGAAATCGCTCCTCGATATCGTCGGGTCGGAGATGAGCCACGATGTCTGCGAATGGTCGTCCTGCGCCAATCGGCGGCAACTGCCGAGGGTCCCCCACAAGAATCAGTCGATGCACACCGCTCAATGACTCGAGGAGAGCCGCCAACATCTCCTCGGTAAGCATCGAGCATTCATCAACGATGACTGTCCGAGCCGATTTCTCGCCAGGCCTTCCGGTCAGAAGGTATCGCTGAGTGCGCCCTTCGAATCTACCCGATTTCAATAGATACTGGGCAAGCGTGAACGCCTGTAAGTTCTGCGTCTTCGTTTGTTTGGCTATGTCCTCGAGTCGGACGCGTGCTTTGCCTGTGGGTGCGAGCAGAACGATTCCTCCTTCCGATATCTCGGGGCGCTGACAGAGCACTGAAAGAAGGGTGGTCTTGCCCGTTCCAGCAGGGCCAATCAGTACGCTGACGCGTGCGGACGCAAGCTCTTCGAGCGCAGTAGATTTCTCGGTACGTGCAAGGTCTTCCTTTTCTCTCTCCTCCTCGTCCTCCGGCATCGTATCCAGTACCGCATCGATTTCGGCTCTCCAGTCCACCTCTATCTCGTGGCGCGCACCTCCCGCCCGTCTTTCGATCGTCTGGCGAATGACCTCACCCGCTCTGGCTAGACGTTCGAGTTGATAAGCGCGCTCGCCGGATTCCATCTCTACTACACGTACCACATCATCGAAATGGTCAGCTTCGGCCACCGCCAAGAGATCGGCCGTCACTTCAGCATGCTCTCCGTTCTGTTCCCCCTCACGGTTCCGGAGCGCCGTCACTACATCTGCCCTTGGACGCAAGGTGTTGCCACGGGCCGCAGCTCCCTCTAGGTCGCGGACAACAAGTGCACGTAGGCGCCGGCCATCGACAGGCGTTTCGATGCGGCTCGACTTTGGCAGTGGATAGTGGTCCCTTACGAACGATGTACCGAACACCCCTCTATCGACGGCGCCGACGGCCACAGGCGTACGGCTGAGTCTCGTAGCTTCGTAGAAGAGGTAGGGATTGCGAACAAAATCGGCATCGGTCTCAGCAATCCCGTGCTTGGCACGCGTCTCCGGTATAGCCAGCACTGCCGCCTGTTCATACGTCACGTCGATGCGGCTCAGGAGCTCCAGGAAGGCTCGCCGCTCAGCTTCCATCAGCTGCCACGAGCGTGCGACGGTTCGATCGATCCGTCGAGAAAGATCAGGAGGTAGGAATGCATCAGGGTTGGAAAGCGCTTCATCCCAGGCAGTCCACGGATTACCCTCTTCACCGACCTTCTGCATTAGCGCATGTGCGATGAAGTGGCCCATCTCGATTCCCGTGGCCGTCAGTACCGCGCCCATTCCAGGAAATGCTCCACGCTCCTTCCACAGCCTCCCTAGCTGCTGATCAATCCACTGCTCCTGCTTCGTCGTGTCCACATTGAACAGTGTGTGGGAGCGGCGAAGGGCCGCACGACATGATAGAAGAGCATCAATGGCAGCATCGTTCCCCACATGCTCCGTTGCGTAGGAGAACTCGACGAACCGGTCGTCCGGCGCGAATGCAACCACCTCCGCCGGGTCAAATCCGATTTCGTCAGCCTTCGCGAGAGCATCGTGATAGGGCATCAGAAAACCGTCTTTGAAATCGGGACGGATCGAATGCGTGACCATCCGTTCCCACAAAAGCCCTTTCAACTTTCCGTCGCTACCATCTTCATAACGATACTCATCGTTTTTGCCAATAGCGGTTACTCGCCCTACGCCTACAATCACTCGCTGCCCTGTATCTTCGGCAAGTGGCACTTCTTTCGCGTAGAAGAAAACGAGCGATTCCTCGGATTGCACATGGTCCCAGAAGGTATCAAAGAGCTTCTGCTGGTTGCGGCGATCATGAAACCAGTGGGTGATGTTGTTGTCTGGCTCGTGCGCCTCGGATACGTCTTCTAAAGGGTAATCTTCAACAATCCCGCGTATCCCCTGCTTCGCATCACCGAACACATACGGACGCATCATCCAACGAAAAGGTACTCCTGCTACGCTATAGGCGGGATATCGCAGCGGCGTTGGTCTGAAGTGCTGGTGTGTTTCCGCAAAGGCAGCAAACGGATGCGTGTGAACGCGCTCGAAGGCGAAGTCCGCCATGAAGGTCGCGCGCTCCGTGACGCATGGTGGAAACTGAGACTGCGACAACTCCTTGAGCGATTTACCGGCGAGTTCCTCTTCCGCGTCATCGTCTTTGTTCTCCGCTATGTTCTTGAGCTTGAGACATGCCGTGTTCAGCTTTGGGCCGCAGCAGACGGTGCCGTTCCATCCGTTGTCGTGCCAGGGGACGCGGATGGAGATGTGGCGCAGGGGTGCAGAGGGAGGCATAAAATGGGACTCGAAAAGGTGATTATATTCTGGCGGGAGTCTGGCGGAGTCGCCTCAGGAATGCCCAGATGTTATTCAGACGCTGTAATTGATCGGGTGTAAGGCCATCTGGATCGAAATGCATAACGGCATTCCGAATAATTCTAACCTCGTCAAGCTCCTTGATGAATGTAGTCCGGTCCACCCCGAGGCCAAGTCGATCCCAGTTGTCCGGATTTTCTATGATTCGTATGTAGGCGCCGAACGTAAGGTCGTCCATACGCTTGACCTCCTTATCCTCGTCTGGGCTGCAGTATGGAGCTAGTTCTTCGGCCGTAAAGTGGCCGCGTTCTAACAAGGCTCGAATGCAGTCCTCAATCTCACCGAGAAGTATGAACTGCTCGCTCAATTCCTGGTAGAGCACGCCGAGGTCGGCGGCCGTGAAGAGGGTGACAAATCGCCGGTCGCGCGCTCGGACAAGCGCCACTTCGTTGAGCGCCACATAGTCGAGGAGTTTGAAAACAGAATCCTCCTCGTCAACGATGCTGTCCGTCGGCTCCATACAATCGCGCACGAATTCCGGAGCCTCTCCCAGCCCGTAGGCGCTTCCAACCGACTGCCAGCTAATAATACCCTTCAACTCACGCTCGCTCGTCATCACCGGGATCTGCGAGTAATCCCTCGCCAGCATCAGTGTTACTGCCTCGCGAACCGTGGCATCCGGTGGCAGAGATGTCAGTCCATTGGCAAGTTTATCCTCGTCGAGGAAGCGGAGGACGCGGAAGTTTGACCCGTCGCGCCTAACGTCCTGGCCGACGTAGGATGCCTCGCCAGAGTCCTCGTCGCTGTCTTTTCTCTGCTCGGCAGGTGGAGCGTCTGCCGGAACGAACTTGAGGAGGTCGTCGATAAACGCGGAACGAAAATCTGGCTCCGTTCGCAGATTTACCGCTGATAGTGCCTCCGCAATGCGCATGTTAACAACGGACCCGCGACGCGCCTGACCAAACATGGCAAGCAGGTTCCTCAATTTCTTGCTCCGTGCTTTGCCGTCGCGAACTGCGTCTGCTATCTCACGAAGCTCTTCAGGAGTGGAATGGCTCATATCCTGTTTCAAATGTAAAGGGCCGAGCACCCGCAGCGATCAGTTCACCATTGGCGTCATGATCAAGAACGCTCACAGGGACTCCCTTATCGATCATTGACATTACCCACGCCATGGTTTGAGAACCTGGATCAGCGTAAAGTACAATGGCTGCGCGCGTCTGAGTCCTTAGGAGGTTGTTCCTCGCCTGCGCTACCGCTAAAGTCGCTCTTGCGTTCGTGAAAGGACTTGCGAAGGTCAAAGTACCGCCATCGACGGCGGCTTTTTGATCGGGCGGAAGCCGACGCGGAAGGCGACGTGCCGGAAATACTACGACAGGTGCTCCGCCTCGAATTAGCCTGCGCAGTACTTCTTGTTCAACTGGTGTCTGGAACCCTCCTGCGAGAACCGGTCTCTGGGCAGCTCTCGAAACCCATTCGTCAGCCCAGTCGGCCGCTGCCAGCAGAATCGCACCGGGGCAGCGCCGGGAGCCGACAAGGGCGACGGGCCGCTCAGCCAACAGCGCGGAAGCGCCGAGGAGCCTGACCTCGGGCGCCAGCGCAGAGAACCAGGGCGGGGCTTGGGTACTCATGGTGAGGGTTTCGGTGGGGCCACGTATCGCTGCTTCGGGCTCGACGGCGTTTCCGGGATGACGTAGCCCAGGCGCCTCTGCTCCATGAGCGCGCGTACCGCGTTCCGAACGCGGACGCGGCTCTTCCCTGTGAGCTCCGCCAGCTCGATGAGGGAGAGCGCCGAGCGGGTGCACAGGTCCGCGACGACCTCTTCCACCTCCGCCTTCCTCGCTCGTGGGCGCTGGCGCAGGCCCGCGGCCCTGTGAGCGAGCTCGGCCCACTGCTCGGCCGTGCCGGGGTACCCCTGTGGCCTAGGTAGCTCGGGCTCCTTGCTACCCAGGCTGCCGTCCATGGTACCCAGGCTGGTCGGCTTAGTACCCAGGCTGTCTTCATTGCTACCAGGGCTGCCCAGTTCGACGTCGAAGAGGTCGGGGTGAGGGGGCGTAGGCTCCGCCGTCCGCACGTCGTCGAGCACGGCGAGGGCCTGGGCCGACAGCCGGTAAAACGTGCCGCGCCCCGAGCCCTGCGAGTCCAGGAGCCCACCGTCGCGGAGGCCCGTTAGCGTCTTCGTGGCGTCGGAAGGGTGCTGGCCGGTGAGCGTGCAGAGCTGGGGGTTGTCCACGGACCCGTGCTCTTTCGCGTGGACGAGCGCGAGTCGCCTGGGCTCCCCCTCCGGATCTCCGAGCGCAGTGAGCCACGCGCGGTCCTCGTCCGAGAGGAGGTGGATGTAGCGGAGCCGGAGGGTGAACTCGTACCGCTCCGTCCCGACGTCGATCTGGGGCGTGTTGAACCCCATCTCCCGCCACGCCCGGAGGATCTTCGGGATGCCGGTCCCGGCTTCGTCGGCGAGGCCGATGTAGCGGAAGGCGGCGACGAGGATCGGGTTGCGGGGGTCGGAGCGGTCGCCGCTGAGGAGGTCGCTGCTGGGGACGCGGGAGTTGCCGGGGTTCCGGAAGTCGCACCCCTGGTCGTGGCGGAAGACGAGGGACGCCTGGGACTCGGAGTAGTCGGCGTGGACGAGGAGGTTGACGAGCGCCTCCCGCATGGCGACCTGCGCGGGCCCCTCGCCCCGGCGGACGCCCTCCCGCAGGCGGAACGGGTTGGGGAGGTCCCGGACGAGGCGCGGGTAGATGGTCTCGAAGGCGCCGAAGAGGTGCCCCTCCCACGCCACCCGGTCCGACCACCGCTCCTGCTCGGAGCCGTCCTCCGGGAGGCGGCGGAAGTCGATGAGGTGGCGTCCCCGCCAGTCGCGGAGCGCTTCGCGGGTGCCGAAGAGGAGGAGGCCGGCAACGGTAAGCCCCTCCTGCCCCGTCTGACGATCGCGGCGGTGCGCGCCGAGGGCCTGGAGGAAGCGGAGGTCGTCGTAGCCGTTCCAGGGGGAGCCGGGGTCCTCGGTCTGGTAGCGGCGGCGGTAGCGGGTGAACGCATCGAGGTCGAGGTCGCCGAGCGTGTAGCCAGGGAGGATGGCGGAGTCGGCGGCGACGTCGGACGCCTCGCGCATCATCCGGTCCACCTCCTGCTTGGTGCATCGGTAGTCCCCGCTGTTGCGGCGGAGGTAGGTGCCGTCGTAGGGGTTACGACCGACGAAGACCGGGCGGTGCCTCCGCGAAGCCGCCGGCACGCGGATGACGAGCAGCTTCTTCCCGTCCAACTCCTCGAGCGTGGCATCGTCCGCCCCACAGACCGGCGTGCTGATCTTCTGGGGGTTACGGACCTGGTTGAAGAAGTCCTGCAGGCGGAGGTCGGGATTCTTGAGCCCCTCCGCCTCGAAGTCGCCGTCCGTTTCCCGTACGCCGACGATGAGCCACCCACCATTGGTGTTGGAGAACGCGCTCACTGTTGGCCACAGATCATCCGGTAGTCCGCCCTTGCCGCGCTTGAACTCAATCTCCAGAGACTCCTTGCTTCGCAGGCGAGCAACGAGGGTGGCTAGAAGGGCCGGATTGTTGGCTGAGGCGCTCACGGCTCGACTCCTACGGCTTCTTCCTCGAAGGTGTCCACGCCGAGTCGGTACTTGATGTCGTAGTTGACAATGAAGTCGAGTTCCTCATCCGTGAAGCCGTAGTGCTGCGCCAGCACCGCATCGATCTCGTCAAGGGTAGGCTTGCAAGCCTTGGAATCGACGGAGTCTATAAGCAGCCCGCTCTTGAGGAGTTGGTCGGTATGTTCGTCCATGCACTTCTCAAGCCGCTTCGACAACTCGACCATCTTCTCTTTCGTGTCATTTGAGAAGGAGGTTAAGCTGAGTGGAAAGTCGTAAACGTCGGAGGGATTGATGTGTCGCCCATCCGTAAATGAGCAGAACACATAGTAATACGTGGTGCTATTCAGGAGGGCGTGTATTACCCGCTGGGTAAGCTCGTCTGGAAAGCTCAACTCTTTCAATTCGCCGCGATCACGCGACGGACCGCCATCTACTGGGCGGGCTTGGGGAGGGGTCAGGAAGAACTGGCAGTAGTACCCAGGAACGCGGACCCAATACACTCGAAACGGGCTTGCCGCAACGCTATGCGCCTTGACGGTGGAGCTAGCGTCTAGGCGGTTCAGTGCTCGAGCAGCTACCGGGGTGCCTACCTTCGGGATAAGGCCGTGTAGATCGAAGTCGACCTCGTCTGCGGACGTGTAGGATAGCGTGTTGAGCAGCGCATCTCGTTCCCCGTTGCGACCATCCCAGCGATGATAACGGGAGGTCATGACATGCCGTCCGCTACTGCTGCGACCTGCAACAACGATCGTTAGGCGATTCTGGGCTCCATCGAATAGCTGGCCAGGCCTGTTTGCAAAGTGGGATAGATAGAGCAGCCTATTTTGACGATATAGAACTTGCCTGATCGGGTAGAAGGAGCCAGATGCAGCTATTGAGACGGGTACGATTAGACCAAGCCAGCCCTGCTCATTCAGAATTTCGAGCGATCGCTCCACTGTGTACGCATAGAGATCGCGGCACTTGCGGCTATCGTACCCATTCACTTCGTAACTGAGCGCGCGAGCAGTGTGACGCACATATGGAGGATTACCGACGATCACGTCGAACCCACCGTCGTTCATCACCCCGTAGAACTCGGCGAACCAGTGGAACGGCTGGTGGCTCTCGCACCACCGGCTGAACATCAGCGGGGCGTCCGGATCCACGCCGTACTGGCGGGCCAGCGCCCGGTCGAGTTGATCGGCGAGGGTTCGCAAGCGGGACCGCAGCTCCTCCTTGTCCTCTGGCGTGACCTCGCCACCGTGAATCTGCTGCTGCTCCCGGAACCGCTCGATGAGGTGGTTCACGTCTTCGAGCCGGTGCTCGAACCGGCGCAGCTCCTCCTGATCCTCGTCGAAGAGGAGCTTGCCCTGGTCGCCGCCGCCGGCCACGCGCTGCCCCTGGAATCCACGGAGGACCTCCTCCCGGCTGGCGTAGCCCACGAGCGCATTCCCCGCGCGGATGTTAAAGTCGATGTCGGGCAGGGGCTCCAGCCGCCCGCCGTGCTCAATCTGCGCGGCGAGCTTGAGGAAGAGCCGGAGCTTGCAGATCTCCACAGCCTCGGGCATGATGTCCACGCCGTAGAGGTTGTCGAGGAGGATCCGCTTGAGGACGAAGTAGGTGAGGTTGGGGTGCTTCCCCTTGTCGTAGGCCTCCTTCAGCTCGGCGCGGAAGTCCGAGAGCGCCTGCGGGTGGGCGTCGGGGTTGGCGTCGAGGCGGCCGATGAACTCCTGCATCCGGTGGAGGCAGGCAGTGTAGAGCGCTTCGAGCCGTTCGAGCGCAGCGAAGAGGAAGGCGCCGGAGCCGCATGTCGGGTCGAGCACGGTGACGGCCCGGAGCGCCTTCCAGAACGCACGGAGGAGGTCGTGGTCCTCGCACGTCTCGATGGCGTCCCGTGTGAACTGCTCGATGTCAAGGTTGAGCGAGACAAGGTCGGCCGTCTGATTCACCTCGCCCGCTGCGAGCTTCTGGCGGAGGTCCTCGTAGCGCCGTCGGCGGGCGACGGTCTCGCGCCAGATCTCGGTGGGCAGCCCCCACTCGGGCGGCGAGAGCGTATTCCAGGCATCCCGCTTCGCGACATCCTCGAGCCCGATCGCGATCTCATCGGGGAGTGGGAGCGGGCGGCCATCCTCGTCACGAGCCGTGTGCTGCACGGCGGGGTAGATGTAGGCGTCGGGATCCTGCTGAAGTATCCGCCAGATACTCTTGTCGCCCTTGAAGCCCGCGGGATGACGACGGCGAGCCTCGTCGAGCACGAAGGGAAGAAGGGTATTCCGGGTGATGTACCCGGTGATGTCCTCCTTCGTGTAGTACGCCCCCATCTGCTTCTGGTTGATGTACTGCTCAAACAGGTAGCCGAGCACATCGGGGTTGATCTCGTTGCCCTGGCGGAGGGGGCGGTAATCGAGCGTCCAGTCCCACGAGTCGAAGAAATCGAAGAGTGCAGCAAACGCCTCGTCCGGAACCTGAATGCTGGGGTAGTCCCGCTCGATGTCGTGGATCTGGAAGAGGCCGCCATTCAGGTATGGGACCTTTCCGATGAGATCGCGAAGATCCTTTTCCCGCTGAGACTCCGGCGCACCGAGGCCGTCGTGGAAGAGCTTGAGGAGGAAGCTGCGGTAGAAGCTGTAGAACTCATCGTCGCCGAAGCGCACGCGGCAGCGGGCAAGGCGGTTGCGGAGGTAGTCGCGGTCGCCGTCGAGAAAGCCCTTTCTCTGGAGGAAGTACACGAACATGAGCCGGTTGAGTAGCGCAGACGCGTACCACTCCTTCAGGGCCTCGTCTGGAATACCGCTGATCTCGCGGAGGAAGGCCTTGCGGTGGCGGTCGAACTCTCGGTAGAACTTCTTCGTGACCTGCTCCTTGTCGAAGGCCTGCTCCATCTTTGCGGCCACGTCCACGACAGTAAGCGCGTCCTCCTCCTCGATCGCGAACGCGAGCTGGCCCAGCTTCTGGACGAGGCCCTCCGGATCCTGGCTGTTGTGCCATTCGTGCTCCCGGTACGATGGCGCTTTGCCCGGCGCTCGGTCAACCCACAGCCACACCTGCTTCGTCTTTGCCGCGTCCGTAAAAATGAGGAGGCGTTCTTCAGCGTAGCCGGCTACCCTCCGGTCGATCTTGCGCCGGACATCACGTGGCGGGATCAGACCATTTTCGGCAGGCGATACCGCATACACCTGAACACCACGTTTCTCGGCCACCGGATCGAACGAGTAGTTGTGTCCGTCGATCTCGACTTCCGGCAACCGCTGGTTGAGGTGATCCCAACCTATCTCGATAAACGCCTCGGTGAGGTCGAACGAAGCTATCGCCTTACGAACGTACTTGTCGCTTCCGGGCATTGGCTACTGAATTCGGAGTCCAAGTGAACAAATAATCTGTGGCTCACCGTCGTCATCGGTATCATGAGCAACCACCAGTCTTCCTTCGTCGTGCAATGAGGACACAAGGTCAGCGAGACCCTCGTCCGAAAGCCCGGCCCGCAGCTGGCGGTTTAGCGTATCAGTAGCCGACTCGGTGAGCGGATAGGTATAGAGCGCCTGAAGAGCCCGTTTCAGCGAATCCGTCTCGAAAAGGGGCGATTCCTTCGCGTAGTTCTTCAAGCGCTCATATGCGCGGAAGCGGGCGCCGGTCTTACGCCCCAGCTGTCCCCCGATACTGCGATCCTCCCGCTGAACGAGCTGCAGCCCTGTCTTAACCAGGTCGTGATGCTGCGGAAGTCGATCGAGCGAAGGTGCGTCGGGTTCACATTCGGCCGCCTTCAGAATCGCCAATGGGCTCTCGGTTACCGAATCACCATTCTTGTCTAGCCAGACGAGCGCGTCCGTGCCCTGGGACGTTCGCACATACGTGAGCACGCCTTCGGGCGCATTCTCGGATGACTCATGAGCCTTGGTGGAATAGACGACGCCAGGGAGTTCCTCGATGGTCTTGCGCAACGAGGGATTCCGCTTGATCGCAGTCTGCCATATCGAATATGCCTGGCTGGCGAGGTCTACATCCGTATCGCCGGCGTCGCCGTCCAGAATGCCCGCCTTTTCATTGTAAAGGTCGACAAGCTGCTGTGGAGCCTCACCGTCCTCAAAAAACTGCTCATCCGAGCCGACGACCTCCGCGTTCTCTTCCAACCGCTGACGGACCCGTCCTCGAAGGTTGATGATCTTCTCGACGCCTTCCGCGGGTAGGAAAGAATAACAGAGGATCTCGTCGGCCTTCTGGCCGATACGGTCAACGCGGCCGGCGCGCTGAACCAGCCGGATGAGCGCCCACGGCAGATCAAAATTGACCACTATATGAGCGTCTTGGAGGTTCTGTCCCTCGGACAGTACGTCTGTGGCGAGGAGCACACGGATTTCCCGATCCGATGAAATGTCCTTCTGATTGCTAACGGGTGAAAACCGTTGGGCGAACGCCGTCGGATTATCCGACGTACCGGTCACGCCGGCGACCTTCTCTACCTGAACGGCGCGGAGAGCGCGGCTCAGATAACGAACGGTGTCTGCGAACTGACTGAAGACGAGAACCTTCTCATTCGGGTGCTTCTCAGTCACTAGTCGATACAGCGCTTCAAGCTTCGCGTCGCGTTCAGGCCTCCACCGGCCCACCTCGTCGAGCAAGGCGATCAAGGCCCGGGCATCCTTGACGAGATGCTTCTTCAGCGCCGGACGAAACAGCTCCGGGCGCAGCCATCGGAATCGGCGAGCGTACTGTGTCTGATACAACGAATAAGTCCTGGCGGCCGCCTCGCGAAGCGAATCCTCTGTACGAAGTCCCTCAGCCTCGTCCTCGTCCGGCGGGGGGGCATCTTCGTCCTCCGACTCGATCTCCGGATCATCAAACATGTTTGGGTCAAAATCCCGATCCTCGTCTTCCACATCAGGATCGAGCATTTCGGCATCCTGTGGCCCGATCGGTATGGCCAGCTTGTGTTCTATGGCATGCGCTACAACGAGATTTCGTAGTGCATGCCTTTCAACGGACCTGAGAAAGGCCTCACCTGAAGACTCCAACCGCTTGAAGAGGTTGGTTCGGCAGAATCCCATTAGGCGCTGCCCGGCTCGGTTCAGCTGTTCGAGCTGTAATTGCTCAGCCGCAGTGGCGGGCTCCTTGGGATTCGGATTAACATATCCGGCTAATCCGTAGCGAGGAAGCCGGAGACTGCTTATGGTGTCAACCACATCGCTGGCGTACAGACGGGCGTAGGGATCTGTATCACCGCTGGTGGAGAACTGAATGGTCTTGGGTATCCGCGTCGGGAAGTACGACTTGGTGCCATCAGGAAGCTGGAGGAATCGTCGTGCCTCGGGGCCGATGTCCAGACCACACTGAGGACAGGTTCCATCGGAAGGTGCCGCCGTTTCTCCGCAATTGCAGCACTCCGCATAGGCGTAGTTCTGCTTTACGAATGAGCGGGTGCGCCGCACCAGAAAGAGCCGCATCAGATCTCGCCAGTCATCCGCATGTTCACTTTTTTCGAAGGCAGCAATCGACCGCGGACTTGCTTCGTACCGCTTGCTAAATTCGACTTCGTCGATCTCCCGTAGCAGCGCCTCCGGCCGAATGCCGAGGTCTCGTTCGTCGTCAAGAAAGAGGCGAAGCTGGCTGGATAAGTCCAGATAAGTCTTGTTGTAAGGCGTTGCTGTCAGGAGGATGCACCGGGCGTCGTTACGCTGGATGTAATCGCGAATGATGCGATAGCGTTTGCCCTCGCGGTTGCGGAGGTTGTGGCTCTCGTCGATTAGGACGAGGCGGTACCGCCGCAGATCGGGAAGTTCGTGCTGAACGCGGGTGATGGAGAGTACTTTGCACCGCCGAAGCCCGTACCGATGCACGTAGTCCTCCCACATCTCGGTCAGGTTCTTCGGCGCGAGGATCAGCGTTTCATAGTCCAGATCCTCTTCCAGCATTCGCGCCAGAGCCGTCGCCATCAAAGTCTTGCCCAAGCCTACGACATCTCCGATCACCACCCCTCGACGCTCATTCAGGTGACGGGCCGCCAGCTTCACGGCTGCTTCCTGATAGTCGAAGAGCACGCCCCGGAGATCACGAGGTAAGCTGAACTCGGTCAGGCCCATGCGGGCATCGTAGGCCAGGTGATACGCGATCTTCAGGTAGATGTGGTACGGCGGGCGGGGATGGACCCAACTTTCCTCAATGATCTCGACCAGCTCATCCGAGATATCGAGGCACCAGCGGTCATTCCAGCGGTCGTCGAACCACGTAGCAAGCTTCTGACAGGCGTCGTGGTCCAGGACATCGACATTCAACTCGCCTCCGCGCTGAAGACCGGAGAGCGTCAGGTTGCTCGAGCCGACGAATCCGACCGACGGCGTGTTGTACGTGTTGGGGAAGCACAGATATAGCTTCGCGTGCAAGCTATGACGTAGGAAGAGCTTGACCCGAACCTTCTCTGCCCGGATCTGCGCCGCCAATTTCCGCAATGCCCGCTCATCTTCGTCAGACGGTGCGCCCAGAGTGAGCTGCTCCCGGAATTCCCTCGCAAGCTCCTTCTTCAGCCGCAGGGCTGTCCCGTTGTCCATGCGGACGCCGTTGCGGTCGAGGCGCAGCGCCTCCCGGAGTTCGTCGGACGTCGACCTGTGCATGCCGACGAGCAGGCGACATTGGTTTTCCTCGCCGCCAGCGAACTTTTCGATCTCGTCTGCTAGGTGGCGCCAGCCTCGCAGATTGAAATAGCCGATGCAGAAGTCAGCTCGCTCGGAGCCAGAGAGGGTTTGCTGAAGCGCCGGGAGAAGAGTCTCCTCGATGTTGTCGAATATGCGGGGCATACAAGCGCAGGCGTGCCAATCGCGTGAATAACAATCAGTCGATCAATAAAGGGCGCTCGCAGCTCATCCCATTCTTCCATGATTGCAATCGGCAGCCAGCGCCTCCGTAACATAATCGGCGCGTGTCACTATGTCGAGGAAAAAAGTCACTGCCTAATCTTGGAACTGGACCAGCGCCCCTGCTGCTCGAGCAGTCGAGTACGACGCGTGTGCTGACGCTCAAAGCCATGGTAATCTATGCAAAGGTCACCACTCGCCAAATGTCTCAGACCTGGTGGGACCGCTATAAAAGGGATGATAGCGCAGCCCCAACCAAACAGGGTCGCGGACTGCGATCGCCCTACTTCCCAAAATCACCATTATCGGAAGTAGCCTCACCTCCGCACATATCTCGTACTTCGATTCTCGAGCGTTTTCGACGCTTGGCACTCACGCACCGACTGAAGTTATTTAGGCCCTGGCGGCGTGCTGCCTAAATCAGCGTCGCTCACATATACTGGCGAACGAGATGATAATTTGGTGGCTGGTGAGATAGGATGACGTCGAATGAGTCAAGTGTATCTTCCGCAGCTCGCGTTCGAGGGTTATACGGATGAGGCATCCATCCGATAAGAGCTACCTCGGGAGACGACTGGCCCTGCAGCGGGAGCGCTCATCCCTCGTCAAACACCGCACCGTGGTAGGTCACCTCTCCGGTGTCCCGCTCGACACACACGACGGTGGACGGCTCGATCCTCCATCCCTCCATGCGCCGCAATCGGACGATCCAGTCGTTCTCAAATGTGTGCCCGTACACGAGCGGCGGTGCGACCTTCCGAGCGTGCCACTCTTCTATTGTCAGGACTTCCTCAGGAGTGAACACCTGATCGTCTACCGATAAGAGGTACGCCGTAGCTATCGCGAGTGCATGCAGACGACTAATCACTTCAGCGAAAGCAGGGGAATGATTTTCACACGAATCGAAACAGAATGTGCAACGGAGCAGAGGACCGCACATCCAGACGTACTAGGTATACAATTTGGGCGGGTGGTTGAGCTTGATCCCTAGCTTCTCAAACACCTGCGCGACTCGATTTTCCCCTTCCAAATCCGCATCATCGCCTCCTCGCCCTCTTCGCGCATAATAAGCCAACAGATCCTTCAACGCTGCCTGGGCGTCGACAAGCTCGATGTAAGGCCGGCCGCGACTGTCGTGTCCCACCTTCTTGATGAGATGCAGCAGACCCGCCTCCTGAGCCCTCATTAGATTCAAGCGGATGGTCTGCTTACTATTCCCGTCGTCACCCTCCTCGTCCACGATGTCGATGAAGTCTCCGATACTCGCCCGAGCGTGCGACGACACGATCGCGACAGCTTGCCTCTCGGTGATGGCGTGCTCCTCCAAGATCTCGTCAATCGCCGCTCGAATGTGAGGTTTTGTGAGGTTCTCGTAGCCGATCGCCCGCAGCGTTTCATCGCTCCCATCATACTTTGCCAGTCTGGCGGCTTCGGTGGCATTGAACCGCGCCTCGCCTATGTAGGCAAGAACGAACTGGCGTTGCTTCTCGGTGCGAAGGCCAGTCAGCGCTGACGTCTTTAGGGATCGAGTGCTCACTGGCCTCATTTCAGCTCCATTCGATGAAAAGCCGCGCGTCGCCTGTACCGGCTGGACGTTTTCGCCGTCACTTGATCGACATCATTGTGTTGTCGCTCAGGAGCTTCAGGATCGCGCGGCGCTCATAGTAGATATTCGATCCAATCTTCGCATACTCGAGGATTCCCTTGTCGCGGTATCGCTGCAACGTCATCCGAGATAGGCCGAGATATTCGCATGCTTCCTTATTCGTTAGCCACTCCTTAGGCTGATCTGGCAGTTGATCCTTTCGTGTTTCTGACCGGCGGTGATCCGGGCGCGTTGCAAATCCAGCTTCGATTTCCTCGCGGATGATTCGACGGAACGACGCTTCGTCAAGCACGATCGCCAGGTGAGGGTAGGTTGAGGCGGATTCGGATGATTGCTTCTTCATAGGGTTACGCTTCTGGCGATGAGGTTCTGTTAGCTCACGGTGGCCACATTTCGTCACTTAGGTCGCACACACTCGAAATGAGTCGTCGTCTCATCGAACAAGACTTCAGTCGTTCGCTGCGGCCCGAATCGGTTCTTCGTGCAGCGGATGTACCCGAGTTGCGGCCGCAACGAGTTCCACCCTTTGACATGTGCCGGGTCGACGCCCTTATCAACCCAGTACTTCGGCCACACCCAGTGTAGTATCAGAGCAGATTCGTGCTCCTTCTTGCCGCTATAACGGAGCCACTCGTTCTCCGGCCATAGGCTGTGCATGTTCGGTTTCCTCCCGTACTGACTAAGAGCTATGACGGGTACCTGAAATCGCTTGGCGACATCCTTGAGCCCTCGAGCGATCGCCGAAACGCGCAGTTCCTCAGAGTACCCCTCCGTCTGTACCTTCTCGTCGTAGTCCACAAACACCGCGATCAGGCCTTCGGTAGCGGAGATATGTTGGCAGCGGGCTACAATGTGCTGAAGCGTGGGAGCGGGCTCGTCGTCGATGTGTATCGGCAGCTGCGCAAGTGCGCTAAGGGAGGATTCGTATCTGTCGCAATCCTCCTGCGTAGCGTCACTTCTCAGCTGTCTGATGTTTATTCTGGCGTAATTCGAGGCGCCACGAGCGGCCAATTGCTCCCGAGTCATCTCACACGAGAAGACAAGTACGGCTCCTCGTTTGGTCGTGGCTGTTGCTCGCTTAGCTGATTCGAAGGCGCATTGCACAAGTAGTGACGTCTTTCCACCTCCCGTCATCGCGGCGATCGTGGTCAGTTCGCCGACGGGAAATCCTCCTATCGCCTTATCCAACCCGTCCAGTCCTGTTGGAGCGAAGTCCGTCGCTTTGCCTTGTCTCCACTCTGCGCTACGTCTTTTCGCCTCTTCTACGGCATAGCGAACGTGCGTTTGCCTTGTCGTACCGATAGAGAGGGCGGAAAGGTCGTACGCTAGTCTGTCGACAATTTCTAAGACATCACCTGACCCGATCTCAGAGACTGCCCTCCTGCAGAGATGGCTCGCCTGTCGCTCCATCCACTTCTCGATAACAACGCGTGCGTGATATTCTACGTTTGCGATCGATGCCAACGCGGCATCAATTTCGGTGATATACTTACTATCAATGGCGGGGTCCGTGTCGAGTACCGTGACGTAATTCACCGGTTGCCCTTCATTGAAAAGCTTTTCGATTGCCTGGAAAATCTGCCGGTGGAATCTTCCTTCGAAATGCTCCGCCCTCAGGTGCATCACCGCCTGCGAGCAAGCTGATGCGTCAAGCATCGCGGCACCGAGTACACTCATCTCGGCCTCGAGGGAAATGAACTCCGATCGCGGGGGGTCCTGTCTCAGTGGGGTCGATGCAATCTGTTCAACCGGATAGCGGCCACCATCTCCATTCATGTGTCGAGGTCGCATCATCGTTCCCAGTCCTCCCGGCCGTCCCATACTTCGACGGCCGAGTGGGTCGGAATAACTTGCACCCATTGCTTGGTAACTGAGTCCAGTTTTACGATGGGTATTCCGAGCGACGCTCCAATTGTGCATGCGGCCACAAGCTTGACCCAGCCCAAATCCGACCTGTATGATCTAAGTGCACGGCTTTCCACTGGAGTCAGTCCGTGACCTCGCCCATACGTCTTAGATTTGAGCGCCTCCAAGCTTCGGTCGGCTCCCAGCAACTGAAGTGTTTCGAGTATCAGGGCACGGAACCGCTCGTCGCCAGTCGGCAAAAAGGACAGATCTCCGTGCGAGTCGTCGTCGTCATTGCGCTCGCACCCGACATCAACCCTATCAGGATTATATATATCTTTGTGCGGACCTGGATCTGTCCTACTAAGCTGGTCGGCGGATGTCCTAGTCTTAATCGGGACGCGGTCGCGAATTGTCCGCGTATCACGCTGGTAGGGATCGCATTCTTTCGCCAGAGTTTGCGCCTCTTGCCATCGAGTTGACATTCGAATCTGCCGCGCGCTACCATCCCCGTCGCGGTCGATATATCCAGCCTCGTCTAGCGCCCTAACCCACCTGCGGACACTTCGGGTCGACACGCCGTACAGAGTTGCGAAGTAGCGGTCGCGGGCAAAGCAGTAGCCTTCCTTCACGCAGAGATCCGCAATATCTGCCAGCAGCGCACGCGCATCACCAGCCAGGGCGCGGTTTCGTCGCGCGTGCTTGACCGCGTCCAGTGTCTCAATACGCCTACTCATCGCGGCCTCCGGTCAATTGTGACACCTGCCGACTGTTCAACAGCCTCGAGAATGTCGGAGAGACGGTCGCGGTGGGCGATAACAATGTCGTAGACGATCTTAAATGAAATGTCTTCGCGGGTTAACTCATCTGCTCGCAGGGCTCTGATACGGTCAATCCGCGACACTCCATCGGCGACTGGGGGAGCTGTGTTACGCTTGGCCGTACTGACGTGTCGTCGTATCAGGCAGTGTATCCGCCGGAGCCATGCGCCTTTCAACCTGAGAAAGCGTAGCAGCACCTTCATCGACCCGCCCTCCCCGCCCGGCGCCGCCGCGGTTTCTCGGTTGCGTTGCGCAGGTAGGCGTCGATTGCAGCACGACTGAACCGTCGGACGCCACCGATCCAAAGCGGGGTTATGTGGCCTTCTGCGATGAGCGTCTCAACCTGGCGTTCCGAGACGTCGAGGTATCCGGCCAGCCGCTTCAAAGTGAGGAGCTTCTCAGGCGGAGCTTGCTGAATCGCCTCCACCAAATCTCTCAGCTCGTCGAGCTTCTTGCTGATCTCCGCAGGGTGCGGTATCATATCCATCGTCCTTATTGCGTCTGTGCTTCCGGCCAGACACTTCGAGAAAGGCTCGCCATGCGACGGCGGGCCTTTCCTATTTCAGGACGCTATGGGTGTGCCAGCCGGAAGCGATACAAGGCGTTTATCGTGCGTCCGGCTGCAATAAAAGGGGAGAGCAAGGCCAATCGGTTTACGCGTCCGGAAGATCCGGAACCTCCGGAAAATCCGGAAAATCCGGTTCCAGAAGACCATGCTCCCTGATCAATCGGATCGTATATTCGCGGATATCGGGCGTTACGTATCGATCAATCCATCTTCGCAGCCACAATCGATACGTAGGCAGAGATTGGCGCCCACCCGGCATCCCAAGTTTCTTTTGGAGTTGCTCGCGCCGAATAGCAGGCCACGTATCGGTTCCCATGACGGTCTTTATCTCATCCTGAAGCTGAGTGGGCAAGTCCGAGTCCTTCATCTGCTCCACGATCGCCCACGCTATTATAGTACCTGTCTCTGACCGTGCGAGCCGACCGCCCATTAACTGTAGGGTCTCCGGGGAAATTGCTGAATCCCACCCGATCCTTGAAGGTACTCCTAAGTCCCCCGTCGTCCCCGGAGCTGATTCTTGTATGTCGGCCGTCTCCGGAGGAACTTGAGAACCTTCCTCTGTCTCCGAGTCTGACTCCGGCCCGTCCGCAGTCTCCGAAGGAGCTTCTGAGCTATCTGATGTCCTAGGAACTGATTCCCGCCTGTCCGCGGCCTCTAAGGGAGCTCCCGACTCTGATTCTCTCTCTGGGGGTAGCTCCCGGGTGGCGGCAGTCTCCAAAGGAACTCGTGAGTCACCCGCTGCCTCCGACTCTGACTCCGGCCTCTCCGCGGTCTCTAAAGGAGCTCTTGCGCCCCCCGCCGGTCCCAGAGCTGATTCCGGCTTGTCCTCACTCTTCAAAGTAGCACCCGAGTCCGAGGGAGACCGCGAATCGATTTCTGTCTCTGACGAGAACACGTCAGAGACATCGTCGGGAATAGCGTCTATAGGAGCGGCTGGAAAACATTCCAGCACGACCGACAGGTCCGCTCGACGCCGCAATTCTGCGTCGATCGCTTCTGTGATCAACTGATGTCTCCGGTCATCCCTTTCCTGCTCAATGCCTTGGTGGTGTCGGTCCAGCGTAAATGTGCGCTCGAACCAACGAGCGTCCTCCTCGTCTCGAATGGCCTCGAGTTCACTAGTGGACATATGGGCCATGCGGCGCAGCAACTCTTCTTCGTGATACTGCATCGTTTATCCTCGATTTGCATTGCTTGAATGTACTTGTCTATTGGACAAACGAGCAATTACTGACTACATTTTATAGAACCTATCCGGGGGATCAGTGAAGCAACCGAACGTTATCACCGCGACGGAAGCGGCGCGGGAAAAGGGCTGCAACCGCAGAACGATTTATGAGGCGGCGAACCGTGGCGAGCTCGGGGATGCCCGGATCGGTCGGAGCCGCCTCATATTCAAGGACGGGCGTTACGATGAATGGCAGCCCCAGGAGCGCGGTCGCCGGGTCAGCGCACAGACAGACGTGGGAGAATAGCTATGGCGAGGCTTCGCAAGATTGGCAAGGGCGGCCATTACTACATCGTCTTCTACGATTCGGAGCGCAAGCCGAAGGAAAAGTCTGTGCCGCTCAAGACGACGCGAAAGGATGTCGCGATGAAGAAGTTCACCCGCAAGCTTGCGGAATACGAGCGCGGTGAGCTCGACCCGTGGGGACAGCGCAAGGGACGGACGGAAGTAACCGCGAAGGTCGCCGTGGAACGCTTCCTCAAACACTGCAAACAACATAATCGCCCAAAGACGGTGAAGGCATATCGGTCGGCGCTGGAAACGACGCTCTTGTCCGCACTTCCCGCCGGAATCGGTATCGCACACATTGACGCGTCGCACCTTTATCCCCTACTGTACGGCGCGAAGCACTTTCGCACGGGCGAGCCGCTAAAGCCGGCGACACTCCGCTACCGTTACCGGCACTTCGCCGGGTTCTTCTCGTGGTGCAAGGACGCAGGGTTGGTCAAGGATAACCCCGTCGATAACGTGAAGCGCCCGAAAGATGGGGAGCGAATCCCGGAGTTTCTGACCCCGGCGCAACTGGAGCGGCTACTACGCTGCATCGACGCGGATTATGAATTGAACGTCGCCGGCGGCCACGCTCGCGACGGGGAAGTGCTCTGGCTAAAGGACTTGATCTTGCTCGCCGTCAATACGGGGCTTCGGATGGGCGAATTGGTTTCGCTCCGGTGGCAGGACGTAGACTTCGACAGCGGGTTCGTCACGATCCGCAACCGCGAAGACTTCCAGACGAAAAGCGGCAATGAACGGACGATCCCCTTGTCGTCACAGGCAGTAGACATCCTCCGCAGGATCGATCGGAAGCGGGAGGATCAGCACGACGGGTTCGTGCTCACGGGCATCGCTGGTGCTCCACTGAATCCCGAATATGCCAGCAAGCGGTTCAAGCATTACGTCCGCAAGGCGAAGCTGCCGGAAATCATCCGCTTTCATTCGCTCCGACATACGTGTGCATCGTGGCACGTGCAGCGTGGCGTTCCGCTTTCGGTAGTTCAGGCAATTCTCGGTCACTCCAGCATACAGGTCACCGAGCGGTACAGTCACCTTGCGCCCGACGTGATGACTGCAGCGGTGCGGAGTACGTTCGGGTAGGCAAAACCGGAAATCTCATTTCCGATATATTTCCGGTTGTTCCGCACTCCCTTGCAAGAATCTGCATTTTTAGCCCGTTTGGGCCTATCATATCTTACACATACCACAAAGCCCCGAATCGGCGTTTTTGACCGTTTCGGGGCTGTTTTTGGGGTGGGCCCGGCAGGATTTGAACCTGCGACCAATCGATTATGAGTCGACTGCTCTAACCACTGAGCTACGGGCCCGAGGTTGCCAAAATACGGCGATCAGGGGCATGGGTTCAATCGGCGGCGGATCGGAAGGCGATATCGCGGAAGATTAACCGGGGAGGTCGCAGAGGACCGCCGCAATTACGATCTTCCGCTCCGCGACGTTTCGTAACCGCACGTCTTGTTGCCGCACGTCTTGTTACCGCTCGTCGC
>Ga0209487_1000611_pt1 | contig 32117 bp, 25 predicted proteins | sample Poulit2012_FD_187524 | JGI IMG/M metagenome (GOLD analysis project Ga0209487, IMG submission 187524) | Agricultural soil microbial communities from Georgia to study Nitrogen management - Poultry litter 2012 (SPAdes) (version 2) | ecosystem: Environmental > Terrestrial > Soil > Agricultural land...
CGAATCGTAATACCTTGATCGATGATGGTTGATGCATTCTCTGTAGTTAGATCTAGGTCTAGTTTGCGTGCATCGATAATGCCGTAAAAGTTTCCGCCATAGGCAATGTCACATTCAACATGCCCGACTCCCTCAACATCTAACTCAATTGATTTAAGTAAAAAGGATGGGACATTGGCAAAGGTGACTTCTTTCGCCTTGCCATCTTCGACTTTAATTGTTGTTTTAACAAGTCCTGCTGGTGTATCAACATTTAATTTTGTGTAAGGTTCCTTTACATCGACAAGTCCAGCTTCAACTAGCACTGTGCAGAAACCAATCGTGTCATGTCCGCACATAGGTAGATAGCCACCTGTTTCGATATAAATAACGCCGACATCTGCATCTGGATGGCAAGGGGGAACTTTGATGGCACCTGACATCACATCGTGCCCCCTTGGTTCATTCATTAAAAAGTTTCGTACCCAGTCGTGGTTTTTCTCCATATCAAGCATTTTTTCTGACATAGTCTCGCCTTTTAACTCGGGCATACCGTTTAATACTGTACGTGTCGGGTTGCCGCCAGTATGTGTATCGATAGTCGTAAATAAGCGCTGAAATTCCATTTAACTCATCACCCTTTCTTTAAAACGGTCATAACGAAGCGGTTTAGTCGGAATGCAGGTCTCTTCTCCAGATAACATTTCTGCCATCACCTTCCCTGTCACAGCTGCTAAGCTTATGCCATCTCCTTCATGGCCTGCTGCGACATAAAAACCTGGTACCTCGTCAACATGAGAAACGATTGGCAAATGATCTTCTGTCCAAGGTCTTAATCCTGCATATGTGCGAATTAGGGTCATATCAGCCATTTTCGGATAAAAACGGACGGCACGTTTGGCAATATACTTCGTTACTTCTTGATTCACTTTAATATCGAAGCCATTAAATTCGCGGCTACTACCGATTAAAAAGTTTTGACTTTCAGTTGGTTCAAACACTAATGCGACGCCGTACTTTTCTGTGATTTCGTCGACCTGTCGTTCACCGCCAAATTTAGAAATAAGATAGCCAAATTCCATCACTTTTCTCAAACCAACAGGCTCGGCTCTTGATGCAACGATCAATTGGCCTTTGCGAGGGGTGATGGGAATATCAACTCCAACCATGTCAGCAATATAGGGAGCCCATACGCCGCAAGCATTGACCACTTTTTTCGCGGTGAATACTCCCTGGGTTGTTTCCACTTTAAAATTTCCATCCTGTTTTTTCATAAGCCTTTTAACTTCTGTATGTGTATGTATTGTTGCCCCCATTTTTTGAGCACTGTAAAACATGGAATAAGTCATCATATAAGGGTTGACTGTTGAATCTGTTTCACATTCTAAGCCTCCATATAAATCATCCGCAAAGAGTGGTGATTCATTACGCAAATCTTCACGGTCTAACATATTAAATTTTAAGCCAGCTTCCTGTTGTTGGTTCACCCACTTTTGAGCCGCTTCCATTTCTTGGTCATTTTCACAAACGAGAATGCTGCCTGGATTACGGTATTCAAACGGCACTTCCAAGTCACGATTTAATTCATGAACGAGTTGCTGACTTTTTAATGACATTTGACTGTCAAAGCCAGGATCCTTATCAATTGCAAGAATATTTCCGTCGCATCTTGACGACGTACCGCTTGCTAATTCCTTCTTTTCCAAAACAGTTATTTCAAGTCCCGCTTTTGCACCATAATAGGCAATCGCAGCACCCATGATTCCCCCACCAATCACAATAATGTCTCGATGCTTTATTTTCCCCATCCGAAGCCTCCTCTCTCTGCTCACACATTAATAATGCAAGTTCTATGCCATATATATTTATTAAACATCTATTGCTTTAACACCATTTATGTGTAAAAATATTTTGTAAGTGTTTAGAAAATTATACAAATTGGAGGTCAATTTTTATGTTTTGGATGGATTCGACGAGAAACTATATTAAAAATGATTTTATTTTAATTTCAGAACCATTATCTAAAGCAGAGTTGATCAACATCGTTCAAACATCAACTGATAAAAAAATCTTTTGCCAAGAATACGCTGATATCTATCATGTTCATTTTTTAGAAAACAGTAATCATATTGACTATCAGTTATGTGAAATCATCGATGAGACAAGTGACCTTGAAGATATAGTAGCCGTGGCTTTCAGGCAGTTATACATCATAGTAAGACGCGACAGTCAAATTGTTGGTTATATTACTACTCACGGATTATCTCAGTATTTATATGAAAAATATAGACGTCTACACGCGTTTATTGACACTATTCTCGAAACAACAGATGAATCTTTTACTGTTGTTGATGAGGATAAGACTGTCGTGGCTTGGACAAAGGGTGCGGAAAAGCTTTTTTCTGTTAAACAAAAGGACATTATCGGTAAGCCGATTACAGATTTTTTCAAGGATCATCACCTCGAAGTTTTAAATACGCTAAAAGGCTCGTCTGTTCATCATAAACAGCATATGGCAAGGGATAATCAGGTTGTTTTGATTAATTCAAATCCTGTTTATTTAGATGATGAGATTATTGGTGCTGTTGTCTCTGAGTCGGATATTACCAATCAAATTAGTCTTTATAATGAATTATTTAACACAACGGAAAAACTGTTTAATTTAGAGAAGGAAGTGACTAAATTAACGGCAAATGAGGATCCTTTTCAACCGATTCGTGGAAGTAGTCCGTTATTGAATGAAACGATTGATAAAGTGAAAAAGGCAGCGATGACAGAGGCTAGTATTTTAATCCAAGGTGAGAGTGGTGTTGGTAAAGAATTGTTTGCTAAGGCTGCCCATTCGTTACGTGAAGATTCAGATGCTCCCTTTATTGCTATTAACTGTGGTGCTATTCCCGATGCTTTATTTGAAAGTGAAATGTTCGGCTACGTGAGAGGAGCTTTTTCTGGTGCCAATCAAAAAGGCAAGCAGGGAAAAGTTGAGCTCGCGAAAAACGGGACTCTTTTTCTCGATGAGATAGGTGAAATGCCTCTTGATATGCAAGTGAAACTCCTTCGACTCTTGCAGGAAAAGAAGTTTTATCCTGTTGGAGGAACTCAAGAAATAGAAGTTGAATTTAGAGTTATTGCCGCCACAAATAAAGATTTGAACGAACTTGTTGCGGATAATAAATTTAGAGATGATTTATTTTACCGATTAAATGTAGTCAGCATTGATATCCCTCCTTTGCGCAAACGTCCAGCAGATATTATTGAACTCACCCATTATTTTTTAAATGACATTTCGATTAAATATAATCGACCTATCCACGGTATGTCACAACCTGTCATGCAAGCTCTCCTACAACACGATTGGCCTGGTAATATACGTGAACTTCAAAATGTCGTTGAACGCTTAGTTGTCTTTTCTGATAACGGCACGATTAAAATTGAGGATCTTCCATTTGAAATTAATACTGAAAAGGCCCCCCATTCGGATGCAACGAAAACCAACTATGATTATAATGACCAGCGTCCACTTAATGATCGTCTCTTAGATGTTGAGCGCAATATTTTAAAGCAAGAACTCGAACATACAAACGGAAATAAACTTCAATGCGCTGAAAATTTAAACATTACAAGAGCAACACTTTATAACCGCTTAAAGAAAGTCGGTCTAGATTAAATCGCAATTCCCTCTTTTTAGTAAGGTCGGCATGAATCTTGCATATCTATACAAGAAGCTAAAATTGAGGTGAGTAGAATGATAGAAGAAGAAATGATTGTTTGTCGATGTGAAGGGGTTACATTTAAAGAACTTAACGAAACGGCAGCTAAACATAAATGTTCGGCACGTGAATTGAAACTTCGTACGAGAGCAGCTATGGGGTATTGTGGAGGAAGAACATGCCGGACGCTTGTTGATAAGTGTGCGCATAATGTAACAGGTGAAGAACAAAAAGAAATAACCTTAAAATACCAGCCCCCCATTCGCCCTGTCTATTTCGGTGAGTTAGGAGGTGGGCAACATGACTAAACGGGTAACGAATCATCCTGTACTTGGGAAACTGGATCAGACCAATGAAATGACCTTTACATATGATGGAAAAACTTATCAGGGTCTTGAAAACGAATCGGTTGCGGCTGCCTTATTAGCTAACGATGTCCGCACGCTCAGACACCATGAGGCAGATAATGAGCCACGCGGAATTTATTGTAATATCGGTCATTGTTTTGAATGCCGAGTAACGATTAATGAAAAAAGCGGCGTGCGTGCCTGTCTGACACCTTTAGAAGAGGGCATGATTATCACGAGTGGTAAGCAACTGCCAAACCCGGTGAGAGATTGGAGTGTTGACAATGTATGATGTCATCATTATAGGCGCTGGTCCAGCTGGATTATCTGCGTCTATCTCCTGCGCTGAAAATAAATTATCTGTTCTTGTTATCGATGAATATATGAAACCTGGAGGCAGGCTTTTAGGACAATTATACGAAGAGCCAACGGGTGGTTGGTGGAATGGCATCGAAGAATCAGCAGCCCTTCACAAGCAAGCTGAGGACGCGGGCGTACAGTTTTCACTACAAACATCTGTCAATAATATTGAGCAAATCGATGACAAGTGGTTTATTTATACGAATCATAATTCATATGAAACGGTGAATTTACTCCTTGCAACAGGAGCAGCAGAATCCCCTGCCCCTGTTCCTGGATGGACACTACCTGGTGTCATGTCTGTCGGAGCTGCACAAGTTATGACAAATGTGCACCGCGTTCAGCCAGGAGATAAAGGCGTGATTATCGGCGTCAACGTCCTATCTGCCGCCATCGCCATGGAACTGCAAATGGCTGGTTGTAATGTTGTATCGATGACCCTACCGAAACAAAATGCCTTAACAACGGAACACGCACAACCAAAAGAAGTTATGAATTCCCTTCTCCACGTCTCACATATGGCTCCATCGCCCATTATGCGCTGGGGAAGCTGGCTGATGAAAAATGACTTTATGAAGCAACTCGGACTGACATTTTATCCCAAGCAAGGCTTTAAAATGTGGGACATTCCGGTTCAACTCAAAAAGGCAGTCACCAAAATTTATGGGGATGGTCGCGTGGAGGGCGTCACTCTCGCGTCCATTGATACAGACGGCAATGTTATTTCCGGTAGTGAGGAGCAGGTTGATTGTGACTTTGTTTGTATTTCGGGCGGTCTTTACCCTTTAGTCGAACTTGGCGCCTTAACTGAATGTCCTTTTTACCTTGTTGAGGAGTTAGGTGGCTATGTTCCACTACATAATGAACGGATGGAGACTCCGCTTAACGGATTGTATGTCGCTGGAAATATTACCGGAATCGAAGGAGCTAAAGTTGCCATCGCCCAGGGAAAAACAGCTGGCCTCTCCATAGCTGATAATGCTGGAGTGACTGGATTAGATGGGGCGATTGAAGCTGCAATCAAACAAATTGAAGAAACACGTGACAATGCTTATATCCAGTTCCATCCAGAGGTAAAGAAAGGAAAAGCAATCATCCAAAGGCAATGGGAAATCCATCAAGCAGCTAAAGATGGAGCCTTAGTGTGATAGGATTCGAAGTATATTTAATATGCTTTGTTGCCTTTAATCATTGCACTAGATATGTGGCGTCTACCGCTGTGATGCTTCTAAACAGGTGTAATTCTCACCGTCCGTGATCACTCTAGGCGGATGCTTTACTTACTTTATTGATGCAATAGTTGAATTTAAGTGTTTATCCATTAATTAACAGGATATTTTTTAAGTGAAATGGGGCATTTACCCGTGAGGTTATCTTGGATTTATTTTTCAATTGTTTTTGTCATGTTTTTATGGGGCTTCAATGTCGTCGCGATTAAAGTAATCGTCGAACAATTTCCAACCGTAACGATTACGTCATTACGTATTTTTATAGCAGCCCTTGTTGTATGGCTTATATTATGGGTAAAGAGGGATGTTCGACTTCCAAGTTTAAAAGAATTTGGCTTAATTTTATTAGCCACTTTTACAGGTGTGGTTGGTCATCACTATTTTTTATCTGTCGGATTAACAGAGACGACAGCATCAAATTCTGGGCTTATACTGGGGACTGTTCCATTAACCACATCCATTCTAGCGGCAATCATGTTAAAAGAAAAACTATCACTATTACGACTTTCAGGTCTAGTGATCGGTTTAATAGGTGTGGCTATCATTGTTTTAAATGGTGCGGATGGACTGCTGTCTATTAATGGCGGAGATATCTTTATTGCTCTTGCAGTACTAACCCAAGCTTTAAGTTTTATTTTTATTAAGCAGACCTCAGAGTCTATGAAAGCAAGTTTAATAACAGGTTATATGTTATTGATAGGATCTGTATTCTTATTTATTATTAGTCTAGTCATGGAGCCAGGCGCGCTCCCCCTTCTAAAAGACGGCACCCCCGTCGCATGGTGGGCCTTTTTAGCGTCAGGAATTCTGGCGACTGGAGTGGGGCATTTTCTATACAATAATGCCATTCCTCATATCGGGCCTGGTAGAGTATCAATTTTTAATAATATGACCCCATTTTTTGCGTTGATCGGGTCGAGTGTGTTTTTGAATGAGCATATTGAGCTGACGCAAGTGTTGGCGTTTGTATTGATTGTTGTAAGTGTCTTTCTAGGTTCAGGATTAGTCGATCGCTTTATATTGAAGCGGAAGTATCAGCGAGTGAGCGAGCAGTGAGTTCACTCTGAAGAAAGCGTGTGGACCGAGTGATGATACATTTGGACCGAGGGAGCCATGTTTTCGGCCGAGTGGCGGCACTTTTGGACCGAGTAAGGGCACATATCGACCGAGATCAATCCCAATCCCCGCCGCGAATTGAAGTGAGGTCACGTGACTGTGAGGTTGGCAGCGGAGTCATCCGCTGCCTTCAATATTTCTTTACATTAGTGTAAGATAGAAGGAAATCTATGAAAAAAGAATTTTTCCATTATTTAAAAAAGAGGAGTGTTTTGAATGGCAGTGAAAACTAAAAAGATAGATGTTGTTGAGGATTATCATGGTGTCAAAGTAGCTGATCCTTATCGTTGGTTAGAGGATCCGAATTCTGCTGAGACGAAGGCGTGGGTGAAGGCGCAGAATGAGCAAACGCAACATTATCTTTCCAATTTCAGTGGGCGTGAGCGCATAAAGGCTCGTTTTACGGAGTTGATGGATTATCCGAAGTATTCTTTACCGACGAAGGAAGGGGATTATTACTACTTCCATTTTAATGATGGGCTTCAAAATCAGGCTGTCTTTTATCGGTCGAGGGGGTTAGCCGTCACTGACAAGGAGGTTGTGCTCGACCCAAATGCGATGAGCGCTAAAGGGACGGCCGCCTTGACAAATCTTAAATTTAGTCAAGATGGTTCGAAACTTGCGTATGGTGTGTCGGTGGATGGGAGTGATTGGCAGACGATCCGGGTGCGGAATCTTAAAACGAACGAGGATTATCCTGAGGTGTTGAGGTGGTGTAAGTTCAGCGGGATTGCGTGGACAGAGGATGAGCAGGGTTTCTTTTATGATCGTTATCCTGAGCAGGATTCGGAGGCGGAGACGGGGTCTAATTTCCATAATAAGGTATATTATCACCGATTGGGTACGCCGCAAATCGAGGATGAGCTTGTGTTTGAGATGCCGGAGGAGAAGGAGCTTTCATTCAGTCCGGTGATTTCGGATGATAATCGGTATTTGATTTTGACGGTGAATAATGGGACGGAGCCAAAAACGGGGATTTATTATCGTGAGCTTGAGAGTGACCGACCGTTTGATACGTTAATTAAAGAGCGCGAGGATTTATACCAGTTTTTAGGAAATGAGGGCGACATCTTCTACTTGTATACGAATTTGGATGCGCCTAAGGGTCGTGTTATAGCGGTGGATGTGACGACCCCTGAGAAGGAAAATTGGCGGGAAATTTTGCCGGAACCAGAAGATACGTTTTCGTATGTCGATATCGTTCATAACTCTTTGGTCGTTGTGACGATGCATAACGCGTATGAACGCATGGCGATCTATGACTTGGACGGCAAGTTAGTGAAAAAGCTGCCTCTGCCGGAGTTCATTTCGCTAACAGGGGTGTCGGGTAAGAAAAAAGGTAATGAATTATTCCTCGGCTACACGTCCTACCTCTCTCCTAACCGTGTGATGCGCTATGATTTTGAGGCGGATACACTTGAGGAAGTTTTCCAAGAGGACGCGACGCCAGATGTTTCGGCGGATTATGAGACGAAGCAAGTCTTTTACAAATCGAAGGACGGGACAAGCGTGCCGATGTTCATCACTCATAATAAGGGGATCGAGCTAGATGGGAACAATCCAGTTCTTCTGTATGGTTACGGCGGCTACAACATTAGTATGACGCCTGGGTACTCTCCTTCGCATCAGTTGTGGCTTGAGGCCGGTGGTGTGTATGTTGAGGCGAATTTGCGCGGTGGTGGTGAGTTTGGCGAAGAGTGGCATTTGGATGGCATTTTGGAGAAGAAACAAAATGTGTTTGATGACTTTATTGCGGCGGCCGAGTGGTTGATTGATCATGGTTATACCCGTCCTGAGCGTCTGGCCATTATGGGTGGCAGTAACGGGGGTTTGCTCGTTGGTGCATGTATCACGCAGCGACCTGAATTGTATGGTGCGGCCCTTTGTTTGGTGCCGGTGACAGATATGCTTCGTTTCCATAAGTTTACAGTTGGCCGTTTTTGGACGACGGAATTTGGGAATGCTGAAGAAAATGAGGCGCATTTCCGTTTCATGTATGACTATTCGCCTTTGCATAATGTGCAGGAGGGCGTTGAGTACCCACCAACATTAGTGACGACAGCCGATACGGATGACAGGGTCGTGCCGCTTCATGCGTATAAGTTCGCGGCTGAATTGCAGGAAAAACATGCGAGTGATGCGCCGATATTGCTGCGTGTTGAAGAAAATGCTGGGCATGGACTCGGCAAGCCGACCGCGAAGGTTATTGATGAGCAAGCGGATATTTTTAGTTTTGTGTTTAAGCAGTTTGGGATGAGGGTTTAATAGATAAAATAACGACGGACGAGGGTGTGTACTGAACCCATAAAGTTAGACTAAGTTTTAAGCAGATAATTGGCTGGTTTGTTTCCGGAATTCAACCAGACTCATTCCAGTCAATTTTTTTATTCTTTTATGATTGTAGTAATAAATATAGTCTTCAATAGCTAGTTTCAAATCTTCACATGATTCATATACCACGCCATAATACATTTCTTGCTTCATCAATCCAAAGAAATTCTCCATTGGAGAATTATCTAAACAATTTCCTCTCCGTGACATACTTTGAAAAATTTTATTATCTTTTAACCGTTTGATGAATGCTTTCATTTGATAGCCCCAACCTTGATCCGTATGAATAGTTGTTCGATACGGACATTTTTTAGTTATTAAAATTGTTTCATCTAATGCATCTAAAATGGCCTTCGCATTTGGGCGTTTGGATAATCGATATGATAAAATTTCTCCGTTAAACATATCTAAAAAAGGATCAAAATATGCTTTTTTATCACGGCTTTGCCTTTCAGATTTTTAGTGTAATATTTAAATTCTGTTGTATCAGTCATTATCTTTTGATAAGGAATATGGGTATTAAACCTGCGATTAATCCGATTGTCAGCAACTTTACCAATTGTACCTTTATACGAACTATACTTCCGTGATTTGCGTGTGAACTTTGTACATTTAAGATTGAGTTTATTCATGATATGTAAGATTTTTTATGGTTTATATGTAGCTGCGTTTTCGTAATTCCATCCCTATTCTTCGGTAACCATAGTTACCGTTATGTTCCACGGATATTTCTTTGATAAGATTTTCAATCTCTTCGTCTAGGTTTGTCTCATTTAGCCTTTTCTGCCAATACATATACGTAGCTTTAGGAAAGTTTATTACTTCAAGGATAACCACTAATTTGAAATCTTTTCTGAGTTTGTGGATGACTCTAGACTCTATTTTCGCAGTCAGTTCGGAATATTTATCCCTGAAGCCCGGATCTTTTTAAGTAAGCATTCTCCACACGCAGTAATTCGTTTTCTCGTTAAAGCTCCTGTTCTCTTGTTAGCTTTTTATCTTAATGACCCTTATATGTTGACGAAATGAGATCATGATCAAGGCTGGGTTCTAGAAAAAAATAAGGATTACTGGGATGCTGAGACAGTAAAAATAGATAAAATTGACTTTAAAGTAGTTAAAGATACGGCAACAGAAATCAATTTATTTGAATCAGACACAATCGATGTTGCAGAGTTATCGTCAGAATTCGTTGATGAATATACCGAAAGTGACGAATCTACTACTACTGTCCAATCTCAAAATTATTTTCTACGCATTAATCAGAGAAATGAATATTTAAGTAATGAAAACATTCGACGTGCATTTGATATGGCGTGGAATAAAAAAGAAGCTACGGAGAGTATACTCAAAGATGGATCTATCCCAGCTTATTATCTTATACCTCCCAATTTCCCAGAATTCAAATCACCTTCCGGGGAAGATTTCAGAGATAAATATGGGATATGAACATAGGAAGCGTTGAGGAAGCACAAAAACTATTTAAAAAAGAGCTAGAAGAATTAGGGGTCGACGACATTGAACTACTAAGTTATGATGATGAGCAACGTAAATCTGTTGCAGAATACATTAAAAATCAATGGGAAACTAACTTACCAGGATTAGAAATAACAATTAATCAACAATCAAATAAGCAAAAGCTAGCACTTGAAGATAAACAGGATTATGATATATCACATTCGTGTTGGAGAAATGAAATTCGGGATCCCGTAGACTTTTTAACTGTTTTACTTTCTGCTGGTTCGTATAACTGGCAAGACTTTAAAAATGAAGAGTACGATGAATTAGTTAATGAAGCTCAAACAAATTTTTCTGATAATGAAAAGCGTTTCTCCAATTTACAAGAGGCAGAAAGAATTCTGATTGGAGAAGAAGCAGCAATATCTCCGATGTATATTGCAGGGTCAGTTAAATTAATAGAACCATATGTTCATAACTATATCGAGCATTCAGATGATACCTATTCTTATAAAGGGTTGAACTTAATAAATAATTAAAAATCATTATCATATGATTAATACTACTGTGGATAAGTAATCTAATATAACTTTCAGTTTAACTTATAGCAAAATAAAGTTTTAAAGGGGATATTATATGAACTACATCATAAAAAACGTTCAACTTTTGTATGGTGATGATTTAGAACTAAAGGAAGATTATTTGTTAGTGTAGTATCGGATGGGAAACCTCTAACAAAAAGGATATTTCCTTTTTACGAGTTATTTCAACAATTTGGTTTTGCCAATGTAAATTTGATGAATTTTCTCTTTAATATGCATTCAATGAATGAAACCCAATATTATAAGAGAGTATTAAAAAATCAAAAAACGTCCTGAATACTCTCAAAAAATCAAGAGCATCCAGGACTTATAAGTATACATAGAATAATATTTTCTTTTAATACAGTTTTAACCTAAATTAAACAAGAACCAATTTCTTTGTAGATGGTGTTAACGTTTCACAACCTTCTTCAGTTATTAACAGAACGTCTTCCACCCTTGCTCCACCTATATTTGGTAGATAAATACCTGGTTCAACAGTAATTATCATGTTAGCTTTTAATTCTTTTTCCTTAAGTACCGAGAAGAGAGGCTTTTCATGTACTTCTAAACCAATGCCATGGCCTGTTCCCGTACCAGATTGATCATTGAATCCTGTTTCAGTAATATATTCTCGCATTAACCAATCAACTTCCTGATCTGATAGTCCAGCTTTAAGATTACTTACACAGTTTTCAAATGACTTTAACACTATTTCTTGAATTTCTTTTACCCGACTTTCTGGCTCTCCTAATGAAACAGTCCTTGATATGTCTGCCCAATATCCTTTATAATTCGCCCCAAAGTCAATAGTAATCATCTCACCCTTTTCAATCACTTTGTCACTTGCTCTACCATGTGGTAATGATGATCTTATGCCTGAAGCGACAATAGGTGAAAAACCAGTTGTTGTTCCTCCATTATTTTTTATATAGGTTTCTAGTTTTTCAGCTACTTCTAATTCTGTCATACCGGGTTGAATTTTATTAAGTATATTTAAATAAGCCTCGTCTGTTATTTTGCTGGCTGTCTTTAATAATTCGAGTTCGGCTTCAGATTTAATCATTCTCAAATCCTCTACGAAGTCACGTGTAGGCACTAATTCCGAATCCATTAATTCGCTTATTTTACTATAATCCCCATAATTAACATGCTGTTGTTCAAACCCTAATCGTTTTATACCAAGATCGTTCACTTGCTTAGCCACTTCAGTAAAAATTCTACCCTTATGTCCTGTATGGTCAGCATGTAAAATAACGTCATAACTCGTCTGTTGCTTTGCTTGTTCAACATAACGATAATCCGTGATTAATTGTTTGGCGTTTTTTGTGATTAACAGAACGCCATTACTTCCTGTAAAACCTGATAAATATCGTCTATTCCATTCACCGGTTACCATGAAACCATCCATATTCTCGTCTTCCATTTTTTTAAGTAGATTATTAAGTTTAGACAAGAGATCCCTCCTAATTTATAATCATCTGTAATAAAAAAAGTAAGATATTACCGTAGAGATAAACATTAAAAACAAACCGATTTTAAATATGTTGATTGCTATTGAGATATCAATTAATTTAGATTTTATATGTGATTTGTCTTTATATTCTGTTTCAGAAACATAGCTTTGCAGTTTACTCGTCTTTGTATAAAATCTTTTAAAACTATGAAACAGGTTATTAAATATTCCTTCCTCTAAAAGATATACAAAGCCACCGATAATTAAACAAATTAAGCTAAATAAAAAGATACTATCCCAGAATACTATTGAAACCATATTAGTTAGTGAGATTAAAATGGCTAACATTGCTACTAAAATTAATATTATGCTTTTTTTCATTGCCATAAAATCACATTCCTTATATCTCTATTACGTTATAATAATTGTCTCATCGCTATATTTTTCTCGAAGCTTTTTATATTCTTCTTCTGTACAAGAAACCCAGTGATTTTTTTTGACTTCTTTTAAACTTGGTAAATCATCATTATTTTCCCACTTATGAATAATACTTTTTTGTCTCTCTATGTCTGGGTCAGGAATAGGAACAGAATTTAGTAAAGTCTTTGTATAATCATGTAACGGATTATTATATAACTCATCACTAGTGGCAATTTCCACAATTTGTCCTTGATACATGACACCAATTCTGTCACTTATATGTTTTACCATAGATAGATCATGTGCAATGAATAAATATGTTAATCCGTTTTGTTTTTGTAGATCGTCTAATAAATTAACTATTTGCGCCTGAATAGAAACATCTAGTGCTGAGATTGGCTCATCAGCCACAATAAATTCGGGCTCCACAGCTAAAGCGCGCGCAATTCCAATACGTTGACGCTGCCCACCACTAAATTCATGTGGATATCGACTTAAGTGTTCTTTTTGTAGACCAACTATTTCTAGCAACTCATTAACACGTTTAATTCTATCCTCTTTGCTATACATACCGTGTATATTAAGTCCCTCTGATATAATATCGCCAACACTCCATCTTGGATTTAAAGAGGATTGGGGATCTTGGAAGATCATTTGGATTTTTTTATTTAAATCATATTTTTTATATTGATTAATAGGTTTACCCTTAAACATAATTTTACCTGAGGAAGGATTATACAATTGAACAAGCATCCTACCAGTCGTAGATTTCCCACAACCTGATTCCCCAACAAGCCCAAATGTTTCTCCTTTAAAAATATCAAATGTAAGTCCATCCACGGCCTTAATGACATTATTACGACCAATTTTAAAATGTTGTTGCAGATCCTTGATTTCAATTAACTTTTTACTATTTATTTTTTTCTCTTTAACTTTATTGTTTGATTTTTGTTTTAGTTGTATTTTTTGTTCTTGATAAAATTTCTTCGCATTTTTCTCAGCCTTCTCATGCATTAACCATGTAGCTGCATAATGTGTTGATGAAACTTGAAACATTGGTGGCTGATATAAAGAGTCGATTTTCAAAGCTTCTCTGTTACGACCTGCAAATGCATCTCCCTCTGGTGGTTCCAATAAATTAGGTGGTGAGCCTGGTATTGATATTAATTGGTTTTGAGGATTATCCAAGTTGGGCATTGCTTTTAAAAGCCCAATAGTATAAGGATGTCTTGGGTTATAAAAAATTTCTTTAACATTTCCTATTTCCACTATTTTACCTGCATACATAACAGCTACACGATCAGCAATATTTGCAACAACACCTAAATCATGAGTAATAAATATAATTGATGTACCAAGTTCCTTTTGAATATTTTTTAATAAATCCAATACTTGTGCTTGAACAGTAACATCTAAAGCAGTTGTTGGTTCATCAGCAATTAAAATATCGGGGTTACAGGCTAAAGCCATTGCTATTACTACCCTTTGTTGCATTCCACCAGAAAATTGATGTGGATATAATTTAATCCTCTCTGGAGCATTTTTTAGTCCCACTAGTTCTAATAATTCAATTGCCTTCTGAATCGCTATCTTTTTAGAAACATTTTGATGAGTAATGATTCCTTCAATAATTTGATTTTGAACCGTCATCGTCGGATTTAAAGATGACATTGGATCTTGAGAAATCATAGATATTTTAGACCCTCTAAGTTTACGTAATCCCTTCTTAGATAGATTCAAAACATTAATATCTTTATAATAAATCTCTCCATCATCAATTTTACCTGGTGGGCTAGGCACTAATCCCATTAGACTTTTTGACATTACGGATTTGCCTGATCCCGATTCACCAACTACAGCGAGGGTTTCCCCCTGATTTAAGTCAAAAGAGACACCTCTTACTGCTTTAACATCTCCTTCATAAGTGTTAAATGTAACATGTAAATCTTTTACTGATAGTATTTTTTTCAAAGTTGTCCCTCCTACTTATCCATTTTGGGATCAAATGCATCACGTAAACCGTCACCCACTAAATTAAAACTAATCATAATTAAACTTATTACGGTAGCTGAAAACATTAATGAATGTGGGTATATTTGTAATAAATCAAAGCCATCATTAACAATGGTTCCTAATGACGCTTTTGGTGGCTGAATTCCTAATCCTATAAAACTAAGAAAAGCCTCTGTAAATATCGCATTCGGTACTGTAAACATTGTCGTTATAATAATTGGACCTAACGAATTTGGAATAAGATGCTTCCAGAGTAACTGTCTATCCTTCGCCCCTAAGGTTCGTGAAGCTAAAACAAATTCTTGATTCTTTAGCTTTAAAACCTGCCCTCGTATAATTCTTGCCATATTAACCCATCCTGTAATAACGAGTGCTAGGGTAATAGACATGATACCTGGCTTTAAAACAAGAATTAATAGAATAACAACGATCAAATTAGGAATACCAATAAGTATTTCGATGATTCGCTGCATAACATTATCAATTCTTCCTCCGTAAAAGGCGGAAATACTTCCATAGGCAACACCTATTAATAAATCTAATGCTGCCGCTAAAAAAGCAATATATAAAGAAATTCTTGTACCTTGCCAAACTCTCGTCCATACATCCCTGCCTAATTCATCGGTTCCAAACCAAAAGTTCTCATTTATGTTTTTTAATTCATATTGATCGTTTCCTTTTATATCGATACCATCAAACCCTATGAGTGGCACTTTCTCTAAAATAGGTACTTTAGGTGGTAGATTAGTTCTCGACAAATCTTGTTCGCGATAATCATGACTGTTCATCATCGGTCCAAAAATAGCCAAAAATATAATTAGCAAAATTAAGCTTAATCCTATGACAGAGCCTTTATTATTCTTTAATCTCACCCAGGAATCTCTCATAGAATTCCTAGGTTTGCCTACCTTTTTATCTGCTTGCAAATCTCTATCAGCTTTTTCAAATAAATCATCTGTAAGTTTATGCTCAGGAATTGCCATGATTATTCCCCCCTGAAAGGCGAATACGTGGATCGATTACGCCATAAAGCAAATCAGTAATAAAAATAACTGTAATAAATAGTAAACTAAAAAATAGAGTAACCCCCATAATGACTGGATAGTCATTAGTCATTATCGACTCTACAAATTGCTCTCCCAAACCAGGTATACTAAAAATCTTTTCAACAACTAAAGTTCCTGTCATCAAATGTACAATTAAAGGGCCTGAGATAGTAATAATGGGGATTAAAGAATTTCGTAATCCATGCTTATAGACAATTTTCCAACTTTTCACTCCTTTTGCTCGTGCCGTATTGATATATTCCTGTCCCATGACGTCTAACATTTCGGTACGCATATATCTTGCTATAGTGGCAATTACAAATGCAGACAATGCTATTGTTGGTAAAATGGAATATTCAAATCCTCCCCAAAATGCAACTGGAAGCCATTTTAGTTTTACACCTACCCAATACTGAAGAAGTCCAGCAAACACAAAATTGGGAATTGACAACCCTAGAACAGCTAAAAACATGGAACCATAATCTAGGATTGTATTATGTTTTAATGCAGCAATAATTCCCAATAAGATACCAATAATAGTACCCACTATTATTGATTGCGCCCCTAAAACAGCCGATGCTCCTATTCGATCGTATAAAATATTAGTTACTGGTCTACCGTCAAATTGAAATGAAACACCAAAATCACCAGTCGCTATATTGCCCAAGTATTTTAAATATTGAATTGATAAGGGGGCATCTAAACTATATCTTTGATATAGGATTTCTTTTTGTGTTTCAGATAATTGTTCATCATTAAAGGGAGAGCCTGGAAGCGTTTGCATTAAAAAGAAAGTAAGTGTAACTATTAAAAAGAAAGTAAATAACATATAGCCTAATCGACTGATTACATACCTTGACATGTAAAAACCTCCAAATACTATAAACTATCTCACCAAAACACTTATTTCTTTATTTCTACCCATTTATATGTGTAAGTGCTATCGCCATGGGCTATAAAATCTTGAACATACGACTCTATCAATTTTGCGGATCCAGCCACATGCATTGGTGATATTGCTACTTCCTCTTTTATAAGGATCTTCTCAGCTTCTTGTAACTCTTCAAAACGTATTTCATTATCCGAAAAGTCTGTTTGAGCTTTTTTAACAAGTTTGTCGTATTCTTCATTCTCAAAATTTTGCCAGTTATAAGGGCCATCTGATAAGAATATAGTTAAAAAGTCAACAGGGTCCCCAACATCACTTCTCCAGCCTGAATGCGAAATATCATAATCAAGATTGCCTTCTAAGGATAACTTTTGCTTATTAGGTTGTTGGTTAATTGTTATTTTCAAACCGGGTAGGTTACTTTCCCATTGGTTTTTAATGTACTCTGCTACTGTTTTTCGTTGGTCATCATCATAACTTAATAATTCTAATGAAATTTCTTCTTTACCTAATTCATCTAAACCTTTTTGAAAGTATTCCTGAGCTTTTTCAACACTTTCATTATTAAGATCACCATATTTATCTCTAAAATCTTCTCCAGAAGGTGATTCAAATTCGGGAAATTCAGGTGGGATTAGAAAATAAGCAGGGATAGACCCATTTTTAAGGACACTTTCTGACATCTCTTTTTTATCATATGCCATATCTAACGCTCGACGAATATTGACATTTTGTAAATCTTCATTTTTCTGATTTAATCTTAAAAAATACATTTCGGATTGAATGGCAGTAACATAATCATCGCTATCATTATATTCATCAATAAAATCCGACGATAGATTAGCGACGTCTATCGTATCTGACTCATATAAATTAACTTCAGTCGCTGTATCTTTTACAACTTTAAAATCGATCTTATTTGTTTTCACTTCCTCTGCATCCCAATAATCCTCATTCTTTTCTAGCACCCATCCCTGATCATGATCCCATTTTGTTAACTTATAAGGACCATTAAAAATTAAATTATCCACTTCCAGTGCATAGTCATCTCCTTGTTCAGTAACAAACTCTTCATTTTGAGGATAATAAACGGGGTTTGTTAACAATTCAAATAAATAAGGAACAGCACTGTCTAGAGTTACTTCTAAAGTATAATCATCAATGGCTTCTACACCCAATTCGTCAACGTTTCCGTACATCTCGTCATCAGGATCTTGTATTTTAGCCGCATTTTTAAGAGGTTCCATTAAGTCTGCATGTGGAGAAAATGTATCAGGATGAAGTGCTTTTTTCCAAGCATAAACAAAATCATGTGACGTTATAGGGTCACCATTTGACCATTTAGCATCTTCTCTCAATTTAAAAGTATAAATCGTTTCTTCATCATTTTTTTCGTAATCCTTTACTAGCCCTTCTATCGGATCATCGTCTTTACCTTTTCGATATAACCCTTCGAAAATATTTTGAATGATCGTTGCTGATAAACCATCCATTTCCCCATTTGTTTTAAGAGTAGGAATTTCTCCTGTCATCGCTAGATGTAAAGACTCCGAATCGGAATCAGCTGTTGTATCTTTATCCTCTGTTTTTGAAGTATCATTTGTCCCTCCATAACAACCAGACAATACTATTGTTGTTATCAGCATTAAGAATAGAAGTTTCTTTATTTTTTTCATTCTTAAACCAACCTCTCTTTAACTTTTATTAAAATATTTAATGTACAACTATTTCATAAAAGCTGTATATAATTTTAGACATTAAATATTCTCCACGAGATAAATTTTTTTGCTCTTTTACATAAATCAAGAATTTTATCGTCATTACAAATTAATGTTTAAGCACACCACTCTTTTGACTTTATCCCTCTATAAAGTTTTTATAAATATGTTTTATTCTAGTCAAATCTGCATAAATTAATGTACATAAAATGCTCCATTAATTTAATTTCACAATCACGTAAAATTACATCATTACACCTCCTGTTTATTATGTTATTAATCATGCAACTCTTATGCCAATTTAAAATATTATAAAAACTATAATCACAATATAATGTACTATAAGCAATCGACATACGGTAACTAAAATCAATTATTATTTCTTGTTATTCAAACCGTTAACTTGAATAAAAGTTTATAAAATCATACCTTCCTTAAAATGGAAGGTATGATTTTATATTAAATATTTCACAGAATTACTATCAATGTCTGTGAAAGGATAAAGTATTTTTTATTATTCACATCCCTGATGAATGATCAGAATCTATTTTTTCTTTACTAATAACTTGCCATATATGGGTTCAATTCATTATTAAGTGAGCCCATGGTATTACTTGCAGTTACATGACCTTCCCATTTTTCAATTAAAAAGTCACTATATACCTGTAATGCCTTCTCCGCCTCTTCTGTAATCTTGTTTTGATCTAATTGATGAGAAAGCAGTTGCTTAAATCCTTCCATATGCTTTATAACTTTGTCAATTTTCTGCTGTTTTTCATAATGGTCAATTGCGGTTAAATGTATAGTAAGTGCACGTAAATCCGTATCATCGGAAAATGCATCTTGTTCATTTAGTAGCTTGGCAAACGCTTTCATTCCAGCACCACTAATATCATTAAAAGTAGCTTCATGAACAGTCTTTGTTTGATTGGAATCAGTTTCCGATGTTGCAGTAATAGTCAGAGTTTCTGGAGTGGTTGCCTCCTCAGGAACTTTTACATATACAGGTACATCCACTGTTTCACCTGCTGCAACTTCGATAACGTTATGTTCAATCATCGTCTCCCAATCGGAATCAGCTTGAACACGGATTAAGTCCGTCTCTTCCCCAGTATTGGTTACTGGAAAATGATGTACACTAACCCGACCAGGCCAAGCTCTTTCAGTTTCACCACTGTTCACTTCAACACCACGTTCAAAATCTCCATCACCGTCTAAGTGACGTACTGCTACTCGGTAAGACAGTGCTCCATCATCATCTTTGTGATTGTTTAAAACATAAAAGTGTAATCTGTTATACTCATCAACATGTTCACTAACTACGCCTGGTGCAGTTCCTGCTTTAAACAGCGCATCTGCCAGTTGTTCCTGATCACCTTTGGATAACATTTTGATGTCACCATCTGCCTTTTGATAATTTATAAGATCGATATCCTCAGGATGGGAATCAATAATCCAAATATTTGGTGATGTCTCATCATCTCTTGTCTTGGCTAGTAGAACCCCGGAGTCTGCTTGGAAAGAATCAAATCCAACTTGATCAACTACTTCAATAGTGTAGTTATCATACCACTTTTCTCCACGCTGCATATCCGCTCTCCAGTCATCTACTAAGTCATTTTTTGGTGTTAAATCTTCCATTTCTATATTGATGCCATGATAGGCTATTCGGCCAAACTCTTGCCCTGCCGGAACAGAACGGGCAAGAATTTCTGCAAAAACTGGACCTGTTTCAGCAAGTTCATCACGATCAAGATTAATATACTCATCTTCTTCTAAGAAACCTTCTTTAATCTTATTGCGTAACATATAATGTGATGGTGAGGTTGCACCTAAACTTGCTGGAATTCTCCAGCGCTCATGTGGACCTCCAGGACCATTATTAGAACCGTTTGCCATTATATCCCAAGGACCTGAAAAAGCTCTTGATACTGGATCAGCATAGGGATCATTATAATTATCTAAAAGTTCTTGGATGTGGCCAAGTTCATGTGCATATGTTCCCATCCCACTATTTTCTCCAAGAATAGCGTATTTCCCATTAATGCTGGCACGTGCCCAAAGCGATTTAGCTGCAAGCCAAGAAGTCCATGGTACAATTCGAGTTGTAGCCCAGTTAGGCATATCTTCAAAAGGTGGCCCAAATTCATCTGGAATATCTTCAGGACTAGCAAACATCATATCTCCGAATTTAGCCCATACTCCTGATTCATCATAGCCTGCATGAACGATAAATGTGAAATCATATTCTTCTTCTGAGGCATCGATATCAGCTTGTGCCTTTTCTATAGCTTCTGGCCCCAGATTTTTAGCACTATACCCCGGTGGCATATCAGATGTCTGCCCGAATTCGTTCAGCCCATACTGGAATTCATTGTGATCCATTTCATAAGGACCAAAGGCGTCTAGTTCAATCTCCCATTTACCATATGAATTCTCTCTCCAATATTCATTTATAGTACGATAGTTATTCAAAGGTTGTGGTGTGTTTAGGTAATCCACCCAAAACTCACCAAGTTCATCCCTAGGAATCTCTCCTACGGTTAGTGGATTTCCAGCAGGGTCTGAGCCTTTGGGCTGGCTAATGATAAATTCCTGGTCTGGAAAATCTACTAGAACAACTGCACCCTTAATTACCCGTTCAGGTTCAATGTCAGCATCTCTCCAATCAATCCCAGGAACGGGTTGGTAATCATCCCAGGTCATATCCCTTGGAAGATTCCAAGATTCAGAATCCACTCGATCAGGAAAATCAGGCAATCCCGATTGTTCACTGGCATATATTGTCGCGGTAGACATTACTAGTAGAGCAATAGTGAACAATATAGACATTTTCAATTTTATCTTCAATTTTATCATCCTATTCTAATTTTAAATTCCTTTAGACAACCTAACTACAGCTTCTTATTGATTCGAATAACGTCTCTGGTTGAGCACCTCCTTTTGTGAAATAAAATTCTTTTAATATTCACCCCCTTTAAGTTATAAAAATATGTAATTTTCCGACTTAATAGGGCCCAGATTTATTACTATCTCTGAACTTTTAGCTTCTAATATGATTCCGTTAAATCAATAGATTCTGTTATGGTAAACTAACTTGATGTAATAAAATTTTACAGTGTAGAGATTGGTAGACACTGTAGAGTTATGTTTTATAATTGGATTGTGTTTGAAACAAGGATGGTAAATCTACGAAGATTAAGTCATAATGCCCGGACTAATTCATCTATTCGTTACTTTACGTGGATGTGTATGTACCCTTTTACAATTGGGTGGAATAGTGTATATGAAGTGATTACGCTTATGCTGTTAACACCGGTATTTTATAGTGCTTAGAAGTCCAAACTATCTGAGTCACCACCTCGTGCATAAATCAATACCTGTTATCATCCACTGAATCACTACCCGAGGAACCCTTATCGCCTCCACATCCTATAAGTAATAAAGGTAGTGCCAAAAATGATAGTGACAGTAGCAAAAGTTTTCTAGTCATTATTTATCCCCCTGCGCTTTCTTTGTTAATTCATATTTACTCACATACTCCTTATGAACAGTTTTGCGAAGCATAAATTCTAAATTCACATCTTTTTCCCATAATCTACTGAAAATATCTTTCATCACATCCCAAATATTTACTCCCGTTGAGCCATAATCCATCCTGTTCATACATCTAATTTTCCACGTCGTATTATTATCTCCTATGAATCTTTAAAAGTTGAAATTCACACAACAAAAATAAATTTTGTATTATCCAAAACCTAATAGTGTGTTTAAATACTTATACAAATTGTCAATAAATCATACAGACCAATTGAATATTCCAACTCCTCAGGGGGGCATAAGTCTGTACTATGTAATTTCGTATTTTGTATAATAAAAAGTGTCACTCTTGTGTTTTGTTCCATATACCATATAAATCCACCTTACAACATAAATCCTTCAGGCATAAAGTCTCTCTCATCAACGACAAATTGATGGAATCCAGTAATACTCGCTGTCCCACTGACTTCGGGTATGACGGCATCATAAGAATCTATTTTTGCTGTTTTCAACACTTTACCTTCAAAAATACCACCTGTTATACTTTGATGAAAAAATGACTCTTTCTCTTTCAGCTCTCCATTTTTGTATAAACTAGCCACTCTTGCACTTGTCCCTGTCCCACAGGGTGACCTATCCACTTGATGGTCTGCAAATATAGTTACGTTCTTAGAATTTGCTTTTTCACTGCTAGGCTCGCCTGTAAAAATAGTTCCATAAATATCTATCAAATCCTTTTGTATCGGATGTTGGACAGATAAATTAGACTCAATATACTGTTTTATCTTCATTCCTATATCTTGTAGCTTGGGTAAATCTTCAAAGTTTAACTGTAAATTAAATTTGTCACTGTCAACTAATGCATAGAATGCTCCACCAAATACTATGTCAACAGTCAACTTTTCTCCGTCAATCTCAACTGGAAAATCATCCTTAAATACAAAAGAAGGAACGTTTTCAAAAGAAACGTGTTTAACATTTTGTCCATCACAGGTTGCATAAGCAATCACCTCACCTGCAGGACTATCAATAACAAATTTGCGTTGATTATCTTTTACTTCAAATTGACCTGTTTCAATAAGCATGGTTACCACAGCAATAATTCCGTGCCCACACATAGTACTCCATCCTTCATTATGAAGAAATAAAACACCAAAATCAGCTTGTTTGGACACTGGTGGTGTGATGATACACCCATACATCCCATGGTGTCCCCGTGGTTCATTCATCAATGTTTTACGTAAGCTATCCAAATGATTTATACAGTACTTTCTTCTTTCTGGTTGGTTGTCTCCGTTAATTTCTGGTAATCCCCCCGTGATAACTCGCAGCGGTTCACCGGCTACATGTAAATCTATAGTCGATACCAATCTTTTAAAATTCATCAGTCTCCCCCTACTTTCTTTTACTAAACTGTTATGCAATTCTTATGCCGATTTTGAGGCTTCTAAATATTACACGGCACAAATATTGCATGTTACAATATAGAAAAAGAACAAATAAAGAATAAATATTGGAGGAATATATATGTCAGAACACCAGCAACGATTGGATCAACTTAAACAAAATTTAATTGATGAAGAGATTGACCTTGCCTTCATCATGGGCCCAGCAAATGTATTTTATTACACAGGCTTCAACTCAGATCCACACGAGCGCTTTCTCGCACTTGCCATTCAGCCGCGCCAAGATACATACACACTCTTCGTGCCCGCTCTTGATCAAGAAGCGGCGAGAAGCGAATCCAACATTAAGAGCGTCATCCCTATTTCCGATGAACAAGATCCTTTTAAAATCGTAAGCGACGAGATAGACGTCGATATTAAATCGATCGGCGTTGAGAAAAACTACGTCAGTATGTTACGGCACGAGCAATTTCAGCGGATTTTTCCAAAAGCTGATTTTGTAAATATTGAGTCGCATATTAATTCGCAGCGTTTGAAAAAGTCCCGTACCGAAATTGACTATTTACAAGAGGCCGTTGATATTATTGAAAAAGTGTTAGCTGAAGGTATTAAAGAGGTTAAAATTGGCATGACCGAGCTAGAACTTGCGGGCCATCTTGAGTTACTCATGAAAAAATACGGAGCAGTCGGTCCCTCCTTCTCGACCATTGTGCTTGCTGGTGAAAAGTCGGCATTACCGCATGGTGTACCAGGTGACCGGGAGATTAAAAATGGTGACTTTTTATTAATTGATTTTGGAGTTATTACCAAAGATGGGTATTGCTCAGATACTACCCGTACTTTTGTGATCGGCGAGGCATCAGATAAGCAGAAGGAAATCTACAATATTGTCCTTAAATCAAACCAAGCGGGGATTGACGCTGTTAAAGCTGGTCAACCGCTGAAAAAATTTGATATCGCAGCTCGTGATGTTATTGAGGAATCCGGGTATGGTGACTACTTCCATAACCGTGTCGGCCACGGCCTTGGCATCGAGGTACACGAAGCTCCTTCTGTCCATATGAAGAATGAAGATATTGCTGAATCCGGACTATTTTTCACGATCGAACCAGGTATCTATATCCCAGAATTGGGCGGCGTCCGTATTGAAGATGAGGTTTACATCAATGAAGATGGCGATGCTGAAGTCCTCACTTCATTCCCGAAAAAATTACAAACTCTCTAGGAGAGACGTAATTTAGACATCGTGTATATTCCGTAGCTCCAACGTCGAGGATGGCTTCTCTAGGAGTGCGGAATAATACTTTTTAAATTAAATAACGACTAAATACAGAAATTTTTCTCAAAAACTTGTATAATAGAAGATGGTAATCTTACTTCTATTATGCAGGTTTTTTGTTGATATTTAAACACCAACTATGTAAGCGCTATAGTGGTTGTTGTGTTTGATGTTGGAGAGTTGGACAAGGCGATGCTAACTCGGGCTAGAAGTGCGCTAACTCGGACGAAAGCTGCGCATACTCGAGCAGGCAGACCTCCAAGTCGAGCAGCCTTATCATTAACTCGCGCGGGAATAGGGGCAGGTCGCGCGGCTGAGAGGCCCACTCGAGCAGCGACGACCCTTACTCGAGCGGGAGCAAGGTTCAATCGAGCAGTTGCGACTCATACTCGCGCGGCGGCGGTCGCACTTGAGTGTCAGATTTCAATCTATAATTAGAAACAACATCATCCAAGCAACAGTGACTTGCGGTAGCAAGTCGTCATCTTATCTTTTCAATTGTCTTTATATTTTTAATTATTTTTTTCGAGGGTGCGAAAGCCCTTTCATATATATAAGTGCATATTATATTATTTTTACTTCAGAAAGGATCTATGATTATGTTATTAAAAAACCTTTTTATGAATCTATCACAGAATAAACTATTAAATGAGATGGCGCAGAAGTATGGGTATAAGCTTGGTGCGCAGACGGTTGTGGCTGGTGAGACTGTTGACGAGATGACTCAGAGTATTAAAGAGTTAAATGCGGCTGGAATTTCGGCGACGATTGATAATTTGGGAGAATTTGTTGATAGAAAAGAAGATGCTATCGATGCTAAAAATCAGATTTTGCAGGTTGTTGAGGCCATTCATGAGCATGAGTTGGATGCGCATATTTCGTTGAAACCTACTCAGCTTGGGCTTGATATTGATTATGACTTTTGCCTGCAAAACTTGGAGGAGATTGTTGGGCAAGCGCATCGGTATAATATTTTTGTAAACGTTGACATGGAAGATCATTTGCACTTGCAGCCGTCATTTGATTTAGTTGATCAGCTGCTTCAAACATACGACAATGTCGGGACGGTTATACAGGCGTACTTTTATCGTGCTGAAGAAGATGTTAGGACGTATAAGGATGAGCGTCTGCGTTTGGTGAAAGGGGCATATAAGGAGTCTGAGGCGGTGGCGTATCAGGATAAGGAGGATATTGATCGGCATTTTATTGAGTTGATTGAGTATCATCTTTTGCATGGGAAGTTTACGTCGATTGCGACGCATGATCATCATATCATTAATCATGTGAAGGCGTTTGTTGAGGAGCATAATATTTCAAAGGATAAGTTTGAGTTTCAGATGTTGTATGGTTTTCGTAATGACCTCCAGCATAAACTAGCGAATGAGGGCTATCATTTTTGTACGTATGTGCCGTTTGGGCATGATTGGTATGGTTATTTCATGCGCCGGTTGGCTGAGCGTCCGCAAAATATTAATTTAGTTGCTAAGCAAGTGTTTAATAAGAAGACGAATACGGTGATTGCGGTTGGTATTGGGGCGTTTTTGCTTGGACGATTGAGTAAGCGGAAAAAATAATGGAGCGACTTTTTTATAAGCCGCTCCCTCTTTTTTTATGTTAGTCTTTTTTATCAACGTTGACATATACAGTTTTTACTTCGGTGTATTCGTCTAGAGCATAGCTCCCGAGTTCACGGCCTGTTCCAGATTTTTTATAACCACCGAAAGGAGCACCTTCCATTTCTAAACCATAATCGTTTACCCACACTGTCCCGGCTTTGAGTTTGCGGGCCACATGGTGGGCTGTCTTAATATTTTCTGACCATACTCCAGCGGCGAGTCCATAATCACTATCGTTTGCTCGTTTGATGACTTCATCAACGGTATCAAATGGATAAACGGCTACGACTGGGCCGAATATTTCTTCGCGTGAAATGGTCATCTCGTCTGTGACGTCGGCGAAAATGGTTGGCTTTACAAAATAGCCTTTATCAAAAGCTCTTTCTCCACCAGCTAAAACGTTCGCTCCTTCTTCTTTTCCTTTTTTAATGTAGCCAAGCACTCGTTCCATTTGTTTTGAGGAGATAAGTGGTCCCATATCTGTGTCTTCTTCCATACCATCACCTAGTTTTAATTCATTGGCACGTTTAACAAGTCCTTCTAACACCTCTTCATAGACGTTACGCTGAATAAACACGCGTGAACCTGCGCTACAGTTTTGACCGTGATTATACATAATTCCTTGAAAAGCCCCTTCGATGGCTTCCTCAAGATTAGCGTCATCAAAAACAATATTAGGTGACTTACCGCCGAGTTCGAGTGTTATATTTTTAATATCGTCCGCTGCTTTTTTCATAATATTTTTCCCTACGGCTGTCGATCCTGTAAAGGCCACTTTATCAACTTTAGGATGATTAACAATTGCCTCACCTGCTACTGGGCCAAAACCTGGTACGATATTAACGACCCCGTCCGGAAAGCCCGCTTGTTTGAATAAATCTGCTGTGTATAAAAGAGATAATGGGGTTTGTTCGGCCGGCTTGATGACCACGGTACATCCTGTCGCTAGAGCGGGGCCGAGTTTCCAAGATGCCATTGCCAGCGGGAAGTTCCATGGAATAATTTGACCGACAACACCAACAGGCTCATGGACAGTATATGTGAGATGATCATTTGTAATTGGAATCGTTTGACCATATATTTTTGTACACCAGCCTGCATAGTAACGGAATAAATCAACCACTCCATCAATATCATCCTCTAATGCAGTCTTATATGGCTTACCATTATCAAGTGTGTCTAGTTGAGCTAATTCTTCTCTATTTTCTTCAAGTAAATCTGCAAACTTATACATAAGATGTGACCGTTCAGCTGTTGTTAAATCAGACCACGGTCCATCGTAGAAGGCTTTTTCTGCTGCTTTAATGGCATGATCTATATCTTCTTCTTGTGCTTCACTGACATTTGCCAATACTTCTTCTGTTGCAGGGTTTAAAGTTTCAAAAGTCTTCCCGCTAGCGGATTCGACATACCCTCCATTGATATACAATCCGACCGATTGATTTAAAAATTCTTTTACTTTTGGCTTTAAATTCATATTTAATTCCTCCTAATAAATTTTTTAGTTTTTTTATACATTGCTAACTAATTTTTCTTTATCTTCATGATTAGATTGTGGCTTGGTATACCAGATAAATTTACCCGTAAATCCATAAATAAGGGTAATAATGATGACTAAAAAGTTAAACCATAGAAAAGGTAAGTAGCTTAACGTTGATACACCCAGTGTTGCAGCCATAAAAACTCCCCCATCTGACCATGGAACCATCGGGGTGGTGACTGTTCCACCTGCTTCAGTATTTCGTGAAAGTATTCTTCGATCAATATGGTGTTCGTCATAACTTTCTTCAGTAATTTTACTGGCAGTAATAATTGAGACATAGGCCGCGCCACCAAAGAAGTTTCCAAAAAATCCTGAAATAATTGTTGATAAAGTAATTTTTCCAGAATTATTTGCCCAAGCTAACATTTTGACGCAAATCGCTCTTAGGATACCGGTTTTTTCCATTAATCCGCCAACTCCTAAGGCGAATAAAATTAATACAATTACATCTAACATAAAGACAATCCCGCCACGATTCAGTAACTCGTCAATAAATTCAACTCCAGAAGCTATCTCTCCTCCTGAGTAAAGTACATTAAATGCTTCTAAGAAAGGTACACCCTGGAAAAGGGCTGCCCAAATTGTCCCGAGAAAAGCTCCGAATAAAATAACAGGTATTGACGGCATTTTCATGGCAAGTAATGCAATAACAATGACAGCTGGGATTAACATATACCAACTTATATTGAAGAACTCATCTAGAGCTGCCATCGTTGCTTCAGCTTGTGTGACGTCTCCACTGTTATCGATAAAGAAAAGACCTGTCACTAGAAACAATGTACCTGCTAGAATGAATGCTGGAGCACTCACATACAACATGGATTTAATATGTTCTATTAAATTAACTTTTGAAAGTGAAGCAGTCATAACAGTTGTATCAGATAAAGGTGATAACTTATCCCCGACGTAACAACCAGAAATCACTGCACCTGCTACGAGTGCGATGGGAAGTCCGAAACTTGTGCCGATTCCCATCATGGCAATACCCGCTGTACCTGCTGCACCAAATGATGTTCCCGTTGCAAGCGATGTAATGGCACAAACAATAAATGCTGCAAGTAAAAATATACTTGGATGGATGATAGATAGCCCATAGTAAATAATTGTAGGAACGACACCACTAACGATCCAAGTTCCGATTAAAGCCCCGACAGAAATAAGGACTAGAACGGCCTCGGAACCATCGTATATTCCCTTTAGCAATCCATCTTGCATTTCTTTATAGCTATACCCGATTCTTAAACCAACTAAAATAATGAGAAACCACGTTGTTAATAATGCGAGTTGAATAGGTATATCGAGTTGAACGACAAAAACAAACATAATCAAAACAAAAGATACAAGCACAAACAAAACTTCAAATAACGTGGGCAATCTTTTGGTTGGATCCATTTACTCCCCTCTCCTCTTTGTTAATATTTAAACTTAGAAAGCGTTTTCAATTTAATTTTGCCTAAGTAAACTTACTCCCTCCCCCTAACCTTTAGTAAAGATATTGCAATTCTTATGCCAATGAAAATAAATGAGATGAGTCTTTTAAGAAAAATAAGCGCTTCTATGAGCGTAAAAATTTTTCTCAATTATTTAAGGGGGACGTTCTGATTTATGAGGAATAAATAATAATGTATAAAAATTAAAATACCGTATAATTTATTTTACATATCTTCTCGACCAATAAAAAAACCTCCGCTAATCGGGAGGAATTTTTTTATGATCCGTAATAATAGTAATAGGAGCTTGATCCTTTTTTTGGTAGGTCGTTGAGAACAGTGCCTAGCAACTTTGAAGTCGACCGTTCTAATGCTTCTTTTGCTTTTTCAGCTGTTTCGTATTCAGTCTGTCCGCTACGTACGACTAATAGTGAACCGTCCACGAGATTTGCTAGAACCTGAGCATCTGTTACGGCGAGTACTGGTGGCGAGTCAATAATAACCAAGTCATAAACCCTGTTCGCTTCTTGTATGAAATGTTTCATTCGTTTTGAACCAAGCAGCTCGGATGGATTTGGAGGAATCGGTCCCGATGTAATCACATCTAAATTATCAACGTCACTTACTTGCACTGTATTGTTAAAGCTTTCTTCTCCGACAAGGACTGTGCTTAATCCTGTTAAGTTATCAAGTCGAAATGTATAATGGACAGTCGGCTTTCTTAAATCAGCGTCTATAAGCAAAACCCTTTTTCCTTGCTGGGCATAAACAATTGCTAAATTCGCAACCGTGAGTGATTTTCCCTCACTAGGTTCGGAGGAAGTGACAACCACTGATTCTAATGCTTCATCAACCGATGCAAATTGTAGGTTTGTGCGTATGGTCCTAAACTGTTCAGAAATAGGTGATAGTGGATTTAATTTCGTAATCAGATGGCGTATTTTAGTTTGTCTAGACTGATTTTTTCTGCGAAGCATTAATTCCACCCCTTTTCGATACTTGTGGCTGCGTTTTAAAGTGACTAGGACGTGCATCTCTATCCGAAATCGTTGAAATTGAACCTAGGACAGGCAATCCTAGTTTCTTCTCAATATCTTCTTCTGTTTTTACTGTATTGTCCATATATTCAAGCAAGAATGCGAGTCCTACACCAATCATTCCACCTAGTACAATAGCAATGGCGATATTAAGTAATGGTTTTGGTGCGACGGGTGACGGTTCTGGAGCAGTTTCAGCTTCTGATAAAATATTTACGTTATCAACATTCATAATTTCGGGAATTTCTGTTTGAAAGATTCCCACAGTTGTATTAGCAATTTTCGTTGCCATATCCGGGTCTGGATCTGTCACAGTTACGGTCACAACTTGTGAATCTTGTTCACTAGAAACTTGTAGTTTATCACTTAAAGTTTTTGCTCCAAATGGTAAATTTAATTCTTTCACTACATCATCAAGAATAGCTGGACTTTTAATGATTACATTGTATGTATTAATCATTTCAACGTTAGTCCGAATATCATTGACGTTGTAAACGTCAGCTGATGACTCTTCACTTTGATTTACAATAAATTGACTACTAGATTCATAGGTCGGAGTAAGAATAAAATAACTTATAATTGCGGCAAGAAGTGCGGCCGCTATGATTAGACCAATAATCATAAGCAAGCGCTTCTTAATAACCTCAAAAATTTCTTTGAGGGAAATCGTTTCTTCCATCATAGTACCTCCAGAAATTTTATTTTTTCTCGTACTTATTAATAAGAAAGGGCTCACGTTAAGTACTTCTATATTAAAAGACCAATATACATTTTACCCCGCATTTTCGACATTACAACAGAAAGTATAACACATATTTCAATTTAATAGCATAGGTTTTTTGGCAAATCACGATTTAAATGATTAACCTTTTTATTTAAGGGTATAGAGATGGAAATGATAGAACTTTATAAATTCATCGATGGATGTAGCTAGTTTCAATGTTTAATAAAGTTTACCAAAAATTAGACGTATGGTATAAAAGGTCTATTTGTTTTATTTGCAGTAACTAGATTTAGCGACTGTATTGTAAGGTTTTTTTCTATATTTATATTCGTTTTTTTATTAAGTCATCATTATCTTTTCATTTTTAGTTATATTACCTTATATCATCATGGTATATTAGATCTATCTTTCTAGTCTTTCACTTAATTTTACGAGCCTTACTTTTCTGTCTATTCTGTTAACATAGCCTTATTATGATTCTTTTTATCTACTATTTTATATTTTATCTGATTTAATCCCGATTTATATTACATTTACTTTACAAATTAATTACAAATCATCAAGAGGTATGTTATATTTTGTCGTTTTACATTATAATTAGCACTAATGGACTAGATTACTGGCAAATTATGCTAGTATGGTCACTATTTTCATAATTACATAGTGTTTTAAATGAAGGGAGCTATAAAAAAATTGACAAATAAGAAAATCATGATGTCTGTGACAGCGACTGCGGCTATTGTATCGGCTATTTACGCTGCGGATGAGGCAGAAGCGGCTACATATAAAGTGCAAAGTGGGGATTCGTTATGGACGATTGCACAAAAATACAATACCTCAGTTTCCAATTTAAAATCTATCAATAGTCTGAAGTCAGATGTTATTTTCC
>Ga0209487_1000612_pt1 | contig 32106 bp, 29 predicted proteins | sample Poulit2012_FD_187524 | JGI IMG/M metagenome (GOLD analysis project Ga0209487, IMG submission 187524) | Agricultural soil microbial communities from Georgia to study Nitrogen management - Poultry litter 2012 (SPAdes) (version 2) | ecosystem: Environmental > Terrestrial > Soil > Agricultural land...
CATCGACGCCCTGGTCGAGCGCACCGGCGCGGTGGTGCGCTCGGTGGGCAGCGGATACCTGCGCGGGCTGGGCGGCCCGCTCACCGACGGCGAGGTCATCGAGGCGGCCGGGCTCTCGATCACGGTGCTGGCCACCCCGGGACACACCGGTGACTCGCTGTCGTTCGTGGTCGACGACGCGGTGCTCACCGCCGACACCGTGCTCGGGCGCGGCACCACGGTGATCGACCCCGAGGACGGCGACCTCGGCGCCTATCTGGAGTCGCTGCGGCGGCTGCGCGGGCTCGGCGAGCGCCGGGTGCTGCCCGGGCACGGCCCGGACCTGCCCCGCGTGGACACCGTCGCCGGGCAGTACCTGGCCCACCGCGAGGAACGGCTCGACCAGATCCGCGGCGCGCTGCGCACCCTCGGCGAGGACGCCACCACCCGCCAGGTCGTCGAACACGTCTATGTCGACGTCGACGAGAAACTCTGGGACGTCGCCGAATGGTCGGTGCAGGCCCAGTTGGACTACCTGCGCCGCTGAGCCGCGCAGGCGGGCCCCTACCGCGCTCGGCGCGCCAGGCGTTCGGAGTCGCAGATCAGCACGCTTTTGCCCTCCAGCCGGATCCACCCGCGGTGGGCGAAATCGGCCAGCGCCTTGTTCACCGTCTCCCGCGAGGCGCCCACCAACTGGGCGATCTCCTCCTGGGTCAGATCGTGGGTGACGCGCAGCGCGCCGCCCTCCTGGGTGCCGAACCGCTGGGCCAGCTGCAGCAACTGTTTGGCCACCCGGCCGGGCACGTCGGTGAAGATCAAATCGGCGAGGTTGTTGTTGGTGCGTCGCAGCCGACGGGCCAGCACCCGCAGCAGCTGTTCGGCGATCTCGGGACGGTCGGCGATCCAGGCCTTCAACGCGTCGCGGTCCATCGAGACCGCGCGCACCTCGGTGATCGTGGTCGCGCTGGAGGTGCGCGGACCCGGGTCGAAGATCGACAGCTCCCCGAACATGTCCGACGGCCCCATGATCGTCAGCAGGTTCTCCCGGCCATCCGGTGAGCGACGCCCGATCTTCACCTTGCCGGACAGGATGATGTACAGCCGGTCGCCGGGCTCCCCCTCGGCGAACACGGTGTGTCCGCGCGGGAAGTCCACCGGCTGCAGCTGCTTAGTCAGTGCGGCGACGGCGCTGGGTTGCACGCCCTGGAAGATTCCGGCCCGCGCCAGGATCTCGTCCACGTTGCCCCTTCGAAACTCGGATGATCGACACGCGCAGACCATCATGTATTCAGCTGGTGTGATGAGTCTAGAACTACGTCAGTATTCGACTTGCCAACGCTACACACGATCGCCGTGTCGAGGTGGCCGAACTTGCGAATCCGGCGCGGCGCGGGGCGCGCGCAGCCGCGACTCCAGGCGGTCGAGACCGAACGTCGCCGCGATCAGCAGCCCGGGCACCAGGGCCGGCAGCATCCAGGACATGGACAGCAAGTAAACACCGGCAACGTCCGGGGGAGGTCTCGTCGCGATCACGAATCAGTACCCTGTGGGGGTGAGCGTGGCCAACCGTGACCGGTCGGCGCCGACGGCGAAACGCTGGACCGACGAGACGCGACTGGGGCTGGTGCGCCGGGCCCGGCGGATGAACCGGACGTTGGCCGAGGCGTTCCCCGAGGCGCATTGCGAACTGGACTTCACCACCCCGCTGGAGCTGGCGGTGGCCACCATCTTGTCCGCGCAGAGCACCGACAAGCGGGTCAACCTGACCACCCCGGCGCTGTTCGCCCGCTACCGCACCGCCTGGGACTACGCGCAGGCCGACCGCGCCGAGCTGGAGCAGATCGTGCGCCCGACCGGCTTCTACCGCAACAAGACCGATTCGCTGATCAGGCTGGGGCAGGCCCTGGTGGAACGGTTCGACGGCGCGGTGCCGGACACGATCGAGGATCTGGTGACCCTGCCGGGGGTGGGCCGCAAAACGGCGAACGTGATCCTGGGCAACGCCTTCGCGGTGCCCGGCATCACCGTCGACACCCACTTCGGACGGCTGGTGCGGCGCTGGAACTGGACCACCGAACGAGACCCGGTGAAGGTCGAGCACGCCATCGGTGCGCTGTTCGACCGCGCCGATTGGACGCTGCTCAGCCACCGCGTCATCTTCCACGGCCGGCGGGTCTGCCACGCCCGCAAGCCGGCCTGCGGCGCCTGCCTGCTGGCCCGGGACTGCCCCTCCTACGGGACCGGGCCCGTCGATCCGCAGGCGGCGTCGGCCCTGGTCAAAGGGCCGGAGGCCGAGCACCTTCTGGCGCTGGTCGGCCTCTGACCCGGCGGTGGGCACAGCGATGCGGTGGACGGTGGCGGTGCTGGCGGTGGTGGCGGCGCTGATCGTCGCGTTGGCGCTGGAGCTGCGCGACGACGCCCCGGTGGGCCCGCCGCGCCCGGCAACCCCGGGCGCCGCGCGCGACCACCGCGACGCCGACACCCCCGCGGCGCTGGCCGAACCGCGGCGCCGCGCCGATTTGGCCCCGTGCCCGAGCGCCGCCTCGGCGCCCGGGCCGGCGTCCGCCGACTCGGCGCTGCACGGGGTGGTGGTGGAGTGCGCCGCCGACGGGCGGCCGGTGGCGGTCGCCGAGGCGCTGGCCGGCCGGCCGGCCGTGCTCAACCTGTGGGCCTACTGGTGTGGGCCGTGCCGCGCGGAGCTGCCGGCGATGGCCGAGTACCAACGCCGCGTCGGCCCCGGCGTGCAGGTGGTCACCGTGCACCAGGACGAGAACGAGACCGCGGGGTTGCGCCAGCTCGCCGAGCTCGGGGTGCAGCTGCCGACCCTGCAGGACGGTGCCCGCCGGATCGCCGCGGCGTTGCAGGTGCCCAACGTGATGCCCGCGACGGTGGTGATGACCGCGGACGGTAGCGTGGCACAGATCCTGCCGCGGCCGTTCGCCAGCGCCGAGGAGATCGCGGCCGCGGTCGGGGAGTTGGTGTGACAAGCCGACGGACCGAGGGTCCCGGCGGTGAGGGAATCGGGGTGTGTCGGTGAGTGCCGGGGATGGCGCCGATGCGCGGGGTGCCGTGGCGATCAGCCCCGAGGCGAGCCCGCCGTGGCTGCGTCCGCTCGTCGACAACCTGCACCGGGTGCCCGCGGCGTTCCGCAGCCGGTTGCCCGCCGACGCCCTGGCGTGGATGGCCGCCGCCGGCGCCCGGGCCCGGGTCAGCGGCGCGAGCCGCGACGCGGCGGTGCTGATGTTGTTCTCCGGTCCGCACACCGGCACCGCCGGCGCCCCGCCCGCCGACGTCGACCTGTTGGTGACCGTGCGCGCCGACAGCCTGCGCCACCACGCCGGGCAGGCGGCGTTCCCCGGGGGCGCCACCGACGCCGAGGATTCCGGCCCGGTGGCGACCGCGCTGCGCGAGGCGCGCGAGGAGACCGGCGTCGACCCGCAACGGCTGCGCCCGCTGGCCACCGTGGAGCGTCTCTACATCGCGCCGTCGGGATTCCACGTCGTGCCGGTGCTGGCGTACTCCCCGGACCCCGGGCCGGTCAGCGTCGTCGACACCGCCGAGACCGCGATCGTGTCGCGGGTGCCGCTGAGCGCGTTCCTCAACCCGCAGAACCGCCTGATGGTCTACCGTGATGCGCGCACCCGCCGCTGGGCCGGGCCGGCGTTCCTGCTCAACGAGATGCTGGTCTGGGGCTTCACCGGGCAGGTGATCTCGGCGATGCTCGACGTCGCCGGGTGGGCGCGACCGTGGGACACCACCGATGTGCGCGCCCTGGACGAGGCGATGACGTTGGTGGGCGAGGGGCGAGGAAGACGGTGACCCGATGAGTTCGTCGCAGTGGCTCGATATCGCGATCGTGGCGATCGCGTTCATCGCCGCGATCTCCGGGTGGCGCTCCGGGGCGCTGGGATCGCTGCTGTCGTTCGTCGGGGTGCTGCTCGGCGGGGTGGCCGGGGTGTTGATGGCGCCGCACATCGTCAGCCACATCAGCGGGTCGCGGCCGAAGTTGTTCGCGGCGCTGTTTTTGATCCTGTCGCTGGTGGTGATCGGCGAGGTCGCCGGGGTGGTGCTGGGCCGGGCGGTGCGCGGCGCGATCCGCAACCCGCTGATCCGCGGGGTCGACTCGATCATCGGGGTCGGGGTGCAGCTGATGGTGGTGTTGGTGGCCGCCTGGCTGCTGGCGACCCCGCTGACCTCGTCGGACCAGCCGAACCTGGCGGCCGCGATCAACGGTTCGCGGGTGCTCGGTCACGTCAACGACGTCGCCCCGAATTGGCTTCGGGCGGTGCCCAAACGGCTCTCCGCCCTGTTGGACACCTCCGGGTTGCCCACCGTGCTCGAACCGTTCAGCCGCACCCCGATCGCCAACGTGGCCGCCCCCGATTCGGCGTTGGCCGTCAGCCCGGTGGTGGCCGCGGCCCAGCCGAGCGTGTTGAAGATCCGCGCCGTGGCCACCAGCTGCCAGAAGGTGCTCGAGGGCACCGGTTTCGTCGTCGCCCCGCAGCGGGTGATGACCAACGCGCACGTGGTGGCCGGGTCCACCGGGGTCACCGTCGAGGTCGACGGCACCCCCTACGACGCCACCGTGGTGTCCTTCGACCCCAACCACGACATCTCGCTTTTGGCGGTGCCCAATCTGCCGTCGGAGCCGTTGACGTTCGTCGACGACCCGGCACCCTCGGGCACCGACGCCATCGTGTTGGGCTATCCCGGAGGCGGGGTGTTCACCGCCACCCCGGCGCGTGTGCGGGAGATCATCGAACTGTCCGGCCCCGACATCTACCAGACCACCACCGTCAACCGTGAGGTGTACACCATCCGAGGCACTGTGCGCCAAGGAAATTCGGGCGGTCCGCTGATCGACCAGAGCGGCCGGGTGCTCGGTGTGGTCTTCGGTGCCGCCGTCGACGACGACGACACCGGGTTCGTGTTGACCGCCAACGAGGTGTCGCGTCAGCTGGCCAAGATCGGTGACAGTTCGCCGGTCAACACCGAGACCTGCGTCGGCTGAGCGCCGACACCGCTATCGGCGCCGTTCGGCGATGAACCGCTGCAGGTGGCCGCTGACCGCGTCGGGGGCCTCCTCGTGCGCGAAATGCCCGGCGTCGGCGATCGAGACGTACCGCCCGTGCGGGGCGTGGCGGCGGGTGCGGTCGACCGGGTCGGCCAGCACGTAGGGATCGCACTCGCCGCGCAGGTGCAGTATCGGCACCGGGATCGGACCGTTCATCGCGGTCATGAACCGCCGGCCCTCGTCGCGCAACTGGGTGCGCACCGCCCAGCGCTGATACTCCAGCGCCGAGTGGGCCGCGGCCGGGATCCGGATGGCCTGGCGCAGATGCGCCAGGGTCTGTGCGGCGTCGGCGGTGGCCAGCCAGCGCGCCCCGGCGCGCGAGCGCACCAGTCGTTCGATCTCCGCACCGTGGTGGCGGGTGAGCCGGCGTTCCGGCCACAGCGGCAGCTGGTAGCCCAGCAGCGTGGGCAGCAGGGCGCGGCGCTGGGCGGCGTCGCGGCGCAGCGAGCGGCGCAGCGCCGCCGGGTGCGGGGAGCTGATCATCGCGATCGCGGCGACCAGACGCCGGTGCAGCGCCGCGGTCGCCCAGCAGATCAGCCCGCCGTCGGCATGCCCGACCAGGATCGCCGAGGAGTGCCCGAGCGCGCGGATCAGCCCGGTCACGTCACCGGCCAGCGTCCAGCCGTCGTAGCCGCGCGGCGGTTTGTCGCTGCCGCCGTAGCCGCGCAGGTCGACCGCGACGACCCGCGCCCCGGTCAGCGCGCGCAGCTGATGGCGCCACGACCACCAGAACGAGCCGAACCCGTGCAGAAGCAGCACCAGCGGCGCCGCGTCGTCGGCGCCGGCCTCCACGACATGGAACCGGATTCCGTTGGCGTGCACATCCCGATGGCGCCACGGCCCGTCGATCCGGGTGATCGACGGATCCGGGGGCGCCATCTACCAGCCCGACGGGTCTGTCGGTGCGCTCGACGGTGCGGGGGTGCGCGGCTGGCCGGGGGTGAGCGCGGTGCGGGTCTCGCGCACCGTCTCCAGGGTCTGCTGCGGTCCCCGGATGCGCCGCACCTTCAGATAGCCGATCACGGCCAGCACCGTGGCGGTCCCGACCATGATCGCGAACACGATGAGATAGGCCGCCCAGCGGTACAGCCAGATGTCGAGCAGCGTGGCGATGAAGAAGAAGAAAAAGAACGTGGAGTAGAACAGCACCACCAGCGCGGCGATGAACGCCACGCTGCCGGTCAGACCCTTTTTGACGTCGCGGGTGATCTCCGCGCGGGCCAACTCGACCTCGGCACGCACCAGCGTGGACATGTGCGAGGTCGCGTCTTTGACGAGGGCGCCGATCGAGGGATCGGCGGGCAGGGCGTGCGGATCGGTCAGCGGGATCTCGGTCAAGGTGGAGGGCACCGGGGCCTTGCGGCCCGGTTTCGGTGTGGTGGTGCGGTCGGTCTTGCTCACAGACGGTCCTCCCGGTTCGCTGTCGTCGCGGTTCATGTTGCCATGAGTGGTGTGCGCGGATGCACCCAACTGGCCAGCGCGGACCCGGTTATCGGCGGCGGCCACGTTAGACTTACTGCGCACTTTGAGGCCCGGGTCGGGCGGACAGGAGTATCCCTTGCGGACCATCCATGGCGGGTTCGGTGGCCGAGTGGGGCGTATCGCGGTGGTCACCGCGGTCCTGGCCGCGCTGGTCGTCCCGGTCCTGCGTGCCCCGGCGGCGGCCGCCGCCGACCCGGTGCCGATGGGCGGGGGCGCCGGCATCGTCGTCGACGGCGACACCCTGTGCACGCTGACCACGATCGGGCACGACAACACCGGCGCGTTGATCGGGTTCACCTCCGCGCACTGCGGCGGGCCGGGCGCGCAGGTCGTCAGCGAAGCCGCCGAGGCCGCGGGCACCATCGGGGAGATGGTCGCCGGCAACGACGCCCTCGACTACGCGGTGATCCGATTCGACCCCGAGCGGGTCGCGCCGGTCGCCAACGTCGACGGGTTCGTCATCGCCGGGATCGCCCCCGACCCGGCGTTCGGGGCGGTGGCCTGCAAGCAGGGCCGCACCACCGGCAACTCGTGCGGGGTCACCTGGGGCCAGGGGCAGGATCCGGGCACCATCGTCATGCAGGTCTGCGGCCAGCCCGGCGACTCCGGTGGCCCGGTCACGGTGGACAACATGCTGGTCGGGATGATTCACGGCGCGTTCTCCAACGCGCTGCCCGACTGCATCATCAAATACATCCCGCTGCACACCCCGGCGGTGGTGGTGTCGATGACCGCGGTGCTCGACGACATCAACGCCAAGAACCGCGCCGGGTCGGGCTTCGTGCCGATCCCGGTCTGAGGCGCCGGGGGCTAGTCGGCGGCGCGGATCGCCTCGAAGACCCCCGGGTCGACCAGCGTGGAGGTGTCGCCGAGTTCGCGGCCGTCGGCGACGTTGCGCAGCAGCCGGCGCATGATCTTGCCGCTGCGGGTCTTGGGCAGCTCGGGCACGAAGTGGATGTCGCGGGGCCGGGCGATCGGGGAGATCTCCACCGCGACCTGTTCGCGCAGCGCGGCGACCATCCGGTCGTCGGCGCCGGTGTGGCCGCCGGTGCGCACCACGAACGCGCAGATCGCCTGGCCGGTGTCGGTGTCGGTGGCCCCGACGACGGCGGCCTCGGCCACCCCGGTGTGCGCGACCAGCGCGGACTCCACCTCCGCGGTGGAGATCCGGTGGCCTGAGACGTTCATGACGTCGTCGATGCGGCCCAGCACCCAGATGTCGCCGTCGGCGTCGTAGCGGGCGCCGTCCCCGGCGAAGTACCAGCCCTGCTCGGCGAAGCGGGACCAGTAGGCCTCCACGAAACGCTCCGGGTCGCCCCAGATGCCGCGCAGCATCGCCGGCCACGGCTCATCGAGCACCAGATACCCGCTGGGCTGCTCACCGTGGTCGGTGCCCGGCGCCAGTCGCGCGCCGTCGTCGTCGACGATGCGGGCGGAGATGCCGGGCAGCGGACGCATCGCCGCGCCCGGTTTGGCGGCGGCCACCCCGGGCAGCGGGCAGATCATGGTGGCCCCGGTCTCGGTCTGCCACCAGGTGTCGATGATCGGGGTGGTGTCGGCGCCGATGACGTCGCGGAACCAGCGCCAGGCCTGCGGGTTGATCGGTTCGCCGACCGACCCGAGCAGCCGCAGGCTGGACAGGTCGTGGGCGTCGGGCACCTCGCGGCCCCACTTCATGAACGTCCGGATCAACGTCGGCGCGGTGTAGTAGATGGTGACGCCGTATTTGTCGATGATGTCGAAGTGGCGGTGCCGGTCCGGGCAGTCCGGGGTGCCCTCGTAGAGCACCTCGGTGACCCCGTTGGCCAGCGGGCCGTACACCCCGTAGGTGTGCCCGGTGACCCAGCCGATGTCGGCGGTGCACCAGAACACGTCGGTCTGCGCCTTGATGTCGAAGGTGTAGTAGTGCGTGTAGGCGGTCTGCACCAGATAGCCCCCGCTGGTGTGCACGATGCCCTTCGGGGTGCCGGTGGTGCCCGAGGTGTACAGCAGAAACAGCGGGTGCTCGGCGTCGAACGCGGCCGCGGTGTGCTCGGGGGAGGCCTGCTCGACGGTGTCGTGCCACCACAGGTCGCGTTCGGGGGTCCACGCCACGTCACCGCCGGTGCGCCGCACCACCAGCACGTGCTCGACGGTGGGGCAGTCGGCGACCGCCTCGTCGGCGGCGGCCTTGAGCGCGGCGGGCTTGCCGCGGCGGAACTGCCCGTCGGCGGTGATCACCAGGGTCGCCTGCGCGTCCTGGATGCGCGCGCGCAGGGCGTGAGCGGAGTACCCGGCGAACACCACGGTGTGCAGCACCCCCAGCCGGGCGCACGCCAGCATCGCGATCACCGCCTCGGGGATCATCGGCAGGTAGATGGCGACCCGATCGCCGGCGCCCAGACCCAGCCCGGCCAGGGTGTTGGCCGCCCGGCAGACCTCGTCCTGCAACTCGGCGTAGGTCAGGCTGCGCTGCTGCCCGACCGGCTCGCCCTCCCAGTGGATGGCCACCCGATCGCCGTGACCGGCCTCGACGTGACGGTCCACGCAGTTGTAGGCGACGTTGAGGGTGCCGCCGACGAACCATTTGGCGAACGGTGCGTCGGACCAGTCGAGCACCTCGGTGAACGGGGAGGCCCACGACACCCGCTCGGCCTGGCGCGCCCAGAACGCCAGCCGGTCGGCGTCGGCCTCGCGGTACAACTGCGGGCCCGCGTTGGCCGCGGCGGCGAACTGCGGTGACGGCGGATACGACGAAGGAGCGGTCACGTGTTCTCAGGGTAGTCACCGACACCGCCGCGGCAGGCGCGCACCGCCGGGCGCGTCCCCGCGGCCGGTATCGTGAGCGGATGTGACCGACGATCCGTTGGCCCCGCTGCTCGGCCTGCCCGGGGTGCCCGAGGCTTCCGACCTGGCGCGCCAGGCACTGAGCAAGGCCCACCAGCACAAGACCAACCGGCGCGGCTGGCCGGTGACCGCCGCCGAGGCGGCGCTGCGCTCCGCGCGGGCGTCCTCGGTGCTCGACGGCGGCCCGGTCCAGGTCGACGAGTCGGCGACCACCAACCCGGTCTTCGCCGGGGCGCTGCGGGTCGCCCAGGCGCTGGAGGGCGGGGAGACCACGCTGGTCGAGGTGTGGCGGCGCGCCCCGCTGCAGGCGATCGCGAAACTGCACATGCTGGCCGCGGCCGACCTCGTCGACGACGACGACCGGTTGGGCCGCCCGCGGCACGGCGGGCCGGATGAGCAGATCGGGCGCCGGTTGGCGCTGCTGGCCGACCTGGTCACCGGCGGCACCGCGGCGCCGGCGCCGGTGCTGGCCGCGGTCGCCCACGGGGAGCTGCTGGCGTTGGCGCCGTTCGGCACCGCCGACGGGGTGGTGGCGCGCGCGGTGTCGCGGCTGATCGCGATCTCCAGCGGACTCGACCCGCGGGGCCTGGGCGTGCCGGAGCTGACCTGGATGCGCGGATCGGGCAACTACCGGGCGGGCGCGCAGGGATTCGCCGCGGGCACCGCCGACGGCGTGGCGACGTGGGTGGTGCTGTGCTGCAAGGCGCTGCAGGCCGGTGCCGGGGAGGCCGTGTCGATTGCTGAGGCCGCCGGCAAGACCGCCGACGGCTCGGCGGCGGGGGTGCTGGACCAAATGAAGCGGGCGGCGCCCCGCTAACCGCGTTGCGTCGCCCGCTAGCACGGAACTCGGTTACCAGGCGTGCGACACGTGGGTTGCGTGGGTGGCCTCGGCGGTCTTGCGATGCGCCTCGGTTGCAACCCCACCCAAAGGGTCGTCGAGACCGTCCGCTCTTCGCAATAGCGCAGGCCCGCAACACTTCTGCCATTATCGCGGCTGTAGCTCCCCGTGGGTACCGCAGGTCCGTGCTGGGTCGCCCGGCTCGGGAGGGCGATCCTTCTCTTCCGAATCGACCTTGGCCTCACCGGACTTCCGTGCCTCATTTCTACTACGTGGCCCCGGTCACAGCAAGGGCTAACCGTGGGTAACTTGGCGCCGTCACCGGATCGGCCGCGGCGCGGTTTGCTGACGCGCCGGGGCGCGGCTTAGACCACGGCCCGGCACACGGCCCGGCACACGGCTCAGAACACGAAGCGCCGCAGCAGCGTGTAGCTCAAGGCGCCGGCCGCCAGGGCGCTGACCGCCACGGCGGCCGAGGTCGCCACCGCCGCACCCGACGGGGCGGGCAGCCGGTCGCGCAGCGCCACCGGGCGCGAGAACGTCAGCACCGGCCAGTCGCGGGCGCTGGCCTCCTTGCGCAGCGCCCGGTCGGGGTTGACCGCGGTCGGATGGCCGACGCCCTGCAGCATCGGCAGATCGGTGATCGAATCGGAGTAGGCGTAGCAGTGCTCGAGCGCGTAGCCCTCGCGGACGGCCAACTCGCGGATCGCCTGGGCCTTGCCCTCCCCGAAGCAGTAGAACTCGATCTCACCGGTGTACTTGCCGTCCTCGACGACCATCTGGGTGGCCATCGCGTGGGTGGCGCCCAGTGCCCGCGCGATCGGGGCGACGATTTCGGCGCCGGAGGCCGAGACCACCACCACGTCGCGGCCGCACAGTTTGTGCCCGGCGATCAGATCCGCCGCCTCGGCGAACACCAGCGGGGTGACGATTTCGTGCAACGTCTCGGCGACGATCGCCTTGACCTGCTCCACATCCCAGCCCGCGCACATGTCGGTCAAATGGGAGCGCAGCCGATCGACCTGATCGTGATCGGCACCGGAGACCAGGAACAGAAACTGCGCATAACTGGACTTCAACACCGCGCGACGGCCGAGTAGCCCCTGGGCGGCGAACGGCTTGTTGAACGCCAAGGCGCTGGATTTGGCGATGACGGTTTTGTCCAGGTCGAAGAAGGCGGCCGAGCGGACCCCTCGCTGCGCCGGGGTGAGATCCGGCGTCGGCTGCGGCCTGGTGGCCGGGTCGGAGGCGGTCACGGCTCCAGCATAAGGGGGCTCACAACCGCCCCCGGAGGCATCCTCGCCGGGGCCCGACGGGTGCTTGGCAACGGCCTCACCGGCCGGCCGACACACCGGTTTGAAACGCCGTAATACTTGTGTCCACCTGCGCCGCCGTGTGTATAGTGGCCATTACTCGGCTTATGTCCGAGGGTGTATCAGCCCGACCCCCCGGGGTTGATGCACGACGACCCTCGCCTCCTCCCCCCCTGGCGGGGGTCGTCCCCTTTCTGATCCCTCCACAGTCGGTGATCGTTCCCCCGTGCGGTCGGGGTTGACTGGCGCCGGCGGTCGCCCCGACCGCAGGGTGGGCCCATGGCGCGATCGCCCGGGGTGTTGACGGTGTTGGCCGATCCGGTGCTGCGTAACGAGATCGAGCGCATCGGAGCCGCGATCGGTGTGCGCGTCGTGCACGCCGAGGCGGTCCCGGACCGCCGGGCGTGGTCGGCGGCCGCGGCGGTGATCCTCGATGAGACCGCCGTGGTCGGTTGTGCCCACGTGACGTCGGTCCCGTTCCCGCGCCGCGCCCATGTGCTCGTGGTCGCCGGCGCCGAGGTGCCGAACACCACCTGGTCGGCGGCGATCAGCCTTGGCGCCCAACAGGTATTGACCGCACCACTCGATGAGGCGGTGCTGGCCGGTGCGTTGGCCGAGGCGGCGGAGACCGTCGGTGACGATCGCCGTGACGGCCGGGTGGCGGCGGTGATCGGCGGGTGTGGCGGGGCGGGTGCCTCGCTGTTCAGCGCGGCGCTGGCGCAGACGGCGTCGACGGCGATGCTGGTCGACCTCGATCCCTGGAGCGGTGGGCTCGATCTGCTGATGGCCGACGATCTTCATGACCAGATATGTTGGCCCGAGCTGCATCTGGAAGGTGGACGACTGGCGTGGTCGACGGTGCGCGAGGCCCTGCCGACCCGGTGCGGGGCCGTGGTGCTCTCCTCGGCGCGGTACAGCCATGAGCTGAACGCCGGCGCGGTCGAGGCGGTGCTCGACGCCGGTCGACGCGGGGGTGCCACGGTCATCTGCGACCTGCCGAGGCGGCTCACCGACGCGGCCGAGACCGCCCTGGGCGCAGCTGATCTGGTTACGGTGATCACCCGTTGCGACGTGCGGGCCGCGGCCGCCACCGCCGCCCTTCTCCCGGTGTTGGCCGCCCGCAACCCCAATGTCGGTCTGGTGGTGCGCGGCCCGGCCCCCGGGGGACTGCGCGCCACCCAGATCGCCGAGATCACAGCCGTGCCCGTGCTCGCCGCGATGCGCGCCGAGCCCCGGCTGGTCGGACGCGTCGAGTACGGGCGGCTGCGGCTGCGCCGCAACGCCCGCATCGCGGCCGCGGCGCGTCGGGTGCTGGCGATGCTCGAGACCGCAGGACCCGGGGGGCGGGTGGAGTGACCGACAGCCTGCTCGATCGGGTTCGCGAGCGCCTGGCCGCCCAGCGTGCACCGCTGCGCCCGGCCGCGGTGGCCGCGGCACTACGCGCCGAATCCGGTGGAGTGCTGGGCGATACCGAGGCGCTGGCGGGGATGCGGGCGCTGCAGACCGAACTGTGCGGGGCCGGCGTCTTGGATCCGTTGCTGCGGGCCGCGGGGGTCACCGATGTGTTGGTCACCGCCCCGGACGAGGTCTGGGTCGACGACGGCGAGGGGCTGCGGCGCACCGCGGTGCGGTTCTGCGACGAGGCGGCGGTGCGCCGGTTGGCGCAGCGGCTGGCCCTGGCCGCCGGCCGCCGTCTCGACGACGCGCAGCCCTGGGTCGATGGTCAGCTCACGGGTCTGGCCGAGCCCGGCGTCACGGTGCGGGTGCACGCGATCCTGCCGCCGGTGGTGGCCGGGGGGACGTGCCTGTCGCTGCGGGTACTGCGGGCGGCCGACCAGGATCTGGCCGCGCTCATCGCCGCCGGGGCCATCGGGGGCGCGGCGGTGCCGCTGATCGAGGCGATCCTGGCCGCCCGGGCCGCGTTTTTGATCTCCGGCGGCACCGGCGCGGGCAAAACCACCCTGCTGGCGGCGCTTTTGGGCTCGGTCGCCCCGACCGAACGCATCGTCTGCGTCGAGGACGCCCCCGAGCTGGCTCCGGCGCACCCGCATCTGGTCAGGCTGGTGGCGCGCTGTCCCAACGTCGAGGGGGTCGGCGAGGTGAGCGTGCGTCAGCTGGTCCGTCAGGCGCTGCGGATGCGCCCGGACCGGATCGTGGTCGGCGAGGTGCGCGGGGCCGAGGTCGTCGATCTGCTCACCGCGCTGAACACCGGCCACGACGGCGGCGCGGGCACGGTGCACGCCAACAGCGCGACCGAGGTGCCGGCCCGGCTGGAGGCGCTCGGGGCGCTCGGCGGGTTGGGCCGCGGCGCCCTGCACAGCCAGCTCGCCGCGGCGGTGTTATCTGGGGTTCAAAGCGAGTGTGTACGACTGTTCCCGCTGAGGTTGGAGAGTGGGAGATCTCCCTAATAGGGAACGTCGCGATCGACCGGTGTTCCCTGAGACGGGTGGACGCGCGGTGCTCACGGTGAGTTTGTGTTGGGAACGGTCGGGCGGTCAGCCGCCGTCTTTGCCGTGCCCGGTCTCGTCGGGGTTGCCGCTGTGGCCCCAGGTGCCCGGCACCATCGGCACGTTTGGAGCCCCGGTGAACACGTCATCGGCCAGCGTGGCCAACCCCGCCGGTTGAGCGATCCCGGTGCTGCGGGTCGTCCCGGCGAACCCCAATGTGCCAGCACCCCGGCCGGACGCTGCCGTCGACGCTCCGAGCCCATCACCGGGGGGCCGACCAGGGTCGGGGCCTATGCCGTCGTCCAGATCCGCGTATTCGTCGCGGTAGCCGCGATCTTTCACCCCGGCCCGCCGTCGCCGGCGGGCGCGCGCCCGCTCTCTTGCCGAGGCGGCCGCGGCGGCCGCCTCGTCCGCGGTGGTGTCGGCGGCCGGCGCCTTGATGCGGTTGCGGTCGGTGAGGGTAGGGCCGACCGCGGGACCGGGCCCACCACCGCCGAGCACATAGCCGAGTCCTTCGACGCCAGCGGCCGGCAGCGGCGCGGTACCCGCGGCGGTGGCTGGCGCTGCGGGAGCCGCGGGTGCCGCGGGTGCCGCGGTCCCGCCGGTGGCCGGAATGGCTGGTGTGGTCGGGGCGATCCCGGCGGCAGGCCACACATTGGGTTGCGCCGCAACGGGTTGTATCACCTCGCCACCGGCCGGAACCCCGCCGGGCTGAGCCAAGCCGGCCAGCCCACCGAGGCCGGCCGCCCAGCCCAGGTTGGCGATAGTGAGGCTGAGTCCGACCGATAGCAGTTGCGGGGTCATCTGGGGAAGGTTGGAGACCAGTATCTGAACGTGGAACAGAAAGTCGGCCTCCATCATGGGAAGCAGGGTCGACAGCTGCGACGGATTTGCCAGCACGTCGGAAATTTGTTGACTGAGTTCGGATGCCCAGCCCTGCCAGAAGCGCGGGTCGGACGGGCAATAGACGTTCTCGATTTCCCCGGTCCAGGGGTCTGTTCTGGTGCCGCAGCCGCCCCCGCCGCTGGTGTTGCCGTCGGATTTCTGAATCTGCGGCGCCGGCGCGGTTTGGGGCGCCGCCGCCACCGCCGTGCCGGCGGCCGCCTGATAGGTCGCCATCGTGGTGGCAGCCTGGATCCACATCCGCACGTAGTCGGCCTCATTCAGCGCGATCGGGATGGTGTTGATCCCAAAGAAGTTTGTCGCCACCAACGTCCCGTGGACGGCGTGGTTGGCGGCCAGTTCGGCCAACGTCGGCATCGCCGCCACCGCGCTGGTGTAGGCCGCGGCCACGGTCTCCTGCTCGGCGGCCGCTGCCGCGCTGTCGGCGCTGGCCTGCATCAGCCACGCCAGGAACGGCACATGCGCGGCCACATACGACTGCGCGCTCGGGCCATCCCACGCACCGGCCTGCACCGCCCCCAGCAGTGCGAGGAGTTCGTCTGCCGCCGAGCCATATTCGGTACTCAGCGATGTCCACGCCCCGGCGGCGGCCAGCAACGCGCCCGGGCCGGTGCCACTGCTCAACAATGCCGAATGCACTTCCGGCGGCGACCCCATCCACAGCGGTGCGCTCATCGCCTACCACCGATCCTCGACGCTCGATCGTCGCCGGGCACACCATCGATCGCCGCACACCGCGTCATCACCACAACTCCGTCCGACTCGCGTCACCACGCCCGACCCCGCAGCGGGAGACGTCCCGCAGCCACCCTCGCGCGTTAATGACAATCGTTTTCGACAAGGTGCGGGCGACTGTACCTGCGCCGACCGCCGATGAAAACCGTTTTCAAAAGACTGCCAAGCCCAGGTTGGCATAGGCGCACACCGGGTGTACCCTCTGGGGGTATGGGGTACTTGCGGAGGTGGACGCGGGCGGATGTCCGACGTGTCGCCGCACGCAGCCGTCCACGGCTGCGGTTCCTGGTCGCGGCGGTGGCCGCGGTGGGGATGCTGGCGATCGCCGCGCATTCCGACGTGCTGGGGCCGGTATCCCACAGCACGCAACCAGCGCACGCGGTGGCGTCCTCGCTCGGTGGTGACTTCGCGATCCCGGTTGGCCACCCGCACGTGGACAACGGCCCAGCCGACGCCCACCATGAGGCGTTCCCGGCCGCGATGCTGACCAAGTCGTCGTTGACCAACCTGGTTGCGTTGGGTCTGGTGGCGGCCTTGGTTATCATCGCCGGTTCGCTGGCCGCTGGTGTGGTGCCGGTGGGGCGGGGACCGCCGGGAGGGCCGGCCGGTGCCCGCACGGGTCAAGAGCTGTTGACCCGGTTATGCCTTTCTCGTCGCTGAATGGTCAGCGCCAGGCTGTTGTGCCTTGTCACGACGGCCGGTGACCGCTGCCCATATCCCTGGCCGCCCGCTGTGCTGCGGCCGCACCGCAGAAAGCGACGATCCGATGAACAACCTGCTGTCTTTGAAGCCCTGCGAACTGTCCGACCTGTCGGTTGACACCCTCGACCTGCACCGCTCACCGCGACCCGTCCTGGCGAATGCCCCCCACGCCGCCGTCGGCTGCCGGCCCGCCCCCAGCCCGTATCGCCGGCCCAACGCGTTGGTCGGCAACACCCCGGTGTTGCGGATCTCGACACCGCTAACGCCCGCCGATCGTGGGTTTTGGGCCAAACTTGAAGGGTCCAACCCCGGCGGCAGCATGAAAGACCGTCCCGCCCTGCACATGGTGTCCCGAGCCCGCGCTCGCGGCCAGCTGCGAGCTGGGGCCCGCATCGTGGAGTCCACCAGCGGATCACTGGGGTTGGGGCTCGCGCTGGCCGGCATGACCTACGGGCACCCGGTGACCGTGGTCACCGACCCCGGGATGGAGCCGATCGTGCAAAACATGCTGCGCGCGTACGGCGCCGACGTCGATGTGGTCACCGAGGCGCACCCGGTCGGCGGCTGGCAACAGGCCCGCAAAGACCGGGTCGCGCAGCTGCTGGCCGCCGACCCCGACGCCTGGTGCCCGGATCAGTACAGCAACCCCGACAACATCGACGCCTACCGGTCGCTGGCCTTGGAGCTCGTCGACCAACTCGGGCGCATCGATGTGCTGGTGTGCTCGGTGGGCACCGGCGGGCATTCGGCCGGGGTGGCACGGGTGTTGCGTGAGTTCAACCCGAACCTCACAGTCATCGGGGTGGACACCATCGGCTCCACCATCTTCGGCCAACCCCCCACCAAACGGTTGATGCGCGGGCTGGGCTCGAGCATCTATCCGCGCAACGTCGACTACCGACTGTTCGACGAGGTGCACTGGGTCGCCCCAGCCGAAGCGGTCTGGGCGGCACGCTCCCTGGCAGCCACCCACCACGCCAGCGGCGGCTGGAGTGTGGGCGCGGTCGCCCTGGTCGCCGGCTGGGCCGCGCGCACCATGGCAGCCGACGCCACGATCGCCGCAGTGTTTCCCGACGGCCCGCAACGCTACTTCGACACCATCTATAACGACGACTACTGCCGCGAACACGGTCTGCTCAACCACCTGCCGCCGGCCGAGCCGGACGTCATCAGCAACCCCGGTGAGCGGGTCGTGCAGTCCTGGACGAGGTGTGCCACCGTCGTCGACCCGGCTGCCGATCCGGCTGGAGTGATGCGCCGATGACGTTCGTTGCGCAGTTCCGCAGCTTCGATGCGCCCGCCCGGATGCTGATGATCAACCAGTTCGGCATCAACATCGGCTTCTACATGCTGATGCCGTATCTGGCTGGTTATCTGGCCGGTCCGCTGGGGCTGGCGGCCTGGGCGGTCGGGTTGGTGTTGGGGGTGCGCAACTTCTCCCAGCAGGGCATGTTCATCGTGGGTGGCACGCTGGCCGATCGACTCGGCTACAAACCGCTGATCGTGGCCGGGTGTCTGCTGCGCACCGGCGGGTTCGCGCTGCTGGTCTTCGCCCAGTCGCTGCCCGCCATGCTGATCGCGTCGGCGGCAACCGGGTTCGCCGGCGCGTTGTTCAACCCGGCGGTGCGCGCCTATCTGGCGGCGGATGCCGCGGATCGCCGGGTCGAGGCGTTCGCGGTGTTCAACATCTTCTATCAGGCCGGGATCCTGCTGGGTCCGCTGGTCGGGTTGGCGTTGATGGTGTTCGACTTCCGGCTCACCGCCGCCGGCGCCGCGGTCGTGTTCGCCGCGCTGACCATCGCCCAGCTGTTCGCGCTGCCCCAGCATGCCGCCGATCCGCCGGCGGAGAAAACGTCCATCCTCGAGGACTGGCGCGTGGTAGCCGGCAACCGGTCATTCTTGTTGTTCGCCGCCGCGATGATCGGCTCCTATGTGCTGACGTTCCAGATCTATCTGGCGCTGCCGCTGCAGGCGTCGATGCTCGCACCGCAGTCGCAGTCCGAGGTGGTGGCCGCGCTGTTCGTGGTGTCCGGAATCGTCGCGGTCGCCGGACAGCTGCGCATCACCCGCTGGTTCGCCGCCCGCTGGGGCCCCGGGCGCAGCCTGACGATCGGCATGGCCGTCGTGGCGGCCTCATTTGTGCCGCTGGTGCTCATCCCCGACGCTAACCGCTTCGGCATCGTGGCGGCAGTGGCCGCGCTGCTGGCATCGGCGGCGATGCTGGCCGTCGGGTCGGCCGCGGTCTTCCCGTTCGAGATGAACACCGTGGTGGCGCTGGCCGGAGGCCGGCTGGTGGCCACCCACTACGGGTTCTACAACACCATCGTCGGGATCGGCATCCTGGCCGGCAACCTGGCCACCGGCTCACTCATGGGCGCAGCGCGCGAACTGGGCGCCAGCGAACTGCTCTGGGCCGGACTGATCCTCGTCGGCCTGATCGCCGCGGTGGCCCTGTACCGCCTCGACCGCGCCCACCACCTCGAACCCAACGACACCGCGTCCACCGCGCAGGGCCAGCCGATCAGGCCATAGAACCATGAACCTTCCGAACCCGGCCAGCCTGACCATCCGCCCACGCCGCCGCGTGGCGGGACGGCGCAACGCGGGGCGGGTGCCGCGGTCACGGTCGGTGATCGCCGTGGCGGCCATCGCCACCGTGCTCATCGTGTGGGTGTTTGGTGCCGCCCACTGCGGACTGCTGCAATCCGGATCGGCGCCACCTCGCCTACCGCAACCGGTGCTGACATCCCCCGCTAGCCCGTTGGCGGCGACCGGCGACCAGCCACACCTCGATCACCGCTCAGCGAGCCTGTGCCACAAGACATCCACGATCGCGGTGCAACCGCAGTCGTCATCGTCGGCGGTGGCGCCACCGGGGGTTGTCGTGGCGCTCCTCGCGGCCACCGGTTGGCGCACACCGCCCGTGGTGGCAGCGGGACGCGGCCCGCCGCGCGCGGCTGCCGCACCCCTGAGCGGGCAGGACCGTTTGACGCTGTTCTGCCTGGCGCGTCGCTGACCGATCAGAACCCCGCTGTTGTGCGATCGCCACGACAGCCGGCGATTACCGACCGGTGAGCATCACCGCGCGACAACGCGGACTCGGCAGCTACCGCTGACAGCAACGACCGCCCCGCCCTGCACATGAGGGGCAGCGGTGTCGGAACCCTCAGCGCAACACCATCGCCCGGCGCCGGTACCCACGCCCATCCTGCTTGGCCACCCTTTGGAAACCCTCTCCGACAAGGACAACCCATGCTATTCGTGATCACCCAACCGGACATGCTCATAGCGGCCGCCGGGGACCTGGCCGGCGTCGGTTCGGCGCCGGCCGCCGCAAACACTATCGCGGCAACCCCGACCACAGCACTCGAGCCCGCCGCCGCCGACGAGGTGTCGGCCCTGACCGCCGCACAATTCGCCGCGCACGCCCAGTTCTACCAAGCGGCCAGCACCCAAGCCGCGGGCATTCACCACCAGTTCGTGACCACGTTGGCGGCCAGCACCGCCTCGTATGCGGCCACCGAAGCCGTCAACGCGGCCGCGACCAACTAAAGAATTTCGAGGTATAGCGAAATGGATTTCGGGGCGCTCCCACCAGAGATCAACTCCGCCAGAATATATTCCGGGCCCGGCTCGGGGCCGATGCTGGCCGCCGCCGCGGCCTGGGACGGATTGGCCACCGACCTGTACTCAACAGCGGCCTCATGCTCATCGGTGGTCTCCAACCTCACCGGCGGGCCATGGCTCGGTGCGGCGTCGGCGTCAATGGCGGCCGCGGCCACCGGGTATGTGGCGTGGCTGAACACCACCGCCACCCAAGCTGAGCAAACCGCCGCCCAGGCCCGCGCCGCGGCAACCGCCTACGAAGCAGCGCGGGCGATGACGGTCCCGCCACCGCTGATCGCGGCCAACCGCAGTCAGTTGATGTCACTGATCGCGACCAACATCTTCGGGCAGAACACGCCGACGATCGCGGCCACCGAGGCCCTCTATACCGAAATGTGGGCCCAAGACGCCGCTGCCATGTACGGCTACGCCGCCACCTCGGCCAGTGCAGCCACGCTGACGCCGTTCACCGCGCCGCAGCCCACCACGGACCCGGCCGCGCTGACCGGCCAGGCCGACGCCGTCGCCCAAGCCGCCGGTACCTCTGCCGCGGCGAACACCCAAACAACACTGTCACAGGCGATGTCGGCGGTGCCCACCGCGCTGCAAGGCCTGGCCTCACCTCTGTCCTCCGCATCGTCAACATCGTCGTTGGGCTCGACGAGCACGCTGATGTCTATGACGAGCTCGGTCGGGTGGATATCGAGTGCGCTGCTATCGAACGCAAACCAGCTCAAATCCTTGATGCCGGCCCTCAGCGCCGCCGGCACCACCGCTGCGGGCACCGGTCTAACGGGCGGGCTCGCATCGGGTCTGGCAACAGGGCTCGGTGCCGGGGGGCTGACACCGGCGGGGATGGCGGGTAGCGCTGGCAGCGCTGCGGCGCTGGACGCCGGTTTGGGCCGTGCAGCCTCGATCGGCGCGCTGTCGGTGCCACCGGCCTGGGCCGCCCCGACCGCGGCGCTCAGCCCCGCTACTGCACTGCCGGGCTCCAGCCTGTCCGCCGCGGTGGCCGGCACGGCCGATGCGCCGGGCCTGCTGGGCGCGGCACCGCTGGCCGGTATGGCCGGGCGCGCCGCCGACACTGCTGCGACCCGACCCGGATTCCGCCTTGAGGTCCCCACCGTCGTACCGCACTCGCCGGCGGCCGGATAACCGGGAAACGCAGGCGATGTGCTGTGGCCGGCTGCCATGTAGATCGTGCTGACCGATCGCGCGGGGCCTCAGCGCCCCTCTGCGGGTTCCGTGCCGGACATCACCACTGCATCCGGCACTCGAACTTCGTCGAAGTCGAACGTGCCTTCGGCGAAACCGGCCGCCGTCGCCATCGATTATCGGCCACCCCGGAAGCTCAGCCCACCGATTTGCGCCGGACTTCGGACGCCGTGGGCCAGGACCGATCCATCTTCGATGCAGCGGCGGCAAAGTACGCCGAGACCTCTTCCAAAAACGCGATTTCTTTTGCCTGCCGGGCAACGGTCGCCCGTAGCCGCACCAGCTCCGCACGCTCGTGCGCCGAAAGCGGCGGTACGCCACGGGAATCCGTCCGCTGGGCGTCGCCGCCGCGGGTCCGGGCCATCCGCCACCGCTCATCACGCACCCACGTATGCAGTAGATCCTTGTTCAGGTCTAGTTCGCGGGCGACCTCAGCAACCCGCCGATGCCCATCGATCACCATGTGCGATGCCTGAGCCCGATACTCAGGGGTGAACGACCGCCGCCGTCGTGGCATACCAACATCCTCCACGGGATCACCGTCCTGCCATCTCCGATGCCCACTACTTAGGGAAAGGATCGGGTGGCGGGTCATCACCCATCAGCGGATGGGTGATGCGGGTGGCCAGGGCGAGCCCTTGTCGGGTGTCGCGGCCGAAGCGGCGTAGCCGCAGCGAGTTGGTCACTACGCTGACCGAGGAGAGCCCCATTGCCGCGCCCGCGATGATCGGGTTGAGCAGGCCCAGTGCGGCAAGGGGGATCGCGGCGGTGTTGTAGCCGAAGGCCCAGCCCAGGTTCTGGTAGATGGTGCGTAGGGTCTGCCGCGACAGCCCGATCGCCTGGACGACGCCGTCGAGCCGGTCAGACATCAGCGTGATGTCGGAGGCTTCGATGGCCACGTCGGTGCCGGTGCCGATCGCGATGCCCAGATCGGCCTGCACCAGGGCGGGGGCGTCGTTGACGCCGTCTCCGACCATCGCGACCACACGTCCCTCGTCCTGGAGCCGGCGAATCTCGGTGACCTTGTCCTGCGGTAACACCTCGGCCAGCACTCGGTTGATGCCGACCTGCTGGGCGATTGCGGCGGCCGTGCGGGCGTTGTCGCCGGTGATCATGGCGACCTGTAGCCCCATGGCGTGCAGTCGGCGGACCACCTCGGCGGCGTCGTGTTTGAGCGTGTCGGCCACGGCGAGCACACCCACAACCTGATCGTCGCGGCCGACGAACACTGCGGTGCGGCCTTGCTCTTCGAGTTCGGTGGCCGCCGCAGCGAGGTGCTCAGGCAGAACCAAATCGTGATCGTCGACAAGCGTGCGACGTCCGACCAGCACGGGCCGGCCGTCGATGTCGGCGCGCACCCCGTGCCCGGCGAGGTTGGCGAACGCGGTGGCGGTCGGAATTTTCAGCTCGCGCTCGCGGGCAGCGGCGACTATCGCCGCGCCGATGGGGTGCTCGGAGCCCGATTCGACCGCGGCGGCGAGCCGCAGCACCTGATCGGGCTGGCGCCGGTTGCCGGCGATCACGTCGGTGAGTCGCATCTGGGCGTGGGTGAGGGTGCCGGTCTTGTCGAACACCACGGTGTCGATCTTCTTGGAGGCTTCCAGCACTTCGCCGCCCTTGACCAGGATCCCTAGGTCGGCGCCGCGGCCGGTGCCGACCATGATCGCGGTGGGGGTGGCCAGGCCCAGCGCGCAGGGGCAGGCGATGATCAGCACCGCGACCGCGGCGGTCATGCCGGCGACCGGGTTGGCGGCGAGCAGCGTCCACCCGGCGAACGTCGCGACGGCGACACCGACGACGGCCGGCACGAATACCGCCGAGACCCGGTCGGCCAGCCGCTGCACGGGGGCCTTGCCGCCCTGGGCCTGCTCGACCAGGCGCACGATCTGGGCTAGTGCGGTGTCGGCCCCGACGGCGGTGGCGCGCACCGTCAGCAGCCCATCGGTGTTGACGGTTGCCCCGGCGACGCGGTCGCGCACCGTTTTTTCGACCGGAACGGATTCGCCGGTCAGCATTGACTCATCGACGGCGGCGCGCCCGTCGATGATCTCGCCGTCGACCGGGATCTTCTCCCCGGGCCGTACCCGCACCAGGTCTCCCACCTGCACCTGATCAATCGACACGAGCAGCTCCTGGCCGTCGATGAGCAGCGTGGCGTCCTTGGCGCCCATCTCCAGCAGCTTGCTGATCGCCTCGCGGGTCTTGCCGTGGGCTCTGGCCTCGAAATAGCGGCCGAGCACCACGAACGCGATGATCAGCGCTGCGGTGTCGAAGAACAGCGGCCCGCCGGCAAACAACTCGTACACGGAGTAGCTAAATGCGGTCAGGGTGCCCAGCGCGATCAGCGTGTCCATGTTCGCGGTCCGCTCCCGGGCCCGCTGCACCGCCCCGACCAGGAATGGCCAGCCGGCCACGAATTGCACGGGGATCGTCGCGGCCAACGCCAACCAACCCGCCCACGGGTAAGCGCCGAAGAACATCGTCGCGCCCGACGCCAGCAGCCCCAACGGCCAGGCCAGCCACACCCGCCGCAACCAGGCCCGAATCCCGCGCTCGGCTTCCTCACGCGGCGAGGCATTGTCCGCGGTGACCGGCTCAAGCGGGTAGCCGATACCATCCAGCGCTGCCCGCAGCCGCGCGATCTGCGGCGGACCGTTTTGCGCGTCACCGCGCACGCCCCACAGCGTTCGCGCGACGCCGCCGATGACTTTCCCCACCATGCCGCCGCCGATATCAGCCGCACGGGCGGGCACCGACGCGGCCGGGGCGTGTTCGGCCTCGGCGATCGCCGCCACAATGGCAGCGGTGTCACAGTGGGTGGGCGCATACCAGATCACCACCGATGCCGTCCGCGGGTAGGCCCGCACGGCGCGCACACCAGCCACCTTGCCCACCGTTTCCTCGATCGCGGCGGCCCGGGCCGCACCGAACTGAAGTCCGGGGGCGCGCACACGCATCCGCCCCGCCGCCGCGGATGCCACGGCCAGCGTGACGCCGGCATCAGGGGAAGCTTCAGCGGTCAGCATCATCAGCCTCGGTCGTCGCCGTCACGGCCGCGTCCGCCGGTGGTGGAACTTCCTCTCCGATGCGCTCGACCGCCTCGGCCAGCACGTCGGCCACCGCCAGTCGAGCCCGCTCGGCGCTGTCCCTGGTCGTGCGCTCGGTCTTTCGGGCAGCGCGCAGACCCCAGGCGGTGGCGGTAACCGTTGCCGCCCGCCACGGAGCTTTCGCCAAGGCCTCATACGCGGCGACCCCCACCAGGCCGGTCACCACCGTGGGTGCCGCCTTGGCCAATAGTCCATGCCATGCCATCTCGAATATTCCCTTCACCTCGGTTGCCCCGTCAAACACTGTCTTGACGCTGTCGCCGTGTTGGTGACACTGACCCATCCTTGACCTTCCAGTACGCTGGAAGGTCAAGGATGGGTGGCATGCAGATCGGCGAGTTGGCGAAACTGAGCAATACCAGCGCCAAAACCATTCGCTTCTATGAGGACTCGGGGCTGCTACCGCCGCCGGCACGCACCGCGTCCGGGTACCGCGACTATGGACCCGAGTTCGTGGATCGGCTCCGGTTCATCCATCGGGGCCAAGCGGCCGGGCTGACTCTGCAGAAGGTGCGCCAAATCCTGGCGATCCACGACCGCGGTGAGGTGCCGTGCGGGCATGTGCAGCGGGTCCTCAACGCTCGTTTGAACCAAGTCCGCGCGCAGATCGCCGAACTGGTCGCCCTCGAAGGTCACCTGCAGACGCTGCTCGACCACGCGGCGCACGCCGCGCCCACCGAACATGATCAGTCCACGGTGTGCTGGATCTTGGAAAGCGACCTGAATGCCGACGCCACCGTCGGTCCCGGCCGTGCCAGCGACTAGACAATGAACAGCAGCCAAATGCGTGCATGATCATGGACTGATACGTGGTTGCCGGCCGCCCTGCTGGGTGTGGCGGGTGTGGGCTGGTGGTGGTCCGTGGTCGGCATGACCGGCGACGCCATGGCTATGGACACCGAGCCAGGAATGCCCATGGAAACCGGGCCAATGATGTCGTTCGCCGCGTTCCTCATCGCGTGGGCGGCCATGATGGCCGCGATGATGCTTCCTGCGATCCTGCCCGTCGTTCGCGCCTATGCCCGCGCCGCCACCGGCACCGCCGCCCCAGCGATCGTCTTCGTCGCCGGATACCTGGCCCTGTGGAGCGCCACGGGAATTCCCGCCTTCTGGGCGTGGAGCCACCTCAACGGGCCACTGGCACACGGATCTTCGTGGGTCGGCCGCTTCGCCGGGGCCGTAGCGGTGGCCGCCGGGATTTATCAGCTCACGCCGCTGAAAGCAACCTGCCTGCGACACTGCCACGGGCCGGTGTCGGTGTCCCTGCCGTACGGCAAGCACCACGACAACCCGGGCCGGGCGCTTCGTGCCGGCGGGCGCTACGGCATCTATTGTCTGGGCAGCTGCTGGATGCTGTTCGTACTCATGATCGCCTTCGGCACCATGCAATTGGCGTGGATGCTGGCGCTCTCGGTGGTGATCTGGCTGGAGCGAATCGCCTCCTTCGGCGATTGGCTCACGCGGGTCACGGGGGCGGTGCTCGTAACCCTTGGCGTTGCGCTACTGGTGCACCCCGCATTTGTCAGCCACCTCCTCTCATGAGGGGGCCGTTTTCCTGTGGTGGGCAGTAGCTCGGCGAACCGGTCTTGGATGCGACCGACTATGTCGGCGCGGATACCGCGGACAGGCGTCGCGCCAGGGTTGAGTGAACCGGGTTGAGCTCTACAGCATCACGGCGAACATGATGGCTGCGCCAGCGGCCATGAAGCTCTGGCAGAGCGTTCCGAGGTGGGCGAGGTGCGCGGTGTGGTGCGCCGGATCGGTTGTGCGCGCGGCGAAAGACCGGGACAGCCAGTACAGCGCCGCGACCGCGAATCCAAGGGTGGCGATCGCGTTGACAGTGGTGATCCAGCCGGGTTCGGTTGTAGTCCAGGGTGTCTCCGGCCCTGACATGTCCATCCCGGCCATCGGCATGCCCGGCGAACCATTCATGGTGTGGCCGGAGGGGTGACAGGTCTGGCCCGGCAAGTTCCCGCTCATCACCGCATACATCCACGCCATCGCTGTCATCTTCACGGCGTGATAGCTGTTGATCAGCCGGTCAGGGATACCGGAGAACACCCGGCCGGGCGCAAGTACGAACCAGAGCGCGGCGAGCAGGAAGAAGATCATCGGCGCGACCGTCGGCAGGCCCATCCCGGCGGGCCAGGCCATCACGATCATGGCCACCGACATCGCTAGGTGCAGCAGGTGATTGACGGTGCATACCCATCGGTCCTGTTGCGCGGCAAGGATACACCCATATCCAGCGATGCTGGCAGCGAACAGGATAGTGACGATCCACCGCAGCGCGAGATCGTCGATCACGAAACGCGACGTCGCGACCTGGCAAACGCCCCGCGCGGCGCCGACACCGACCAAGGCCCCGATTGTCTAGATCCGGCACATGACAGTGCCTTAAACGCCTTAAACCCGTACCGGGCTGCGCGCTGCGCGGTCTGCATCAAATCTGCCTTACGGTTCGTCTGGTGTTGGCAGAGCCACGCCACTCCATGCAACGGCTCCGGTCTTGGGTGCGGTGTTCATCCCGGCGGGTCAGCACACGCAAAAGCGCCCGAACGGCGCTATCGGCTGCTGCTCGGCGGTGTGATTTCGGCGGCTTGCGCATCGAGTGCGACCCGCGTCGCTGTGCGCATCGACCTTGCTGGTCGCCTGGATTCCGCTAGCGGCCTGCGGTGAGAACAATGTGGCCAGCACCGCACCCCTTGGCCTTCAGTCGCGTGCAGCGAACCCAGGCCAAGGGGGCGAAGAGTCGTGGCGGTGCTTCGGTGGGGTTGGATCAGTCGTTGCAGGTGCAGTTCGGGTGGCCGCACTGGCAGCCCGGGCCCTGGGTGCACGACGCGTCGCCGCACTTGCAGGTGCCCGACTTACAACAACTGGCTTGGGTTTCTTTGATCTCGTTCATGGCTTCGACCATACCCCGGTAGGGTACAGACGTCAAGGTTTCTTCGATGCCTAGCGGGCGCGCCCGACTCGACCGTGATGGCCTAGCCGCGCCGTCGCGGTCAGGAGCGCACGAGGCGCGCGATGGCCGCGGAGGCTTCGGCCAGCTTCGTCTGGGCCTCGCCGCCGCCCTCGGCGACCGCGCGCGTCACGCAGTGGTCAAGGTGCTCATCGAGCAGGCTCAGCGCCACCGACCGCATCGCACTGTTGGCCGCGCTGATCTGGGTCAGGACGTCGATGCAGTACTTGTCGTCTTCGATCATCTTGGCGATGCCGCGAACCTGGCCTTCGATGCGGCGCAGCCGCTTGGCGTAGTTGTCTTTTTGCGCCGAATATCCGTGCGGGGTTGTCATCTGGCCTCCTGGCGTGTTCGCCATTGGGCGATCTCGGCAGTATCAGCCGTCCCGATCACGCCCCGGCGGTGACCGATCGTCGACAGCGACTCCCGCGGTCCCTGGCAGAGGCCAGAACCGCCGGTACGCAGAGGATCGGTAGGTGTCATACAGCCATGATACCTACCCCGTAGGGGTACACCCGATGAAGGCGGGGATGTCGGCGCCAGAAGTTACACCAGTTCAGGTCGACGATCACCATCGCCCGAGCGTGTCGACACGCCCTACATCGCCACCGTCACCGCCGACTCGCTCTCACAACCGCCGCGTTGGGTGCCGGCGCGACGCGTTCAGCCAAGCGATTCGATGAGCTCCTGGCATGCCCGTGCGCACCGGTGGCATACCTGCGCGCACACGCGGCAGTGCTCGTGGCGCGTTGCATGGCTATCACACTCTTGTGCACAGGCTGTGCACGTGGCGGCGCAGACTTGCAGTACATTCCGGGTGAGGTTGGCGTCATAGCCGGTGTGCCGGGACAAGACCCGACCGGTGGCCTCGCACACATCCGCACAGTCGAGGTCGGTGCGGATACATTTGATCAACTGGGCGACCGCATCTTCGCCGAGACACGCGTCGGCGCACGCAGTACACGCCTGCGCGCATTCGATGCAGGCCTCGATACACGCGGCCAATTTGTCTCGGTCTATGCCGCGGAGGTCTTGTGGGTAGGTTTTCAGCATGCTGCCAGCGGTGCTCATGCGCCCTCCTTCGGGTGGATTGCTGCGTTTTGGTTGCCGCAACGCTGTACCCAGGGCGGGTATGTGCCTAAACCACGGTTTAGGCCGCGCTGCCCTGGGGCGGGGAGAACGGGGGTCGGGCGCGCCTATCCTGCGGACCGTTTGCGTCTGTACCCCGCCGGGGTATACGGTGCGCGGGTGGAAACAGGTGGCTGCTCACGGGCCGTGGTATGTCAGAACCGTCTTCCGCGTGTCCGTGACGTAGTTCGCGCCGATCCCGCGTGACGCCGGCTGACCCGCGGATCGCTAATGCGATCGGGCGTGACTACTAGCATCGTTGTGGCGCACTGTCTTTCGGCCCCACCATCCTCTTGGCCCTGTCGGGTCCTGGCAGGAAGAAGATCCGTGATACCTACCTTGGGCCGCAGTCAGTTCGTCCGCCTGCCCGACGGGCGCAGACTGCACTCCATGACGGCAGGCAACCGCGGCCCGACCGTGGTGTTCGAATCCGGTCTCGGTGCGTCGCGATCGGAGTGGGGTCTCGTGCAGCCGCTGGTGGCACAACGATTTCGGACCGTGGTCTATGACCGGGCCAACCTGGGGCGCAGCGACGATGACCCCGAATCACGGACGCTCGAACGCATCACCGATGACCTCAGCCAGCTGCTGGTAGCACTCGATGCTGGCCCGTATGTCCTGGCCGGGCACAGTTACGGCGGGACGATCGCCCTGGCTGCGGCCGCGGCGAATCCGTCCCAGGCCGCGGGGCTGGTGCTTATCGATCACTCTGATGAACACGTCAACATCTGCTGCGGGTCCCCGCTCAAACAGCTGAGGCGGATCGTGGTGGCCGGCCGGTTGGTGATGGGCGTCCTGCGGCGCCTGGGCCTGATACCGCTGGCCGTGCGGCGGGCCATGCCGGGCATGCCTGCCGACGTGGTGCACGATCTGGTCACCGAAGATCTCAGCGTGGGCGCCGCCCGGGCAGCCGACGAGGAGGAACGGTACTTCCTCGAGGGCCTGCGCAGTCTGCGGCGAAACCCGCCAGCGCTCGATAACATCCCGGTCACCGTCATCTCGGGGATGAAGTCGACGATCTTCGACAAGTCCATACGCGAGGCGTTCGTGGCGGCGCACCGCGCCACTGCAGCGCGTCTGGGCGCACGTCACGTCTCGGCGGAACACTCGAATCATCAAGTGGTCCTGACCGAGCCGCAACTGGTCGCTGAGGAGATCATCCGGATCGCCGGCCAGCACCGCGAGCTGACACCCGGCCACGAGCACGGAACCGCGTAACGACCGGCAGCAGCCGGCGCGCCCCTTATCAGGTGGTGTAGTTGAGGCTGGTCATCATGCCGGCGTCTTGGTGGTAGGTGTTGTGGCAGTGGAGCATCCAGTCGCCGGGGTTGTCGGCAACCAGCACGGCGCTGACTTTCTTGTTGGGTAGCACGATGACGGTGTCTTTGCGGGCGCCCAGGCTGCCGTCGGGTTTGATCATTTGGAAGGTGTGGCCGTGCAGGTGCATGGGGTGCCACATCGTGGTGGAGTTGGTGAACCGCAAGGTGCCGCGCTGTCCTTGTGTGATGGTCAGCGCCGCGTTGTCGGGGTAGGGCTTGCCGTTGATCGACCAGTCGTATTTCATCATCGACCCGGTCAAGTCGACATCCAGGTCGACCTCGGCGTTCTTCGCCCCCAGCGTCGCGGCCGGGGTGGCGGTGAACATCTCCACGGTGCCGATCCGGCGGTTGAGTTCGGGCGGTTGAAAGCCGGCGTCGGGGCGCGTGCCGGCCGCCGTCGACAGCAGCGCCCGCCCAAGCGCGTTCTTGCCTTCGGCCAGCGCCACTAACGGGAAGACGCCGTCGCCGGCGGTGACGATGACGTCGTAGCGTTCACCCATCCCCAGTAGCAGCGCGTCGACATCGGTGGGCACGACCGGATAGCCGTCGGTGTGGGTCACCGTCATGACATGTCCGCCCAGCGCAACTCGGAAGGCGGTGTCGGAGCCGGAGTTGACGAACCGAATCCGGATCCGCTGCCCGGGCTTGGCGTCGAAGGAGGTTGGTGCGGCTGGAATGCGCCCATTGATCAAGTAGTACGGGTAGGTGACGTCGCCGGCGTCCCCACCCAGAAGAGCACTCGACGCGCCCGGCATGCCCGGCATGCCGGGCATGGTGGACATGTGGCCGCCGCGCAGGTCGTCGTAAATCTGCTGGGGGCTTTTGCCGATCCCGTCGGTCCAGTCATCGAGGACCACGAGCCATTCGGCGTCGTAGTGGCCCGGCTCGGCGGGGTCGTCGACGATGATCGGCAGGTATAGGCCGCGGTCGGCGTCTAGGCCGGTGTGTGGGTGCGCCCAATAGGTGCCCGGATGCGGCACCGAGAACCGGTAGGTGAAGTCGGTGCCGCCTGCGATGTTGGCCGAGGCGGGGGCGGCGCCGTCCATGTCATTGCGCAGCGCGATGCCGTGCCAGTGCACCGAGGTGGGGTGATCGAGCCGGTTGGCGACAGTGACCGCAAGTTCGTCGCCGACATTGGCCCGGATCAGCGGACCGGGGATGGCGCCGCCGTATGAGAGGGCCCGTGCCAGCGGGCCGCCGAGGTCGATGGTCGCCGGTTGCGGTGTCAGCGTGGCGGTGACGGTGCGACCGGTGTGCGGGCGGGCCGCTTCGGCAGCGGCTATCGCAGCGTCAAGATTTGCCCCGGATGGCGTTGAGCGGCCGCATGCCGCCACCACCAGCCCCGCGCCGCTGACCAGCGAGACGGTGACGAACGCCCGCCGGTTCAACCGAAGATCCATCGATCGGCTCACGCCTACTCCCCTCGTCGTTGTTGCTCGGTTGTTGCTCGCTGTCCGGGAGGGCCTGCCCTATCGGTGATCCGCCCAAGCTGGCGCTTGGTGCGGTCGGTCAACCCGCGGGGAATGCACGGCGGCGACGCTGGCCTGCGGGTGCAGGTCCAGTCGCCGCAGCAGTTGGGCGTTGAGTGCGACGACGATGGTCGACAGCGACATCAGGATCGCGCCCACCGACATGGGCAACACGAAGCCCACCGGGGCCAGCACGCCGGCGGCCAGCGGAACCGCGATGGCGTTGTAGCCGCCCGCCCACCATAGGTTTTGGGTCATCTTGCGGTAGGTCGCCTTGGACAGTTCGATGACCGAGAGCACCGAGCGCGGATCTGAACTGGCCAAGATGACCCCAGCGGAGGCGATCGCGACATCGGTGCCGGCGCCGATCGCGATGCCCACATCGGCTTGGGCCAGCGCGGGCGCGTCGTTGACACCGTCGCCGACCATGGCCACCTTGAACCCTTCGTGCTGCAGCTCGGTGACCTTTCCGGCCTTGTCCTCGGGGCGCACTCCGGCGAAGACCCGGTCTATGCCCAGCTCGGCGGCCACCGCGTGCGCAACCGCTTCGGCGTCGCCGGTCACCATCGCGACCCGAATACCGAGCCGGTGCAGGGCGTCGACGGTCTGCGCGGACTCCTCGCGCACCGCGTCGGCCAGCTTCAGCGCCCCGATGACCGCGCCGTCGGCCACCACATGCAAGATGATCGCGCCTTCGTCGCGCCACGGCCGCACCTGCGGTAATTCGTCGAGGTGCTGCTCGGCCAGCATGGAGGGCCCACCGACGTGTACGACGCGCCCGGCGACGTTGGCTCTCACCCCGATGGCCGGCGACGACGCGAACTCACTCGCTGTGGGCACCGACAACTCGCGGTGGCGGGCGGCGTCGACGATCGCGCGGGCCAGCGGGTGCTCGCTGTCGGATTCCGCGCCCGCCGCCAGGGCCAGCACTTGGTCTTCCGACTCGGCTTGAGCGACAACGTCGGTCACCGTCGGCTCACCGCGAGTCAGAGTGCCGGTCT
>Ga0209487_1000613_pt1 | contig 32065 bp, 23 predicted proteins | sample Poulit2012_FD_187524 | JGI IMG/M metagenome (GOLD analysis project Ga0209487, IMG submission 187524) | Agricultural soil microbial communities from Georgia to study Nitrogen management - Poultry litter 2012 (SPAdes) (version 2) | ecosystem: Environmental > Terrestrial > Soil > Agricultural land...
ATCCCGCATCCGGCGAACAACCGCAGGTCCCGGCCGGAGGGCTCCACCTGCGCACACCGCAGCGCGATGCCCCACTCCCCGTCGCCGTCGGCGCCGATCCACCCCACCGGGCCGGCGTAGCGCCCCCGGTCCATCTGTTCGTGCTCGGCGATCACTTCGGCCGAGTCCGCAGTCGGGGTGCCGCAGACCGCCGCCGTGGGGTGCAGCCGCGCGGCCAGGTCCAGCGACGTCAACCCGGCGTGCTCGGGGGCGAGGACGGCGGTGACGTCGGTGGCCAGATGCATCACATTCGGCAGGTGCAGCACGAACGGGGCGTCCTGAGCGCTGGTGGAAGACACCACCGGGCGCAGGGAGTCCGCCAGGGACTGCACGGCGAACTCGTGCTCCTCCAGGTCCTTGGAGGAGCGGGCCAGCGACGCAGCGCGCATCAGGTCGGCTTCGTCATCACCCGTGCGCGGGATCGTCCCGGCCAACACCCGGGAGGACACCAGGCCGCGCTCGCGGCGCACGAGCAGTTCCGGGGTGGCACCGATCAACCCGTCGACGGCGAACGTCCAGCAAGTGGGATAGGAGTCCACCAGTTGGGTCAGCACCGGACGCACGTCCAACGGCTCCGCCAGCCGGGCGTGTTCCTCCCGCGCCATCACCACCTTGCTCACCTCACCGGCCCGGATCCGGGCGATCACCGCCTGAACCTGCTCCACCCAGCGCTCGGCGTCCAGCGCTCCGGGCAGCACCTGTACCGGACCGTTGGTGCGGGTGGGTCGCGCCTGAGCGCGCATCTCTTCCAGGCTGGGCGGGGGGCCGAGCGTGGGCCCGGTCTGGTCATCCACCGCGCTGATGGTGGTGATCCAGGTGCGGCCCTCGCGTGTGCCCAACACGACCTGTGGCACCACCAGCACGCTCTGGGCGGTGGAGGTGCGAGCGAAGGAGAACGCCCCGAAGGCGACCGCGCCGGTGCCCGGAAGTTTCACATCGTCACGGACCACCAGGTGCTCGGCCATCTCCCGCCAGGCCCGAACGGCCGCATCGAACCGGTCGGGGCCTTCGGTAGTGATCCGCGCGGCCTCGCCCCAGCCGACCAACCCCTCGCCGCGCCGTACCCACACGTGCGCGGCCCTGGCCTCAGGCTGCGGCAGCAGTTCGAGCAGGTCCCGGTCGGTGAGCACGGTGCCCGCAGTGTCCAGTTCGCGGGTGCGCACCAGCAGGGACGGGGAGGAGGAAAGGGAGTCTGCCGATCGGGACTCAGGAAGCGAAGCCGACATCACCGCTTCACCCTAATGTGCACCCGCACCGGATGCGGCTTCGCGGCCAGTGCCTGTGGTGTTCGGCCCGAGTGGGTGGTCCCGCCCCGGGTTGGTGGTTCCGCCCCGGTAGTGATTCCGCCCTTGGTAGTGATTCCGCCCCGGCTTGGTGGTGTCCGGCCCGAGTAGGTGGTGCCTCGCCTGCCGCCAGGCGTGTGTCGGTGCCCGCGCCGCCAGGGGTATGGGTGCCATAAGGGAACCCGGGCGGTGCACGGCCCGCCACGCGTGCGCCAGGATGGACCCATGTCACGCGCATCCCTGGACAAGGATCCCCGCGAAGTCGCCGGCATGTTCGACGGCGTTGCCGCTAACTACGACCTGACCAACGACGTGCTGTCCATGGGTATGGACCGGCTCTGGCGGCGCGAGACGTTCCGCGCAGTCGCGGCCGAGCCGGGCCAACGGGTGCTGGACCTGGCCGCCGGCACCGGTACGTCCAGCGAGGACTATGCCGATGCGGGTATCGACGTGGTCTCCTGTGACTTCTCACCCGGCATGGTCGCGGTGGGCAAGGCCCGCCGCCCGGACCTGGCCTTCGTGGTGGCCGACGCGCTGCGGCTGCCTTTCGCCGACGCCAGTTTCGATGCGGTAACGATCTCTTTCGCGCTACGCAACCTGGTGGACCCGGTGGCCGGTCTGGCAGAGATGGCCCGGGTGACCAAACCCGGCGGACGGCTCGTGGTCTGCGAATTTTCCACACCGCCCAACCGGGCGTGGAACGGGATGTATGGCCTCTACCGCGACCACATCCTGCCCCGCCTGGCCCGGCTGGTGGGGTCCAACACCGAGGCGTATGAGTACCTGTCGGAGTCGATCGCGCACTGGCCCGACCAGGAATCGCTCGCCGGCCTGCTGCACCAGGGCGGATGGCGTTCGGTCTCCTACCGGAACCTGTCCGGAGGAATCGTCGCCCTGCACCGGGGCGTCAAGGCCGAGTGAGTCCGCGCAGCCACGCGCCAAAGTGGTGATTTCACTCACAGCCCAGGCGTCGTCGTCAGCCCTCGACCCAGCCACCCCTCTGCGGTCAGGAACGTGCTGGTCGGCGCATTGCCGCAGGACCTCGAGCTTTGAATAACGCAACTGCCTCGTCACGGAAATCGGCGGATTTGCGCCCTTTCCGCCCGCCGGGGCAGGCTAGCGATAGCGACCATCGCGGAGCGGGTAGCCTAACTGTGGATCGGTCCGGAACGCTGCGAGACCGATTCCGAAACGGGCGCATCCGCACCTCCGGAACGGCAACATCCGCCCAGAACCCAGCAAAGAATGAAGGCGAGGGAAGCGTGGCCACCCTGGCGAACACCCCTGACGCAGACGCGATCGTCGTCGGCGCCGGGCCAGCCGGTTCGGCCACCGCCCACTACCTGGCCAGCGCCGGCCTGGAAGTGCTGCTGCTGGAGAAGGCAACCTTCCCCCGGGACAAGATCTGCGGGGACGGGCTGACCCCGCGGGCGGTCAGTGAACTGGTGCGCATGGGCGTGCCCACCCCACCGGACGACGGATGGATGCGCAACAAGGGTCTGCGCGTGCACGGCGGAGGACACGTAATCGAACTGCCCTGGCCGGAGATCCAGCGCTACCCGAACTTCGGAATGGCCAAGGCCCGGGCGTCGCTGGACATGACCCTGGCCCACCACGCACGGGCCACCGGTGCCAAACTCATGGAGGGCATGAGCGTGGCCGGACCGGTGCTGCACGAACGCACCGGACGGGTGATCGGCGTGCGGGTGCGGCAGGTGGACGAGAACGGCAAACGGCTGCCGGACGTGCCCGAACGCACTTTGCACGCCCCGGTGGTGGTGGCCGCGGACGGCGTCTCTTCCCGCCTGGCCACCCAACTGGGTCTGACCAAGCGCGACGACCGGCCGATGGGGGTGGCGGTTCGTACCTACTTCCGCACCCCGATCCACGACTCGGAGTGGATGGAATCCCACTTGGAACTGTGGGAGGGCAAGCCGAACGAGTCCGCCCTCCTGCCGGGTTACGGCTGGATCTTCCCGCTGGGCGACGGCACCGCGAACGTCGGGCTGGGATCGGTCAGTTCCAAGGGCAAAGCAACCAAACTCGACTACCGCTCGATGCTCGCCACCTGGATGCAGAACTCCCCGGACGAATGGGAATTCACCAAGGAGAACCAGATCGGCCCCGTGCGCGGCGCGGCGCTGCCGATGGCGTTCAACCGCACCCCGATGTACTACCGCGGCATGATGCTCGTGGGTGACGCCGGCGGCATGGTGTCCCCGTTCAACGGCGAGGGCATCGCCTACGGCCTGCAGGCCGGGCGGATCGCCGCCGACGTCATCGCACAGGCGCATGTGCGCACCAACGACCTGGCGCGCGAACGGACCCTGGCTACCTATGCCAACCGGATGCGGGAGGACCTCGGCGGTTACTTCGCCCTCGGGCGCACGTTCGTGAGTTTGATCGAACGCCCCGAGATCATGCGCATCTGCACCAAGTACGGACTGCCCCGGCCGCTGCTGATGCAGTTCGTGCTGAAGTTGCTTTCGGATAGTTACGACACCCGCGGCGGGGACGCCATCGACCGGGTGATCACGGCCATGACCCGGATCGTCCGGGCCGCGTGAGGGAAGAGGTCATCATGCACAACCCCTTCGTCCCGATCCTCATCCTGGCGGGCCTGGCGCTCCTGCTGGGTGCGGGCGGACTGCTCGCGAGCCGGGTGCTGGGGCCCCAGCGCTACAACAAGGTGAAGGTGGATGCCTACGAGTGCGGCATCCAGCCCACGGAGAACGCGCGCGGCACGGGACGCTTCCCGGTGAAGTACTACCTGGTGGCGATGACCTTCATCATTTTCGATATCGAAGTGGTCTTCCTGTACCCGTGGGCGGTGGCCTTCAGCGAATTGGCCATCTTCGGGCTGGTCGCGATGATCGCGTTCGTTGTCCTGATCACGGTGCCGTTCGTGTACGAATGGCGCCGGGGCGGACTGGACTGGGACTGAGAGGCGATAGACATGGGACTTGAAGAGAAACTCCCTTCCGGGTTCATCCTGGGCAAGGTGGAGGATCTGGTCGGCTGGGTCCGCTCCTCCTCGATGTGGCCGGTCACGATGGGCCTGGCCTGCTGCGCCATCGAGATGATGGCCGCCGGAACCCCGCGGTTCGACATCGCCCGGTGGGGCATGGAGGTCTTCCGCGCCTCCCCGCGACAGGCGGACCTGATGATCGTCGCCGGCCGGGTGAGCCAGAAGATGGCCCCGGTCCTACGCACCGTGTACGACCAGATGGCGGACCCCAAGTGGGTCATCTCCATGGGGGTGTGCGCGTCGTCCGGCGGGATGTTCAACAACTACGCGATCGTGCAGGGTGTGGACCACGTGCTGCCGGTGGACATCTACCTACCAGGTTGCCCCCCGCGCCCGGAGATGCTGATCCACTCGATCCTGGAACTGCACAACCAGGTGATCAAGGGGGCCCCGCTCGGCGTGAACCGTGAGGAGACCATCCGCAAGGTGGAGGAAGCTGCGCTGAACGCGCCGCCCACCCACGAGATGAAGGGGCTGCTGGCGTGAGCGACAGCACCGAGAGCGGTAAGCCGGACAGCGGCACCACCGGGAAGGACGCCGAGCAGGTCCGGCATGTGGCCCATGAGGCCCAGGAAGCCGGTGGCCAACAGGTGGTCCAGCCCGAGGGTCGCACGCCACTGGACGTCATCAAGGTCCGCAAGGGCATGTTCGGTGTCACCGGCCCCGGTGACACCTCTGGCTTCGGCGGGCTACAGCGCACCGTGTTCATGCCGGGCCAGTCCGAGCGGCCCTACGGCTCCTACTTCGACGAGATCGTGGACATCCTGGCCGAGGTACTGGCCGAGGCCGGGGTCGCCTTCGACGACGCCGTGGAGAAAGTCGTGGTGTACCGGGGGCAGCTGACGCTGTACATCAACCGGGACCACCTGCAACTGGTCGCCAAGAGCCTGCGCGATGACCAGGACCTGCGGTTCGAGATCTGCCTGGGGGTATCCGGGGTGCATTACCCGCAGGACACCGGCCGGGAACTGCACGCCGTGTACCCGCTGTACTCCATCACGCACAACCGCACCTTCCAGTTGGAGGTCGCGGTGCCGGAGGGCGATCCGCACATCCCGACCTTGACCGGGATCTACCCGGCCAACGACTGGCACGAACGCGAGGCCTGGGACTTCTTCGGCATCATCTTCGATGGCCACCCCCACCTGGCCCGCATCCAGATGCCCGACGACTGGCCCGGGCACCCGCAACGCAAGGACTACCCGCTGGGCGGTATCGAGGTGGAGTACAAGGGTGCCACCATCCCGGCCCCGGACGAGCGGAGGGCATACAACTGATGTCTGCAACAGCAACCGGCGCCGCCCCGGACTTCGCCGAGGGCGCAGCCGAGTACTCGGCCACCGGCGGTGACTGGGACGAGATCGTCGAAGCGGCCCAGCGCGCCGGCGACGAACGCATCGTCGTCAACATGGGCCCCCAGCACCCCTCCACCCACGGGGTGCTGCGGTTGGTGCTGGAGATCGAGGGCGAGACGGTCACCGAGATCCGCGGTGGTGTGGGCTTCCTGCACACCGGGATCGAGAAGAACATGGAGTTCCGCACCTGGACCCAGGGCGTGACCTTCTGCACCCGGATGGACTACGTCGCCCCGTTCTTCCAGGAGGTCGCCTACTGCCTGGGGGTGGAGAAACTCCTGGGCATCACCGACGACGTCCCCGAACGTGCCACGTTGATCCGGGTGCTGCTGATGGAACTCAACCGGATCTCCTCCCACCTCATCGCCATCGGCACCGGCGGCAACGAGTTGGGCGCCACCACGATGATGACCGTGGGCTTCCGTGGCCGGGAGGAGATCCTGCGGATCTTCGAGGCCATCACCGGCCTGCGGATGAACCACGCCTTCATCCGCCCCGGCGGCGTGGCCCAGGACCTGCCCGGGGGACTGCCGGCGATGGTGCGGGAGAAGATCCCCGAGATCCACCGCTCGATCGCCGAACTGGAGAAACTCTCCCTGCGGAACCCGATCTTCATCGGCCGGTCCAAGGACGTGGGCGTGCTGCCGCTGGCCGGTGCCGTGGCGCTGGGCACCACCGGGCCGTTGCTGCGTTCCGCCGGGGTGCCCTTCGATGTACGCCGGGCCGAGCCGTACTGCGGCTATGAGACCTACGACTTCGAGGTACCTACCTCCACCGATGAGGACTCCTACTCCCGCACGGTGCTGCGATTCGCCGAGATGCGCGAGTCGCTGAAGATCGTCCAACAGGTGCTGGACCGCCTGGAAGCCCAGGACCGTCAGGGCAAGCACCCGGTGATGGTGGCGGACAAGAAGATCGCCTGGCCGGCCCAGTTGTCGATCGGCAGCGACGGGCAGGGCAACTCGATGGACCACATCCGCCACATCATGGGCTCCTCGATGGAGGCCCTGATCCATCACTTCAAACTCGTCACCGAGGGGTTCCGAGTGCCCGCCGGGCAGTCCTACACCCAGGTGGAACACCCCAAGGGCACCCTCGGAGTGCATCTGGTCTCCGACGGCGGCACGCGGCCCTACCGCGCCCACTTCCGGGATCCCTCGTTCAACAACCTGCAGGCCCTGGGCATGATGTGCGAAGGCGGTTCCATCGCCGACGTGGTGATTGCCGTGGCCTCGATCGACCCCGTCATGGGAGGGGTGGACCGCTGATGACCACGCACACGGGTGACTACACCCCGGAGGTTCGCGCACGGCTGGACGCTGACGCCGAAGCGATCCTCGCCCGTTACCCCGAGCCCCGCTCGGCCCTGCTGCCGCTGCTGCACCTGGTGCAGTCCGAGGACGGGTACATCAGCCCGGCCGGCATTGCGTTCTGCGCCGACACCCTGCAGATCACGCAGGCGGCCGTGTCCGCCGTAGCCACCTTCTACTCCCAGTACAAGCGCCGGCCCAACGGGGAGTACACCGTGGGGGTGTGCACCAATACCCTGTGCGCAGTGATGGGCGGGGATATCATCTTCGACCGGCTCTCGGAGCACCTGGGCATCGGCCACGACGAGACCACCGAGGACGGCAAGATCACCTTGGAGCGGCTGGAGTGCAACGCCGCGTGCGACTTCGCCCCGGTGATGATGATCAACTGGGAGTTCTTCGACTACCAGACGCCGGCCTCGGCGACCGAGGTGGTGGATGCGATCCTGGCCGGTCAGGACGTGCGCCCCACCCGCGGCTCGGACCGGGTGGCGACGTTCAAGGAAACCTCCCGAGTGCTCGCAGGCTTCTACGACGGCCGCGCCGGCGAGGGAACGGCTGGGGGACCGGCCACAATGGCCGGCCTGGAATTGGCGCGCACCGAGGGCTGGCACGCCCCGGGTTTTGCCGCCGGCGGCGGCCCGGTGGGTAAGGAGATGGCCGACGACGCCGCACCGCGGGTCGGGCAGGCCGGCTCCAGTTCCGAACGTCCCCCGATCAGCGACGGCGACACGCGCCCCAGCGGGCCGGGCGGGGCCGGTCCCACCGGCACCGGCAAGCAGCCGGAGGACGCCGGCCCGGTGGAAGCGACCGAGGGGCAGGACCCCGCGCGGCGCAAGCAGGGCAGTGATGACCAGGAGGGAACGACGGAATGAGCACGCTCACCCCAGTCCTGTCCGACATCTGGGACAAGGAACGCTCCTGGTCGTTGCAGACCTACATCGACCAGGCCCAGGGCTATGAGGCCTGGCGCACCGCGCTACGCACCGATCCGGCGGAACTGATCACCGCGGTCAAGGACTCCGGTCTGCGCGGCCGCGGTGGTGCAGGCTTCCCCACCGGCATGAAGTGGGGCTTCCTGCCCGAACCGGACGGCGGGCCGCGGTACCTGGTGGTCAACGCCGATGAGTCCGAGCCGGGGACCTGCAAGGACATCCCGCTGATGATGGCCAACCCGCACTCGCTCATCGAGGGGGTGGCGATCACATCCTTCGCGATCGGCTGCAACCACGCCTTTATCTACATTCGCGGCGAGGTGGTGCACGTCATCCGCCGGTTGATGGCCGCGGTGGAGGAAGCACGCGCCGCCGGTCTGGTCGGCACCGACATCATGGGCACCGGCTACGACCTGGAGATCACCGTGCACGTCGGTGCTGGTGCCTACATCTGCGGGGAGGAGACCGCGCTGTTGGACTCCCTGGAGGGATTGCGCGGCCAGCCCCGGCTGAAACCGCCGTTCCCGGCGGTGGCCGGCCTGTACGCCCGACCCACGGTGGTCAACAACGTCGAATCGGTCGCCTCGGTGCCGGGCATCGTCCGCCACGGCGCCGATTGGTTCGCCTCGATGGGCACCGAGAAGTCCAAGGGCCACGGCCTGTTCTCCCTTTCCGGGCACGTCACCCGCCCGGGTCAGTACGAAGCCCCGCTGGGCATCACGCTGCGGGAGTTGTTGGAGATGGCCGGCGGGATCCGCGACGGGCACCGGTTGAAGTTCTGGACCCCGGGCGGATCCTCCACCCCGATCCTGACCGAGGAACACATCGACATTCCGCTGGACTTCGAAGAGGTCGGCGGCGCCGGATCGATGCTCGGCACCCGGGCGTTGATGATCTTCGACGACACCACCTCCGTGGTGCGCGCGGTGTCCCGGTGGAACGACTTCTACGCCCATGAATCCTGCGGTAAGTGCACCCCCTGCCGGGAGGGCACCTACTGGATGAAGGGAATCCTGCACCGACTCGAAGCGGGCCAGGGCACCGAGAACGACGTCGACACGCTGCTGGACGTGGCCAATGAGATCGACGGCCGGTCCTTCTGCGCCCTGGGCGACGGCGCCGCGCAACCGATCAAGAGCGGCATCAAGTACTTCCGCGAGGAGTTCGAACAAGGGATGCACACCCCGGCATGGGAGTTGTTCCCCTACGAAGCAAACGCTGTGTTCTCTGGAGTCACCCGATGACGGCAACTACGTCCACTTCCGCCTCCGGCGATCTCGCCCCGGAGCCGGAGGTCACCTTCACCATCGACGGGGTGGAGGTCGCAGTGCCCAAGGGCACCCTGGTGATCCGGGCGGCCGAGCAGATCGGCATCCAGATCCCCCGGTTCTGCGAGCACCCGCTGCTCAAGCCCGTGGGCGCCTGCCGGCAGTGCCTGGTGGAGGTCTCGGTCCCGGACCGGGAGGGCAACCTGCGCCCGATGCCCAAACCGCAGACCTCCTGCACGCTGGAGGCCACCCCGGGCATGGTGGTGTCCACCCAGCACACCTCACCCGTGGCGGACAAGGCACAGCACGCCCAGATCGAGTTCCTGCTCATCAACCACCCGCTGGACTGCCCCGTCTGTGACAAGGGCGGAGAGTGCCCGCTGCAGAACCAGGCGATGAGCAACGGCGCCCCGGAATCCCGGTTCAAGGAGGTCAAGCGCACCTTCCCGAAACCGATCAAGATCTCCACCGAGATCCTGCTGGACCGTGACCGGTGCATCCTGTGCCAGCGGTGCACCCGCTTCCAGGACGAGATCGCCGGCGACCCCTTCATCGACCTGCAGGGTCGAGGCGGAGGTTCACCCGGGATGGACGTGCATGGCCTGCACGCCCAACAGATCGGAACCTTCGACGAAGCGGTGCTGGGCTACATCCCGCTCGGGGAAGAGGAACCGCCGGACTACGCCGACAGCCTGGACCTGGCCAGCCCGGGCGGCGCCGCCGGTGTCCGTGGCGGTGCGGTGCGCTCGGTTGGCGCGGCTGCCACCGACGTGTCGGGGCGCCCGTTCTCCTCCTACTTCTCCGGCAACACCATCCAGATCTGCCCGGTCGGTGCGCTCACCTCGGCCACCTACCGGTTCCGCGCCCGCCCGTTCGACCTGGTGTCCTCCGAGTCCATCGCCGAGCATGACGCCTGCGGCTCGGCGATCCGGGTCGACCACCGGCGCAACGTGGTGGTGCGGCGCCTGGCGGGGGAGGACCCGGTGGTCAACGAGGAGTGGATCACCGACAAGGACCGTTTCGCCTTCACCTGGCAGAGCGCCCCGGACGTGCTGCAGGCACCGATGGTGCGCGATGAGGAAACCGGCGAACTGGTCGCCACCAGTTGGTCCGAAGCATTGGCCGTCGCCGCTGAGGGGCTGCAACGCGCCCGTACCAACGGCGGCGTCGGCGTGCTGCCCGGCGGTCGGTTGACCCTTGAGGACGCCTACGCCTGGTCGAAGTTCGCCCGCGTGGTGCTGGGCACCAACGACGTGGACTTCCGCGCCCGGGTGCACTCCGAGGAGGAGGCTCAGTTCCTCGGCCACCAGGTCGCCGCCGCGGAGATGGACGTCACCTTCGCTGACTTGGAACGCGCTGCGCAGGTGCTCCTGGTGGGCCTGGAGCCGGAGGAGGAGGCCGGCACCATCTTCCTGCGGCTGCGCAAGGGCATGCTCGCCGGGAAGGTGCACGTCACCACGATCGCGCCGCTTGCCTCACGGGGCACCACCAAGATGCGCGCCAACCTCATCCCCACCCCGCCGGGTGGAGAGGCCCAAGTGCTGGACGCCCTCGCCGGCGACGGCGATCTGAGCCTCGATGAGGACGTCACCGCCGCCCTGGCACAGCCGGGCGTGGTGGTCCTGGCCGGCGAACGCCTCGCTGGGAGCCCTGGGGCGTACAGCGCCCTGTTGCGCTACGTGCGTGCCCGCCAGGCGCGCCTGGCGTGGGTGCCGCGGCGGGCCGGGGACCGTGGAGCCGTCGAGGCGGGTCTGCTGCCGAACCTGCTCCCTGGCGGACGCCCGGTCACCGAGGCCGAGGCCCGGGTGGATCTGGCCGCACTCTGGGAGGCCGACACGCTGCCGGAACAGCCCGGCCGGGATCACACCCAGATCCTCACCGCCGCCGGCTCCAGTGAACTCGGCGGTCTGCTGATCGGCGGCGTCGACCTGTCCGACCTGCCGCACCCCGCCCAGGCCGAACGGGACATCCGCGATGCCGGGTTCGTCGTCCAACTGGAAGTCCGCCACTCACTGGTCACGCCGTACGCCGATGTGGTGCTGCCGGTGGCGCCCCCGACCCGCAAGTCGGGCACCTTCCTGAACTGGGAAGGCCGCCCGCGGCCCTTCGAGGAAGTCTTCACCACCCACGACATCTCCGACGCCCGCGCGCTGGACCTGCTCGCCCGCCAATTCGGTGTGCAGCTGGGTACCGGCTCGGTGCCGGAGGTCCACGCCGAACTGGCCGAACTAGGTGGCTGGAGCGCCGCCCGGGTGCCTGCGCCTGAGGAACCCGCCGGCCAGATCACCCCGGTGAGCGAACCGACCGAGGCCGTGCTGGCCACGTGGCGGCTGATGCTGGATGCCGCCCGCGGCCAGGACGGCGAGCCCCATCTGGCCGGCACGGCGCACCGCCCGGTGGCACGGATGTCCGCCCGGACCGCGGCCAACGCCGGGCTGGAGGGGCACCGTAAGGTCACCGTGACCGGTCCGAAGGGTGCCATCACGTTGCCGCTGGTCCTGACCCCGATGCCGGACCAGGTGGTCTGGCTGCCCCAGCACTCCCCGGGGTCCTCAGTACACCGGATGCTCGGCGTCACCGCCGGGCAGACGGTCAGCCTCAGTGCCGTGACTGCGGAGGTCACCTCATGAGCCCGTCCACACTCCTGGCGCATACCGCCCCGGCCGCCGACTTCTCCAACGACACGTTGGGGGTGATGATCGGCAAAGCGGTCGCGGTGCTGCTGTTCCTGCTGTTGTCGGTGCTCTTCGCGCTGTGGTTCGAACGGCGACTGATCGGCCGGATGCAGCAACGGCTGGGCCCGAACGTGCGCGGACCCCTCGGGCTGGTGCAATCGATCCCGGACGCGTTGAAACTCCTGCTCAAGGAGGACATCACGGTCAAGGGTGCGGACAAGTTCATCTACCTGCTCGCCCCGTTGATCTCGGTGTTCAGCGCGTTCATGGTGTTTGCGGTGATCCCGTTCGGCCCCGAGGCACAGATCCCCTTCACCGACATCGTCACCCCGCTGCAACTCACCGATATGCCCGTTGCGGTGCTGTACTTCCTGGGCATCACCGCCCTGGGGGTGTACGGCATCGTGCTGGGCGGGTGGTCCTCCGGGTCCACCTACCCGCTGCTGGGGTCGGTGCGTTCCACGGCTCAGGTGATTTCCTACGAACTGTCGATGTCCCTGGCGCTGGTGAGCGTGCTCATCGTCTCCGGATCGATGTCCACCTCCCAGATCGTGGCGGCCCAGGAGACCACCTGGTGGGCGTTCGCGCTCGTGCCGGCGTTCGTGGTCTATTTCATCTCCATGGTCGGAGAAGTGAACCGGCTCCCGTTCGACCTGCCCGAAGCCGAGGGCGAACTGGTGGGCGGGTTCCAGACCGAGTACTCCTCGATGAAGTTCGCCTGGTACTACCTGGCCGAGTACATCAACATGCTGAACGTCTCGGCGATCATGGTGACTGTCTTCTTCGGCGGATGGCGCGCCCCCTGGCCGCTGTCGCAGATCGGCGACGGCATGCTCAACGAGGGCTGGTGGCCGGTGCTGTGGTTCCTGCTGAAACTGTGGATGTCGATGTTCGTGTTCGTCTGGTTGCGGGGCACATTGCTGCGCTTCCGGTACGACCAGTTCATGCGGTTCGGCTGGAAGGTCCTCATCCCGGTGGCGCTGGCCTGGGTGGTCATCGTCGCCGTCTGGCAGGGCCTGCAGCAGTTCACTGTGGTGGGCACCTACGACCTGCGTACCTGGCTGTTCGCCGGTGCGGGCGTGCTGCTGGCGATCGCCCTGGTGCTCGCCCTACTGCCGGATAAGGGCGAGAAGGCCGAACTTGCCGAGCACTCCGACGACGCGCGCCGCAAGCAGGTCGCCCACACCAAGGGCGACCAGGTGGAGGGCGAGTACTTCGATGCCTTCGCCGGCGGATTCCCGGTGCCACCGATGCCGGGACAGAAACTGCCGCCCTCCCCGCGCAAGGTCAAGGTGACCGCACCGGCCGGGGACAGTTCGGAGGCCGCCCAGCGATCCACGGCGGGAACCGACCCCGACGACGAAGCCCCCGACACCAAGGAGACCCACGATGGCTGAGCAGGGTAAAGGCAAGGACGTCTCCAGGGACAGCACGTCCGGAGGCGAGGAGAGCGCCGTCGACCGCGCGCGCCCGCCGGCCTCACCCCAGCAGTTCGATGTCGACGCCGACCTGGACAAGAACGCGTTGCAGGAACTGTTCGCCCCGGTGGCCGGATTCGGGGTGAGTTTCTCCACGATCTTCAAACCGGTCGCCACCGAGCAGTACCCGTTCGAAAAGGTTGGCACGTTCCCCCGCTACCACGGGCGCCACCAGTTGAACCGCTACGCCGATGGTCTGGAGAAGTGCATCGGTTGTGAGTTGTGTGCCTGGGCCTGTCCAGCGGACGCCATCTACGTGGAGGCCGCGAACAATGCCCCCGGGGCCCAGTACTCCCCCGGGGAACGGTACGGGCGGGTGTACCAGATCAACTATCTGCGGTGCATCTTCTGCGGCTACTGCATCGAGGCATGCCCCACCCGGGCGCTGACCATGACGAACGAGTTCGAACTGGCCAGCACCAACCGGGCGGACATGATCTACGAGAAGGACGACCTGCTCGCCCCGCTTCGGGAAGGCATGCTCAACACCCCGTTGCCGATGGTGCCCGGCACCACCGACGTGGATTACTACCAGGAGAAGGTCACCGGCCCCACCCCCGAACAGGTGGAGTGGGTCCGCGAACATCGGCCCGATGACGAGTCCCTGGAGGCGGCCGCCAAGGCAGCCGGCTCCGGGACCGCTGACCGGGCCGATGCGCTGGCGGGCCAACGGCAGAAGGGATCCGGCCGATGAATCCGCTCGCACAGGCGGGCCTGGAGATATCCACCGGGGAGACCGTCCTGTTCTGGGTGCTCGCGCCGATCGCGGTGCTGTGCGCGCTCAGCCTGTTGTTCACCCGCCGCCCGGTGCGGATCGCGGTGGCGATGATCGCCGTGCTGGTGAGCCTGGCGGTCTTCTACATCGCCAACGAGGCACCGTTCCTGGGTGTGGCCCAGATCGTGGTCTACACCGGCGCGATCATGATGCTGTTCCTGTTCGTGATCATGCTCGTGGGTGTGGATGCCTCCGAATCGCGCACCGAACGCCTGCCCGGGCAGCGCCTGATCGCTGCCGGCGCCGGTCTCGGGCTGATCCTGCTGCTGGTGGCGGTGGGTTCCCGGGCCGTGCTGCCGCAAGGGCAGGGGTTGGCGGCGGCGAACGCCGACTCCAACGCGGTAGGTGTGGCCCGGCTGATCTTCGGTGAGTACGTCTTCGTCTTCGAGTTGGTCGCTGCGCTGCTGATCACCGCCGCCGTCGGGGCGATCATCCTGGCGCACCGCGAACGAGTGGAACCGAAGGTGACGCAGGCGGACCTGGCCCGGCAGCGCCTGGCCGACTACGCCGGCGGAACTGGTAGCGTCGCTCCCCGGCCGGCACCGGGGGTGTACGCCCGGCACAACGCTGCGGACATGCCCGCCCTGGATGCGACCGGCGAACCGATCGAGCACTCGATCACCACCGTGCTGCGCATCCGCGGGCAGCGCGGTGAGGTCGATACCGACCAGATCGAGCAGATCGAAGCCACGGCGGACCACACCAGCACCAAGGAGGTCGACGGATGAGCCTGACCCACTATCTGGTCCTGGCTGCCATCCTCTTCGTGATCGGCGCCCTGGCGGTGCTGGTGCGGCGCAACGCCCTGGTCGCGCTCATGGGCGTGGAGTTGATGCTCAACGCCGGCAACCTCATGCTGGTCACCTTCGCCCGGATGCACGGGAACCTGGAGGGCCAGGTGCTGGCATTCTTCGTGATGGTCGTCGCCGCCGCCGAGGTCGTTATCGGTCTGGCGATCGTCGTAGCCATCTTCCGGACACGCAACTCGGCGTCCATCGATGACGTCGACCTGTTGAGGAACTAAGGGGTCTGCGGCGTGGATACTGTGAATCTTGCCTGGCTGCTGGTCGCCATCCCGCTGGCCAGCGCCACCCTGCTGCTGCTCCTGGGACGCGCGTCGGACCGGTGGGGCCACTGGCTCGGGTTGCTGTCCTCCGCGGTGCCCGCGGTGCTGGCGATCGTGATCCTGGCGGAGATGCTCGGCGTCTCCGACGGCGAGCGCAGCGTCCGGGTGCACATGTTCGACTGGATCACCGCCGGGGACTTCACCGTCCGTGCCGGCCTGTTGGTCGACCCGCTCTCGATCACCTTCGCCCTGCTCATCACCGTGGTGGGCACCCTGATCCACCTGTACTCGGTGGGTTACATGGCCCAGGATCCGGACCGGCGGCGGTTCTTCGCCTACCTGAACCTGTTCGTGGCCTCGATGCTCGTGCTGGTGCTCGGGGATTCCTTCGCGTTGCTGTTCGTCGGCTGGGAAGGGGTGGGCCTGGCCTCCTACCTGCTGATCGGGTTCTGGAACCAGCGCAGCGATTACGCCGTCGCGGCGAAGAAGGCCTTCATCATGAACCGTGTCGGGGACATGGGCATGCTGGTGGCGATGATGGCGATGTTCGCCACCTTCGGTTCGGTGGACTACGAAACTGTCTTCAACGCCGTCCCGGGCACCAACGAGGGCGTGCTCACCGTCATCGGTTTGGTGCTGCTGCTCGCCGCGTGCGGTAAGTCCGCCCAGGTGCCGCTGCAGGCCTGGTTGGGGGACGCGATGGCCGGCCCCACACCGGTGTCGGCCCTGATCCACGCCGCGACGATGGTGACCGCCGGGGTGTACCTGATCGTGCGCTCCGGTGCGATCTTCGAGGCCGCGCCCGCCGCGCAACTGGTCGTGGTGATCGTGGGTGCGGTCACGTTGCTCTTCGGTGCCATCGTCGGTACCTCCAAGGACGACATCAAGAAAGCATTGGCTGCCTCCACGATGTCCCAGATCGGGTACATGGTGCTGGCCGCGGGGCTCGGCCCGGTGGGCTACGCGTTCGCGATCTTCCACCTCGTCACCCACGGGTTCTTCAAGGCCGGACTGTTCCTCGGTGCCGGTTCGGTGATGCACGCGATGAACGACGACGTGAACATGCGCCAGTTCGGAGCGTTGCGCACCGTCATGAAGGTCACCTGGGTCACCTTCGCGCTCGGATGGTTGGCGATCCTGGGCGTGCCCCCGTTCTCCGGATTCTGGTCGAAGGACCTGATCATCGAGGCCGCGTTCAGCGGTACCGGTTGGCAGCCCTGGGTCTTCGGCGGGGCCGCTCTCCTCGGTGCGGGAATCACCGCGTTGTACATGTCCCGGCTCTACTTCATGACCTTCCACGGCAAGGCCCGTTGGCACCTGCCCGCACAGCAGGGCCCGGGCCCGGAGCGGGATCCGAAGGAAGTCGGCTGGACGATGACGGTGCCGATGATCATCCTGGCCGCCGGTTCAGTCGCTCTGGGGCTGGTGCTGTACCAGGGAGTGCCGTTCCTGGGCTTCCTGGAGTCGGTCACCGGAACCGAGGCACCCGACCCGGTGCTGCCCAGGTGGCTGCTGATCACCCTCACGATGGTGCTCGTCGTCCTCGGCGCGCTCATCGCCTTCCGGGAGTTCGCCGTGCGCGATGTGCCGCTGGAAGCCCCGCGGGGCTCGGCCCTCACGCGGGCCGCCCGCGCGGATCTGTACGGCGACACGATCAACGAAACCCTGGTGATGCGGCCCGGTCAGGTGCTCACCCGCACCCTGGTGGCCACCGACCGCGGCGCCGTCGACGGCGCTGTACACGGCGTAGCGCGCATGACCGGCGCGCTGGGCCAGTCGCTGCGCAAGTTGCAGAGCGGGTACGCCCGCAACTACGCCGCCACCATGGTGATCGGCGTGATCGTGGTCCTTGTCCTCGTCCTCGCTACGCGAGTTTGAGCCGGAGGAAGATGCATGTTCGGACTTGATGACTTCCCCTGGCTGACGGCGATGATCGCCGTGCCGGTGGTGGCGGCGGTCGTGATCTGGCTGGTCAAACCGTTGCGCCGCATCGCCCGGCCCCTCGGCCTGGTGGTGAGCCTGGTGGTGCTCGGCGCGGCCGTGGTCATGGCCACCGGTTTCGACCTCGGCGCTGCCGACCAGGTGCAGTTCTCCACCACCGCCTCCTGGATCGCGGCTTTGGGCGTCAGTTACGACGTGGGTGTCAACGGGCTCGGCCTGGCAATGGTGTTGCTCGCCGCGTTCCTGGTGCCGGTGGTGCTGGTAGCGGCCTGGCGTGAGGTTCGTGCACCCGAAAGCGCCCCGGATGACGCTGTTGCCCTGGTGAACAGGCAAGCGGGGTTCGTCGCCCTGGTGCTGATCCTGCTGGGCCTGATGGTGCTGGTGTTCGCCGCCAGGGACCTGTTCCTGTTCTACCTGGCATTCGAGGCGATGCTGTTCCCGGTGTACTTCCTCATCGGGATATTCGGGGGCCCCCAGCGCCGCGCCGCGTCCATCAAATTCCTGATCTACTCCCTCACCGGTGGGCTGATCATGCTCGCCGGGTTGATCGTGGTGTTCACCCAGACCTGGGGTGACCCGCAGGGCATGCGGTTGGACAACCTCACCGATGTGTTCGCCGGGAACCCCACCACGCAGTTCTGGGTCTTCCTGACCTTCTTCATCGCGTTCGCGATCAAGGCCCCGATGGTTCCGGTGCACACGTGGTTGCCCGACGCCGCCGCGCAGGCCACCCCGGGCACCTCCACCCTGCTGGTGGGGGTGCTGGACAAGGTGGGCACCTTCGCCATGATCGGCATCCTGCTGCCGCTGTTCCCGGGCGCTTCCGCCCAGGCCGCACCGGTGATCATGGTGCTCGCGGTGATCTCCATCATCTACGGCGGACTGCTGGCCATCGGCCAGAACGACCTGATGCGGATGATCGCCTTCACCTCGGTCTCCCACTTCGGCTTCATCGTGCTGGGCATCTTCGCCGGCACCCAGACCGCGATGGTCGGGTCGATGATCTACATGCTCGCCCACGGCGTGACCACCGCCGCACTGTTCCTGATCGCCGGGTTCCTCATCCAACGCGGTCACAGCGCGGACATGCGCTCCTACTCCGGGATGCAGCGGGTCACCCCGGTGCTGGCCGGCACCTTCCTGTTCGCCGGTCTGAGTGCCTTGGCCCTGCCCGGGCTGAGCGGGTTCGTGCCTGAGTACCTGGTGCTGTTGGGAAGCTACGAAGTGCACCCGGCCTGGGGAGTGGCCGCGGTGATCGGGGTGGTGCTGTCCGCGCTGTACATCCTGATGGCCTACCAGCGCGTGTTCACCGGGCCGGTCACCGGTCAGGTGGAAGGAGTCGCCGAGCCGGAGGGGCTGCCGGTGCGCCGAACCCTGCCCGATCTGGTGGTCCGGGAGAAGGCGCTGCTGGTGCCGGTGGGCCTGGCCATCGTCTTCCTGGGCGTGTACCCCGCCCCGGTGCTGGACCTGCTGTCCAGTGTCGCTGATTCATTCGCTGCGATTCTCGGGAGCGCCTGATGAACACCTTCGTACCGCCGGTTGTGCAGTGGGGTGCACTCACCCCGGTCCTGATCGTGTTCGGGGCCGCCGTGGTGGGCGTGCTGTTGGAGGCGTTCCTGCCGCTGCGGGTTCGTCGCGGGGTGCAAACCGTGCTGGCGATAGGCGCGCTCGGTGCCTCCCTGGTGGCCGTGGGCTGGCGCTGGAGCGTCGTTCAGGACTCCGGTGCCAGCGAGTTGGTCGGCGGCGCCGTGATCGAGGACCTGCCGGCCCTGGCCACCCAGATGGTGATCCTGCTGTGCTCACTGGTCGGAGTGCTGGTCATCGCCGACAAGGCCGGTGGGGAAGAGGCCTTCGCCGCCCGTGCCTCAGCCGCCCCGGGCAGCCGCTATGAGGCGATGACCCGGGAGAAAGGCCTGGTCCAGACCGAGGTCTTCCCGCTGACCCTGTTCGCCGTGGTCGGCATGTTGGTGTTCCCCACCTCTGGCACGTTGCTCACACTGTTCATCGCGCTGGAAGTGCTGTCCCTACCGCTGTACCTGCTCACCGGACTGGCCCGCCGTCGTCGGCTGCTGTCCCAGGAAGCGGCCCTGAAGTACTTCCTGCTCGGCGCGTTCGCCACCGGCTTCGTGCTGATGGGTATCGCGCTGTTGTACGGGTACTCCGGGTCCCTGCGCCTGGACGAACTGGCCGCCGCGGTGCCCGCCACCGCCGGGATGGACGGACTGTTACTCGCCGGCATGGCGATGCTGCTGGTGGGCCTGCTGTTCAAGATCGGTGCGGTCCCGTTCCACAACTGGGTCCCGGACGTGTACCAGGGCGCCCCCACCCCGGTCACCGGATTCATGGCCGCGGGCACCAAGATCGCCGCGATCATGATCATGATGCGCGTGGTGTACGTCGTCGTCCCGGGCCTGGCCTGGGACTTCGGTCCGATGATGTGGGTGATCGCCATCATCACGATGGTGGTGGGCACCGTGCTGGCCATCGTGCAAAGCGACGTCAAACGGATGCTGGCATTCTCCTCCGTGGCGCACGCCGGGTTCCTCCTGCTGGGCATCATCGCGTTGGAGGCAACGGCCATCGGATCGATGTTGTTCTACCTGCTGGCCTACGGGCTTGCCACCGTGGGCGCCTTCGCGCTGGTCACACTCGTGCGCGAGCGGGACGTCAACGGCAACGTCACCGGTGAGGCACTGTCCTTGTCGCAATGGTCGGGTCTGGGACGCACCAACCCCTGGCTGGCCGGTTCCATGGCGTTGTTCCTGCTCTCGCTCGCCGGGATCCCCCTCACCGGCGGGTTCATGGGTAAGTTCACCGTCTTCGCGGCTGCGGTGCAGGGCGGGGCATGGCCGCTGGTGGTGATCGCGGTGCTGGCCAGTGCTGCGGCGGCATACTTCTACGTCCGGCTGATCGTGGCGATGTTCTTCACCGAACCGCGCATCGATGCTGCCGGTCGGGGGAGCACAGTGGTGGTCCGCAGTGAAGGGATGACCGTGGTAGCTGTCGCGGTCGCGGTGATCGGCACCGTGTACCTGGGTGTTCTACCTGGACCGGTGCTGGACCTGCTGGACAGCGCCGCTATGTTCCTGCTGTGACCACTACGCCGATACCGCTGGGTGATCCGCAACTGGACGCCACGATGGCTGCGGAACTACGCGCCATCGAGGAGCGGCTCACCCAGATCGCCAGGGATGGCGAGCCGCTGATCCAGCAGGCGGCCGAGCACCTGATCGCAGCCGGCGGCAAGCGGATGCGCCCCGCCCTGGTGTTGCTCACCGCGATGCTGGGAAGCGACGGGATCGACGACCGTGTCCGGCAAGCGGCGCTGGCCACCGAGGTGACCCACCTGGCTACGCTTTACCACGACGACGTCATGGATTCGGCCCCGCTGCGTCGCGGCGCACCCAGCGCGCACGAGGTGTGGGGCAACCAGATGGCGATTCTCACCGGTGATCTGCTCTTCGCCCGCGCTTCCCAACTCGTGGCGGATCTGGGGCCCTGGGCGGTGCGGATCCAGGCCGACGCCTTCGAGCGGCTCGTGCTGGGACAGATGCACGAGACCCTTGGCCCGCGTGGGGGGCAGGACGAGATCGAGCATTATCTGCAGGTGCTGTCGGACAAGACGGGATCGCTCATCGCGGCTGCTGCGCGATATGGCACCTATTTCTCCGGAGCCAGCGAGCAGGTGCAGCAGGCTGCGGTCAGTTACGGAGAGAAAGTCGGGGTGGCGTTCCAACTCGCCGACGACGTCATCGACCTGTCCGCGGATGCGGCGGTTACCGGCAAGACCCCGGGCACCGACCTGCGCGAGGGTGTGGCCACCATGCCAGTGCTGCTGCTACGCGCAAAGGGTGAGGACCTGGACCCGGAGGGCCGGGCGATCCTGGAGGCCCTGCAGCAGGACTTGTCCGACGACGAGGTGCTGGCCGGTGTGGTGGAACGCTTGCGTGAGCACCCGGTAGTCGAGGAGGTACGTGCCCGTGCCCGGGCGTGGGCGGACGATGCTGTCGCCGCGCTGGAACCGCTGCAGGAGTCAAGCGCCAAGCGCGCCCTGGTGTCCTTCGCCGGCTTGTTGGTGGACCGCCTGGCCTGACCCGGCCAGGGGGGAGACAGTTGCGGCTGCACCGGCCGCACTGTCCGCAGCGGCCGCGCCACTTTACCGGCTGCAAGGGCGACGCTCGCGGCCGCCTCGACTCCTCAGGTGCGGGGCCGGGCGCCGGCCTGACCGCCCGTCGGTTGGGTCCCGGACTGACCACCCGCCGGTGAGCCGTCGGACTGACCACTCGCCGGCTGGGTCTCGGATTGACCGCCCGCCGGTGAGCCGTCGGACTGACCACTCGCCGGCTGGGTCTCGGATTGACCGCCCGCCGTTGAGCCTTCGGACTGACCACCCGCCGGCTGGGCACAGGGGTGGCCTGAACCCGTGCTGCGCGCGGTCAGACTGTCGGCGGGTTGTGCGACAACTGCACCACCTGGATCCCCTTGGCCCGAGTGACGTACTGCCCCCGCCCCGACGGAGCGGGATAGGGCTTCGCGTTTCCGATGAGGGCGCCCTCGTCCTTGCTGCCGGACAGCACCAGGCCGGGCGCAGCCAGGTCCTTCAACGACTGGATCACCGGCTCGAACATCGCCCGACTCGCCCCACCGGTGCGTCGGGTGAGCATCAGGTGCAGGCCCACGTCCGAGGCTTGCGCGAGCAGCGGCTGCAGCGCGGCCACCGGGTTGCCGCTGGAGGTGGCCACCAGGTCGTAGTCATCGACCAGCACGAACACCTCGGCCCCGCTCCACCATGACCGGGCCCGCAACTGTTCCGGGGTGACATCCGGGCCGGGCAGCCGCGTGCGCAGGTACTGGGCGAGGGCAGCCAATTCCTCCGTCGCCTGTTCAGCAGTGGTGAAGTACCCGGCGAGGTAGTCCTCCGGGACCTCGGCCAACATCGACCGGCGGAAGTCCACCACGAAAAGTTGCGCCTGTTCCGGGCTGTAGAGCCGCTGCACCTCCTGGGCAACGCCCCGCAGGAAGGAGGACTTGCCCGACCCGGAATCACCGAAGAGGTACAGGTGAGACTCCGACCGCGGGTCGAACCCCACGGGGGACAGTGCGGCCTCATCCAAGCCCAACAGGATCGTCTCCCGGTCCCGTTCACCGGCCTGGGCAAGGATCTCTTCGGCAGTGACCTCCTCCGGCAACAGCCGCAGTTTCGGCGGCGGCGCGCCGGTCCAACTCTCGTTGACGCGGGCGATGAGATGCTCCACACCTTCACCCAGGCTCTCAGCATCCCCGTCGCCGTCGATCCGCGGCAGGGGGGTGAGGATGTGGTGCTTGGACACCACCAGGCCCCGGCCGGGCTTGTTCTTAGGCACGTTCTGCGCCACCCGCCGGTCAACCTCGGAATCCATCGGATCCCCGAGCCGCAGTTCGATCTTGGTGCCGAACACGTCCTTGACCTGGGAGCGGAAGTCCATCCACCGGCCGGTGGCCGCCACCAGGTGCATCCCGAACGTCAGGCCGCGCGCGGCCAAGGCTTGGATGTCCATCTCCAGTTGGTCGAACTCCGCCCGCAGGGTGGGCCAGCCGTCCACGATCAGGAAGATGTCTCCGTACCCGTCATCGGCCCGGCCCTCCCGGCGGCGCTGGCGGTAGGTCTCCATCGAGTCGATGCCGTGTTCGCGGAAGTACACCTCGCGATCGTTGACCAGCCCGGTGACCTCCGCGAGGATCCGGCGCACCACGTCGGGTTCGGAGCGGGTCGCCACCCCGGCCACATGCTCCATCTGGGCCAGCGGGGTGAACGTACCGCCTCCGAAGTCCATCACGAAGAACTGGACTTCCAGGGGCGTGTGGGTCAGTGCCAAGCCGGTCAGCACACTGCGAGCCACGGTGGATTTGCCGCTGCGCGGCCCGCCCACGATCGCCATGTGCCCGCCGGCCCCGGCCAGGGAGAGCGTCAGGGTGTCCCGGCGCTGCTCCAACGGGCGGTCCACGATACCCAACGGGAACGTGAGCGCGCCGCTGTTCCGCCAAGCGGGGGAGATCAGCCCCAACTCCGGGTCCGCAGCCAGGTCCGGCATCATCTCATCGAACGTGGAGGGCCTCTCCAGCGGGGGCAGCCACACCTGGTGTGCCGGCGGACCCTGTCCCTTCATTCGCTGGACGGCGATATCGAAGGTGACGCGTTTCTCCTCCGGCTCGGTGCTGGGGACCGGCTCCGGCTCTTCCTGCTCCGGCTCGGGCAGCAGTACCGGGGCCGCGGTGTAGGGCTCCAACCGGACCTGCTGGGGCGGAGCGGCAGTGCGCTGTTCGCCACCGCTGCGCCGGCGCGTCTTGGGCGGCGCGGACACGTAGGCCGCCCGGAACTGGATCAGTGTGGAGGCATCGGGTTTGAGGAACCCATGACCGCCACCGCCGGGCAACTCGAATGCGTCCGGTACCCCGATCACTGCCCGGGAGTCGGCGCCGGAGAAGGTCTTGAGCCCGATGCGGTAGGACAGGTGGGACTCCAGCCCGCGCAACCGTCCTTCCTCCAGCCGTTGGGTGGACAGCAGCATGTGCATCTGCAGGGACCGGCCCAATCGCCCGATCGCGACGAACAACTCGGTGAACTCCGGCTTGGCGGCCAGTAGTTCGGAGAACTCATCGGCCACGATCAGCAGCGCCGGCAGCGGTTCCAGGTCGGTGCGCCCGCCCTTGCGTGCCTTCTCGTAGTCCGCCACGTTGGCGAAGTTGCCCGCGGCGCGCAGCACCTCCTGACGGCGCACCATCTCGCCCTTGAGCGCATCCTGCATGCGGTCGACCAAGGTGAGCTCCTCACCCAGGTTGGTGATGATCGCGGACACGTGCGGCATGTCCGCCATCCCCGCGAACGTCGCCCCGCCCTTGAAGTCCACCAGCACGAAGTTCAAGTCTTCGGAGGAGTGGGTCATCGCCAGCGCCAGCACCAGCGTGCGCAGCACTTCGGACTTACCGGACCCGGTGGCCCCGATCAGCAGCCCGTGCGGGCCCATGCCCTGCTGGGCGGACTCCTTGATGTCCAGCGCCAGCGGCTGGCCATGGCTGGTCAGGCCGATCGGCACCCGCAGCCGGTCTCTGGGCAGGCGAGGCTTCCACGCCACCTTCGGGTCGAAGTCACGCACATCCGGCTGGCCCAGCAGGTCGGTCAACTCAGCCGACACCGCCTGCTTCGGCCCCGCCGCTTCCTCGGCGCCGGTGACCAGCATCGGCATCAACCGCCGCGAGGTGGCCTCCGCCTGCGCGATGGACATCTGGTCGGCCACCACGCGTTCGGGCGGGTGGCCGCGGTGCAGCACCTGCATCGGGATGCGCCCCCGTTCGGGGCCCGAGGTGATCGGCGGGTGCAACAGCAGCCGCAGCGTGTCCCAGTCCGACAACTCATCCCACGTGTCGGGAAGTTCCAGGACGGTCACGCCACTGACTCCGTCCTCGGTGATGAGCGCGTTCCCGGCCGGCACGTGCCCGCCGTCGAGCACGAACACCACGTGCGGTTCGGTCACCGCCCCGCCGCGTTGGAACCGGGGCCGGTCCGCCAACCCGGAGGGCAGCAGCGACTCCACCTCCGCCAGGGATTCCCCGATCATCCGCGCCGCGCCCACGCCGTCGCGTTCCTGCATCGACTGGGCGTGCGGCAGCCACTTGATCCATTCCCACTCCGGTTGCACCGTGGAGGAGGCGATCACGGCGATCTGCAACTGCGCGGGCTCCACGAACGTGGCCAGGTGCATGATCATCGCCCGGGCCAGGGCGCGGGCTTGGCGCTCCTCACCCGCCACCTCCACCCGGGCCACGTCCCGCAGGTCGATGCTGTGCGGCAGGCTCGGCTGGTTGGCGTGGGTGAGAAGGAACCGGTGCGCCGCGCTGGCGGCCACCGGATCCAATTGGGACACCGGTGAACTCTGCGGAGCCTCCAGCGTCATCGCCAGCGGCTGGGTGGAGCGCCCCACACGCGTGCGTAACAGGTCGCCGTCGCCGCTGTCCCGCTCCCACACCCGGGTGCGTTCCTCCGCGACCATCACCAGCGAGCCGGGATCGGGCAGGAACCATTCCAGGAACGTTCGTTGGCGCCGCGCGGCGGTGCGGACGGTCTCGCGCATCTCGGCCAGGTAGGCGAGGTACTCCCGGCGCATGTCGGTGACCTCACGGGCGTGCTGGGTCTTCTGCCGCCAGATGTTCATCCCCACCATGGACAGGGCCATGAACAGGAACATCCCGCCCATGATGTAAATCCGTGGCCCGGGGGCCTGGCTGAAGGAGATCAGCGCGATCGACCCCATCGACCCCACCATCGGCAGGGCGGTCATGAGGGTGTTCGAAGCGCCCTCGGGCTTGATGAGTTCCGGGGGCGGTTGGAGCTGGAGGTGGCCGGTCGGTGCCGTAGGCGGGCTGAGGCGTTCTGCCTGGGCTGTCACCTTCTCAACCTCCATCCCCGCGGGTGGGCGGGGCCTCTGGACGACCTTGGACAACACTAGTATGGGCAGACCAGTCCGATGCCTAGTCCGACCGGGGGTCAGGTGAGCACGTCGACCACTTTGCTGCGCGTGGTGCTGCTCGCCGACGGTGAACGTGTGGACCTCGCCGTCAATCCTGACGCACGACTGGCGGACGTGTTGCATACCGCCGGGATGAACGTTTCCGGTCGTGTGGTCACGACGCCCGAGGGCCGTCGGGTCGACCTCGAGGCCCCGCTGGCCGATGAGGTCACCGAGGGGCAGATCCTCGCCGTGGTCCCCGACGTGCCGCCGAGTTCGGGTGCGGCTGGCCCCACCGGATCCGGAGCCGGCCGTTACCAGCGCCTGCCAGCCGTCACGGCGCGGTGGGGCGTATGCGCGCTCGGGGTGGCGCTGGCCGCCGTCATGGTGCTCACCCATCTGGCCACGATGGTGTCCCCGACGGCCTACCCCCGGCCGGTTGCCACGGGGATGCCGATACTGCTCGCTGCCCTCGCCGTCGCGCTCGCGGTACGGCAGGGGCCGCCCGGACGGCAGTCGTTGCCTTCGTCCGTGGCGTCACCGGGCCGCTCGTTGCCACGGCAGGCCCGCCGCCCCGGGGAGGTGGGTCCTTCGGCGGATCGGCGCGGGCATCTCGAACCCGGGCCAGGCGGCGGAAGGATGGCCGACGGCGTCCGTGCACCTGGGGCCGCATCGGCGGCCGGGCCGGGTGTGCTGGTGGAAACGGTGTTGGCGCCGGTCTTCGGATTCGCGGCCGGATTCTTGGTTGCCGACCCCGGACAGTACGGGGCCCCGCGGCTGGCGGTGGTGCTCGGGTTGCTCAGCGGTGCGGTCGCGGCGGTGCTGCGATTCGCGGTCAGCCGGCGGACGCAAGACCCCACCGACGGGGTCGCAGCGGTGCTCGCGGGGGTGTGGACTGCAGCGGCCGCGCTGTTCGCGGTGGAGTTCCTCCTCGGGCTACCCCCTTACGTGGCCCCCGCGCTGGTGCTGGGTGCCACGCCGTTGCTGATCCGAGCGATGCCCGGTGCCGCGTTGGACATTTCCGAGGAGCAGGTTCTGGACATGCCGTTCCTGGCCCGCACGGCCATGTCGGTGCGGGGGGTGCTGCCCAAGTCCCCGGGCCGGGTGCGCCCGGAGCACGTGGCCCGGCGCATCCGGCAGGCTGAGCACCGCGAGCGTGCGGGGATGATCGCGGCCAGCGTGCTGGTCGCGGCCACGACACCGGCCGTCCTCGCCGGTTACGAGCCCGGCGGTCTGCGCGGGTGGGGCACGGTCGCCTTGGTCGGTCTCGTCGTCGTGTTCCTCACGTTGGCCCCCCGCAGTTTCCGCCGGTTGGCGGACAAACTGCCGCCGCGGGTGGCGTTGTTCACGGTGTTGGCCCAGTTGGCCCTTGGTGCACACCAATTCCCGGATCTGCTCACATGGGGAATCGTGGCGTTGGTGGTGGCCGTGGGGTTCGCCTACCTGGCCGTGCCGATAGCGCGGGGATACCGGTCGGTGCGGTTCTCCCGCCTTGGGGACATCGTCGAGGGGCTCACGGTGGGCTTGGCGTTACCGGCAGCACTGGTCGCGGCCGGGGCCGTCCAGGGTCTCCAAACGGTCACGGGTGGTTAGGGCTAGACTCACCGCCCGTGAGCAGGACAGGGGAGTGGCAATGAGCGTGCAGGCAGCGCCCGGGCCGCAGATCCCATCTGCACCACCGCCCGGCCGCGCCCCAGTTGCGCTGCCCGGGAGCAGGCCGGGACGGCGTCTGCTCGCCCATCTCATCGACTTGGTGCTCGTCGCCGCGTTGGCCGCGGCGGTGTACCTACCCACGAGCAGTGTGCTGTTGGCCGCAGTGGTCGCCGCCGAACTGGCGGTGGGCCTGGCCGTGTGGGAAGCCCGCTCCGGGCGCACCCTCGGCAAACTGCTGCTCGGTGTCCGCGCCGCCCAGGTCAAGGCGGACTACGCCCCGGGGCTGCGTCGCGGCGTGGTCAGGTCGGCGCTGCTGGGCGCTTCGCATGCCTTGGCGCTGATCGGTCAGTTCCTGCTGATCGCCACCAGCGCATTCGACCGCACCGGGCGCGGCCAGGCCTGGCATGACCGGGTGGCCGGCACCCGGGTGGTGGATGTACGCAGCGGAGCAAAAGCGCTCACGCCCAGTTACGCTCCGCCACAGGCAGGGGCCCCGAGCTTCGGATCGCAGACGCCTGCCCAGCAGCCTGCGCCGGGGGTATCGGCAGCGGCACCCGCGCTGGGGGCACCGGGAGCAGCGCCCACGCCGGGGATGGCGGGAGTTGCGCCCCCGCCCGGGATGCCGGGGCTTGCGCCGGCTCCGGGATCGCCGGGAGCCGCATCGCAGCCGGGAGCCCCAGGACCCTCGCCCGGGCATCCGCCGGTGCCCGCCGCGCCGACCTCCAGCGAGGTGCCAGTCGCATCCGGTGACGGTTCGGCGCCGGGTGTGCCCGCCCCTAGCCCCTCGCCCGCGTCCGGGCATGGGCCGGTGCCCGGCGCGCCCAACCCCGCCGACCGTCTCGGCCCGGCCACGCACAGCCACGGGTCCGTGTCTGGTGCCCCGCCCTCACCTGCCCCCCCGGCCCCATCCGCCGGCAGCCCCGCTTCGTCCGGAGGGAGTCAGGCTTCGTCCGCGGGGAGGCCAGGGTCGATGCCGCCCGCCGCTCCGGCCTCGGCCCCCGCGCCTCCGGCAGCCCAGGGCGCGCCTCCGGCGGCCACGCCCGCGCCTCCCGCCGGCCCTGCGGGCGTTCCACCCACACTCGGCGGGAACATGGCCCACAGCAGCGGCAGGCCGAATGCACCAGCACCCGCCGGACCCCCCGTTCCACCCGAACCGCGCGGGCAAAGCCCGGCTGCGTCGTCGTCCACCGGCTCGCTGCCGGCACACACCTTCAACCCCGCCGCCCATGGCGCGAACCGGCCCGGTGGGCCAGGCGTTCCGGCGACCGGCGGCCCAGGCACCCCGGCGGGCGGCGTTCCCAGTTCGCCGAGCGAGGGCGTCGACCCACGGACGCTGGATCCCGCGGAGATGTCCGACCTGGACGACCTGCGGGACGCGGCCCACAGCGCAACGGTGTTCGTGCTCACGATGGACGACGGTAAATCCGTGACGGTCAGCGGCGCCGGGCTGATCGGCCGCCGCCCCCAGCCGCGGCCCGGGGAACACGTCGCCCATCTGGTGGCGGTGGACGACCCGGGACGTTCCCTGTCACGCACCCATGCGGCGTTCGGGATCGACGGCCAGGACCTTTGGGTGGAGGACCGCGGCTCGGCCAATGGGACCGTGGTCCTCAGCGCCACGGGTGCCACCACGCGGGTCTTCCCGGGCAAGCGGGTAGCGGTCCCCGAGGACGGGCGCATCAACCTGGGTGAACGATCCGTTACCGTGCAGCGGTGGCACGCCTGACCCGGCGTCTCCCGGGGCCGCGGTGCCGCCCCGGTGACGCCCTACCGGTAGGCCGGGACCGCCGCCCCGGTGGTGCCCTGCGAGCGGACCCGGACCGCGCCGAGCACGTGAGGGGTCGTGGCAGAGTAGGGGCGGATCGATGAACCGGTTCGCCGATGAGTTGAGCGGGAGACCCGAGCGGGGAAGACATGAGTGAGATCACCAGCGCCGAGCGGGCCGTGGCCCACCTGGTCCGGGTGTCCATCGTGGCCGGTGACCGCCGCATGGACCTGGCCGCTCCCGCCGGTGTACCCGTGGTTGAAATCACCCCCGGACTGGCCCGGCACCTGAACCTGCTCGAACCCGGCAGCGTCTACGCCGGATTCCGGCTGACCCGCGCCGACGGCTCGGAGTTGGACGACGACCGCAGCCTGCAAGCCCAAGGCGTGGCCGATGGTGACGTGCTGACCCTGGTTTCGGGCGCGGAGTCCTCACAGGTGCGCGTGTACGACGACATCGTCGAAGCCGTGGCCGACGTGGTGGAGAGCGAGCAGCGGCCCTGGTCCGCGCAGGACGCGGCCACCACCGCGGTGCTCGCCGCAGTGACCCTGCTGGTGACCGTGGCCATCATGCTCACCGGCGCCGGGCTGGGCGGGGCCTCCACGCTCATCACCTCCGCCGCGGCGCTGACCGCGGTGATCCTGCTGGTCTCCGCCGCCGTCATCGGGCGCATCGGCGGGCCCCCGGCGGCACCGGTCGCCCTGGTCCAGGTGGCTGCGTTGTACGCGGCCGTCACAGGTTTCACCCTGACCGGCGCGCACTCGTTGTGGGGCGCCCCGGCTCTATATGCCGGCGCAGGTGCCGCCGTGACCGGCGCACTGGCGTTACTCCTACTGCGCGACAACCGCGAATACGCCCTCATCCCCACGATCCTGGGCGCGGCGATCGCCGCGGTGGGCGCCGTGGTGGAGTTCGCCGGTCTGGAACCGGCCGTGGTGCTGGCGATCACCGTGGCACTGGCCGGCCTCGCCGGTATCGGCATCCCCTGGCTGGCGCTCGCCGCGACCCCGCTGCGGGTGGACAGCGCCCGGGACGATGAGGAGATCCTCGCCGATCCACCGGAGGTGGACCGGGCGCAGGTGGCCGGCCTGTGGCACCGCGGCCACCGCATCCAGGTCTCGCTGCGGATCGCCGTCGGTCTGCTCACGGTGGTGGCCACGCCGATGGTGCTGACCACGGGTCTGTTCGGGCTGGCGCTGCTGCTCGCCGCCTACAGCGGCATGATCCTCAGCGTGCGGGAGTCCTACGCCCGCTTCGATGTGGCCGCGGTGATGTCCTTGGCGGTGCTGGGCCTGGCGCTCACCGGTGTAGTGGCGGCACTGCTGCACCCAACCTGGCGAGTGGGGGTCACGCTGGGGGTAGGCGTGGTCGCCGCCGCGATCGTCGGATTCTCACTGGTCGCACCCAAACAGCGGTTGTGGCTGGGACGGCTGGCGGATGCCGCCGAATTGGCCTGCCTGGCGCTGCTGGCGCCGCTGGCACTGGTGGCTGCGGGGCTGGTGTAGTCCGTGGCTTCGAAAAAGGAACTGCTGCAGGCTCAGACGTTCAGCCGGCGGCGGCTGCTCACCGCCTTCGTCTCCGGCGCCCCGGGCGGCCGGGAACTGGAGCCCGCCAAACCGTTGCGCGGGGTGATCACCAGCCTGGTGCTCAGCGTGCTGGTGGTGGGCGGGAGCCTGATCGCCGGGTTGTTCACCGGTGAGCAGGACGAGGACTGGAAGGTCAACTCCCTGGTGGTGGTGGAGGAGACCGGCGCCCGGTACGTGGCGGTCAACGGTGAACTGCACCCGGTGCACAACATCACCAGCGCCCGGCTGCTCGCCTTCGCCGATACCTTCCGAGTGGTCAACCTGAGCGAGTCGGACCTGGAGGAGGTGCCCCGCGGCGATGTGACCGTCGGCATCCCCGGGGCGCCTGATGCGTTGCCACCGCCGCAGAACCTCATCAACAACCAGTGGTTGTCCTGCGCGGTGGAACCGGACGCGGAGTGGACCTCACTGCGCGCCGACCGCGAGGACCCGCAGACCACCAACGCGGCCCTGGTCCGGGTGGATGACCAGATCCACTACGTGTACGAGGGCTACCGGTACGCACTGGACACCGATGACCTCAACGCCCTCAGCCACGTGCTGGAGTTCCATCCCGACGACGCCCGTGACGTCAGCGGCCGCTGGCTGAACATCTTCACCGAGGGCACGCCCTTGGAGCGCTTCTCCGTGCCCGACTTCGGTGCCGTGCCGCCCGGGCCGGCGGCAGGTCTGGACGTGGACCTGACCGTGGGGTCGGTGGTGTTGCTGCGCAATGCCCAGGGCCAGACCGGCGCCCCGCATGTGCTCGACGACGAGGGTGTGCTGGTGGAACTCACCCCGATGGCCGTGGCGTTGTACTACCTGGGAAGCGGCCTCGGGCCCGACGACGTGATCACCCTGGACTACAGCGAGCGGCAACAATTGGAGGTGGACCCCGGTTCATCGTTGGTGCCCTCCGACTGGCCCAGGCAGATTCCGGAGGTGTTGGACGGGCAGACGACCCCGTGCGTGCACCTGAGCCGCGCAGCAGCCGAGGAGGAGAACAACACCGGGGCCGGCACGGCGGCGGCAGCGTCCGACGAGGGCAGCGGGCACGGGCAGACCCGGTTGCACGTGGTGGCCGCGGAGGAGGATATGAGCCGCGGGCCGGTGGAGGTGGACGCCGGGCACGGCGCGTTGGTGCGCCTCGATGGTGGCGGCGCGCAGGGTGCCTGGATCATGGTGGACGAGCGGGGCACGATGTACCACATCCCGCAAGGGCACCGGCAGGTACTCGACCTACTCGGCTACGCCGACGTCGAGCCGCCCCCGGTCCCGGCGGCATGGGCCGGGCTGTTCCGCCCCGGCCCGGGACTGACGGTGGAATCGGCGCGCTCTGGGTTGCCCGTGGAGGCCATCAACGGGATGGATCAGTACGTGGCTGAGCCGGCGGAGGATGAGTGAGCCGGTATCGGCCCGACGGCGACCCGGTGCTGCGGCGTGGGG
>Ga0209487_1000614_pt1 | contig 32027 bp, 25 predicted proteins | sample Poulit2012_FD_187524 | JGI IMG/M metagenome (GOLD analysis project Ga0209487, IMG submission 187524) | Agricultural soil microbial communities from Georgia to study Nitrogen management - Poultry litter 2012 (SPAdes) (version 2) | ecosystem: Environmental > Terrestrial > Soil > Agricultural land...
GTTGTAACTGATTTAAAACCAGGAGACTACCAGTTTGTAGAAACAGCAGCACCTAAAGGTTATCAATTAAATGAAACACCAAATCAGTTTACGATTGAAACAGGTCAAGAAGAGTCGACTGAAATTGTCGTTGAGAATGTTAAGCAACCAGTCAAGACACCAGATGACGAACCAGATGATGAATCAGATGACAAATCAGATGATAAATCAGATGACAAATCAGATGATAAATCAAGTGGCAAGCCAGGTGATAAATCAGATCCCAAAGCAAGTGATGAAGATTCGGAAAAAGGGGTAACAGGGAAAGATGATCCTGGAAGCAACTTACCGAAAACAGCAACAAATCTATACACGATTCTATTAGTCGGTATGGCGTTATTTCTTACTGGCGTAACGGTACGGTTCTTTAGAAAGAAAAGTGATCATGCCGCATAGTTAAAAGTAAAAAGAAAGCAGCTTCCTCAGATTGATAAAATTTGAGGAAGCTGCTTTTTATCTGCCGATTTGTATAGAGTGGAATGAATTTCGTAATTGCCAAAATCAGCAACCTTGGCTTTATGTTAATGGAGAACCCTGCGAATTCAAGGAAATCCGCGTATGATCGAGGGAACCATTATCTGTTTAAAGTTGAATATGTTATTCTACAATAGCAATGTGCAGGCGATGGACAGAAGAGAGTCACGAAGGATGACCAGATGTTCCAGATCTGATTTGGGGGTGGACATATAGATTGAGAATAACGCGCTTGATTATTTCTATCATGATGATTGTATTACTCATTTATTCTTTGGTTACACAAGACGTTAAACCCATTCCTTATATTACCCTGTTATTTGGGGTATTGATGGTGTTATATGGCTTGGGTAATATGAAGAACAAGGGGAAAGGAAAAACGAAGCATTCGGGGTATATGTCTGTTATATATATGGTGATTGCCTTGGTCATTATTATTATATTAGGTTCATTTACTCTGAGGTGATATGGATGGAAGGCTATTCCTATCGTAAGAAATATTTAAGAAAAGCCCATGTCTTAGAGATAGACATGGGCTTTTTCTATGATGATTGAATGAACCTCATTAGATTACGTGCCATAATCTTTTGTTCTTACGCTCTACACTAGTTCTTCTTTCGTAGTTTCGAAAATACTTCATAAACAATCGGTACGATAACGAGCGTTAATACCGTTGAACTTGCTAGACCACCGATTACGGTCACACCTAATCCTTTAGAAATTAACCCTCCGCCTTCTAAACCGAAAGCTAACGGGATGAGTGCTCCTATTGTAGCGAGTGCAGTCATTAGAATTGGTCTGAGACGAATGGCACCAGCCTCTAAGAGTGCTTCTCTTGTAGAGAGACCATCTTTTTCATTACGAATGACTCGGTCAATAAGCACAATCGCATTGGTTACCACGATACCAATTAACATGAGTGCACCAATCATTGCAGACACACTCAATGGCTCTCTTGCAATCCACAGGGCAACTAAACTACCAATAACCGTGAATGGTAGAGAGAAGAGAATCGCAAATGGCGCGAGTGCACCACCGAATGTTACGACAAGGATAAAGTAGATAATCGCTATCGCAGCAAGCATGGATAACCCGAGTTGGGTGAAGGATTCATTAATTTGTTCCGTAACCCCACCAAATTCAAAACTAACGCCTTGTGGTAATTCTTCATCGTTCAATTTATCTTCGATAGCGGATGAAACGCCGGCTACATCGTTTCCGAGAATGTCAGCTGATACGGAAGCATACATTTTATCTTCCCGGCGATCGATTTCCTCGGGGGATTTACCTTCTTCCACATCAACAACATCGGATACTTTAACCTTCATTCCTAGTGGACTATCGATTTCCACTTTTGTTAAATCATCAATGCTATCATATTCGACATCTTCTACATCAATATAAACGTCCAGTTGTTCCCCGTCATCTTCCACAGTTGTTAGGACAGGTTCATCACTTGCTTTATTCAGGCTCATCCCTACTTGGGCAGCTGTTAATCCATATTGACTTAACTTTTCCTGATCAGCGACAAGTGTATATTGATCATACGGTTCTGAAAGACTGGATTCAGCATTTTCGACATCTTCATTTTCCTCCACAAGTGGTAGGATTTGATCGATGGCACTTTGGATATCCGCGGCATTCTCACCGTAGACATAGAGCTCGAATGCACTTCCGCCCATGCTGTCCATATCCATTCCATTCCATTCACCGTCTTCGTTCATATCATTCAGTGCATCAATTATTTCTGTACTTTCTTCACTAAAGTCTTTGAAGTCATCATCATATTCAATAAAGAATAATGCTGAACTATCTCCATTCATTCCGGTCATAGCAGTCATTGGATTACCGCCACCGATTGAATATTGATAGATGGAGACTCCATCACGGTTACTGATTAATTCTTCGGCATCTAAAGCTATTTCTTCAGACTCTTCTACTGTTTGCCCAGCTTCCGGACTATATGTTGCGATGACCATCTTCTGTTCATCTTCAGGTAAGAAGCTAACGCCAATCACTGGAACAAGGAAGAAGCTTAGAATTAATAATACGGTTGCTCCACCAAACGTAATCCATTTATGATTGAGTGTCCAATCAAGGATTCCTTTGTAGAAGTTTACCAATTTATTTGGTTTTTCCTCTTTCGTGCTTATTTCATCGTTGCTATCGCTTGTTAATTGCTTTTTAAATAGCGAGTGAGCAAGCATTGGCACAATCGTGACGGCTACTAACAGAGAAGCCGCTAGTGCGAAGGCAACTGCTAAAGCAAACGGTAAAAACATTTCGCCAACCATGCCACCAACTAATGCAAGTGGTAAGAAAACGGCAATCGTCACAATCGTTGAAGAAAAGATTGGAACGAACATTTGTCTTGTTGCTTCACGAATTAATTCCTTACCACGAAGTTTTTCGCCAGGTAAGTTCATTCGTCGATATATATTTTCCATCACGACGATAGAATCATCAATGACTCTTCCGATGGCAATTGTAAGTGCACCTAATGTCAAGACGTTCAGGCTAATGTCCATTTGATGGAGTAAGAAAATAGCCATCAGTAATGACAAGGGGATGGATACAACTGAAATAAGTGTTGTTTTAAAGCTTCTTAAAAACAACAGGATAATGACTACAGCAAAGAGAATCCCGAACAATGCCTTTTCGAGCATTGTACTGACAGAGTCTTCAATTGGTTCTGCCTGGTCAAGTGTTGTCACGACTGTAAAGTCAAACTCCGTCTCAAAGTCCGCAAGCATGTCTTTAACGTTATTGACAACATCTACGGTATTGGCATCGGCGGTTTTTATAATTTGAATGCCAATTGCTTCTTCGCCATTGGTTCTGGATATTGATTCTGCTTTATGATCTACTTCAATGTCAGCAAGTTCACTTAATTGAACAGTTGGTACTTCAGTAGGAACTTGGTCTGGTTGTGGAGATTCGGCGCCTGGCGCTGCATCAGGTGCTGCTTGATCTGGTTGTTCAGCCTCTGGCCCTGGAGATGCATCGGCATCCTCACCAGGCATTCCTTCCTGATCGGCAGCCGGATCTTGCTCAGGCATTTCACCTTCAGGCATTTCTGGCATCGCTGGTATTTCTAATTCCTTTAAGTCATCAATGGTGGCGATGTTTCCATCTAAAATCAGGTTTTTCACATCTCCATCAAAGTTTGTTAGACCGAGCGGGAAGGAAATATCAGATGCTTGAATGAGTTGTGTAATCGTATCTTCCGTTAGATTATGTTCACGTAATTTATCCTCATCAAATTTAATCGTTACTTCTTGTAATTGTTGTCCTGCAATTTGTGCTTCAGAGAGACCGTCTATTCCTTCAAGTGCAGGTACGACGTCGTCTTCGATTGTTGCAGTTAACTCCTCAAGAGAATGATCAGAATCACTTACACTGACTGATAGAACAGGGAAGGCATCTAAACTCAGCCTAGATACTTCAGGGTCTGTTGCCTCGTCAGGTAATGATATATCAGATAACGCCTTTTGGACTTCATTTTCAGCTTCATCCATATCCGTATCAAAATCGAATTCAATTTGAACGGTAGAGGCATTTGCTAAGGAAGAAGAGCTGACGAGTTCCACTCCCTCAAGATTCTGTATACGTTGTTCGATAGGTACCGTTACTTCCTCTGCAACATCATCAGGTGCTGCTCCGGGATATGTTGTGATCACGGATAAGTTTGGCAAATTAATATTAGGCATCATTTCCTGTTTCATATTTAATCCAGAAAATAAGCCCATTACGATAACCATAATGGTTAAGATCCAAATCGCAAACTTGTTATTTAAAGAAAAATCAATAAACTTCTTCACATGGTACACTCCTTGTTGGATATTTAGTTGATGGATTCATTATTTACTCCATATCGGGTAGCGTTAATCGTGCTACGAACGACCATCTATCGCGCTGTTCATAATGGATCCTCTTGTCGTTCCGTACTGTTACTCTCGTATACTCGTTTTTTTCATCATCGGCCTGCGAATTAGAATGGTTTGGAAAACCATGAAGATGTTTCCAACGACCCAATAGAGGGCTAATGCTGCTGGAAAGAACATCGCGAATACGGTTATCATGATCGGCATCAGATAAAGCATCATCTTCATTTGTGGATTAGAGTTGTCTGCCATCATCATCTTTTGCTGTAAATAAGTTGCACCGCCAGCAAGTAAAGGCAATATGAAATAGGGATCCGCTGTACCTAATTCAAACCATAAAAAACTCCCTGCTTTAATTGCTTCTGTACGCATGATAGCTTGATACATGGCGATGAGTACGGGCATTTGTATAAATATAGGCAAACACCCAGCAATCGGATTTACACCATTCTCTTGAAACAAAGCCATTTGTTCTTCCTGTAACTTCTTTTGCGTCTCGGCATCTTTGGAACTATGTTTCTCTTGCAGTTCCTTTATCTCCGGTTGAATATTTTGCATGGCCTGAGTGCTTTTCATTTGTTTTACATTGAGTGGGACTAATAATAATCGAACGAGAAGCGTTACGACTACAATAGCGAGACCATAACTAGCGTTAAATAAATTGGCGAAAAATGTAATGCATGCGGACATCGTGTATACAAAGTATTTATTCCAGAAACCTGTACTGCCGGAATGAATAGGTTCATCCATCTGCATACAGCCAGAAAGTAAGACAACTAAACCGATTAAGCCCGCAATCACAAGCATTCTTTTTTGCTTACTCAAACCATTTCCTCCTGACATATATCATGTATCTTCCTTATCCACTCTAGACAGGCCCTTTTTTAGTAAGTCGATTTCAAATGTATATTTGTCAATCGCTTCTTCAAACGAATGTTTCTTAGCAAAGTGCTGGATTAAGTTATGTGTGGTAACGGCAGCAATAATCTGCATGATATGAATTACCTCTTGCTTATTCTCAATGTTTAATTTATGAATATTGACTTCAGCTAAAATGTCCTCGAAGTTCTGATCAAGTTTCGAGTTATTAAAACCACGTGTGATTTTACTTTCCATTTTATAATTCATATTCAAAAAGGCATTTCTAAAAAAATTGAGGTTTTCTTTGTCTTGAAATTCGGTTAACATATTTTTGAAGGTTGTAATGAAGCTATCAAATAAGTCGCCCTCATTATGTTTCAAGATCGTAGAGAAGTCTTTTTGATGAATCTCCAATTTTTGTTCCAATAAATAATAAAAGGCATCTTCCTTATCTTCGAAATATTGGTAAAAGCTTCCTCGCGGTATATTCGCACTTTTAACGATATTCGCAATAGAGGCTTCATTTAGCGGTACTCTTGAAAACTCAATTGTAGCGGCTTGCATTAAATGGTTGCGTTTCTTTGTTGGTAAATTAAAGAACGTTTGTTTTGGCATAACTCCCCTCCACATTACTAAACATGACGCAGTGTCATAAGTTACTTGGTCCATAGTAAATGACGACGTGTCATTTGTCAATAGAAACATATTTAGGTGTAGCTTTTAGAGGGGAGGAGCTAAAATGATAAAATGAAGAGGTTTTTCATATGAATGAATTTAATTAACATACAGACTGTTTCGTTTCGTATGGATTGCAAGCATTATACTTGTAGGGACAACTCGATCATTAGTATCATGATAAGGTAGGTATGAGGGTTTATTTTCAAGTTAGAATCAAGTTATTGCTTACAGACATAATGGAATCCTGGATGATTTTAATCGCCTTCTTTCATTATAGACCTCCTAATCATACGGAAATTCCATTTCTACCCGCTAGTTTGATCCGTAAAGTTGTTAAGTAGAGTGGTAGGTTGCAATTCATGATATCCTTGAGGGGACGATTTAAATATAAAGATTATTGCACGTTTATAAAAGTTAAGGGGAGATGAATAAATGGAAAAGAAATCTAATCATACATCTTTATTTAAAGAGGCGATGGGAAACTACCCGACAGGTGTTTCGGTTGTAACGGCGATGGATGAAAGTGGTGAACCGATTGGGCTAACGGTGAATTCCCTTGCGTCTGTTTCAATAGATCCGCTGCTCATATTATGGTCAATCGATGAGAATGTATCTACGTATGACACGTTTAGGAAGATTGATCATTTTGCTGTGAACATATTGAGCGGTGATCAAAAGGATCTGGCAATTTTATTCTCAACCGATCACGATAACCGCTTTGCCGCTTGTGATTGGGAACTTTCTGAACATGGTCTCCCGATTCTATCTAATTCCCTTGCTATTTTTGAATGTAAGACATACAAGCAAATTGAAATTGGCGACCATACAACCTTGTTTGGGGAAGTCATCAACATTGAAGTTGAGGATGAATTACCGCTCTTGTACCATGATAGAAAGATGGGTGCGTTTCCAATGGATTTCCATAAAGAATAAAGGTTTTTACTCCTATAAGCGTTATAACGTTGATAAATACAAACAAACGGACGATTCCTTGTACTATAAAAGAGGAATCGTCCTTTTGATGTTGAAATAGTATAGAGAGGAAACAATAAACTAAAAGTGATTCATTAATAATGAATTTTATACGCTCTATTTATAGTATCCCTCCACCATATCGTTAAGAACGAAGCGCCCTTTCGTCGATTACTTATATGTCGATAATGGCCGGCTGTAATGCAGCAATGCTTTATGCGTTGTTGCCAACCATCAAAAAGGACGAAACATAAATCGGATAGGAGGAATGACTGGTGCAAAGTTTTCAGAGCAAAGCTTTCGCAATCATATTAAGGCTTATAGGTAGGAAACGCTTTTGGGAAAGAACGGGGGAGGATCTTCAAAAGGGGATCGCTAAAAATCGCTCCGCCAATACGGAACCACCTAAAAAACTTCGACGAAGATTGAATATCAAAAAAGGGGAAATGAATGGACATTCTTATTATGAACTGCGACCTATAAAAGCGAGTGGTAAAAAGCATGTCTTTTATTTACATGGTGGTGGGTATGTCAATCCAATCACAATATACCACTGGAACTTCTTAGGCAGATTAGCGCATGAGTTAAATAGTACGATTACAGTACCGTTGTATCCACTAGCACCAGAATATACGTATGAACATACATTTGATTTTATATACCCATTGTATATGGAGCAGATTAAACGTGTTGAAGATCCAGCTGATATGGTGTTAATGGGTGACTCAGCAGGAGGTGGATTAGCTCTTGCTTTGGCTCTCTATTTAAAGGAGAAAGAGGTTTCGCAACCGGGTAAAATTATTTTAAATGCACCATTCTTAGATATTACGCTAACCAATCCTAAGATAGATGCCATCGATACATATGACCCGATGATATCTAAAATTGGAGCGAGAGAAGCTGGGGAAATGTATGCTGGTGATGCAGACCCTAGCCAACCCCTTTTGAGTCCGATGTATGGTGAACTAAAGGGGCTTGGAGAAATGACGCTCATTATAGGGACACATGATATATTGGTAGCTGATGCAAGGAAGTTTAAGAAAAAAGCAGCGGAACAGGGAGTACCTATTCATTACTACGAGTATCCAAAAATGGTTCATGTATTCCCGTTATTCAATTTCCCAGAATCAAAAAGGGCTATGAAGAAAATCGTTCATACGATCATAAAATAACAACGATGCTAATTCCGATGATAAAGGGGGGGTGTCTTTGTTAAAATCCGTGAAAGTGCAATTCATTCTCTCGATCATAACGGCATTCCTCTTTATGATCAACTCCCTTTCTTATGTTGAATTCACAGGGATAGAGGCGTTTTTGTTTCCAATGAAAATCATGTATTTTGCCATGCTTGTAGCAGTTTATAATGCGGGGATCATGACCCAGAAGTATCTTCAACACAAAAAGTAATTGTACGCCATCAAGATCCTGGAAATGTTTATGATTTAAGGGGGTAAATAAAGCGCTCCTATAAGCCGGCTTCTTTCATAAGATAAATGTTTGCCAAAAGTAATTAAGGGTAAAGCTGAGTGGAAAGTATTAGTAGAAGGATGCCAATAGTGGAAAAATGAGTAGGCCAAAACAGAAGCGTTCACTGGGAAGGAATGAGAATGATCGATGACTTTTTCCAGGATTTTAAAAAATGTGAAGTAACTACAAAGGCGTATCTGTAAGATGATTAAAAGGAAGAGATTATGTACTGTCATTAAAACGGAGTAAATTGGATCAAGTAATTTGAGGGATCATTCGTTTTTAGTCAGTTCATTACTCCACTTATAACATCCAGATGCACATACAGTGGAGGGGAAGTAAAGGCTGTCTTATATTGATGATTTAAAAGAAAAAATAGAATGTAAAAGAACGAAGATGTATAAAGCGTATGAAAAAAATGCAAACGATCCGAAAATACTTTCCATATCACAATCATTAGACGAACTTTTGAATGAGTTGGAACGTGTGTTCAGTCACGAAGGAAGATGAATGGCATCCGATATTTCTCGGTCGTTTAAGGTGAAAATTGAAACAAAGCACAGCCCTTCTCACGTGGATTTAAATAGGTTTTGTGTCCTACTCATTACACTATTTGGGAAGGTGTATTTGGACATCGGTGGTAAAGAAGCCCAATACCAACTGTATAGGTATCGGGCTTTTGTGCGGTCTATCTTTTGTGTATTTATCCTATTATATGAAAGCCTGAGTCAACATGGAGCACTTCTCCAGTAACCCCTCTAGAAAGTTCACTTAGGAAAAAGAGGGTCGCATCTCCGACCTGGTCTTGATCAACAGGGCGCCGAAGTGGGGCAGTTTCTTCAATAATAGAATTGATTTCATTAAAGCCAGAAACTCCTTTAGCTGACAAGGTGCGTATTGGGCCTGCAGAAATAGCGTTAACGCGTATCCCGTCCTTACCTACATCTTCTGCTAAATATTTCACACTAGCTTCCAGTGATGCTTTAGCAACTCCCATCACATTATAGTTTTTGACAACCTTCTCAGCGCCAATATAAGTTTGGGTAACAATACTTCCGCCTTCTGTCATTAGCTTTCGTGCTTCATTCGTAAGTGCAACAAGTGAAAATGCACTAATTTCATGAGCTAATAAGAACCCTTCGCGCGATGTCTCCGCGTACTTACCTTTTAATTCATCGCGATTCGCAAAAGCAACGGCATGAACCAGTCCGTGGATGACACCGACCTGTTCTTTGATTTCACTAAAAGCAGATTGGATGCTTTCGTCACTCGCAACATCACATGAAATAATTAATTTTGCTTCGATCTCATGTTTTTCAAGTAGTTTAACTAATTTACGATAGGAACGCTCTTGTCTATTTGTAAAGATTAAGTTTGCACCTGCATGATGCAACGATTTCGTAATGCCCCACGCAATGCTTCGTTCATTGGCAACTCCTGTAACAACAATATTCTTTCCTTGCAACAAACCTGACATTCGAACACCTCCAAAATAAATAACGAACTGCATGAATTTCATCCATATAGCTATATGGATGAAATTCATTAATCTATATTATACCTTAACTGTTTCAGTTAAAGAAATGAAAGTAGATTCAGGATGACATGCTATAAAAACAGGAGCATGCTGAAAATAAGGGCTTATACTTTACAAAGCAACTTTATCTGTATATAATAAAAATCGTTGGTTTTTAAATAGATTATTAAAAGTTAGAAGATTAATTCAATGAAATACATATTATGGCCCGTTGGTCAAGCGGTTAAGACATCGCCCTTTCACGGCGGTATCACGGGTTCGAATCCCGTACGGGTCACTAAAAATTCAGTTCTGTTTTTTTAACATATTAACATAATCTAGATAATAGAACGGAATCTATTTATGCCGGTCTAGCTCAATTGGCAGAGCAACTGACTTGTAATCAGTAGGTTGGGGGTTCAATTCCTCTGGCCGGCACCATGATTTATACGGTAACATATTTAAAAAAGCGTGTATAATTATGAACATAAAGCTAAGAATACGGAGGGGTAGCGAAGTGGCTAAACGCGGCGGACTGTAAATCCGCTCCCATCGGGTTCGGCAGTTCGAATCTGCCCCCCTCCATTATATATTGTTGGGCTGTAGCCAAGCGGTAAGGCATCGGGTTTTGATCCCGTGCATCCTAGGTTCGAATCCTAGCAGCCCAGCCATTTTTTTGTTTTATTTTATAAAATCACGAGCCATTAGCTCAGTCGGTAGAGCAACGAGCAACACATCCACCGAATCCTCACCGAGTAACCTCGAAGCATTTACATCGTAGCATAAGCTAGCAGATGCAGAGGTCGCACGAACGGAAAAAAGGAAAGAAACACTAAAATCACGAGCCATTAGCTCAGTCGGTAGAGCAACGAGCAACACATCCGCCGAATCCTCATCGAGTAACCTCGAAGCATTTACATCGTAGCATAAGCTAGCAGATGCAGAGGTCGCACGAACGGGAAAAAAGGAAAGAAACACTAAAATCACGAGCCATTAGCTCAGTCGGTAGAGCATCTGACTTTTAATCAGAGGGTCGGAGGTTCGAATCCTCCATGGCTCATCATGACTTCAGAATAACGAGGAATAAGTAGATTGAACAGATTAAAAAATAGGGAGCAAGGATACTCTAATAATAGATAGCCTTGTTTATTTGCATTTATGTCTATTTTTTTCCATAATGGAATTAGTAATTTTACTCAATCTTAAATAAAGCTTTTTCATTTTAAAAAGGCTTGATATGATGTAAACTAGGACTTTAGGCTTTAGTGTTAAAAGAAGCATGCTCTATCTACAGTGTGTAGGTGGCAAAGTGCATGCTAGATCTTAAGTGATTAATGGAAATATACCAACAAGCGATTCGATATACGATATACTCATCGCAAGTTCAACTCAAGAATAATTATGATCTATATATAAGGATGCGATAGCATGAAAACGTCGAGAGTTCCTGGCTTTTATAATATGAGTGTAACTGAACGTAGGGAATTGATTGCAAACATGCATGATCTTTCTGCTGGGGAAGCAAAAGACCTGTTTTCTGATCAAGCATTAGTAGCGGATACAGCAGATAAAATGATTGAGAACGTAGTGGGCACGTATTCATTACCTTTAGGTCTAGGTCTTAACTTTTTAGTCAATGAAAAAGAGTATGTTGTTCCGATGGCAATCGAAGAAGCATCCGTTGTGGCTTCTGCCAGTTATATCGCTAAAATTGTTCGAAGTGCGGGCGGATTCCAAACGGAAGCAACGGATCAAGTGATGATCGGTCAAATTCAAGTTGTTGGTTGTCCGGATATTCCTGCTGCAAAAGAAAAGATTATGCAAGACAAGCAGGCACTTATTGAGGAAGCAAATCAGGCGTATCCGTCCATTGTAGCTCGAGGTGGCGGAGTAGAAGACCTTGAGGTGCGCATATTGAATGAAGACTCAGACTCAACGTACAATCAAATGTTAGTAATCCACATATATGTGAATACATGTGATGCCATGGGAGCAAATATCGTTAATACAATGGTAGAGTCACTCGCTCCATCTGTAGAGAAATTAACGAACGGAAAAGTGTACCTAAGAATTTTGTCTAATTATGCTGATCGGTGTTTAGCACGGGCAAGATGTGTAATACCAACAGACTTATTAGAATCGAAAGGTTTTACTGGTGAAGAAGTTCGCGATGGAGTCATTCACGCTTATCAATTCGCAGCCTCTGATCCTTATCGTGCGGTTACGCATAATAAAGGAATCATGAATGGAATTGATCCGGTTGTCATTGCGACAGGAAATGATTGGCGCGCCGTTGAGGCTGGAGCGCATGCGTATGCGGCAAGGCACGGTCAATACAGCTCGATGACGAAATGGTCGTCTGATAAAGAAGGAAATCTCGTCGGTGAACTTGAATTACCGATGGCAGTAGGAATTGTGGGTGGGGCAACACGTGTCCACCCAACGGCTCAATTAGCGCTTAAAATACTAGATGTTGAATCAGCAAGTGAACTAGCACAACTGATTGTCGCAGTCGGTCTAGCTCAGAACCTAGGAGCTTTAAAGGCTTTAGTGACCGACGGTATTCAGAAGGGGCATATGGCACTACATTCACGCTCTGTAGCGATTGCTGGCGGAGCTACTGGGGAGATGGTTGATATGATAGCGAAACAGTTGATCGAATCCAAAGACATCCGTGTAGGCAAAGCGAAACAATTGGTGGGAGAATATAAAAAATGAATGCAGAAAAAGTAACAATCTCAGAAAAAACAGCTATTGGAGTAGCGCAGAGTAAATTGATTTTGGTTGGCGAACACGCAGTGGTACATGGTCAGCCTGCTATTGCTATTCCATTCCCACTCGTGGGGGTCGAATCGATTGTCGAATATGTTCCAGGTGCAGTTAAATTAGATAGCACATTTTATCATGGGCCGATCGACTCCGCACCAAGTTCACTGGAGGGGATCGTCCGTTGTATTCAAGATACATTACTGTTCCTTCGTGTACCTTGTAAAGATCTGTTGATCCAGATAAAATCGTCAATACCTCCGGGAAAGGGTTTGGGTTCAAGTGCATCTGTTGCGATTGCGGTGATTAAATCGCTCTTTATGTATGCAAATGAAGACTATACAAATGAAGAGTTGTTAAGGTTAGCAAATGTTGCTGAAACTTATGCACATGGTGCACCAAGTGGAATAGATCCACTAACGATTACTTCAGAATGCCCTGTTTGGTATGAAAAGGAAAAACCGGTAGCGTATATTAAACCTAAAGATGATTTGTATTTTATCGTTGCCGATTCGGGTAGGATGGCGGATACACGTTCGGCTATCGAGTCGATTGCCGGTTTGTTAAAGTCCGCGCCAAAAAGATTCCAATCGAAGCTCGATCGGATTGGTGAGATCACCTATCAAGCCCGAGAGGCTTTGGAAAAGGCGGGCAAGCAAGTGTTAGGTCAATTACTAAATGAAGCGCAAAAGGAATTAGAGGCTTTAGGTATCAGTGATGCTGGATTAAATCGCTTAATTCACTTTGCGCTTGAAGAAGGCGCACTTGGTGCGAAATTAACCGGTGGTGGAAATGGTGGTTGCATCATTGCACTTGCTCGCAATGAAGTGCATTCAAAGCAGTTGACAGATAAGTTATTAAGTTTTGGTGCACATGCTGTCTGGCCATTTGTATTACGAAAGAAAGATTAATTTAGGATAAGGGGATACACAATGCGGGCGACGGCCAAAGCACATACAAATATTGCCTTAATAAAGTATTGGGGAAAACGTGATGAGCAACTAATCACACCAATGAACAATAGTTTATCATTAACATTAGATGGATTTTATACAACAACGACAGTGGAGTTCCATGAGGACCGTAAAGAGGATACATTCATTTTAGATGAGGAACAAATTCATGGGGTAGCCTATCAACGTGTCACTGATTATTTAGATTTTATACGAATCTATGCGGATAAGCCAAATCTCTATGCATCTGTCAATTCGATCAATGCAGTGCCGACAGCAGCAGGTTTTGCTTCATCCGCTTCTGGATTTGCAGCGCTTGCAGCGGCAGCGACACGTGCACTTGATTTGACTGTAAGTGACAAGGAATTGTCACGGTTAACGCGTCAGGGATCAGGCTCAGCTTGCCGATCGATCTATGGTGGTTTTGCGGAGTGGGAACAAGGTAGCCTAGCAGATGGGTCAGATTCCTATGCTGTACCGATCGCGCCAGCAAATCATTGGGATATACGGGTTGCGGCTGTTGTCTTATCGGCGACGATGAAAGATGTATCAAGTCGTGAAGGAATGAAACGGACAGTTGACACATCTGTATTCTATCCAGGATGGGTAAAGCATATTCCGACAGATTTGAAAAATATAAAAGCAGCTATCGATGCACGGGATTTTGAACTGGTTGGACAGATTGCTGAAGCGAATTGTTTGAAAATGCATGCTACAACATTAGGTGCCAATCCTCCGTTTACGTATTGGCATGATACGACGATGGCTGTCATGCAGACGGTGCAAGCGATGAGAAAATCCGGTATTCCAGCTTATTTTACGATCGATGCGGGACCGAATGTCAAAGTTCTTTACTTACCAGAGCATGAAGAAATTGTTCAAAAGACTCTTATTGAGACATCAGGGGTAACGGATGTTATTTTAAGTCGCCCAGGTCAAGGAATATCCTATATTTAGGGGTTGAAAATGTTGTCGAAAACGCCGTTATGTATAAAAGTTCCCGGGAAATTAATGATGGCTGGTGAATTTGCTGTACTTGAACCAGATCAAAAATTAGTCGTTATGGCAGTGGATCGTTTTGTCTATGCGACGTTAGAATCAAGTCAAGAAAATATCCTTAACTTACCCGATTTACAGCTAAATGGGCTGACGTGGGGTTATGAGCATGACCAAATCCAAGTGCATACGGATGATCAACGAATTTCCTTTGTGCAAGACGCAATGACGATGGCTAGTCATTATCTAGCCGAAAAGTCAATCGCTCTCGATCGTTTTACACTCACTATAAAAAGCGAGCTTGATGATGAATCGGGCGTTAAATATGGACTAGGCTCAAGTGCAGCTGTTGTGACTTCTGTTATTAGCGCACTATTAACGCAATTTCTACCCGAGAAGCCTTCCACGATGTTGATTTTTAAACTTGCGGCGATTTCACATGTGAAGACACAAGGGAGCGGTTCTGGTGCGGATGTTGCTGCATCCTCTTACGGGGGAATACTAGCCTACTCTTCCTTCCAGTCTGACTGGTTGATTGAAGAATATAATAAAACGCCGTCACTAATCGATTTTATCGAAAGCGAATGGCGTTTTTTGTCGATAAAACGTATTAACTTACCAGACCATACAAAGGTTTGCATTGGCTGGACGGGATCACCAGCCTCGACTTCCGCCCTCGTTAAAGAAGTTCTGCAACTAAAAGTAACCAATCCAAAACAATTTACAACCTTTCTCTATGAAAGCAATGTTGCCGTAAAGCAGTTTTTAGATGGAGCAGAAAACGGGGATCGTGACAAGCTCTTTTCAGGAGTCAAACACAATCGTCAAGCATTATTAACGGTAGGGGAAAATGCGGGAGTAGCGATTGAAACCCCATTACTAACGGTGTTATGCATGATAGCAGAAAATAAAGGTGGCGCTGGTAAACCATCTGGTGCAGGTGGCGGAGATTGTGGAATTGCCTTCATGCCCTCTGCGGAATCAGCCAAAAAACTGCTCAGTAGCTGGAAGGATAAAGGGATCATTCCGTTAGATCTAGCAGCTCACCCAACCGGTGCAATTGCCATCAACCCTATCAAAAGGTGAAATATTGTTTAGCATAATGATGCCCGTTCCTCTTTCTATTTGATCCAATCAAATGACAAAGATCTTGACGAAACCATATCATCATAATGTATATTTATACAACGTGATGTGTGGTTGAGTCATTGCCCTTGTTTTAGGTAGAATGAATAGAAGGGAGGAATGCATGATGATTAATAATATATCCATTATCGGAGTTCCAATGGATTTAGGGCAAAGTAGACGCGGAGTCGATATGGGACCTAGCGCTATCCGGTATGCGGGTGTTGTCGAAAGATTAGAAGAGTTGGATTATCGTGTCCGCGATTTAGGAGATATTGTCATCTCGCGTCCGGATAATAGAGAAGAACAGGAAGATAACCTGCGTAATTTGAGTCAAGTTGCCTCAGGCAATCAGAGGTTAGCGGAGATGGTCAATGCTGAAGTAGGGCAAAAGAACTTCCCGCTTATTTTAGGCGGTGATCATAGTATAGCCATCGGTAGCTTAGCTGGTATATCTAAACATTATGATAACTTAGGTTTGATTTGGTACGATGCTCATGGGGATCTGAATTCTGCGGAGACATCACCATCTGGTAATATCCATGGGATGCCCTTAGCCGCAAGTTTAGGAATTGGACATGAGAAGCTAACACATCTTTTTGGCTATAGCCCGAAGATCAAGCCAGAGAATATTGTTATTATTGGTGCGCGTTCGCTTGATCCTGGGGAGAGAGAGCTTATACGAAAAAAGGGGATCAAGGTGTATACGATGCATGAGATAGATCGCATCGGTATGCCACAAGTAATGGAAGAAACGATTGGCTATTTAGCGAATCGGACAGATGGGGTTCATCTCAGCCTTGATTTAGATGGGCTTGATCCTTCAGAAGCACCTGGAGTGGGCACCCCAGTAATTGGCGGGATATCTTATCGTGAAAGTCATTTAGCGATGGAAATGCTTGCTGAATCGGATCTTATCACTTCAGCAGAGTTTGTCGAAGTAAATCCAATCTTAGATGATAAAAACAAAACAGCCACCGTTGCGGTTGGTCTAGTTGGCTCATTATTTGGTGAAAAGCTTAAATAATTAGTAAAAACAAGTGGGGTATTTTCGACACAAAAAAAGACATTTAATTTCATGACAAACAGAAATTTGATGTCTTTTCACCCTATTCTCTCTCTTTTTCTTCTATCTATATCTTTATCTTTTAATGAAACATAACAAGCCTGTCCGTATACTGATTTAATAAATCGTCTAGTCTTTCACTCGACTGGATAACAATATCAGCGTTCATCCCATATTGACTACATAAAGCGATCATTTCTTCACGGCACTGTTCAATCTCTTTCAATAGCGAAGGTTTAAGCATAGAATTTCCCTCCTTTATATCTCGTATACTATACTATGAAATTACCCCATAAATTGCAATTCTAAACTATTTAAAACTAATTTGTCTTAAAGTTTCGGTTAGCATGTTGTCGATATCGTTATCTCGGCATATAAAAGATAGAATGTTTTTTTTGGGTATTTCATTGAAAATGATAAAATCTAAAGCAAAGATAGAAAAGGGGAAGTCATCGGAGGGGAAGAGAAGCATAAAAAAGGTGAAGAATGAGTGGCTAAATTTAATCTAACATGTACAATATAAAGGTATGAATTCAACGGATTGAGCGAGGGAAATCTTCTTGTTAAGGAAACGTGGACTTTACTTCGCATGAGTGAGTTGGAATATGATATAATATAAACAATTAGGTGTATGTAGACATAAGGAATTTTAAGTATAAAAGGGTGTGTAAACATGCTTGATGAGGGATTTAATCTGTTGAATGTGTTAAAAATAGGTATAGATATAGCTCTTGTCTGGTATGTTTTATATAAATTAATCATGCTGATAAGAGGAACGAAAGCAATTCAGCTATTAAAAGGAATCGTCGTTGTTTTAGTTGTTCGGGTGGCAAGTATGATCCTTGATTTACAAACATTGCAATGGCTTACATATCAAGCGATCTTATGGGGATTCCTTGTCATCATTATATTATTCCAGCCGGAATTAAGAAGAGCATTAGAACAACTTGGCAGAGGAAGTATATTTGCTAGAACGACAAAGTCGGCGGAGGAATTATTAGAGGAAACCATTAATTCCATTGTTGAATCATGCAATTATATGGCAAAGCGGCGCATTGGCGCAATTATCACGATTGAAAGAGAAACAGGAATCGATGATTATGCCGAAACTGGAACACCAATAAATGGTGTATTGACAAACCAATTATTAACAAACATATTTACGCCTAATACACCGTTACATGATGGGGCCGTCATTATAAGAGGTAATAAAATAGTTGCAGCGGCATGTTATTTACCGTTGTCAGAGAGCCCGTTCATCTCAAAGGAATTGGGAACAAGACATCGAGCTGCAATTGGAATAAGTGAAGTTACCGATGCCCTTACAGTGGTTGTATCAGAAGAAACGGGCGATATCGCATGCACAAGAAATGGTGAATTGCGCAGGAAAATAGAACTTGAGGAATTACGAGAGTATTTGCTTGATAATTTAACGGTCAATTTATCTACCCCCAAGAAAAAAACACGGAATTGGAGGGGTAAAAAAAATGGATAAGTGGTTTGACAACAAATGGTTTGTTAGAGTCATATCGTTAGTCTTTGCCTGCTTGCTCTATTTCTTTGTAGATATGGATGTGACACCACAACAGGCGGAAACAAGAGTTCCTGGAAGTGTGGAACAAACAGAAATATTAAATGATGTTCCCGTTAATATCCGAATTGATAGCGACCGTTATGTTGTGAGCGGTGTTCCCGAGCTTGTCACCGTTTCATTGGAAGGTGCGAATAGTGTGTTGACGCCAACAATCAGGCAACGGAACTTTGAGGTTTATGTCGATTTAGAAGAATTAGGAGAAGGGACGCATACCGTTGATCTCGAATATACAAAGGTACCTAGTGAATTATCGGTGTTTATCGAGCCGAAGACAATTGAGGTTGAAGTCGAGGAACATGCCTCAGAGGACTTTCCGGTCACCGTTGACTTTATTAATAAGGATCAGCTACCAGAAGGGTATGAATTAAGTGATATTGTCGTAAATCCAGAAGAAGTTACGATTACAAGTTCAAGAAGTGTGATCGATCAAATTGCTATTGTGCAGGTCTATATTGATGTGGCTGGTTTAACCGAGTCGGTGAACAATCGGGAAATCCCTGTGAATGTGTATGATAGTTCAGGAAATGTGCTGAATACTCGGGTCGAGCCAGAGAGTGTCGTTGTTTCCGTAAATGTGGACAATCCCAGTAAGGAAGTCCCGGTAGAAGTCCTTACAACAGGAGAAGTTCCTGGGGGGTATGAATTAATATCGATCGAGCCCAAAGTTGAAAACGTCGAAATTTATGGAACAAGTGAAGTTTTAGAGGAAACGGATGAGGTATCTACTGTAGAGGTTGATTTATCGAAACTGAATGAAACGGGAACGATTGATGTAGAACTTGATTTACCAGAAGGATTAAAATCATCAGAGGAAACAGTGGAAGTTGACGTGAAGATAGAAGAGAAGAAAGAAGAGACGGCCGAAAGGAATACAGACAATAATACAGACGATAATACAGACGACAATACAGATGAGAATACAGATGAGAATATAGACGATAATACAGACAAGAATACAGATGAGAATGTAGAAGAGAATGTAGAAGAGAAGGCGGCGGAGAATACAGAAGAGAAGAAAACAATTGATGACGTCCCAATTGCTTTAGAAAATGATGAGGATCAAAATGTTTCATTTATAAAACCGACTGCTCCATTAATGAGTGTGACTGTTGAGGGTAATGAAAAAAGTGTAAGAGAAGCGAAGGCAAATGACTTTCAACTATCGATTGATTTAAAGGGATTAAACGAAGGTGAACATAACGTTCCGGTGTCGATTAATGGTCCTGATAATGTTGAATATAGTGCTGAATATGAACAGGTGACTGTTGATATCACTTAATCCGACCGAGAATGAGTTTAAGACCATCGCGATGAGCAAGATACCATGAGTTGAATAATTCAACAGAGAAGAATGCTCTCACTTGGCATTATGGAAAAAAGGAGAGGTATAGTATGGGGAAATATTTTGGTACAGATGGTGTTAGAGGGATTGCGAATGAAGAGTTGACTCCCGAACTAGCATTTAAATTAGGACGTATGGGTGGTTATGTATTAACAAAAGGTGTAGATAATCCAAAGGTTTTAATTGGGCGCGATACGAGGATTTCGGGGTATATGCTTGAAGGAGCGCTTTTAGCAGGTCTATTATCAATTGGTGCTGAAGTCATGCGTTTAGGGGTGATTAGCACGCCTGGAGTTGCTTATCTAACGAAAGCCAATAGTGCAGAATTAGGCATTATGATTTCCGCTTCTCATAACGCGGTTGAAGATAATGGAATTAAAATATTTGGGTCGGATGGTTTTAAACTGACAGATGAACAAGAGGCAGAGATTGAGCAGTTGATAGATGAAGAGGATAACTTACCGCGTCCTACAGGGGCAGATGTAGGAGTCGTTAATGATTATTTTGAAGGTGGACAAAAATATCTATCCTTTTTAAAGGAATCCATTGATAATGAGTTTGAAGGTATACAAATTGCTTTAGATTGTGCAAATGGATCGACATCAAGCTTAGCAACTCACTTATTTGCCGATTTAGAAGCGGACATCTTTTCAATGGGATCTTCTCCTAATGGATTAAATATCAATGATGGGGTAGGCTCCACACATCCAGAAGGATTACAGGAACTTGTAAAAGAGAAAAAGGCTGATATTGGACTTGCTTTTGATGGGGACGGTGACCGCTTAATTGCCGTTGATGAGCAAGGTGATTTAGTAGATGGTGATCAAATCCTCTTCATTTGTGCTAAGTTTATGAATGATAAAGGTTTTTTAAATAACAATACGGTCGTATCTACCGTCATGAGTAATCTTGGGTTTTACAAGGCGATAGAGGAACATGGCTTTCATAGTGTTCAGGCTGGTGTAGGCGATCGTTATGTCATGGAAGAGATGCGTAAGGGCGGCTTCAATCTTGGCGGAGAACAATCAGGACATATTATATTTCTTGATAATAGCACATCAGGGGATGGTTTGTTATCTGCTCTGCAACTTGTCAATATTATGAAAGAGACGGGTAAGCCATTATCTGAATTAGCTGGAGAAATGACTATTTTCCCTCAAGTATTGGAAAATGTTAGCGTAACGGATAAGAATAGTGCCTTAAGTAATCCACGGATAATTGCAGCGATTAAGGAAGCGGAACAAAAAATGAATGGGGTTGGCCGCATTTTAGTTCGTCCATCAGGTACAGAATCACTTGTTCGGGTGATGGTTGAAGCGGAATCTAAGGAAGACTGTGAAAAGTATGCAGCTGAGATCGTGCATGTTATTGAGGATGTAATGGGAATAGAAAAGTAATTAAATCTTGAACTGCTTCTTATGTAAAGGGGCAGTTTTTGTGCCATACTCGATCAGAGATATTCAATGTACCCTATTAGAGGTTAGCAAAGGGAGGAGGTAATCTCCTTGATTACCATTTTAACCGTTGATGATGATCCACATATTCGCGAATTATTGCGACTTTATTTGCGAAAGGAAGGGTATAAAACGATTGAAGCAGTTGATGGGCGTAACGCACTTGAACGATTGGAAGAAGAGCAAGTTCAATTAGCGATTGTTGATATTATGATGCCCCATGTTGATGGGTATCAATTATGTAAAGAAATAAGAAAGTATTATGATATACCGGTGCTTATGCTAACGGCTAAAGGGGAAATAACGGATAAAGAAAAGGCGTTTTCAGCTGGGACGGATGACTATATTGTAAAGCCGTTTGACCCGAAGGAGGTTCTATTTCGCATTAAAGCATTGTTAAGGCGTTTTCATATGATGAACGAAGAAATGATTCACATCGGTGGTACGGTCATTAATCGTAAAAGTTATGAAGTTGAATTCAACGGAAAAACAATGATTTTACCATTAAAGGAATTTGAACTGTTGGCACAGCTGGCTAGTTATCCTGATCGAACCTTTTCACGGGAACAGTTGATCGAATTTGTCTGGGGAAATGATTTTATAGGAAATGATCGAACAGTTGATGTACATATTAAGCGGCTTCGAGAGAGGTTTCCCGAAAGAAAGGCCGATTTTACGATCCAAACGATCCGCGGTCTCGGTTATAAACTGGAAAGGAATGAATAATTCTCTCATCAAGCGTATCATGACGGATGAATTCACATAGTTTGGGGATAGGGACCATGCGAACGCTCTATGTAAGGATTATTGCAACCACAATGGGGATTATGATTGCGAGCGCTCTGTTTGCCTTTGTAGCTACAAATGTCTATTATCACTATTATCTGAAGCCAGTTAATGATCAAAAGGTAACTCAGATTGCTAAGGATACGGTAGCAACTTTTGAGGAAAATGAGTATGAAGATCCATTTAAATATTTGACGGTATTTGCTGATCTTGGCTATCAGCTTTACTTAATAGATCAGCAAGGAAATAGAGCAATGTTTGGTGATCCATTTCGGAACGATGAACTCGCTGAGGAGCATATTGAGTCCGTGCTTAGCGGCGAAACATACCATGGTATTGCCGATTATCCATGGAAGGTATTTGTTACGGGATTCTTTGATAATGAATTACAAAATACGATTGGAGAACCGATTCAAGTCGATGGTGAGACAAGTGCTTTATTTGTTCGGCCAAATACAACACAGCAGTTTGGAGAAATGCGATTTTTCCTCGCTGTCTTACTAGGCTTGGCATTATTATTCAGCTTTTTATTCGTATTGGTTAGTACATCATTTATTGTGCGTCCTATTAAGAGGTTGACAGAAGCGACGAAAAAGATTGCGGCTGGAAATTATCATTTGAAGTTAAATGTAAATCGAAAAGATGAGATCGGACGCCTTGCTGTTGACTTTACTAAAATGGGTGATCGATTAAATCAGACCGAGGAAAAAAGGCAAGCGTTTGTATCGAATGTCTCTCATGAAATACAGTCACCACTCACATCGATTCAAGGGTTTTCACAGGCACTACGAGAAGAAGAATTATCTGAGGAAGACCGTGATCGTTATTTAGGAATTATAGAAAAGGAAAGCCGTCGATTATCTGCTCTTAGTAAGCAATTATTGACCTTATCTTTCTTAGACAGTGAACTTCGGGTGAGTGATATGGTGGAGCTGGATGTGGCAGCACAGTTGAAAGAAGTAGTTTCCATGACAGAATACCATTGGCGAGAGAAGGATATTACGATCGAAATGGATCTATCCCCAAACCTCATTTTAGGTGATCCAGGGTTACTTCAACAAGTTTGGATGAATCTGATCACGAATGCGATTCGCTATACGGATCCAGGGGGGATGATTGTTATCCAGACCGCAAAAGGAAAAGAAGGGGTTACAATATCGGTTAAAGATTCTGGAATTGGGATTAACCAAGAGGATCTTCCACAGTTATTCGAACGCTTTTATAAAGTTGACAAAGCACGTGTTAGAACGGAAAACAATACAGGGTTAGGGCTCTCGATTGTGAAGCGGATCGTTGACCTACATAGTGGTACGATCATGGTCGATAGTGAGCTTGGTAAAGGATCAGAATTTCAGGTAATCTTGAGGTCGAAAGATATGTTCTATTTGTAAGGAGCATCAACTAGACCAAGCATCAAAGTGAGCAGATTAATAGCGATATGAACAAATCAAAGCGCATGGACATCTACATTGTCCATGCGCTTTGATTCGTTATTTTTACTTATTTACTGTTTATGGAATCAAGGTATATCCATAAATTTAAAGCTATTTCGTCTGCTTGATGATCAAAAGTGGTACCAATAAATGACTCGCGGAATGCATGGATGACTGTTTCCAATAGGAAAACACGAGGTGCTTCCGCTTGGATCTCTTCTATTAAGAAACTGAGATATTGGTGGTTTTCATCCATCTCTTTGTTGGCTGACTGCTGATGAATGTCAGTTAATTGTGTTAGCAATTGTTTCTTCGTTAGATGTTTGTCTTGTCTTTCTTGTTGGTAGTTAAAGAAATGATGTTCATTTAAAAAGTGGTCCCCATGGCGAACCATTTCGGGAAGGACCCTATCAATTATCCTCATGGTATACGCAATTAGCTCTACAATAGCAATTACTTCCTTATTACTAGCCTTCCAAGCCTGTAGCATATGTTGCATAATACCATGGATCATGACTGCGCAGTCGGAAGCGTAGGGTTTTATATGAGACCCATAAACATCCATTAATCGATGTGATAGCCAAGCCAGCTCCTCCAGGTGCTGATTTCTAATTAACGTCTTCAGTTCTGGATCACCGGAGTGAAAAACGGTTTGAACGAGGGGCACGAGATTATGCTCATCGGTCACGAGGGAGCGGATTGAAATTTGCTCGATTAAGATATTTTTATCGGCAGGGCTTGCTTCGGATAATAATGCTCTTCTACGAATTGTGATCTCATCATGTCCGTGTTCTAAAATTGCGATGAGGCATTCATTTTTAGATGAGAAATAATTATAGAAGGTACCTTTGGAAATGTTCGATGCGTCAAGGATGTCTTGAATAGAGGTCGCTGTAAACCCCTTTTCCATAAAAAGATGCTGTGCTGCTAAAATAACTTCTTGCTTTCGATCATTCATATTAACCACCTTTATACTCTTAGTATACTCCCATTTTACCTATTAATCGCCTGTTTATCAATGATATTGAATGAGCCGATTATAAAGATTTCTTTTTTTGGACTAAGCGTATAATATGGGAAAGGTAATTAAAAGTCCGGATAATCTTGATCTACATTAAAATGTATGGGCGAATGGAGGAAGTTGATTGGACATTAAAAAAATGCATGCAAATCCGCCTTATGCGATGATCGCCATCTTATTTATTGGCGGGTTTGTTGCGTTACTAAATAATACATTACTAAATATTGCATTACCGACAATAATGGTTGAATTTGACGTAGGTCCCTCTTCGGTTCAGTGGTTAACAACAGGATTTATGCTTGTAAATGGGATTTTAATTCCAGCAAGTGCATTCTTTATCCAAAAGTTTACGAATCGACGTGTATTTTTAGTCGCGATGTCGCTGTTTACTGCAGGGACAGCACTTGCCGTTCTTGCGCCAGGATTTGGTTTACTTGTTGTTGCAAGGATGGTCCAAGCATCAGGATCGGCTATGATGATGCCGTTACTGATGAATGTCATGTTAACTGCTTTCCCAATAGAAAAACGCGGAACTGCGATGGGCCTGTTCGGTCTTGTTATGTTCACGGCCCCTGCCATTGGACCAACCTTATCAGGGTGGATTATTGAACAATACTCGTGGCGGATGCTCTTTGGTATTGTCTTACCATTTGCAATTGGGACGCTAATTTACGCGTTCTTTAAACTTCGTAATATTACACCGAATCGAAATGTTAAGCTAGATGTGTTTTCACTCGTTTTATCGAGTGTTGGTTTTGGTGGTTTATTGTATGGGTTTAGTTCAGCAGGGGAACATGGTTGGGGTTCTATTCAAGTATATGGAACGATCATTATCGGAGTGATTGGACTTGTGAGTTTTATTGTACGTCAGTCGAAGATGGACGATCCGATGTTGGATTTCAAAATTTATAAATATCCAATGTTTGCTTTGTCCTCAGCGATTTCAATCGTGCTTTCCGTATCAATGTTCTCTGGAATGATTTTAACGCCCTTATATGTGCAAACGATCCGAGAAATATCTCCGATTGATTCGGGCTTACTGATGCTTCCGGGTGCAATCGTAATGGGGTTGATGTCACCGATTACGGGGAGGTTATTTGATAAATACGGAGCACGTAATATGGCTTTGATTGGGCTCTCTATTACGATTATTACGACCTATTTCTTGAGTCAGTTGCAGATGGATACGGGCTATTATTATCTCATGACAATTTATACAATTCGAATGATCGGTATTTCAATGGTTATGATGCCTGTCATGACCAATGGCTTAAATCAGTTACCGATGATTTCTAACCCACATGGGACAGCGATGAATAGTACCTTACAACAAGTATCCGGTGCAATTGGTTCGGCTGTTTTACTAACGGTGATGACCAAACGATCGGTTTCAGCGGGCAAGGAATTAACGGGTCGTGCAGATCCAGCGACTACGGCGAAAGAGTTAGCAGACTTAGCTATGTTAGATGGAATTAACTTTGCCTTCTTTATTTCAACATTGGTGGCGATCTTAGCCTTTATTTTAGCGTTATTTATCAAACGCGTGACACCTCCAACTAGTGAAATATAGCAATTCTATATGGAGTAAGAGAACTGTAGTCAGCTTACAGTTCTTTTTTTTTATAAAAAACGTCAAGAAGTCGAGATCCGGCGAGATGCGTGGCGGAAGGGTCAGATAGATACCTAGTTACATGATTAAAACTCTAAATAGCCGGTAATACGACGTTTTAAGCAACATTGTGAAATTTGTAACAATCTACCTGTCCTGTATAATTAATTAGGTAGGACTTAAAAATATTTATTCGGTGGAGACAACCGTTGGCGCCTATCGCTAAGGGTTTTTTTAATTCATAGGAGGTTCATATGCTCAAATTTGAAAATGTAAGTAAAGTGTTCGATGATTTCAAAGCAGTAGATGGTGTCAATATGACAGTTAATGAAGGGGAATTCCTCGTCGTTATTGGACCTAGTGGTTCTGGAAAGTCCACGACAATGAAAATGATCAATCGGATGATTCCTCATTCTAGTGGAAAAATATCAATTAATGGACAGGATATTCATAAATTGAATCCAGCTAAGCTACGTAGAAACATTGGTTATGTGATCCAGCAGATTGGGCTCTTCCCACATTATACAATTGAGAAAAACATTGCGATTGTACCTCAGTTAAAAGGGTGGAGTGAGCAGGAAATAAAAGACAGGGTAAGGGAACTCATGACATTAGTTGGTCTGGATCCCGAGATATACCTTGATCGATACCCGAAAGAATTATCGGGAGGACAACAACAACGTGTCGGGGTTGCGAGGGCTTTAGCTTCAAATCCAGAGGTTATTTTAATGGATGAACCATTTGGTGCATTGGATCCTATTACGAGGGATCAATTGCAAGGCGAATTAATCTCCTTACAACGAAAACTAAAGAAAACAATTGTTTTTGTTACACATGACATGGATGAAGCATTACGACTTGGCGATAGGATTGCGATTATGAAAGATGGAAAATTGCTGCAAATTGATACACCGGAGCGGTTATTATATAATCCTACGAATGGATTTATCGAAGAGTTTTTTGGAAAGCATCATATTAATCAAAATCCAGAATTAATGCCTGTTGCAAATGTTATGACCACGACAGTCGTTACCTTTCATAATTACCGATCTCCTGAGAAGGCACTCTCCATTACGCGCAAAAATAAGATTACCCATTTAATTATTGTGGATGAAGAACATTCGATCGTCGGAATGCTTGATGCTTATGAATTAGCAAAAAGGGTCGGCAAAATACAAACAGTCGAGGAGATTATGTTTTCTCCCGAACATACGTTGTCAGAATCAGCGACGGCGAAAGATGCCATTTTCATGATGAAAAAGGTATCCTATGGGATTATCCCTGTGGTGAATGAGGATAATAAAGTAATAGGTTTAGTTACAAAAGGGACATTGCTTGCTGCTTTGTCTAGTCAGTGGACAGATGTGGAGGAAGATCAATGAAAAATTTAAACTTATGGGAGGAATTCATTCAACAAGCCCAAATGCGCTGGGGTGAATTATTAGAAGCTACATTTGTTCATATTCAACTTGTCTTCTTCTCCATGTTGATGGCCGTTATTCTAGGTGTCTTATTAGGAATCTTAATCACGCGGGTACCTTCATTGGCACCAGTCGTTCTAGGCGGGACAGGCGTTATGCAAACCATTCCGAGTCTGGCTGTACTTGGCTTTATGATTCCTATCTTTGGAATTGGTGTGAAAACGGGAATTGCTGCACTCTTCTTATATTCTTTATTACCGATTGTACGTAATACGTATACCGGAATCAAAGATGTGGATGAAGGAACAAGGGAAGCTGCTAAAGGAATGGGAATGACGAGCGGACAAATCTTATTAAAGGTCGAGCTCCCCCTAGCCTTGCCAATTATTATGGCAGGTGTTCGTACAGCATCAGTGATCAACGTTGGAAATGCTACTCTAGCTGCCTTTATTGGGGCAGGAGGACTTGGTGACTTTATCTTCCTAGGGATCACACGTGGAATTGATGGCTTAATCTTCCTAGGAGCTATTCCTGCAGCTCTTTTAGCGATTATCCTAGAGATCTTCTTTAGTAAATTGGAACAGTGGACTACGCCAGAAGGATTGAAATAGGAGGTCATTATGAAAAGAAACAAGTTAATCATACTGATGATGACAGTGATATTGTTGATACCACTTGCAGGCTGTATATTTATTGAAGAAGACTCATTGATTCTTGGTTCAAGAAATAACACAGAAAGTATCATTTTATCACATGTTATCGGGCAATTAATTGAGGAAGAAACAGATTTAGAGGTTATTTATAAGGAGAATTTAGGCGGATCGAATGTTGTTTGGGAAGCCATGATTAACGACAACATCGATGTCATTGCTGATTATACAGGTACGATTGTACTCACCTATTATCATGAAGAACCAGGAACTGCTGAGGAAACATTGGAACAGACAAAAAGGCTTGTGAAAGAAGATGGAATTGTCGCATTTAATACATTTGGTTTCAACAACACGTATACATTAGCATTAGATGAAACGAAAGCTGAGGAACTTGATGTTGTTACCTTTAGTGATTTTGCGGAAGTTTCAGATCAATTTACGCTTGGAGCAGTATTTGAATTTATCGATCGTCCAGATGGTTTGCCAGGGTTTGAGGAAGAATATGATCTCGAATTTAAAGATGTGAAAGGAATGGACCATGGCATGATGTATCGTGCGATCAGCGGAAATGAAGTGGATGTAATCAACTCATATACGACTGATGGTCAATTACAGATGTATGATTTAAGGATACTGGAGGATGACCAATCCTTTTTCCCGCCTTATCATGCACTACCACTCGTCCGTGAGGAAGCACTAGAGGAATATCCAGAACTTGAAGATGTGCTGATCCAATTAGAGGGGCAGATTGATGAAGAAACGATGCAAGGTATGAATGCGAAGGTTGATAATGAGAATATGATGGTTGAGGTCGTGGCTGAGGAATTCTTACAAGAGTCGGGATTGATCGATTAATCCGGCGAAACGGTGAAAAATGAAGACAAAAATGATTCATTACAGAACTTACGAACGAGAAAGTCGACTCCTTTAGGGGTGAGATGATAGTGAGTTCGACGTGGGGCATCCCCTTGGAGGTGCCCCACGTCGACATCTATCAGTTTCTCGTTCTTTTTTGTTTTCTAATTGTGCGTGTAGGAATTGCGAACGTACGATCGATATGATGTAATATGGGTATGGAAGAATTTCGTAGAACCAAGACAACTGTAAGTCTTCTCAACTATCACTTTGTATTTTGTCCTCGATACCATAGAAAGATATTCCTTAATGAACAAGTAGACTTGTGCAACGGTCAATGGCAGAACTTTGTCATACTGCATCATCAGGAAGTCGCAAGACTCGAGCAACACAGTAACAAGCAAATACGTTAGTATGTCGCTTAATACAGACCAGTCGGAATGACAAAGTTGCCGACTTTAATACTTGAGTGGTGGCGCAAGTGCACGAACGGTCTTCATTGGCTAGTCGGAGTAGCACCGAACTATACGTTTTAGCCTCACGAACTTCTTTGGAAAATCGCAATAGTGTAGGGATGGCAACCTCAACCGTAAGGTTGATAAGGTCGCCCTAGGAAGTGTGATGTTGATGGAAAGTTTCCACTAACCCAAAGAACCCCACGGATTTAGCCGTGGGAGTTGTCAGCTACTAAATAGACGGATAATTGTTTAGAAGATGGGGAATATATATGGTATGTGGTCTATAAAAAGGACGAAAAAATCCACGTGAACGCAATGAAAATACGCTTGCACGCGATTCTAAGTAGAAGAGGAAGAGTGAATAATGGCTTATCTATTATTGGTGGTAGGTTTTGGCTTACTCATAAAAGGAGCAGATCTTTTTGTTGATGGTTCATCCAATATAGCGAAGTTACTTAGAATATCACCGATTGTGATCGGGTTAACGATCGTCGCATTTGGGACGAGCTTCCCGGAAGCAACGGTGAGTATTATTGCAGCATTAGAAGACAGTGCAGATGTGGCCATAGGCAATGTTATTGGCAGTAATATATTTAACATCACCTTTATCGTTGGAATTGCTGCCTGTATTTACCCGCTTAAAGTTCAAAATGAGTCGATTAAGAAGGAAATTCCATTTGCTTTATTAGCGGGCGGTGTATTACTCGTTCTGATTAGCGATACGCTGTTGAATGGATCGAGTAGCAATTCATTATCCCGAGGTGATGGGATTATCTTCTTACTCATCTTATGTGTCTTTTTATATTATGTATTCGAAGTAGCGATGAAAGACAGGAAAAACACACCAAAAGCAGAAGTCCCGGACGATATTACCTGGTGGAAAAGTGTCCTTTACTTGGTTATCGGGGTAGTCGCGATTATTGTAGGTGGAAATCTAGTGGTTACGAATGGAACCGAGATTGCTTTATCACTTGGGATGAGCCAAACGTTAGTTGGACTAACAATTATTGCCATCGGAACGTCACTCCCTGAGCTAGTGACATCCATTACAGCTGCTATTAAAAAGGAAAGTGAAATCGCGTTCGGTAATATTATTGGAAGTAATATTTTCAACATTTTATTTGTACTTGGCGCATCGTCTACAATCACCCCGCTTATCGTAGACAATAAGGTGTTTATCGATGTGGTGTTGATGATTCTCTTCACCTTCCTATTGCTGCTATTCTCACGTACGCATTTTAGAATTGGCAAAAGAGAAGGAATAAGTCTTGTTATCGTATATGTTGTGTATCTCATCTATATTATTATCCGAAATTAAAAAAAGGAACGGCCTTTTATATTGAAAAGGGCCGTTTCTTTTTGTTTACTTCTTATTAAGCCATGTTTCAGCTGCGACCACTTCACTCGTTGTCAATTGATGACCATGACTTTCCCAGTGAATATCCACATTTGCTCCTGCAGCTTCTAATAAAGCGTAGAGCTCTTTTGATTCTTGGGCCGGGCAAATTGGATCATTTGTTCCAGCTGTGATAAATACGTCTTTATTTGTTAAGTCTGGTAAATCGATATCTCTTCTCGGTACCATTGGATGGTGAAGAATAGCGCCACGTAATGATTCTTGATAATGAAAGAGTAGGCTCGCCGCGATATTAGCACCATTCGAATAGCCGATCGCCATGATATTGTTTCGGTCAAAGTTATTCTCGATTGCGGCTTTATCAAGGAATTCGTGTAATTCCTTTGTACGCGCGATGAGGTCCTCTTCATCAAATATACCCTCCGCTAATCGACGGAAAAAGCGTGGCATTCCATTTTCAAGTACATTCCCGCGGACACTTAATACATTTGCAGCTGGATCTATGCGCTCTGCAAGAGGTAAAAGATCCTTTTCTGTTCCACCTGTTCCATGTAGTAATAGTAAGGTGCGTGTTGTGTTATGATTTCCCTGTTTAAAAATATGTTTCAATTTATATCCCTCATTTCTTATTTTGGCCGTTCTATTGAAAAGGTCTCGCCGACTTTAGCATAGTTTGCACCAGCTAATCGACTCACAGCGGCTAGTTTAACTTGGTTAATTCTTCCGTCTTCATATACGTCTTCGTCAATGTGAAAGTTGACCACCTTTCCGATGATCAGGTCTGAACCAATTGCTTGTTCGCCTGGCAATTCAATGATCTGTTCGATTTTACATTCGAACCGAACTTTTGCTTCCTTAATACCAGGTATCTCGATGAGGTCACTTTCTTCTAGAGACAAGTTGGCTAGGTTTACTTCGCTTTCATCGGCGGGCAGGGAAGCTGCTGTTTCATTGATCCGTTTAACATTTTCTTCATCAACGATATGCACGACAAATGTTCCTCTTTCTGCAATGTTTCTAGCGGTATCTTTACGTACCCCATCTTTTCTTTGAATGGAGATGGATACCATTGGTGGATTGGATGAAACGATATTAAAATAACTAAATGGCGCACCATTCACCGTTCCATCACTTGCCATACTGGTCACAAAAGCAATCGGTCTCGGGATAATGCTCCCCGTTAATAATTTATAATTTTCACGTTCCGTTTGTTCATGAGGCTCAAAGGACAGCATATCAATTCCTCC
>Ga0209487_1000615_pt1 | contig 32003 bp, 26 predicted proteins | sample Poulit2012_FD_187524 | JGI IMG/M metagenome (GOLD analysis project Ga0209487, IMG submission 187524) | Agricultural soil microbial communities from Georgia to study Nitrogen management - Poultry litter 2012 (SPAdes) (version 2) | ecosystem: Environmental > Terrestrial > Soil > Agricultural land...
GGTCGGCTGCGCATCGGCGACTTCGATGCCGCCGAGTTCGCCGGCTCCGGTCCCGGCGGCAGGCGGCGTCGCGCACGTCCGAGCCGGGCCCGGCTGCGACAGTTCCGGGCCACCGTCCAGCTCGTGCACCAGAACCCGTATTCGGCTCTCGACCCGAAGCACTCGATCCGGTCGACCCTGACCGAGCCCCTGCGCAACTTCGGCATCGGCACTCGCAGCAGCCGGGCCGGCCTCGTCCACGAGATCCTGGAGCGAGTGGCACTGCCGGCGGAGTTCCTCGACCGGCGCCCGGCCGAACTCTCCGGCGGTCAGCTGCAGCGGGTGGCGATCGCCCGCGCCCTCATCGTCGAACCCGAGCTCATCGTCTTCGACGAAGCGGTCTCGGCCCTCGACGTCACGGTGCAGGCGCAGATTCTGAGCCTCCTCGACCGGCTGCAGCGGGAACTGGGCCTGACCTACGTCTTCATCACCCACGACCTCGCCGTGGTGCGCCAGATCGCTGATACGGTGTCCGTGATGTCGCGCGGGCATCTCGTCGAAAGCGGTGAGACCGAGGAGATCTTCGCGCACCCGAGCACCGATCGCACGCGTGCCCTCCTGGACGCGATCCCCAACCCCGTGACTCTGACCGGTCACGCCGACCCCGCACCCGAACCCGCCCTGACCGCAGCGGCAGAAAGCTGAGATCCATGACTGAGACCCCCACTGCAGGCACGACCGGCCCGAGGCTCGGAATCTTCACCCGCCTGCTCGAGGACGCCCCGGCTGATAGGCGCTACCGTTTCGCTCTCGAGCAGATCGCCGCCGCCGAGCGCTTCGGCCTGCGCTCGGCGTGGGTCGCCCAGCACCATTTCTCCGCCGCCGAGGGCGGTCTGCCCTCCCCGCTCGTCTTCCTCTCCCACGCCGCCGCGCACACGAGCCGGATCACCTTGGGCACGGCCATCATCACACTGCCGATGGAGAATGCCGTGCGCGTGGCCGAGGACGCCGCTGTGCTCGATGCCCTGTCCGACGGGCGCCTCGAGATCGGCCTGGGCTCGGGCGGGAATCCGAAGTCCTTCCCCGCCTTCGGCACGAGCTTCGACGAGCGCCGCGAGGTCTTCGCCGACAAGCTCGCGACCCTGCGCACCCTGGTCTCGGGCGGTTCGCTTCCCACCGACCATCTGCTCTACCCCGAGGCCGGGACGGCGAACCCCGACCGGCCGGGACTCGACCGGCGCCTGTGGCAGGCGACGTTCTCCTCCGGCGGGGCCGGAGCCGCCGGCGCCGCCGGGGACGGGCTCATGCTCTCACGCACCCAGCCGCGTCCGCAGGACGACCCGGGCGCGGCCCTCGACGAGGTGCAGCTGCCGGTCATCGACACCTACCTCTCCCAACTTCCCGACGACGTCGCCCCGCGCATCCTCGCCTCCCGCACGGCGGTGGTCGCCGATGCCGCCGACCTGCCCCGGCTGCGCGAGATCACCGAACCGGCGCTGCGGAACGAGGCCGACCGCCTCGTCGGCTATGACACCTCCTCCCTGAGCCTCGATGAGCTGCTCGTCGCCACCGACACCTACCTCGGCACCCCCGAACAGGTGATCGAGCGGCTGAGCAGGGACCGTGTGCTCGACCGTGTCACCGATGTCAGCTTCCAGGTGCACTCGGTGCCGGCGACGAACGAGACCGCCCTGCGGTCGATCGAGCTGCTGGCCACCGAAGTGGCTCCGGCACTGGGCTTCGACGTCGCCGAGGAGCGGGTGCACTGAGATGGCCGATATCATCAACGTCCTCGCCGGGATCGCGGCGAACGACCCCCTCGATGCGCTGCGCGATCACCGCCCCCAAGCCAAGGAGAACGCCCAGCTGAGCTTCGAGGCACTCCTCGAACCGTCCGATCCGGCCGGTTTCTCCTATCTCGAGCGCTATGCAGTCGCCGCTTTCACCGCGGGCCTGCTCGGTGCCCCCGCCGCCGAGGAGTTCTACCGCGACCTGCTGCGCGATGAGGACGAGTCCGCCTCCTGGGCGATCGCCGAACTCCTCGACGAGGCCGTGGCGGCATCCGTTCCGGACACCGGCACCGGCGTTCCGGGCCCGTACGGGATCTTCGAATCCGCGGCACTGGCCGGAGAGAATGCGCCCGGCCCGTGGTTCACCGCGGCGGCGGAACCGGCAACGCCTCTGGATGACAAGCTCGTGGCCGGCCTCGAGTTCGCCCATCTGCTCGTCCTCCACCCGCGCGACAGCCGGCCCGGGCACCTGGCGCTGCTGCTCGAGGCCGGCTGGGACGAGGACGGGATCGTCGCTCTGGCCCAGCTCGTGTCCTTCCTCAACTTCCAGATCCGCATCAGCACCGGACTGGCCGCGCTGGCGCACACCCCCGGCGCACCGGCGGAACCAACCGCCGGACCCGACCCCGGCTCCGAGCCCGCGGATCCGGCCACGGGAGTCGACAGCCCCGCCTCGGCGCGGGTGGAAGAGGCACTCGCGGCCGTCGGGGACCGGGTGAGCACCTATCCGGACCTCAACCGACCCGAGGTGTTCCAACAGTCCGGGCTCGGATGGGTGCCGTGGATCGCCCCGGTCGCCGAGGCGGAGCTGACCGAGACGCAGCGCGAGGCGCTCATCGAGGCCGGGCGGGCGAAGAACCCCTACTTCCGCCTGCTCGCCCGGGATCCGGCCGCACTCAAGGCCAGGACGCTGACCGACCTCGACATCTTCTTCAACACCACCGACGGCCTCGGCCGGGCCGAGCGGGAACTCGCCGCGACCGCGGCCTCGAGGCTCAACGGGTGCCTGTTCTGCGCGTCCGTCCACGCCGACCGCGCCACCGAGGAATCCGGACGTCGCGACCTCGTGCAACGGCTGCTCGACGACGGCGCCGAGGCCAGCCTCGGCGATGCGGTCTGGGACGCCGTGGTCGAGGCCTCGGTCGCCCTCACCCGGACCCCGCAGACGTTCGGGCCCTCGCACGTGACAGCCCTGCGCGAGGCGGGTCTGGCCGATGGCGACATCATCGATGTGCTCGGCTGCGCGGCGTTCTTCAACTGGGCCAACCGCCTCATGCTCTCACTCGGAGAGCCCGAGGTGCTGTCCGCCGGGAGGTGAGTGCTCCGCCGTCGCGTGCACATGCGTCCTGCGGGCGTATCCACTGTGAAATCCCGACAGATTTCACAGTGGATACGCCCGCAGGAGACGCCGCCCGCCCGGCGCTGCGACCGAACCTCGGTTCAGGCGACGTCCATCAGCGCTGAGCGGATGATGAAGCGGTTGCCCGTCGGCGATTCGACGCTGAAGCCTCCTCCCCGACCGGGCACCACATCGAGGGTCAGGTGGGTGTGCTTCCAGTACTCGAACTGCTCGGCCGACATCCAGAAGTCCAGTCCGGCCTTCTCCGTGTCCTCGATGGGCAGTTCGAAGTGGCCGAGCAGCACGTCGGCGTCCGAGGTGAGGAAGTCACCTTCGGGGAAGCACATCGGAGAGGACCCGTCGCAGCAGCCGCCGGACTGATGGAACATCAGCTGGCCGTGCTTGTCGACCAGCGTGGCCAACAGGTCGATGGCCGCCTGGGTCATCGCCACTCGTGATTTCTCTTCGCCCTCGATCGTCGGTGTCGATTCGAGGACGGCTGATTCGGTTGTGTCACTCATCAGAAGAATCCCTGTGCATTCTCGGAATAGCTGACCAGCAGGTTCTTCGTCTGCTGGTAGTGGTCGAGCATCATCTTGTGGTTCTCGCGTCCGATGCCCGAGGACTTGTACCCGCCGAAGGCCGCGTGCGCGGGGTAGGCGTGGAAGTTGTTCACCCAGACGCGACCGGCCTGGATGTCGCGTCCGGCCCGGTAGGCGGTGTTGCCCTTGCGCGACCAGACGCCGGCACCGAGGCCGTAGAGGGTGTCATTGGCGATCGCGATCGCGTCGTCGTAGTCGGAGAACGAGGTCAGGGCGACGACGGGTCCGAAGATCTCCTCCTGGAAGATCCGCATCGAGTTCGTGCCCTTGAAGATCGTCGGCTGGATGTAGTAGCCGCCGGCCAGGTCCCCGTCGAGTTCGGCCCTGTCACCGCCGATGAGGATCTCGGCGCCTTCGTCCTTGCCGATCTGCAGATACGACATGATCTTCTCGTACTGGTCGTTCGAGGCCTGCGCGCCGATCTGGGTGTCGGTGTCGAGCGGGTTGCCCTGTTTGATCGACCGGACGCGTTCGATGCCGGCTGCGACGAAGTCGTCGAAGATCGAGTCCTGGACGAGTGCGCGGGATGGGCAGGTGCAGACCTCGCCCTGGTTGAGAGCGAACATGGCGAAGCCCTCGAGGGCCTTGTCACGGTAGCTGTCGCTGTCTTCCATCACATCGTCGAAGAAGATGTTCGGTGACTTGCCGCCGAGTTCGAGGGTCACCGGGATGATGTTCTGCGAGGCGTACTGCATGATCAGACGACCCGTCGTCGTCTCACCGGTGAATGCCACCTTGCGGACGCGCTTGTTCGAGGCCAGGGGCTTGCCCGCCTCGGCGCCGAAGCCGTTGATGATGTTGAGGACTCCGGCCGGGAGCAGATCACCGATGAGTTCGGCGAGGACGAGGATCGACGCCGGGGTCTGCTCGGCAGGTTTGAGGACGACGCAGTTGCCGGCGGCGAGCGCCGGGGCCAGCTTCCAGGTGGCCATGAGCAGGGGGAAGTTCCACGGAATGATCTGTCCGACCACGCCGAGGGGCTCCTGGAAGTGGTAGGCCACTGTGTCCTCGTCGATCTGGGAGATGCCGCCTTCCTGCGCCCTGATCGCCGAGGCGAAGTAGCGGAAGTGGTCGACGGCCAGCGGGAGGTCCGCGGCCAGGGGTTCGCGGATGCCCTTGCCGTTGTCCCAGGTCTCGGCGACGGCGAGCATCTCGAGGTTGGTTTCGATGCGGTCGGCGATCTTGAGCAGGATGTTCGCCCGCTCCGTCGTCGAGGTCCTGCCCCAGGACGGTGCCGCAGCCCAGGCCGCGTCGAGGGCGGTCTCGACGTCCTCGGCGGTGGAGCTGGGGATCTCGGTGAAGACCTGACCGGTCACGGGAGTGATGTTCTCGAAGTAGTTGCCGTCCTTCGGCGGCACCCACTCGCCGCCGATGAAGTTCTCGTAGCGCGGCTTGAACGTGACGAGCGAACCGTCGGTACCGGGTGCTGAGTAGACTGCCATGACACTCCTTCGTGTGAGTCCATCCGCTCCCGAGGAGCGGATGTGTCCTAGTGCTCTCACCATAAGCCTGCTCAGCCGGAGGGACAATAGGTGCCACTGGCTCCGGACTCGGGGTGCCCCTCCTGCGGAGCGCCGTCGAGTGGGCGTTCGACCACGGCGCGTGTCTGCTCGACGGCCATCCCGTCGATGTTGCCGCGCTCCGACGCCCACCGGCACCCTCGGCCGTCTTCACGGGAACTCTGACGATGTTCCAGCAGTCGGGATTCACCGAGACCGCTCGCACCTACCCTTCCCGTCCAGTCATGCGCCGCGAGGGAAGCGAAGGGCTGTGGCCTCAAGAAGTCCGCGGCAGAGAGCTCGTCAGCAGCATCGGCCCACAGGAAGGAGTGCCAGGAGGTCAGGATCAGGGACGCACAGCCTCATACACCACCATCTCTCTGGTCTCACCGCTGAAGATCCGATGGTCGGCTGTCGCTTCCTGCCGCACGTATCCGGCGCGTTCGGCCGTGCGCTGCGATGCGATATTCCAGGGTTCGACGTGGAGGACGATCCGAGCGAGTCCTGGCACTGTCCATCCGAAACCGGTCAGCGCCAGAAGGGCGTCCGCGGCATAGCCGCGCCTCCGCTGTGAGGGGGCGATCGCGTAACCGGCCGTAGCCAACCCGCTGCTGAGGTCGCGCAACCACAGACCACAGTGCCCCACGGCCCGGTTGCCGGCGGTCCAAACGATGGCGAATGAAAAGCCCGCGCCTTCTGCATGTCGTCCCTGCTGCCGGTCGATCCACGCATTTGCCTCCTCGTTCGAGGCAGTGAACGGCAAGGATCCCGTCTGCGGGACGTACGGATCGGTTGAGAGTTCTCGCGCCATTGCCACATCCTCGGGTCCGACTTCGCGGAGATGGACTGAACCATGTGCGGGAGCCCTGCTCGGCCACGGCGGAAGTGTCATCCGAACAATTCTAGGCCCAGTCCTTCGACCGCCGGCCTGCCAGTAGGCCGGTTGTCGCCGGCTCACACATGGACGAGTGTGCCGTTGCGGGGAACCCCGTCTCCGAACCGAATGGGGACCGCGGATGCGCCTTCCAAACTGTCGAAGGCCTGCAGGTGCAGATGCGGTTCAGTGCTGTTGCCGGAATTGCCGCACCGTCCGACCTGGTCACCGGTCCGGACCCGGTCGCCGAGCTGCACCTGCGTGCTTCCTCGCTGCAAGTGACAGAGTGCGACGATGGCCGTTCCGCAGTCGATCATGATGTGGTTGCCGGCGAGTGCCCGCCACCCAGCCTCGACCCGTTTGCGCTGCGTCAGCGCATACCCGAGCGAGGGCAGGCCCCGGTGGGCAGAGTGGTCGGGTTCGGAATCGTGGACTGCCACGACGGTGCCGTCGACAGGGGCGGTCACGGGACGGCCGAAGCCCGCGAACCTTTCCGGAGGCTCAGGCCGCAGCAGCGATTCGATGCTCAAGCGCGCCGATCGCAGCGATTCGTCGACCGGCACGAAGTCGATGGCATACGAGGTCGCGAACCGTGCCGTCCCGTGGCTCGGAACCCGATCGGCGGGGCTGTTCTGCACCAGCCACCGTCCCGTGAACGGATAGTCCAGATCGAGAGGATCATTCATCGCTTCCCCTTCCACCCCATTGCTAGAATGACTGCCATGAATGAGCCCGACAGCCCGGTTCTGCGTCTGATCCCGTATCTGGCGGCGATCACTGCGGCCGTCTTCATCTTCCTGCCCCGACTCGGCGGGGCCGGGGACCTGCTGACCGGCCTCATCTTCGCGGCCGCCGCCTATTTCGGAGTCTACTATCTGGCCAAGCTCATCATCCACGTCATCGTCACTCGCATCGACGACGACGATCCCGCCTGACCCCTACTTCTTCGCCTGCGCGGGCACGACGACCTTGCGGATGACGATGAGCGCCGAGGCGGCCACCGGCACCGCGACCACGGCACCGAGCACACCGCCCAGAGTGCCGCCGGCGATGGCGGCGATGATGACGAGTGCGCCGGGCACATCGACCGCGGCATTCATGATGCGGGGGCTGAGCAGGTACGCCTCGACCTGCATGTACACGAGATAGTAGATGCCGGCGGCGATGCCCAGTCCCGGGGAGACCATGAGGCATGAGGCGGTGATGATGGTCGCTCCGATGATCGGACCGATGAGCGGGATGAGCGAGGCCAGGAACGCCACGAACGCCAGCAGTGCCGGCAGCGGTGCGCCGATGATGGTCAGGAAGATCGCCGAGCACACGCCGTTGACGATGCCCAGGGACAGCTGCCCGAGGACGTAGCGTCCGATGGAGCGGGTGACCTCCTCGGTGACGGATTCGACCGTCGGTCGGGAGCTGGCCGCGACCAGGGAGAACATGGCGGATTTGATCGTCGGCATGGTCACGGCGAAGTAGATGGTGAGGATGACGACGATGATGGCGCCGGTGATGAAGCTCAGTATCCCGGCCCCGATCGACACGACTCCGCCGCCCACCGACAGCACGTTCTTCGGGTCCGAGACCCAGTCGCCGAGATTCGCGAAGATCGCGTCGACGTCGATCGCCCCGGTGAACTGCTGCTCGAGCTCCAGCACCCAACCGGTCGCCGCGAGATTCGCCACGATGTCGGGCAGATCGCCGATGAAGGTCTGGATCTGACTGATCACGATCGGGGCGACGAGCAGTCCGGCCCCCACGACGATGAGGATGAAGGCGAGGACGACGAGGATGACGGACATCGACCGCGGCACCTTGCGCTCGACGAACCACTGCACGATCGGTTCGAGACCCAGCGACAGGAACAGGGCGAGCCCGATGTAGATGATCACGGTGGCCACGGACTGCAGAGCCATCATCACAGCGATCGCCAGCCCGACGCCCAGGGTGCCGGTGAAGCCGACCCGGAACGCGCTGTTGAGTGTGAGGGATCTGCCCTGACCGGTGCCCATGGACTCCAGTGTAACCAGCGATCATGCACCGGTCGGCACTCTCACGTTAGGATCGTCGGTGAAACCCGAACCGTGAAGAAAGTGGTATGTCGAGAATGAGCCCCGATCCGAACAGCATCGATGTCTGGGAGGCCTTCCTCGACCCACAGGGCGAATTCTCACTGCCTGACTTCGCCGCCGTCACCCCGGAGACGCTGTTGTCCGCGGTGCACGCGGCGACTGATTTCGCCCGCGCCGAGGTGGCCGGGATCGTCTCCGACGAGGCCGAGCCGACGTTCTTCTCCACCACCGTGAGGTTCGAATCCGCGTTCGTGCCGATGACCCGCATCGCCTCCGTGGTCAGCGCCGTCGAGTCCAACCACTTCCGTCCCGAACTCGCCGACGCCGTCGGGCAGGTGTGGCAGACGCTGTCGGCGACCCGCACCGAGATCCTGCTCGACGTCGATCTCTTCCATCGCATCGAGCAGGTCGCGGTGGCCGACCTCAACCCCGAGGACAAGCGGCAGCAGGAGCTGACCGTCGAGCTCTTCGTCCGCGCCGGAGCCCGCCTCGGCGAGGAAGAGCGGGAGCAGATGGCCACGATCCTCGCGGAGCTCACAGCACTCGAGACCTCCTTCTCCCGGGCCCTGCAGCAGGACACACGGGAACTGGCCGTCCACCTCGGCGAGGCCGATTCGCTGGTCGGGATGAACGAGGACCGGATCGCCGCGGCCGCGGAGCGGGCGGCCGAGCGCGGCGTCGACGGCTATCTGCTGCCGCTGAACAACTTCACCCAGCAGCTCGTGCTCGAGTCCCTCGACTCCGCGCAGACGCGCCGGCACGTGCTGAACAACTCGATGGCCCGCGGCTCCCGCGGCGGCGACGGCGACACGCGCACCCAGGTCGCGGACACGACGGCGCTGAGGGCGCTGCAGGCGAACCTGCTCGGCTATCCCTCGTACTCGTCCTTTGCCATCGACAATCAGACCGCCGGCAATCCCGATGCCGCGGCCGATATCGTCTCCTCCCTGATCAACCCCGCCAATGCTCAGCTCGATGCGGAACTGGCTGCGGTCAGGGAACGCTACGGTCTCGACGAAATCGCAGCCGAGGACGTCAAATATCACCTGGCGAAGTACCGGGCCGATACGTTCGGCATCGATCCCGATGAGGTGGCCAAGTACTTCGAGTTCGACACGGTCCTCACCGAAGGCGTCTTCCGCGCGGCCACCGGGCTCTACGGCATCACGTTCGCCCCACGTGAGCACGTGACCGGCTGGCACGAGGACGTCCGCACCTATGAGGTCACCGATGTCAACGACCGGCCCTTGGGCCTTGTGCTCATCGACCCGTATGCGCGGGACACGAAGCGGGGCGGGGCGTGGATGGACCAGCTCGTGCCCGCCTCACGCCTGACCGGTCTGCTGCCGGTCGTCACCCTCTCGCTCAACCTCGCCAAGCCCGGCCCCGGACGGCCGACCCTGCTCAATCCGACCGAGCTGAAGACGCTCTTCCACGAGTTCGGTCATGTGCTGCACGGACTGTTCGCGAACTCGACCTACCCGTCGACGGCGGGCACCGCGGTCCCGCGCGACTATGTGGAGTTCCCGTCCCAGCTCAATGAGATGTGGCGGTTCCACCCGCAGGTCCTGCCCCACTACGCCAAGCACATCGACACGGGTGAGCCGATGCCGGCCGAGCTCGTCGCCGCGCTGGTCGACAGTGAGCGGTTCGGGCAGGGCTTCGACACGATCGAGTACCTCGCCGCGGCCATGCTCGACCTGTCGTGGCATTCGCTCGAAGCCGGAGAGCACATCACCGATGTGCTCTCCTTCGAATCCGAGGTCCTCTCCGCCGCCGGGTTCTCCCCGCTCGTGCCGCCCCGGTACCGCACCACCTACTTCGGTCACATCTTCGCCTCCGGGTATGCCGCCGGCTACTACTCCTACCTCTACTCCGAGGTCATCGCCGCCTGGGTCAGCGAATGGTTCGAAGACCACGGCGGGCTCGACCGCGAGGCCGGAGACGCCTTCCGCGAAGCCATCCTCGCCCCCGGATTCTCGATCGACCCGATGTCGGCGATCGAACGCTTCTTCGGCACCCGACCCGATGTCGCGCCGCTGCTGCGCCGTCGCGGACTGGCCGAACCGGTCGCCTCCGAAGACGATCCCGCAGCCGCAGCCGAACCGGCAGCCGGCCCGGGCGAACCCGGTGACGCGGACCCCGCCGCGGCGAACCCGGCCGCCGTCGACGACCCGGCAGCCGCCTCGGCGGGGGCAGCGGAGGGACCCAAGCAGCATGCCAATCATGCGAAGGTCGAGACCGCACTGCGCGAGCACGGCATCGAACCGCAGGTCCGGCTCTTCGACGATGCGACACCCACGGCGGCGTCGGCGGCCGAGAAGCTCGGCATCGAGGTCGGGGCCATCGCCAACAGTCTCATCTTCTCCTCCTCAGGCGCGCCCGTGCTCATCATGACCTCGGGCGCCCACCGCGTCGACACCGACCATGTCGCCGATCAGCTGGGCATCGATTCCCTCGACCGCGCCGACAAGGACCTCGTCCGCGAGGCCACCGGCCAGGTCATCGGCGGTGTCGCCCCGTGCGGGCATCCCGAGCCGATCCTCACCTACGTCGATGTCGCGCTGAGGGACCATCCGGTTCTGTGGGCCGCGGCCGGCACCCCGAACTCGATGATGTCGCTGACATACGAGCAGCTGCTCGAGGTCACGGACGGGAAGGAAATCACCGTTGTCGCAGAAGAGTCCTGAGAGCCGGTCCGGCCCTGCGGAGAGCGAGTCTGGACAGCCGGGTCGCAGCAGCGACTCGGCGCCCTCCCCCACCGCGACGAGGCTGGCCGCCTTCGCGTCCTCACGCGGACGTTACTACGCGGTCTTCCTCGCCGTGTTCTGCGCGGTGCTCATCATCTCGAACATCTCGGCCACGAAGGTCATCGGCTTCGGCCCCATCGTCACCGACGGCGGCGCGTTCCTGTTCCCCATCGCCTACATCCTCGGCGACGTGATCAGCGAGGTCTACGGTTTCAAGGCCGCCCGCAAGGCCGTGATCACCGGTTTCGGTCTGCAGATTCTGGCGACTTTCGTCTTCTGGCTCGTCCTCATCTCCCCACCGGGGCCCGGATACGAGAATCAGGAGGCCTTCGCCGCCGTCCTCGGCTTCTATCCGCGCATCGTTGCCGCCTCCTTGGTCGGCTACCTCGTCGGCCAACTGCTCAACTCGTGGGTGCTCGTGGCCGTGAAGCGGCGGATGGGCGAATCGAAGTTGTGGGTGCGGCTGCTGACCTCGACCGGGGTCGGCGAATTCGTCGACACCCTGCTGTTCTGCATCATCGCCTTCGCCGGAGTCATCCCGGGCCTGGACTTCCTCAACTACATCATCGTCGGCTTCGTCTACAAGGTCGCCGTCGAGGTCATCCTCATGCCCGTGACCTACCGGGTCATCACGCTGGTCAAACGCCACGAACCCAGTTACGAGCTCGGCGGAGGCTCCTGACCGCGCCGCTTCGCATAGTACCGGCCGAGCACCTCGGCCTCGAGCTCGTGGAAGCGGCCGTCGATCATCGCCTGGCGGATCTCGGCGACGAGGCCGACGACGAAGTGCTCGTTGTGGATCGTGCACAGGGTGGAGAAGAGGATCTCCTTGGCCTTGTACAGGTGCCGCAGATAGGCCCGCGAATAGTTCTGACAGGTGTAGCACGAGCAGTCGGGATCGAGCGGTCCGAAGTCCCGGCGGTATTTCGCCCCGGTGAGGTTGAAGCGCCCGTCACGGGTGTAGATCGCGGCATTGCGGGCCACCCGTGAGGGCGAGACGCAGTCGAAGGTGTCCGCTCCGGTCCTGATCGCCTCGAACAGGTCATCGGGCTCGGAGATGCCCAGCAGGTGCCGCGGCTTGTCCTCCGGCAGCTCCTCGCACACCCAGCGGATGATGGTGCCGAGGTTCTCCTTCTCCAGCGCCCCGCCGATGCCGAAACCGTCGAAGTCCATCCCACCCAGATCCCGGGCGGCCTTGCGCCGCAGGTCCTCGTACTGCGCTCCCTGCAGCACTCCGAACAGCGCCTGATAGGGACGGTGCGAACGGGCCTCGGTGAGGCGGAAGTGCTCCTCGACGCAGCGGATCGCCCACTGTCGGGTCCGCTCGAGCGACTCCTCCTGGTAGCCGCGGGTGTTGATGAGGGTCGTCAGCTCGTCGAAGGCGAACATGATATCGGCGCCGATCTCGTGCTGGACGCGCATCGAGATCTCCGGGGTGAAGCGGTGCATCGCCCCGTCGAGGTGGGATTTGAAGGTCACCCCGTCGTCATCGACGTTCGACAGCCGCTCCTTGCCCACGGCCACGAGCTCATCGCTGCGCTGGCCGGTGGCCTCCATCGAGATGACCTTCTTGAACCCCGAACCCAGGCTCATGACCTGGAAGCCGCCGGAGTCGGTGAACGTCGGGCCGGGCCAGTTCATGAACTTCCCCAGACCGCCGGCCTCGTCGATGAGGTCCGATCCGGGCTGCAGGTAGAGGTGGTAGGCGTTGGCCAGCACCGCCTGTCCGCCGAGCTCGGCGACCTCGTCGGGGCGGACGGCCTTGACCGTGGCCTTCGTGCCGACCGGGATGAACGCCGGGGTCTCGATCCGGCCGTGCGGGGTGCGGATGACACCGGTGCGGCCGCCCGTGTCCAGGCGCGTGCCCACCTCGAAGCCGAACTGCGAACGGTCGTTGATGGGTGCGGATGCTGCCGGGGATTCGTCTGTAGTCACCGGACAAGCTTAACTAAGACCATGACGTTCACGCAGATGCTCACCGCGACCGGGCCCATCGTCATCGACGGCGGGCTGGGCACCGCGGCCGAGGACCGCGGCATCGACCTCGACCACGATCTGTGGTCGGCCGAGCTGATCCGCCGCAGCCCCGAGGCCCTCGCCGAGGTGCACGCCGACTTCGCGGCCGCCGGCGCCCGCATACTGACCACCGCGAGTTACCAGGCGAGCCCGCTGGGCTTCGCCGGGGCCGCCGTCTCCCTCGAGGACGGCCGTCGCCTCATCGCCGACAGCGTGAGCATCGCCCGCTCGGCCGCCGAGGCCGTCGCCGCGGCCACGGGTGCGCCCCGAGCTCTCATCGCCGGTTCCATCGGCCCCTATGGGGCTGGGCTGGGCGACGGTGCCGAATACACCGGCGACTACCGGCTGACCGCGGGCGAGTACGCCGAATTCCACCGCCTGCGCGTCGACGCCCTGGCCGCGGCCGGGGCGGACCTCTTGGCGATCGAGACCCAACCGCGCCTCGACGAGATCCGCACCGTCATCGGTCTGGCCGAAAAGATCGGTCTGCCGGCCTGGCTGAGCGTGACCCTGCGAACGGGCACGACTCTGCCCGACGGGTCGGCCCTCGCGGATCTCGCCGAGGCGGCGAACGCCTCGGCGGCGGTGCAGGCGGTCGGTGTCAACTGCGTGCCGCCCTCGCTCGTGACCCCGGCGCTCGAGGCCCTGTCCGCGCACACGGATCTGCCCCTCATCGCATACCCGAACTCAGGAGAGTTCTACGACGCCGACGCCATGACCTGGCGAGACGATGGTGCGGAAGCCGGCGTCGGATCCTGGCCGCTGCCCACGTGGACCCGCCTCGGCGCGCGCATCATCGGCGGCTGCTGTCGAGTGTCGGCGGCCGACATCGGCCTCCTCACCCGAGCATCTTGCCCGGATTGAGGATCCCCAGGGGGTCGACGGATTCCTTGATCATCGCCTGCAGCAGGCGGGCGCCCTCATCGAGTTCGCGGACCAGCCATAGGCGTTTGAGGCTGCCGACCCCGTGCTCGCCGGTGATGGTCCCGCCGAGGTCGAGCCCGAGCTGCATGATCTCGGCGAAGGCCTCCTTCGCCTCGGCCACACTGGCCGCATCGGAGGTGTCGAAGAGCACGCTCGGATGCATGTTCCCGTCCCCGGCGTGCCCGGCCGTGGCGACCTCCACCTGGTACTTCGCCTCGATGACCGCCAGCCGGGCGAAGAACTCGCCGAGGCGGGACCGCGGAACGCACACATCGTCGACGAGCTCTCCCCCGCCGATGCCAGCCACGTACCGCTCCATCGCCGGCGATACGGCCCGTCGGGCGGCGACGAACATCTCGGAGTCCGCCGGATCATCGGAGAAGAACACCTCGGTGGCGCCCTGGACCTCGGCGATGGCCTGGAACGATTCGAGTTCGGCCACGGCGGAGTCCCCGGCGGCATCGGATTGGACGAGCAGGAGCGCACCGGCGTCGTCGGGCAGACCGAAATCGCCGAAGGCGTTGATCATCGCCACGGTGGCCCCGTCCATGAGTTCGAGCATCGAGGGTGCGGCGCCGGAGGCCATGTACGCCGAGACCGTGTGCCCGGCCGACTCCATATCGGGAAAGATCCCGACACCGGTCACCGGCGGGGCCAGCTTCGGCTTGAGTGCGAGAGTGATCTCGACGATGACGCCGAGGGTGCCCTCGGAGCCGACGAACAGTGCGGCCAGATCGAGTCCGGCCACCCCCTTCGCCGTCTGCCGGCCCAGCTTCGTCACGGTGCCGTCGGCGAGCACCACGGTCAGAGCCCGCACGTAGTCCTTCGTCACCCCGTACTTCACACAGCACATGCCGCCGGCGTTCGTGGCGACATTGCCGCCGATCGTCGAGATCGCCACGGAACCGGGATCCGGCGGGTAGGACAGGCCGTGGCCGGCCAGGGCGGTCTTGAGATCCTGGTTGATCACACCCGGCTGGACCCGGCAGGTCTGATTGACCTCGTCGATGTCGACGATCGCATCGAGCCCGGCCACATTGAGCAGCAGGGCACCGTCGGTGGCATTGGCCGCCCCGGACAGTCCGGTCCGCGCCCCCTGGGTGACGACGGGGATCCGATGCTCGGTGGCGAACCGCATCACCGCGACCACATCATCGACATCGGCGGCCCGGACCAGGGCCAGAGCCGTACCGGCGGGACAGAAGAGGGCCTTGTCGGAGGAGTAGGAGTCGATGACGTCGCGGTCGGTGACCAGCGCGCCCGGGCTCAGCCGGGCCTCGAGCTCCTCCAGTCGCGGGTTGCCGGTCACAGTTCGGCGGCGACCCTGAGCACCCGGTCGAGTGCCTCGTCGGGGCCGATGCTCACACGCACACCGCCCTGCAGACGACGGACGGCCACGGCCTGTTCGGCGCAGGCGCCCTCGAAGGCCACGGCGGCCTCGGGATCGAGGGCGATCCACACATAGTTGCCCTGGGCGTCGGGGACGCTGAGGCCGAGTTCGCGCAGATCGTGGGCGAACCGGTCCCGCACCGTCGCGACCTCCTTGGCCCGCACGGCCACCTCGTCGATTCGGGACAGGGACTGACGGGCCGCGGCCTGGGCCCCGGCGGTGACGGAGAAGGGGGCGATGACCTGGCGCAGGGCCGAGGCGATCTCGACATCGGCGATGCCGAAGCCCACACGCAGGCCGGCCAGCCCGTGGGCCTTGGAGAAGGTGCGGGCCAGCACCAGGTTCGGATGCTTCCTCTGGGCGGCCAGACCGTCGGCGGCCTCGGCGGCGAAGTCGACGTAGGCCTCGTCGAGGACGACGATGACCTCGTCGGGCACCTCGGCGAGGAAGCCTTCGAGCTCGGCGTCGGTGATGGTCGGGCCGGTCGGATTGTTCGGCGAGCACAGCAGCACCAGACGGGTGGTGTCGTCGACGGCGGCGGCCAGTCCGGGGAAGTCGTGACGACCGTCCTCGAGCAGATCGACCGGGCGCTTCTCGGCCCCGCGGGAGGCGGCGAGGATCGGGTACATCTCGAACGACGGCCACGGGTAGACCACGGAGGTTCCGGCCTCGAGGGTGATGTTCGTCAGCGCCGAGAGCACCTCGGAGGCGCCGGCGCCGGGCACCACTTCGGCCGCCTCGACGCCGAGGTGGGAGGCGATGTCGTCGACGAGCGCGGCCGAGGTCGGATCGGGATAGTTGCCCGGAACCGCCGAAGCGGAGGCGACGGCCTCGACGACACCCGGCAGCGGCGGCAGGTGGTTCTCGTTCGAGGACAGTTTGTACGGGGTCAGACCCGGCGAACTGACGGGAGGTTTGCCGGGGACGTAGGGCGGGAACTCGGCCAGCGAGTCACGAAGCAGGAAACGATTCGACATGTGCCCATAGTTGCATAACTTGTGGCGGGCGACACGGCCTGTCTCGCCGAAATGTCCGATCGGTCGGATTCGGCCCGCTCGGGTGGACGCACATCCGCTGTGAGAATGCTCGCACGTGCTCGCGCTGCCTCAGCCCGGGTTACAGGTGTGCAGCGGCGGAGAGTAGTCTGAGAGACGAATACATGCAGTCAGCGACGAGGAATGAGAGTCCAAATGACCTCCAAGCAGGAAAAGGTTGACGTCGTCCTGATCGGCGGCGGCATCATGAGCGCCACTCTCGGCGCCATGCTGACCGAACTCCAGCCCGATTGGGACATCCGTGTCTACGAGAAGCTCGACTATGTCGCCAAGGAGAGCTCTGATCCGTGGAACAACGCCGGCACCGGTCACGCGGCCCTGTGCGAGCTCAACTACACGCCTGAGGACTCCAACGGCCACATCGATCTGAAGAAGGCCTCGCAGATCAACGAGCAGTTCCATCAGACCCGTCAGTACTGGTCGCACCTCGTCGACAACGGAGTCCTGCCGGATCCGAAGACCTTCATCAACCAGGTCCCCCACATCAGCTACGGCCGCGGCGAGCGGGGCCGGGACTACATCAAGAACCGGTACGAGCAGATGAAGCGCAACCCGCTGTTCGCCGAGATGGAGTACACCGACGATCCCGACACTCAGGCCGAGTGGCTGCCGCTGATGTTCGAAGGGCGCGGTCCCGGCCAGGTCAACGGCATCTCGCGGACGAAGATCGGCACCGACGTCGACTTCGGTTCGCTGAGCCGTCAGCTGCTCAGCTACGTCGCCGACAAGGGTGCCACCATCCGCACCAGCCACCAGGTCACCGATCTCGAGCGCGCCTCGGACGGGTGGACGGTGTCCGTGCGCGACCTGCTCGCACGCGAGACCCACAAGGTCAGCGCGAAGTTCGTCTTCGTCGGCGCCGGCGGTGGAGCGCTGCCGCTGCTGCAGAAGTCCGGCATCCCCGAGGGGCGAGGATACGGCGGCTTCCCCGTCTCCGGCATCTTCCTGCGGACCTCGAACCCCGACCTCGTCTCCCGGCACCAGGCCAAGGTCTACGGTCAGGCGTCCTTCGGGGCCCCGGCGATGTCCGTGCCGCACCTCGACACCCGTGTGGTCGACGGCGACGACTATCTGCTGTTCGGCCCCTATGCCGGCTTCTCGCCGAAGTTCCTCAAGGACGGCCGCTTCACCGATCTGCCGTTCTCCGTGCGCGGGAACAACCTGGCCACGATGCTCAATGTCGCCAAGGACAACACCGACCTCGTGACCTACCTGGTCAGCGAGCTCGCCGCGTCGAAGAAGTCCCGCTACGACTCGCTCTACGAGTTCATCCCGCACGTCGACCCGGCCGACTGGGAGTTCATCCAGGCCGGCCAGCGCGTGCAGGTGATGAAGAAGGATCCCAAGAGCGGCGGAGTCCTGGCCTTCGGCACGGAGCTCGTGTCCTCGGCCGATGGTTCGTTCGCCACTCTGCTCGGCGCCTCCCCGGGCGCCTCGACCGCGGTGTCGATCGTGACCAACCTGCTCAAGACCTGCTTCCCGCGTCAGTACGGGAACTGGGAGTCCTCGCTCAAGGACATGATCCCCTCGCTCGACCGCAGCCTCGCCGACGACGAGACCCTGCTGTCCGAACTCTCCGAGTACACCGCCCGGACCCTGCAGCTCGTCTGAGCCGACTCGTCCGAGCCCAGCTCGCACGAGCCCGCCCGGATCTGCCGGGAGAGACCGACCGCTCGCTCGCGGTGCCACGCAACGTGTGCCGGCACCGCGAGCGAGCGGTCGTTTGTCTCTGCGGACTTCTCAGGGCTCGGATCAGAGCTCGACCTGACGGTTGACGTCCTTGTAGAGCAGGTAGCGGAACCGGCCGGGTCCCCCGGCGTAGCAGGCCTGCGGGCAGAAGGCGCGCATCGAGATGAAATCGCCTTCCTGCACCTCGACCCAGTCGCCGTTGAGCCGGTAGACGGCCTTGCCCTCGAGCACATAGAGCCCGTGCTCCATCTCGTGCGTCTCCGCGAACGGGATGACCGCTCCGGCTTCGAAGGTGACGATGTTGACGTGCATGTCATAGGCCAGATCGTCCGGATCGAGCGGCCGGGTGGTCCGCCAGCGCCCGTCCGTGCCCGGCATCGGGGAGGGCTCGATCTCGGATTCATTGCCGAACTTCGCCTCGGGGACCAGACCGGCCACCGGCTGGTAGCGCTTGCGCACCCAATGGAAGCGGGCCGCCTCGGTGCCGGTGGACTTCGCACTCCAGGTCGAGCCCGCGGGCAGGAACGCGAACCCACCGGGCGTCAGCGTGTGGTTCCGGCCCTCATGGGTGATGTCGAGCTGACCGGCCATGACGAAGAGGAACCCTTCGACCTCGGGCTGCGGCTCCGGAGCCTCGGAACCGCCGCCGGGGGCGACCTCGAGGATGGTCTGCGAGAACGTCACCGCTCCCCCGGCCACCGGTTTGCTGAGCACCCAGGACCGTGTTCCCGTCCATTCGGGCAGGTTCGAGGTGACGATGTCACGCAGCACCCCGCGGGGGATGACCGTGTAGGCCTCGGTCACCAGTGCCCGGTCGGTGAGCAGGTCCGACTGCGGCGGATGGCCGCCGGTCGGCGCCCAGTAGGTGTAGGGATCGGTCGTCGTCATCAGTGGGTTCTCCTTGGTGTCGTGGTCTCGCTCGTACGGTCGTCGCTCAAGTGTCAGTTCGCACGGCCGGTGCGAGCGAGGCTCTTCAGTTCTTCGAGGCTCAGGTTCGTCTGCGTGGTGACGAACTCCTCGGTGTGGGCTCCGCAGACGAGGCCGCGGTCGAGATAGCGGGCCAGCGCCTTCGCGGTGGCGGGTTCGTCGAGGACCGCCGAATCCTCTTTGAACACGTAGTTGCGCAGTCGCTGCGCGGCGCTGGGCCCTCCCTCGCGGTAGAAGGCGAAGGTTGCGAGGAACCGGGTCGGCAGCTGGTGCGGGTGGAGGTCCCAACCCTGGTAGATGCCGCGCTTGAGGTGGCGACGCACGAGGCCGGCGTGCAGGCTCCACGCCCGGTGGACGTCCTCGGGCCCGCCCAGGGGCAGAATGTTCGTCGAACCGTCGGAGAGGTGGACTCCGGTGCCGGCGACGGCGAGCATCATCTGGTTCTTCGCGAAGTCGGCCACGGGGTGGTCCATCGCCTGGTAGGCCGCGGCCACTCCGATCGAGGCCGAGTAGTCGTAGGTGCCGTAGTGCAGGGAGGTGACCCGGCCGGCTCCCGCGTGCAGGGCCGAGGCCAGCGGCACGGTGCCGTCTGCGCCGAGGACGAGCTGCGGGGTCTCGACCTGGATCTCGAAGCTCACCGTTCCCTCGGCCAGGCCGTGCTGGGCCTCGATGTCGCGGCAGGCCAGCACCATGGCCCTGACCTGGTCGACGGTGCTGACCTTGGGCAGGGTGAGCACGAGGTTGTCCGGCAGGGATCCGTTGGCGGCGACCACCTCGGCGAGGAAGCGGTCGAGGGTGCGCAGGCCCCGGGCCCGTGTGGGCGTCTCCAGGCATTTGAAGCGGATGCCGTAGAAGGCCGGTGCCCCGGTCTCGTGCTGCCCGGCCACGGCGTCGCGGGCGGCCTGCGCGACCCACTGGTCCTCGAATTCGTCGCCCTGGTCGCCGAAGCCGTCCTCGAAGTCCAGACGCAGGTCCTCGATCGGTTCGCGCCGCAGCTTCGACGTCACCGCCTCGGCGAGGAGCTCGGCCTCTCGCGCGACCTGGTGCAGGCTCGGGATCTGACCGCCGGCCTGCGGACCGGCTTCCTTCCTGGCCGCGGTGATGACCCGCTCGGCCAGCTGCAGCATTCCGCCGTGCGCATCGACGAAGTCGAGTGCCTGCTGACCCCACTTGCGCGGCAGGTCGGGAGTCGAGACGTGCCCGGGAACGTAGACGGTGTGCACCGGCTGGCGCACATCACGCTCCCCCGGATAGCGAGCGGCAAGGAGCTCATCGGTGTCCTTGAGCAGCGAATCGATGTCGGCCAGGGTTGATCGTTCCACTTTTCACATTCTCTTTCTCTGCACAGGTGCCATCGGCCAGGCGGCGGTGCCGAGCCTGTGCTCATTGTCTCTCATTCTCCCCGCCCGGGCACGGCGACGCTCAGGACGACACCGCTGCCACCGCCTCGGCGACCTTCTTCGCCACCTCCGGATCGAACACCGACGGGATCACATAGCCGGGGTGCAGCTCATCGACCGGGATGCAGTCGGCGATCGCATCGGCGGCGGCGACCATGATGTTCTCGTCGACGTCCCGTGCCTCGGCGTCGAGGAGGCCGCGGAAGATGCCCGGGAAGGCGAGCACGTTGTTGATCTGGTTCGGGTAGTCGCTGCGTCCGGTGGCCACGACGGCGGCGTGCTTGAGCGCCTCGACCGGATCCACCTCGGGATCCGGGTTGGCCATGGCGAAGACGAGGGCGTCGGAGTTCATCGCCTGGATGTCGCTGCCGTCGAGGACGTTGGGAGCCGAGACGCCGATGAAGGCGTCGGCACCGACGACGGCCTCCTTGAGGGTGCCTTCGAAGCCCTCGGGATTCGTATTGGCCTGCAGCCACACCTTGTGGTCGGTGTCGACCTTCGAGTTCGGTCCGATGGCGCCTTCGCGGCCGCAGGCGATGATGTTCTTCGCCCCGGCGACCTGGAGCAGACGGATGATGGCGTTGCCGGCCGCTCCGACTCCGGAGACGACGATGCGCAGGTCCTCGATCCGCTTGCCCACGACCTTGAGCGCGTTCTTCAGCGCCGCCAGCGTGACGACGCCGGTGCCGTGCTGGTCATCGTGGAAGACGGGGATGTCGAGCTCATCGCGCAGGCGACGTTCGATCTCGAAACAGCGCGGGGCCGCGATGTCCTCGAGGTTGATGCCTCCGTAGGCCGGGGCGATGGCCTTGCAGATCGAGATGATCTCCTCGGTGTCCTTCGTGTCCAGGGCCACCGGCCACGCGTCGACGTCGGCGAACTGCTTGAACAGCACCGCCTTGCCCTCCATCACCGGCATGGCCGCCTCGGGCCCGATGTCGCCGAGGCCGAGGACCGCGGTGCCGTCGGTGACGACGGCGACGGTATTGCGCTTGATGGTCAGACGGCGTGCGTCGTCCTTGTTCTCCGCGATCGCCTTGCAGACTCGCGCCACGCCCGGGGTGTAGGCGCGGGAGAGGTCGTCGCGGTTGCGCAGGGGCACCTTCGCGGCGGATTCGAGCTTGCCGCCGAGGTGGAGCAGGAACGTGCGGTCGGAGACCTTTTGGACCTCGACGCCGGGCAGCTCCTCGAGGGCGTCGGAGACCTCCTGGGCATGGGCGACGTCGCGGGTGTCGGCGCTGACGTCGATGATGACGGTGTGCGGGGTGGACTCGACGACGTCGAGCCCGGTCACGCCGGCGCCGGTCGCGGCGGCTGCGGCGACGAGGTCCGAGGTGGCGGACTGTCCGACGGCGATGCTGACGCGCAGGGTGATCGAGTATCCGGGACTGGTGGCAACCATGAGCAATATCCTCCCTGATATTGGTTTTCCGTATTATGGATAGTAACTTCTACCTAGTGGAAATTCTAGTCGAAGCATCGCAATCTGGAAACTTTCTTCCATTTCGATACTAGACTGAATGGAAGTTTCACCGCCGAAACTCAAATTTGGAAGAAGGAACATCGATGAGCAGCAAGGACACGAAGACTCCCGCGATCCGCCAATCGAAGGGCGGAGTCCAGTCCGTCGAGCGTGCCTTCGGGCTGCTCGAGTGCATCGCGAACTCCTCCGGATCGGCGACGCTCAGCCATATCGCCGCCGATGTCAATCTGCCTCTGCCGACGATCCACCGGCTGCTGAATACGCTGGTCAACCTCGGCGTGGTGCGCCAGCTGCCCAATCGCGGCTATGCGCTCGGGCCCGGACTCGTGCGGCTGGGCAATCTCGCCGGAGCCCAACTGGGCGCGATCGCCCGTCCCTATCTGCGCGACCTCGTCGCCGAGCTCGGCGAGTCGGCGAATGTGGCCACGATGGACGGAGACATGGTCGTCTACGTCGATCAGGTCGCCTCGCAGCGCCAGATGCGCATGTTCACCGAGGTCGGCCGGCGTGCGCACATGCACGACACCGGGGTCGGCAAGGCCATCCTCGCCGGGCTCGAGGCCGATCAGGTCCGTCATATCGTCACCACCGCGGGGATGCCGACGCCCACGGAGTACAGTCTCGGAACGCTCTCCGAGCTCGAGTCCGAGCTCGAGCTCATCAGGGACCGCGGCTACGCCATCGACGAGCAGGAGCAGGAACTGGGTGTCCGCTGCTTCGCGATGGCGATCCCCGATGCCCCTGCCCCTCTGGCGATCTCCGTCTCCGGGCCGATCAGCCGCGTCGACCAGGCCTTCGCCGATCGCGCCGTCCCCCTGCTGCGCGCGGCCGCGGATCAGATCTCCGAGGAGATGCGCAGCATGGTCTGAGGCTGCCCCGGGGCGCTGGCGCTGGCTGCGCAGCCCTGGCCGCACTCGCCGCCTGGCCGCGGTGCACTAGCCGCACTCGCCGCGCCGCCCTGGCCGACCTGAGTGCCCTGGGCCGCGCCGGGTGCTCTCCCCGTCTCCCACTGCGCCTCACACTTCGTTCGTCACCTCAGAGGCCTCACCTCAACGGGCGGGCTTGCCGCTCGCGTCGATGCAACGGTGGAGCGCCGAGACCACCATGTCTGCACAATGGTCTCGGCGCTCCACCGTTGTTTCGGTTGGCTCCTCAGTCCTCCGCCGTGGTCTCGGGCACCAGCCGTGGTCTCGGACTCGGCCGGTTCCCGCAGCCAGAGGCCGCCAACCGCATTCGACTGTCGCATCCAACCGGCTCAGTGGCCCGTACTCCCTGCGACAGAGAACTCCTGCCTCGTGAGGTGCGTTCATACCAGCGGGCCCGGCAACAGCGGATGTCGCTCATCAAGGCTGTGATGCCATCACAACGCGCCTCGTGCCAGCGGCCTCACCACAGAATGCCAGAGGGCAAGTGAGCTTTGCGAGCTCTCCAGCAGACACTCCACCAGCAAGTTTCGCACCGGTGGATCTCGCGCCAGTGAGTTCAGAGCAAAGTACCAGCTTGCCGCTCGCGTCGACACAACGGTGGAGCGCCGAGACCACCATGTCTGCACAATGGTCTCGGCGCTCCACCGTTGTTTCGGCTGGCTCCTCAGTCCTCCGCCGTGGTCTCGGGCCTCCGGCGGTGTTTCGGCTCAGGGCCGCGGGTCCCCAAGAAGCCAGCAGCCTGCATCTGGGTGAGCAGGCCCGGCTGCGGTGCCTCGTAGCGGCCCCTCAACCACGGGCCCCCTCGTCCGCGGGCTTCTAGTAGCGGACCCCTCGTCCGCGGACCCTTCGTCCGCGGGTCCCGGGTCGCCAGCGACCAGGCCCCAGCCGCTGGCGACCGATGGGCACCAGTGGGCTGCGGCTTCCTCAGGAATCTCCGCCGGCGGTGCCTGAGGTGCCGGCGTTGACGTCGCCGAGGCGGTACTTCTTCGCGGCCTCCACCGGCGCACTCGGCGCCACCTCACCGCGGTCGGCGAGCAGCTGCAGAGTGCGCACGACCATCGAGTGCGCGTCGATCTTGAAGTGGCGCCTGGCCGCGGCCCGGGTGTCGGAGAAGCCGAAGCCATCGGCGCCCAGGGTGGCGAACTCCTGGTTCAGGAAGGGCCGGATGAGATCGGGCTGGGTCGAGTCGAAGTCGCTCGTGGCCACGATCGGCCCGGCCTGCCCGCCCAGACGCTGCCTCACATACGGCGTGCGCGGCTCGGCCCCGACGTCGGTCAGCCTCGCGGCTTCGCAGTCGAGGGCATCCCGCCGCAGCTCGGCCCACGAGGTCACCGACCACACGGCCGCGTCCACACCCCAGTCCGCAGCGAGCAGCTCGCGAGCCTCGAGCGCCCAGGGCACGGCGACGCCGGAGGCGAGCAGCTGCGCCTGCGGACGGGAGCCCGGAGCCGCCTCGGCGGTCGTCCCCGCCTCGGCGACGCGGTGGATGCCCTTGAGGATTCCCTCGACGTCGACGTCGTCGGGTTCGGCCGGCTGGAGCATCGGCTCGTTGTACACCGTGAGGTAGTACATGACGTTGCGCGCGTCCTCGCCGAGGTCGTGCTCACCGTACATCCGGTGGAGACCGTCGCGGACGATGTGGCCGATCTCGTAGCCGTAGGCAGGATCGTAGACGCGCACCGCCGGGTTCGTGGCCGCCAGCACCGGGGAGTGCCCGTCAGCATGCTGGAGACCCTCCCCTGTCAGGGTGGTCCGGCCTGCGGTGGCACCGATGATGAACCCGCGCGTCATCTGGTCCCCGGCGGCCCAGAAGGCGTCGCCGGTGCGCTGGAAGCCGAACATCGAGTAGAACACGTAGATCGGGATCATCGGCTCGCCCAGCGTCGAGTACGCGGTGCCCGCGGCGGTGAACCCGGCGGCGGCACCGGCCTCGTTGATGCCCACGTGGAGCAGCTGACCGGAGGTCGCCTCCTTATAGGACAGGAAGAGCTCCCGGTCGACGGCGAGGTAGTTCTGCCCGTTCGGGTTGTAGATCTTCGCGGTCGGGAAGAAGGCGTCGATGCCGAAGGTGCGGGCCTCATCGGGGATGATGGGCACGATCCGCTCGCCGAGGCCCTTCTCGCGCATGAGGTCCTTGAGCAGACGCACGAAGGCCATGGTCGTCGCCGCCTGCTGCTGGCCGGACCCCTTCTTCGTCTGTGCGAACGCCTTGTCGCTGACGGCGGGCAGGGTCTTGCGGCTGTTCTCCGGCTTGCGGGCCGGGAGGAAACCGCCGAGCTGCCGGCGCCGCTCGAGCATGTACTCGATCTCCTCGGCATCGTTGCCGGGATGGTAATAGGGCACCGCATAGGGATCGTCGTCGATGACCTTGTCGGAAATCGGAATGTCCATCCGGTCGCGGAAGGCCTTGACGTCGGCGGCGGTGAACTTCTTCATCTGGTGGGTGGCGTTGCGGGATTCGAAGGTCGTGCCCAGTCCGTAGCCCTTGACCGTCTGGACCAGGATGACCGTGGGCTTGCCCGTGGTGTTCACGGCCCGCTGATAGGCGGCGAAGACCTTGTGGTAGTCGTGGCCGCCGCGCTTGAGGTTCCAGATGTCGTCATCGCTCAAGTGCTCGACGAGCCCCTTGGTCACCGGCGAGCGGCCGAAGAAGTTGTCGCGGATGAACCCGCCGGACTCGGCCTTGAACGTCTGGTAGTCACCGTCGAGGGTCTCGTTCATGATGCGCACGAGCTCGCCGGAGCGGTCGGCGTCGAGCAGGGAGTCCCATTCGCGGCCCCACAGCACCTTGATGACGTTCCATCCGGCGCCGGTGAAGGTCGCCTCGAGCTCTTGGACGATCTTGCCGTTGCCGCGGACCGGACCGTCGAGGCGCTGGAGGTTGCAGTTGATGACGTAGGTGAGGTTGTCCAGTCCCTCGTTCGCGGCCAGCTGCAGGGCTCCGCGCGATTCGGGTTCGTCCATCTCACCGTCGCCGAGGAAGGCCCACACCCGCTGCTCGGACGTGTCCTTGATCCCGCGGTGGTGCAGGTAGCGGTTCATCTGCGCCTGGTAGATCGCGTTGATCGGGCCCAGGCCCATCGACACGGTCGGGAACTGCCAGAACTCGGGCATCAGCCGCGGATGCGGGTAGGAGCTCAGTCCGTGCGGAGCCTGCGAGGCCTCCTGCCGGAAGCCGTCGAGGTCGGCCTCGCTCAGCCGCCCCTCGAGGAAGGCGCGGGCGTACATCCCCGGCGAGGCATGGCCCTGGAAGAAGACCTGGTCGCCGCCGCCGGGATGGTCCTGGCCGCGGAAGAAGTTGTTGAACCCGATCTCGTAGAGGGTGGCGGCTCCCGCGTAGGTGGAGATGTGTCCGCCCACGGAGATGTCCGGTCGCTGCGCACGGTGGACGAGCATGGCCGCGTTCCAGCGCAGCCACCTGCGGTACCGTCGCTCGATCCGCTCGTCACCCGGGTAGGCGGGTTCCTGATCGGCGGGGATCGTATTGACGTAGTCGGTGGTGGTGACCTTGGGCTGGGCGACGGAGTTCGTGGCCGCGCGTCGGCGCAGCGCTTCCATGATCTCGCCGGCGCGCAGGGTGCCGCGCGCGCCCACGAGACCCTCCCAGGACTCGAGCCATTCGTCGACCTCTTCGTCGGTGGTGTTCCTCGAATTGACCGAGGTGGTGTCCAGTGTCATTGCGGGGTTTCCTTCTCACGGGGTTCCGGGCCCCGGAGATCTCAGGGATCCGGGCTCCCGGCGGTGTCGGATCTCCGGGCTCCCGGAGACCTGCCGCGGGAGCCCGGAGACGGACGGTCCTGGCTCAGCAGGAGTGCCGTCTCAGCAGAAGCCGGCGATCTGTGCCCAGGCGTCCTTGTTCTCCTCCACCCCGTCACGGGTGAAGGTGGCCTCGATGAGCCCGTACGGGCGGTCGGCGACGATGAAGACCTCGTTCGGGTTCTCCAGTCCGAAGCGTTCGATGTCGTAGACGAAGTGATGCTTGTTCGGGCAGGAGAAGCGGATCTCGTCGATCTCCGGCACGGCCTCGATGACCTTCTCGCCCATCTGGTACAGAGTGTGCTGCAGGGCATGCGAGAAGTGGTCGGTGAACGAGTCGAGGATGATCTCCTTGACCCGGGTGTAGACCGATTCGAAGTCGAGATCCGTGCTGTTGTAGATCCACCGTGTGGCGATATCGGTGGCCAGGATCCGATCGTCGGTCTCCGGCAGCGTCGTGTACTTGTCCTTCGGGTAGCCGACGAAGCCCGACTCCGTGGTCTTGAGAACGGTGAGTCCGTTGAAGCCCGAGATCAGCGTGTCCTTGTCACCGTCGCGGGTGAGCACCGCGGTGCGCACCTCGGGGGCGGACTTGAAGAACGAGTGGTTGTGGTCGTTGATGCGATCCCAGCCGTACTCCTCGGCCTCCCAGCGTCCGCCGGTGACCCAGTCGAAGCTGCTGGTGAAGTGATCGGCCAGGCCGAGGAGGAACTGCTCGGGCGAGCTCACGCCCAGTTCCTTGGCCTTGGCGAAGACCGTGTTCTTCTGTGTGTCGGTGGCGACGATGTGCTCATTGTTGCCTTCGGTGTGCGCAGTCTCGAAGTCGCCCCACAGCTGCGAGGTGACGTTGAGATCGCGGATCTCGTGACGCTGCGAGTCGCGGTAGACCCGCATGAGTCGGTTCTCCGCCTTGCCGTACTGATTCGATGTCAGTCTGACCTTGCTCATCTTCTTGCTCCTATAGCTCTTCGGCGCACGGGCGCGAGGGGCGCGCCGCGGTCGCCGTGACCAATCGATCTGCGAGGCCCGCCGGATTCGGGTTCCGGCCGGCTTCGGCGGTTTGTTGAGGATCTGATCCTGCAGGGGGCCTGCTTCCCCTGGTGTCTATAGGCGGTTCAGCTGCCGCGGTAGGTGCTGTAGGCGAACGGGCTGAGCAGCAGCGGGATGTGGTAGTGCTTCTGCCCGGCCTGGACCGTGAAGTCGATGGTGACCGAGGGATGGAAATGGTCCATCTCGCGAGCCGCGAAGTAGGCGCCGGTGCCGAACACGATCCGGTAGTCGCCCGGGTCGAGGTGGTCGGGACCGAAGTCGGAGACGCGTCCGTTGTCGTCAGTCCGCGCCGAGGCGATGACCTCGGCTCCGTCGTAGAGGGTGACCTCGAGATCAGCGGCGGGTGTGCCCACGGTCGAGTCGAGGGCGTGTGCGGTGATGAAGCTCATGACAGGATTCCTTCGAGTCTCAGGGCTGCGATCTGGATGAGTTGCTCGCCGACCTCGGCGGTCTCGTCGGCGTCGGAGTTGTCCATCCGCCGTTCGAGTTCGGACAGGACCTCTTCGGGGCTGCGGCCGGCGGCGCGGATGAGGAAGACCCGGTCGAAGCGCTCCTCGTAGGCGGCGTTGCCCGCGGCCAGGCGCGCTTGGACATCATCGCCGAGAGCGCCGAGTCCGGCCTGTTCGCGGGTGGAGTGGGCCGCCTCGGCGGAGTCGCCTTCGGCCTTCTCCCCGATCCGGGGGTGGTGGGACATCGCGGAGTCGATCTCATCGGTGCGAAGCGGTGCGGCGTCTTCGCGCGCCGAGGCGAGCGCCGAATCGAGATCGGGAAAGGGCCGTGCCGCGACGACCGCATCGATCCACCGATCGACGTCGAGGCAGGGGCGCAGAACGTCGCGGGCCGCATCGGCGGGAAGCCGATTGAACTCGGACAGGTCCACAGTGACCTCCTTGGATTTCATGCTCCTCGGCTTTCACGCTTCGGAATACCATTTCCAAACAATTGGTTCGAGTCTGCTGGGCGCATCGGGCAATGTCAAATCACCGGAGACCAAATGTGGAAACTTTCTTCCGAATCGTGGATACTTGAGGAGCGGTGATCGAATCCGGTCGCCGCTCCATCCCGCTCCCGACGATGAGGTTGAATGAGGGCATGAGCTACGACGCTTCGACAACACAGGCCCCCTCTGCACGGACCCCGAGGATCGTCTGCGCACCCGATTCCTTCAAGGGGTCGGCCTCCGCACCGGCCGCGGCTTCGGCCCTGGCCCGCGGCGCTCGCGCGGTCTTTCCCGACTCCTCCGTTGCCGAACTGCCCTTCGCCGACGGCGGAGAGGGCACCCTCGACGCGCTGCTGGCCGTCTGGGGGACCCGACCGCGCACCGTGGACACCGTCGATGCCCTCGGCAGACCCGCCTCGGCGGCCTTCGGGGTCTCCCCCGACGGATCCACCGCCGTCATCGAGGCCGCCCAGGCCAATGGCCTGCCGCAGGTCTCCGACGTCCCGCTGCAGCCCGAGCGGGCCGACACCTATGGCGTCGGGCTCATCGTCTCCAGCGCGCTCGACCTCGGCGTCGAGGAGATCCTGCTGTGCATCGGCGGCTCGGCGAGCACCGATGGCGGGGTCGGCATCGCCGCCGCCCTGGGCGCGCGCTTCACCGACGCCTCGGGCCGGCCCATCGCCCCCGGTGGCGGCGGTCTGGCGTCCCTGGCCTCCGTCGACACCTCGGGTCTGGACGAACGGGCCCGATCCGTGCGCTGGCGCATCGCCGTCGACGTCGACAATCCGCTCACCGGCCCGCGCGGAGCCGCCGCGGTCTTCGGGCCGCAGAAGGGCGCCGACCCGGAATCGGTGACCGTGCTCGACACGGGGCTGGGCCACCTCGCCGAGGTGCTCGCCGGATCCGCCGCCGAGGCCGAGACCTTCGCCACGACCCCGGGATTCGGTGCCGCCGGCGGGATCCCGCTGACGCTTTCGACCCTGTTCGGCGCCGAGGTGGTGCCCGGATCGACGATGGTCGCCGAGGCGGTCGGGCTCACCGCCGCCCTGGCGCAGGCCGATATCGTGCTCACCGGGGAGGGCTCATTCGACTCCCAGTCCCTGGGCGGGAAGGTCGTCGCGGCCGTGCGCGACCGCGCCCCCGCCTCGGCGCGGGTGATCGTCGTCGCCGGCCGTGTCGGGCTCTCCCCGGCCGAGTGCCGGCAGTCCGGCATCACCGCGGCCCTGTCGATCGCTGCGGGACCGGCCGACCTCGACACCCTGTCCGAGCGGGCCGAAGCCCTCATCGAGGACACGGCCGCGCACGCCTGCGCGCTCGTGGCCGCCGGGATGGGATGAACACGGCAGCCAGCCGCACCGCGACTGCCGCCGACTCAGATATTCAGCAAACGAAAGGAACCATCATGACCACTGAACTGACCATCGGAGACACCGCACCGGACTTCTCCTTGTCCGATGCCGACGGCCGGACCCACTCGAAGTCGGACTTCGCCGGCCGGAAGGTCATCGTCTACTTCTACCCGAAGGCCGCCACGCCCGGCTGCACGACCGAGGCCTGCGACTTCCGCGACAACCTGTCGGCGCTGGCCGCCGCCGGCTTCGACGTGATCGGCATCTCCCCCGATGACACCGAGGCGATCCGGGCCTTCGCCGCCGACGAAAACCTGACGTTCCCGCTCCTGTCCGACCCCGGCGCCGAGGTCGCGAAGGCCTATGGCAGCTACGGGCAGAAGACGATCGGCGACCGCACCTTCGACGGCACTCTGCGCTCGACCTTCGTCATCGCCGAGGACGGAACCGTGGCCAGGGCCGAATACAACGTCGACGCCCAGGGCCACGTCGCTCGCCTGCGCACCGAGCTCGGCGCCTGACCGCCGCCTCACCCCAGACGACGGCGGCCCGGATGCCTCGAGTCAGGCATCCGGGCCGCCGTTTCGGCTGTGCGCGGGTCAGCGGGCGCTGAGCAGGGCACCGCGGGGCTCGTCGAAGTCGACGGCGGCACCGCGCAGCAGCGTGCGGGTGACGCGACCGCGGACGGTGCGGGAGTCATAGGCGGTGATCTGATTGCGGTGGTAGAGGTCGGCGGCGCGGACGGTCCACTCCTCATCGGGGGCGAACACGGCGAAGTCCGCGTCCTTGCCCACCGCGATCGCACCCTTGTCCCCCACCCGGGCCACCTCGGCCGGAGCCGTCGCCATCCAGCCGACGACCTCGGCGAGGTCGATGCCGCGCTCGACGGCCTCGGTCCACACGAGGGACAGCCCGAGCTGCAGGGACGAGATCCCGCCCCAGGCCGCGCCGAAGTCACCGGTGTCGAGCAGTTTGAGCTCGGCCGTCGAGGGCGAGTGGTCGGAGACGATGCAGTCGATGGTGCCGTCGATCAGCCCCTGCCACAGCGCCTCGCGGTTCGCCTCCTCACGGATCGGCGGGCAGCACTTGTGCGTCGTCGCCCCGTCGGGGATCTCCTCGGCGGAGAAGACGAGGTAGTGGGGGCAGGTCTCGACGGTGAGCCGGATGCCCTCGGCCTTGGCGGCCGCGATCTGGTCCAGCGCATCGGCCGACGACAGGTGGAGGATGTGAGCGCGGGCCCCGGTCGCCCGCGCGGCGTCGATGACTCGGGCGATCGCGACGTTCTCGGCCTCCCGCGGTCGGGTGGCGAGGTAGTCGGAGAACTTCGGCCCGGAGTTCTTCGGCGCCCCCGTCAGCACTTCGTGGTCCTCGGCATGGACGATGAGCATCCCGTCGAAGGAGGCGATCTCGGCCATATCGGTCTGCATCTCGGCCGGTTCCAGGGGCGGGAACTCCTCGACCCCGGAGTCCTCGAGGAAGCACTTGAACCCGTAGACGCCGGCCTCGTGCAGGGCCCGCAGCTGATCGGTGTTGCCGGGGATCGCTCCGCCCCAGAAGCCGACGTCGACGAAGGCCTTCGGGCCTGCGACCTCGCGCTTGGTCTCGAGTGCCGCGACGTCGACCGTCGGCGGCAGCGAGTTCAGCGGCATGTCGACGATCGTCGTGACTCCTCCGGCCGCGGCGGCTCGGGTGGCGCTGGCGAAGCCCTCCCATTCGGCGCGACCGGGATCGTTGACGTGGACGTGGGAGTCCACGAGTCCAGGCAGCAGCACCTCGTCGGGGCCGACCTCGATGACGTCCACCCGCGCCGAGGCGGCCTCGTTGAGTTCGGCTCCACCGCCGGCGATCTCGACGATCCGGCCGTCCCTGACCCCGATCCGGGCGGAGTCGACACCGTCGGGCAGCACCGCACGCTCGGCGTGGATGACCAGGTCGTACGTGGCGTCATTGCTCAATGTTCCTCCTCTGTCGCCCGATCGCGGGGCCGGGGGTGCGATACCCCCGGCCCCGCGATCGGCAGGTGCGCGGCACACGCACCCTCAACGGTATACCGTTCTCAGTTTACTTGGCCGCCGCCAGTTCGCCCATCGGCGTCAGAGCCGTCGGGGCGTCGGCCGGCGTCTGGGCCAGCGTGTCGAACTCGTTGATGGCATCGAGTGCGGTGCCCATCGAGATGTTCGTGACGCGCTCGAGGAT
>Ga0209487_1000616_pt1 | contig 31978 bp, 23 predicted proteins | sample Poulit2012_FD_187524 | JGI IMG/M metagenome (GOLD analysis project Ga0209487, IMG submission 187524) | Agricultural soil microbial communities from Georgia to study Nitrogen management - Poultry litter 2012 (SPAdes) (version 2) | ecosystem: Environmental > Terrestrial > Soil > Agricultural land...
CTCTGCCTGAGCCGGCATAGCGCGGCCGTGCTGGATGCCGAACCCAACACCCTGCGCCAGACCTTGCACACCGCCACCGGCTGGTCGGCCGCCGCGGTGCTCACCCCGAACGCCGGCAGCATCGCCGATCCCGACCCGCTCCTGGACCAGGTCATTCTGACCCAGGTGCAGACCTGACCTTCATCCCCGCCCGCAGCAAAGGAACCGTCCATGCCGTTGGTCACCACTCGTGAACTCCTCGACCACGCCACCCGCCGCGGCACCGCCGTGCCTGCGTTGAACGTGATCCACCTGGAATCAGCGGAGGCGATCGCGGCCGCCGCCGAACAGACCGGGCAACCCGCCGTGCTGCAGATCTCCCAGAACTGCGTGCGCTACCACGGATCGCTGGCACCGATCGCGGCTGCGGTGCGCGCCGTCGCCGAACAGGCCAAGGCGCCGCTGTCCCTGCACCTGGACCACGCCGAGGACGTGCAGTTGGTGCGCGAGGCGATCGCGTTGGGTTTCTCCTCGGTGATGTACGACGGCGCCGCGCTGCCCTATGAACAGAACGTTGCCACCACCGCCCAGGTGGTGACCGAAGCCGGCGCAGCGGGCATCATGGTGGAAGCCGAACTGGGTGAGGTCGGCGGTAAGGACGGCGCTCATGCCCCCGGCGTGCGGACCGACCCGGAGGAGGCACGCCGGTTCGTGGCCGAGACCGGCGTACACGCCTTGGCAGTAGCAGTCGGCAGCTCGCACGCGATGACCACCAAAACCGCCAGCATCGACGTGGATCTGGTGGCTGACTTGGCACAGGCCGTGCCGGTGCCGCTGGTGCTGCACGGCTCCTCGGGGGTGCCGGAGGAATCGATCCGCGCGGCTATCGAGGCGGGCATGCGCAAGATCAACGTCTCCACCCAACTGGTGCGGGCGTTCACCGGCGCTGTCCGAGAGCGCCTCGCGGCAGATCCCGAGTTGGTGGATTCCCGTAAGTACCTGGCAGCGGGCCGCACCGCGATGGCGGCCGAGACCGCCGCCGTCATCAACCTGATCACCGGCGAGTCGGCCCCGGGTGAGGAGAACATCGGCACGGGTGAGCGATGAGCCGCGATGAACGGCTGGCCGCCATCCTGGACCTACTCGGGCGGGCCGAGCGGGTGGAGGTGGAGGAGATCGTCCAGACCTTCGGGGTGTCCCCGGCCACCGCACGGCGGGACCTGGATGCGTTGGCCTCCCGGCAACTGGTGAACCGCACCCGCGGCGGGGCGACCGCCCACACGGTGGCCTACGACCTGCCGTTGCGGTACAAACGCGAACAACACGCCCGGGCCAAGGAAGCCATCGCAGCGGCGGTGATGGACCTGGTCCCGCCCGGGTCGCGCATCGGCCTGACCGGCGGCTCCACCTGCACCGCGATCGCCTCCGCCCTGGGGCAGCGCACAGACCTGGCCGAGGACGGTCCCGAACCGGGGCTGACCGTGGTGACCAACGCCGTCAACATCGCAGCCCAGTTACTGATCCGGCCCTACCTGCGGGTGGTGATCACCGGTGGCGTGATCCAGCCCCGTTCCTATGAACTAGTAGGTCCTTACAGCGACCTGATGCTGGAGCGGGTGAACCTGGACGTGGCCTTCATCGGTATCAACGGTTTGCACCCCCGGCACGGGGCGATGGTGCACGACGACGCCGAGGCCCAGGTCAACGGATTGATGGCCCAGCGCGCGGAGCAGGCGTGGCTGGTGGCGGACTCCTCCAAGATCAACGCGCGAGCCTTCGCCACGGTGGGGCCGGTGGGCCAGTTCGCGGGACTCGTCACCGATGCGGCCATTAACGATGGCGACCGGCAGGCGCTGACGCATGCGGGCCTGGACGTCATCATCGCCGCCGATAACTCGGTCGGCGCCACGTCGGCGCACTGAGAGTCGGCGCACTGAGCGGTGCGCAACGCGCTGAGCGGCGCGGACCGAGTTGAGCGGGCACGGACCGGATGAGCGGACATCAACCGGATGAGCGGGCACCAACCGGATGGGCGGCCACCGACCGGATGGGCGGGCACCAACTGGGCCGGCCGGACGCGATTTCTGTGCCGACCGGGTGGCGAAATCGAACGTAGACTCGTGCCATGACCACCGAGCAGGAAGTTCACACCGCCCTGGAATCAGTGCTGGATCCGGAGATCCGCCGGCCGATCACCGATCTGGACATGGTCCGATCGATCCAGGTGGGTGAGGACGGGAACGTCACGGTGCTGGTCGCGCTGACCATCGCCGGGTGCCCGATGCGGGACACCATCACCCGCGATGTGCGCACCGCGGTGGAGAAAGTTCCCGGAGTGGCTTCCTGCACCGTGGAGTTGACGGTGATGACCGATGAGGAACGCACCGCACTGCGCACCAAGCTGCGCGGCGGCAAGGCCGAGCCCGTGATCCCGTTCTCCCAGCCTGACTCCCTCACCAGGGTCTATGCCGTCGCGTCCGGTAAGGGCGGGGTGGGCAAGTCCTCGGTGACGGCGAACCTGGCGGCGGCGATGGCCGCCGACGGGCTCAAGGTAGGCGTCATCGACGCCGACGTGTACGGGTTCTCCATTCCCCGGATGCTTGGCGTCGAAGGCGGGCCCACCAAGGTCGACGACATGATCCTGCCCCCCGTGGCCGAGGAAGTGAAAGTCATCTCCATCGGCATGTTCACCCAACCGGGCAAGGCGGTGGTGTGGCGCGGCCCGATGCTGCACCGCGCCCTGCAACAGTTCCTGGCCGAGGTGTTCTGGGGCGACCTGGACGTGCTGTTGCTGGACCTGCCACCGGGCACCGGTGACATCGCCATCTCCGTGGCGCAGTTGCTGCCCGGGGCAGAAATTCTCGTGGTGACCACCCCGCAGTTGGCCGCAGCCGAGGTAGCCGAGCGGGCCGGGTCCATGGCGCAGGCCACCAATCAGCGCATCGCCGGGGTCATCGAGAACATGTCCTGGCTCGAGCAGCCCGACGGCAGCCGCTTGGAACTGTTCGGCGCAGGAGGCGGGCAGCGGGTGGCAGACCGCCTCACCGAGGTACTCGGCACCGATGTGCCGTTGCTGGGCCAGGTGCCCATCGAGGTGGCCCTACGCGAGGGCAGCGACTCCGGCGTTCCGCTGGTGCGCACCGAGCAGGACTCCCCCGCGGCCCAGGTTCTGCGTGATGTGGCAGGGTCCCTGGGGCATCGCTCCCTCGGATTAGCCGGCCGCAAACTAGCGATCTCCCCCGTCGGCTGACCGGCAGGCCGGCTCCGCAGGTTGACGGCCTCCGTCGTCGAACGCTCCGCGAGTTTACACAGCCGCCATCGAACGCTCCGCCGGTTTACGCTACACACGAGGATGGCGACACCACGGAACGTACGGCGACGCCGCGGGTCAACGCGGCTCCCCAGGCGGCCTAGGTGGCTTCGTCGTCGAACGGCGCCCCGGCGGGCACAAGTTCCTCGGCCTCAGGTGACGTGTCCGGGGTTGCGGGCGGCTCCTGGCTCAGCGGATCATCCGGCACTGTAGCCCCGGCGGAGACGGACTGCTCCGCGTGGTCTGACCCGGGAGTATCTTGACCCGCTTCGGGCTTGCCGTTGGTGGCAAGCCCCGCTGCACCGGCGACTGCGACTGAACCCGCTGCTGTGGCGGACTCGGACCGCGGGGTGCTCACCTCGGTTTTGCCCTCGGTGACCGCTGCGGTGCCGGCGTTGGTGACGGTGGCACGGGCGCCGTCGTCGGCCTTGTGTTGCGTGCCGACCGCATTGCGCCGCCCGGCCTGACCGGACTGGCCCGGGCGACGGTTTGCGGTGGAACTGCGCACCGAGGACACCGGCCGGCTACCGGTGGTGCGCGCCGGGCGCGCCGGACGACTGGCGGGCAGCACGTCGTCGGTGAGGGCCTCGCGCACGATCCGCCGGGGGTCGTACTTGCGCGGGTCGAATTGGGACAGGTCCAGGTCCTCGGCTTCTTCGCCGAGTTCCTCCTTCACCCGCTCCGTGGCACCGGTGGCCATCTTCTTCAGGTTGCGAACCAACTGGCCGAGTTGTTCGGCGTAGGTGGGCAACCGCTCCGGCCCGATCACGATGACGGCGATGATGATGAGGAGGATGAGTTCCTCACCATTGATGTTCATACCGGCGATTCTAACCTTGTCGATGCACCGGATTCAGCCGCTCTGTTGTTCTCCCAGAGTTACCTCGATGTCGCGGTCTCGGCCGTCCTCCCGGATGGTCAGCGTGATGGCCTCGCCGGGTGCGTGGGCGCGGATGCGCACGATTAGTTCCTCGGCGCTGGTGACCGGTGTGCCGTTAATCGCCACGATCACATCGCCGGGCTGAAGTCCCGCTTGGTCCGCAGGCCCGCCGGAGGCGATCGGCTCCTCCCCCTCGATGGTCTCGCTGTGCACCTGCACGCCCTCACCGGTGTAGGTGGGGTCAAGCGTTGCTCCGATCACGGGGTAGGTGGCCTCGCCGGTGTCGATGATTTGCTGAGCGGTGCGGGCCACCTGGGAACTGGGGATGGCGAATCCGAGCCCGATGCTGCCGCTCTGCCCGGGTTGGGCGGCAATGGCGGTGTTCACCGCGATGACGGCACCGGTGGCGTCCACCAGCGGCCCACCGGAGTTGCCCAAGTTGATCGCGGCGTCGGTCTGGATGGCGTTGATGAAGGTGGATCCGTCCGCCCCCACCCGGACCGCCCGGTTCTGGGCGCTGACAATCCCCGAGGTCACCGTTCCTTCCAGGCCCAACGGGGCGCCGATCGCCACCACCGGGTCGCCCACTTGTAAGGCGTCGGAGTCGCCGAGTGTCAGGGCCGCCACGTCGGTACGGTCCACTTTGAGCACTGCAAGGTCGTAGTCGCGTGTGGCGCCGACGATCTCGGCTTCCCGCTCGACGCCGTCGTGGAAGGTCACCACGACCCGGCTCTCAGACCCTTCCAATGCCGGGGCGATGACGTGCTCGTTGGTGACGATGTGCCCTTCGTCGTCGAACACGAACCCGCTGCCGGTGAACCCTTCCCCACCGGCGCGCACCTGGATGAACACGGTGCTGGGCAGCACCGCATCGGCGATTTCGGCGACCGAGGCATCGTTGAGCGCCGGGCCGCTGCCCGCCGCCGCGGGAGCGGGACCCTGTGGCTCAGCGCCCGCGTCCGCGTCCGGAACGGGAGGCAGGTACTGACCGGCCAGCAACCCGAGCAGTCCGCCGACCAGCAAGGACAGGATCATCAGGACGGCGACGATGGCGCCAGGTACGCCCCGCCGACGGCGTGGGTTCCGGTCGGGGCGGGTGCGGTCTTGGTACGGGTGGGCGGGGCGGTGCTGGCTGGCGGCCTGACTGGTGTGAGACTGGCCCGGGTACTCACGGGTGTGGACGCCGGCCGGATCGAAGCGGGCGGTGTCATGGTGCGACGGACCGGGTGCCGCCGACCGCTCAGATTCGGGTGGTGCCGACGGTGCAGATCCTGGTGGGACCGAGACAGCCGGGCCGGCTGCTCCTGACGGACGCCCGGAAGGGTTCTGCCACGGCAGGCGGGCCGAGGCCTGAGGCGCATCCGGAGCCGTACGCGGTGACGCGTCAGACCCGCTCCAACCTTCGGAGGCAGCCGCAGCCCGCGTTCCCGCGCCCGCATCGGTCGCTGCGCCAGCGCTTGCTCCCGTGCCGGTGCCGGTCGCTGCGCCAACACCCGCTCCCGCGCCGCTTGTTGCGCCGGCGGCGCCGGATGGCGCTTGGTCCTGGACCGGGTGCCCTCGGAACGACTGCTCCTGGGTCGCCTGACTGTCCGGTGGTCCAACCGGCCCGGTCTGCGGACGCTCGGGAGGCAGCCCCTGGGACGACGCACCCTCCGGTTGCCGGTGCTGCGCGGGCGGGATGTCGAGCTGCGCAGGCGGGATATCCGGCTGCGCCGCTTCCGGGTCTGCTTGCGATGAATGGGCAGGAGTCTGTTGTGACGGTCGGGCCGTGTCCGGCTGTGGTTCACGGTCAGATGAACTCATCGCCTCATTGTCTCCGATCCTGTACGAAAGCGCGTATGTCCGGCACGAGCCTGCTTCGGTGCTGTCCGACAGCGCTTTTTGCGCGTTGGCATGGCACGAGCGACGTATCTGCCGCGGCGGCTATTGTGACCGCCGGGGCCGGGGCCCTGGGCGTCAGGGGTCCGCTGCTGCGCTCTCGGGCACTTACTCCGCACGTCGCTCCCTTCGTGACCCGTCTGTAACGCCGATTCGACGCGTACTGCCATAGTGCCTGAAGGAACCCCTCGGTACGTCATCGTGCACACCGATAACATCAACATCACACGTCACTAGTACTGGGAGGCCCATCATCGCTGCCGACAAGGCCCAGAGTTGGGCCTACACCGAAGAGTTCATCATCGAACCCGAGCCACTCCAGGAGGCTCGGGACCGGGCCGAGGAGTTCGGGATCAGTCCGGTCTCCCCCGGTGTGGGCGCCGCGCTCCGGTTGCTGGCCGCGACCGCCGATGCCCACGCGGTGGCCGAGGTGGGTACCGGAACCGGAGTGTCCGGGCTGTGGCTGCTTGAAGGCATCCGCGCCGGCGGTGTGCTCACCACGATCGATGTGGAGCCGGAACACCAGCGCGCCGCCAAGGAGGTCTTCAGCCAGGCCGGCATCACCTCCACGCGCGTGCGCACCATCTCCGGGCGCGCCCTGGACGTACTCCCCCGGCTGGCCGATGGCGCCTACGACATGGTGGTGATCGACGGCGACCCGGCGGAAGCGGGCGATTACGCCGACCAGGGCATTCGGATGCTGCGCACCGGTGGCGTGCTCGCCGTCGCCGACGCCCTGTGGTACGACCGGGTGGCCGATCCGGCGCGGCGCGATGAGGCCACGGTGGCGATGCGCGAGTTGGGCAAAACGATCCGCGACGACGAGCGGCTCCTCCCCGCACTGCTGCCCAGTGGCGGAGGGCTACTGGCCGCGGTGAAACGCTCGGCTACCACCAGGTAGCGGCGCGCCCGAGTCAAGGTAGTGGACGCTTCGCACCAGGCGGAGAGTCCAGCCGCTGCGCCCCGGAAAAGGCCCGCTGGTTCGCGCTGGGCAGAAGTCAGGCTGCTCGAGCCTGTTCGGCGAGCCAGTGCACCAGGGCGCGGGCGCTGTACCCGGTGGGCCCCTCGGTGAACTCGTGTTCCGTTCTGGGGGCTCTCCCCGGGCCCGCGATATCCAGGTGCGCCCAGCGGGTGCCAGCGGCGAAGCGCTGCAGGAACAGCGCCGCGGTGATCGCCCCGGCGGAGGTGTGCGCATCGGTGTTGACGTGGCACAGGTCCGCCACCGGTGAGTCCAGGGCGGACTTGTACTCGGCCACCAACGGCATCGGCCAGAACGCCTCGCCGGTGACGTCGCCGGACTGGACCAACTCCTCGGTCAGTTGCCCATCGGTGCTGAACAGCGCCGCGTGCTTCTTGCCCAGCCCGAGTGTGGCGGCACCGGTGAGCGTGGCCACGTCCACCAACGTGTGCGGCTCGTAGGTGGTTCGCGCCCAGGCCATCGCGTCGGCGAGCACCAGGCGGCCCTCGGCGTCGGTGTTGGCGATTTCCACGGTGGTGCCGTCAACCATCGTCAGCACGTCACCGGGTTTGTAGGAGCCCGCCGCAACGGTGTTCTCCGCGAGCGCCAGCACCGCGACCACCGGTGTGGGCACCTGCGCCCGAGCGGCTCCGAGAGCGGCGGCCAGGACCACGGCGGCCCCGGACATGTCCGTCTTCATCGGCACCATGGACTCCCGCGGCTTGATCGACAGGCCACCGGTGTCGTAGGTGATGCCCTTGCCGACCAGCACCACCGGCGCGTGATCCGCAGCGCCTTCGGGGGTATAGGCGACGGTGACCAACCGCGGCGGGTTGACCGAGCCCCCGCCGACGGCGAGCACACCTTCCATGCCTTGTTCGGCGAGCCAGTCCTCGTCGTACTCGGTGACCTTCACCCCGGGCACGTCCTCGGCGGCATGTCGGGCCTGCTCGGCCACCCACGCCGGGGTCTTGATGTTCGAGGGGGTAGCGGCCAGCGTGCGGGCGAGCGTCGTGGCGCGGGCACCGATCTCGGCGCGGGCGAGGACATCCTCGCCGACCCCGCCCACCAGGGTGATCTGCGGGCACGGATCGTCCGGACCGGAGCCGGTGCCGGTGAACGGGTGCCGGTAGGACCCCAGCAGCAAGCCTTCGATGAAGGCCCCCACGGCGGCTTCGGTGGCCCGGTCCAAGCCGTTCAGGTCGACCACCAGGTGGGTTTGCTTGCTGGCCGCCCGGGCGAGGGCAGCACCTGCCTGGCGCATCGCCATCGGGCTCTCATCGCCTACGCCGGCGAAGACCAACCGGTCGGGCATGCCCGCCCACGGTGCGGCGTCGTCGGCCAATGCCGGCAGCACCGCAGTCGTGGCGCTACCGGCTCCGGCCGAGGCCTCGGCCCGACGGGCCAGGGCGGTCAGGTCGGCAGCGTAGGCTGAGGAGAGGTCCTGGGTCGGGACCACTTCCTCGCCGTCGGCGCGTACCGGTAACGCCAGTAGCGCCTCGGTGCCGAATTGCCGCAGCCGGGCAGCATCAAGTTGCCCGGTCTGCAGCGCGATACGCGGGGCAGACTCCGAAGCCACCGTCAGTCGGTGACCGCGCTCAGCGCGTTGGACAGGTCCGATGCCTCATCCGGGTTGAGTTCGACGACAAGCCGGCCACCGCCTTCCAGCGGGACTCGCATGATGATCCCGCGCCCCTCCTTGGTGACCTCGAGCGGTCCGTCACCGGTTCTGGGCTTCATGGCGGCCATGTGCATGCTCCTGTGGTCGAGTGGGATCGAACCGTTCGTCCCGGGTTGCCCGGGCGCTCGGTTCTGGATCGTGTATGTCCCATTCTATGCCAGGAACCGCTCGTGCATGGGAGAAGCTCCGGTCGGCGGGCTCCGGCCGCTGCTGCTCCGGGGGCCAGGACAGGTGCATTCTCCCGCTGGAGGCGAGCCACGCCACCACCAGCACCGCAACGATCGCCAACGCGAAGACCCCGGTCATCGGGCTGACCCAACTCACCGCAGATCGCGCCCCGTGGTGAGTGCCGGCGCGGGGCTCATTCCGGCCGGCCCCGCCCCTCGTCCTCGGCGCGTTCCTGTGCGGCGGCCTCCGCGCGCCGGCGGTGATGGTTGGCCTCGATGACCATCCGGACCGCCTCTGCCGGGTCGTCGGTCAGTTGCACCAGGTCCACGTCCTCGGCGGCGATCGTGCCGTGGGACACCAGCGTCTTGCGCAGCCAGGCGAGCAGGTCCTGCCAGAACTCGGTGCCCATGAGCACGATCGGGAATCGTTTGACCTTCCCGGTCTGCACCAAGGTGAGGGCCTCGAAGAGTTCATCGAGGGTGCCGTACCCCCCGGGCAGCACGATGAATCCCTGGGCGTACTTGACGAACATGGTCTTGCGCGCGAAGAAGTACCGGAAGTGCACGCCCAGGTCCACGTAGTCGTTCATGCCCTGCTCGAAGGGCAACTCGATGCCCAGCCCCACCGAGGTGCCTTCGGCGTCCTTGGCGCCCTTATTCGCCGCTTCCATCACGCCCGGGCCGCCGCCGGTGATCACCCCGAAACCGGCCTTGACGAGTTCTTCGGCGACCTGCTCGCCGAGTTCGTAGTAGGGGTTGGTCTCCTCGAACCGGGCCGAGCCGAACACACTGATCGCCGGCCCCAACTCGGCCAGTGCACCGAAGCCCTCGACGAACTCGGCCTGGATGCGCATCACCCGCCACGGGTCGGTATGCACCCACTCCGCTTCCCGCCCGGTCCACTCCAGCAGCCGTTCGTCGGTGGTCTTCTCCGGGATGTGCCGGCCGCGAAGTCGGATCGGCCCCTTGCGGTACTCCCGGCCGCGTCCGGCCTTCTTGTTCCTCATCCCCGTTAGCCTCCCTGTGGCGCTGATCGTGTCACTCGGTCCCTGGGGTACTCAACCACGATCGCAACGCCTGAGCGTGCATCCGGATCTGCTCGGTGGGCACGGCTTCGTGGTCGGTATGGGCGAGCAACGGGTCGCCGGGGCCGAAGTTCACCGCCGGCACGCCGAGGGCGGTGAACCGAGCCACATCGGTCCAGCCCTGTTTGGCTTGCACCTGCGTTGCGGTGTGTGCGGTGATGGCCTGCACGAAATCGGCGGTCACCGGGTGCTCCAGCGAGGGCGGGGCGCCCGGGGAGGAGTCGAGGACGGTCATTTCGAACCCGTCGAACACCTCCCGCAGGTGCGCCAACGCGGCCGCCTCATTCTTGTTCGGGGCGAACCGGTAATTCACCTGCACCGTGCACTCATCGGGGATCACGTTGCCGGCTATGCCCCCGTGGATGCGGACGGCGTTCAGCCCCTCGCGGTAGGTCAGCCCGTCGACCGGCACGTGCGCCGGGTCGTACCCGGTGAGGCGGGCCAGCACCTGGGTGACCTCGTGGATAGCGTTGCGGCCCGCCCACGCCCGGGCCGAATGTGCCGCCACACCACGGGTTGTCAGGTGCACCTGCAGGCTGCCGTTGCATCCGGCTTCGATGCCGGCCGACGTGGGTTCGGCCAGCACCGCGAGGTCGGCGCGCAGCCAGTCGGGATGCTCGGCGGCCACCAGGTTCAGCCCGTTGAGGTCGGCGGCGACCTCCTCGTTGTCGTAGAAGATCCAGGTGAGGTCGTAGGCCGGTGCCGTCATCGAGGCCGCGAGGTGCAGGCCGACCGCCACCCCGCCCTTCATGTCCACTGTGCCCCGGCCCCAGAGCCACTCGGCACCGGTGGCGTCCCGCTGCCGCCGGGTGGGCAGGTTCGAGGCAACCGGCACCGTATCCAGGTGCCCGGCCACGATCACCCGGCGGGCGCGGCCCAGGTTGGTGCGGGCCAGCACCGTGTTCCCGCAGCGCAGCACCTCCAGATGGTCATAGCCGCGCAGCGCCGTCTCGATCCCCTCGGCGAGCGGCCCCTCGGAGCCGGAGACGGAGTAGGTGTCGCACAGTTCCTGGGTGAGGTCGACGACGTCGGTGCTCACCAGATCGGGCAGGTTCACCTGCCCCGGTCCACCCCCGGGCGTGCTCGGTTGGTTCATGGACAGAGCCTAGAGGCTCCGGCAGTAGCCCCACCTGTCGGGGCGCCCTCGGCGTCGGGCCGGATTCCTCAACCCACCGGGGGTCCGGCGTGCAGCACCCGGGCCGCCTCGGCGATCGAACCGGACAGGGACGGGTAGATCGTGAACGCGGCGGCGACCTCATCGACCGTGAGCCGGTGGTTGACGGCCAGGGTGATCGGGAAGATCAGTTCGCTGGCTCGCGGTGCCACGACCACCCCGCCGAGCACGATGCCGGAGGAGCGGTGGGAGAAGATCTTAATGAACCCCTCGTTGATGCCCAGCATCTTCGCCCGTGGGTTGCGCGCCAGGGGGAGCATCGTGACCAGGCCGTTGACCTCCTGGTCGGTGATGGCTCGCTCGGGGATCCCCACCGTGGCGATCTCCGGGGCGGTGAAGATGTTGGCCGACACCATGCGCAGGTCCAGCGGGGCCACCGCATCACCCAGGGAGTGCCACATCGCGATCCGCCCCTGCATCGCCGCCACCGACGCCAGTGGTAGCAATCCGGTGACGTCCCCGGCGGCATACACCCCCCGGACCGTGGTGCGAGAAACCCGGTCCACCTCGATGTGGCCGGACTCGGTGGTGTTGACTCCGGCCTCGGCCAGACCCAGGTCCTCGCTGTTGGGCACCCCGCCCACTGCGAGTAAGCAGTGGGATCCGGTGATGACCTGCCCGTCGGTCAGGTCCACCTCCACCCCGCCGTCCACCCGGCGGACCGCCGCCGCCCGGGAACGGGACATCACGTCCATACCGCGTCGGCGGAAGACGTTCTCGATCAGTTCCGCGGCGTCGGCATCCTCCCCGGGCAGCACACGGTCCCGGCTGGACACCAGCACCACCGGCACCCCCAGGGCGTTGTAGGCGCCGGCGAACTCGGCCCCCGTGACCCCCGAACCGACCACGATGAGCCTTTCCATCGGGTCCTTCAGGTCATACATCTGCTTCCAGGTCAGGATCCGTTCCCCGTCGGGTTCTGCGGTGGGCAGCACCCGCGGGCGGGCTCCGGTGGCCACCAGGATCACATCGGCGCCGAAACGGCGCTCCCCGTCGTCGGTCTGCGCGATGACCGCACCGGGACCGTCCAACCTCCCAGTGCCGTCCACCAGGTTGACGCCCTCGCGCTGTAGCCGGGCGCGGATGTCGCGGCTCTGCGCGCTGGCCAGGTTCAGCACCCGATCGTTCACCCGGTTCAGGTCCACCTCGAGGGTGCCGTCGTGCCCGCCGGTGGGGCGGATGCCCAGTTCCCGGGAACTCTCGGTCAAGGTCATCCACTCGGCGGTGGCGATGAGCGTCTTGGAGGGCACCACGTCGGTCAACACCGCCGAACCGCCCAGGCCCTGCTGCTCGATCAGGGTGACGCCGGCCCCGAGTTGGGCGGCCACGAGCGCCGCCTCGTAGCCTCCGGGCCCCCCACCGATGATGACCACCCGGCTCCCTTCTCGGGTGGTGGAGCGTCGCACACCGGTGGGCAGTTCTGGCGGAGTGGGGAAGTTGGAAGTCACGAAGGCCATTGTGCCGCCTCCACGTGCCCGAGCAAGGCACGCACGTCGGAGGCGAGGCCCGCCCGGGCCGGTACCGGCGCCCGCACAGGACCGGTTTCGGCCCGCACTGGCCGGTTTAGCGCGGTCAACATCGCTCCGGGTGGTCGCGTCCGGGGCGCCTCGGGCGGTGAGCAGAGTAGGTTCTAGGGCGTGCACACACCCAACGATCCCGCCGGGGGCCCGTCCCCCTCCCGGCCCGCCGCGCGTTCCGAGGCGCCCACCGGATCCCATGAGGACATGACCGACCCGGCCGCCACCGCCGCGGCCGCAGCCGAGGTGTTGACCGAGGCGACCGGGGTGCCCCGGTATGACATCGCCCTGGTGCTGGGTTCGGGGTGGGCCGAAGCGGCGGACCTGATGGGCCGCACCATCGCCACGGTGGACGCCACTGACATCCCGGGCTTCAGCGTCTCCGGAGTCCCCGGCCACCGCGGAACCCTGCGTGCGGTGGAGATCGACAGCCCCACCGGCACCAAGCACGCCCTGGTACTGGGAGCACGCACCCACTACTACGAGGGCCGCGGCGTCCGTGCGGTGGCCCACCCGGTGCGCACGGCCGCAGCCGCAGGTGCCGAAACCTTGGTGCTCACCAACGGTGCGGGCGGGCTGCGCCGCGAGTGGGTACCGGGCACGGCGGTGCTGATCAACGACCACCTGAACCTCACCGCCGCCTCCCCCGTGGAGGGCGCCAACTTCGTGGACCTGACCGACCTGTACTCCCCCCGGCTGCGGGCCATCGCCCACACCGTGGACCCCGACCTTCCCGAAGGGGTGTACGCCCAATTCCCCGGTCCGCACTATGAAACCCCCGCCGAGGTGCGGATGGCCAGGACCCTGGGTGCGGATCTGGTGGGGATGTCCACCGCGTTGGAGGCGATTGCCGCGCGACAGGCGGGTATGCAGGTGCTGGGTATCTCGCTGGTCACCAACCTCGCCGCGGGCGTATCGCCGCAGCCGCTGTCGCACGCCGAGGTGATCGCCGCGGGCAAGGAGGCCGGCCCGCGGATCAGCGCGCTCCTGACGGCGATCGTGCAGAAAATCCTGGAGTGAGCACGACCTGGCGCATCGATGAGGCCTGACGTATCGGTATAGACCTGGCCCATCGGTTGGGCCGGGCGCACCCGTATAGGCCTGGCGCATCGGTTGCCTAGCGTGTCGGGTGTAACGAGGAGCCAATAGCGGAACGGAGAGGACGACGGCGATGAGCGGCGTGGCGGACGAGGCTCTGTTGGCGCAGGTGCGGACCTGGATACAGGACGACCCGGATCCCGATGACGCCGCCGAATTGCGGCGTCTGCTGGCAGAGGCCGGCGAAGGGCCCGCTGAGGCGAGCCGTGCCCAAGTGGCGCTCGCCGAACTGCAGGACCGGTTCTCCGGCATGCTGCAGTTCGGCACTGCCGGGCTCCGCGGCGAACTGGGCGCCGGACCGAACCGGATGAACCGGGCGGTGGTGATCCGCGCGGCCGCCGGGCTGATGGCCTACCTCAACGAGTACCTCGGATCCGGGGCACGAGTGGTGATCGGCTATGACGCCCGGCACCGGTCCTCCCGGTTCGCCGCCGACACCGCCGACGTGGTCGCGGCGGCCGGCGGCGAGGCGCTCGTGCTGCCTGGGCCCTGCCCTACCCCGGTGCTGGCATTCGCCGTCCGGCACCTCGGCGCTGACGCCGGAGTGATGGTCACCGCCTCCCACAACCCGCCGCAGGACAACGGATACAAGGTGTACCTGGGCGGACGGGTCGAGACCGATGAGGGCGCCGGGGTGCAGATCGTACCTCCTGCCGACGCCCAGATCGCCGCGCATATCGCCGCCGTCCCCTCCGCGGGTGCGGTGGCCCGCACCGCTGCGGATGCCGAGCGTGCCGGGGGCCGGATCCATCACCTCGGCGCCGACCTGACGGAGGCGTACATCACTCGCGCCGTGTCCACGGTGCCCGCCGGGCCGCGGCAACTGCGGGTGGTGCTGACCCCGTTGCACGGCGTGGGCGGACCGATCGTCACCGAAGTGCTGGCTCGCGCCGGGTTCACCGACGTGCATGTGGTGCCCGAGCAGGCCGACCCAGATCCGCAGTTCCCCACGGTGGCTTTCCCCAACCCGGAGGAGCCCGGAGCGTTGGATCTGGCGATGCGCACCGCCTCCGAGGTTGGGGCCGATCTGATCATCGCCAACGACCCCGACGCCGACCGGTGCTCTATCGCCATCCCCGACGGCGATACCGGCTGGCGGCAGCTGAGCGGGGATGAAGTCGGGGCGCTGCTGGGGGAACAGATCGCCGCCGCGGCGGCGCACCAACCGGATGCGGCGCTGGCATCCTCGGTGGTCTCCTCCCAGATCCTGGCGCCGATCGCAAAGGCCCACGGCCTGACGCACGTGACCACGTTGACCGGCTTCAAATGGATCTCCCGGGTGCCCGGCCTGGTGTTCGGCTACGAGGAGGCGATCGGGTACTGCGTGGACCCCGAAGCGGTCCGGGACAAGGACGGCATCACGGCCGCCGCACACCTGGCGGCACTAGCCGCGCGTCTACACGCCGAGGGCAGCACTATGGCCCGGGCGCTCGATGACATCGCCCGGGCCTACGGACTGCACGCCACCGCCCCGTTGTCGGTGCGGGTGGACGACCCGGCGGTGATCACCGCCGCGATGCGCGTGCTGCGGGAGGAGCCGCCGTCGTCCCTCGGTAATTCGCCGGTGACGGAGGTGATCGACCTGGCCGCGGACAGTGAGCACCTGCCCCCGACCGATGCGGTGTTATTCCGCACCGCCGAGGGGGACCGGGTGATCGTGCGGCCCAGCGGCACCGAACCGAAGGTGAAGTGTTACTTGGAAGTGGTGCGGCCCGTGGACGGCGAGGACGTGGGACCGGTGCGCGCCCGGGCCGAGGAGCGGCTGGCCAGGTTGTCTGCCGACATCGGCCAGTACCTCACGCCGCGGTGAGGCCGCCACGGCGGCTGCTGTGGTCGCTACTGCTGCTCAACGCCGCGGTGCATGCTGGGTACAGCGGCATCGGCGGAGTCCTGGTACCGGCGCAGGTCGCCACGATCGACGACGGGAGCAAGGTCACCAACCTGGCGTTGGTGATGACGCTGTCCTCCCTGGCCGCGGTGGCGGTCCAGCCGCTGGTGGGCGCCGCGTCGGACCGTACCCGCAGCAGGTGGGGACGGCGCGCGCCGTGGATCGTCCTGGGCGCGGTCCTGGCCGCGGTTGCGATGGTGGGGTCTGCCGGCGCGAGCACCATCGCCGCGGTGGCGGTCGGGTGGGTCGGCGCCCAGGCAATGCTGAACGTGGTGCACGCCCCGGTGGACGCCGTAGTCGCCGATCGCGTGGACCATCGCCGTCGAGGGTTGGCCGCCTCCTACCTGAGTACGGGCATCGCCCTGGGACTGGCAGGCGGGGTGGTGCTCGCAGGCCAACTGGTCCACCGCGTCGCCGTGGCCTACGGCGCGCTGGCGCTGGCCGTGCTGGTGATCGCGGTCGGCTTCGTGGCGCTCAACCCCGATGCGTCGTCTGCCGACGCCGGCCGGGCGCGCCTGAGGGGGTACGCAACCTTGAGGGGAATGTGGGTAAGCCCGCGGCGGCATCCGGACTTCGCGCGGGCCTTCACCGGCCGGTTCGTGTTGGTCCTGGGCCATCAGGTGATCAGCGGCTATCAGTTGTACATCCTGATGGATTACGTAGGTATGGGCCAGGCGGACGCCGGCGCCACCGCCGGGGTACTGGTGTCGGCGCACGTGGTGTGTCTGGGCTTCGGCGCGTTCGTGGCCGGCAGATGGTCGGACCGTCTGGGCCGCCGGAAAGTGTTCGTGATCGGTTCCAGCGTGCTGGTGGCGGTCGGGCTGTCGATCCCGCTGGTCTGGGCGACGTCTGCGGGGATGTTGGGATACGCGGTCGTAGCAGGCCTGGCCCGCGGGGTGTACACGGCGGTGGACTTGGCGCTCATGATCGACGTGCTGCCCGCGTCCACGGACCACGGCAAGGACTTGGGGGTGTTGAACCTGGCCACGGTGGTGCCCCAACTGCTCACGGCGCCGATCGCGGCGGTGCTGCTGACCCTGTCGGGTGAGGACTACCGCTTCCTGTTCTTGTTCGCGATCGTGCTGGTGCTGGCCTCCACGTGGTTCGTGACTCGGATCCGCTCGGTCCGGTGATTTCAGGCTCCGCCGCGATCCTCATCGGCGTGCTGGCCCAGCAGCCCGTAAGCGGCGGCGGCCGCAAGCGCCTCACTGCGGCTACGCGCGCCGAGTTTTCGGTAGAGACTGCGGCTCTGAGACTTCACGGTGTTGGTGGACACGTGCAGGTCCTGGGCGATCTGAGCCGTTGAACCAGTGCCGACCAACGCGGTAAGAATCACCTGTTCCCGCCGGGTGAGTACCGGCACCCTGTGGACGGGGTCGATGACAGCCGGTGGGGCCGGCTCGAGCAGATCTGCCACTCCGGGATACTCGGCCAGCACCTGCAGCACCGTCTCCTGATGGGGGCGCGGCAACAGCATCAGCGGGGTGCGCAGTCCGTGTTCGGTGAGGACCGCGGCGGTACGGGAACCGGCCGCCCGCATCTGTGCCGGACTGCCGGAGTGCAACAGGGCCGCGAGTTCTACCGCGCTGTGTTCGGCACGCTGCCGCGCGGAAGTGAAACCGGCCACGGCGGCGCGGGCGAGTTCCTCCAGGGCGCGCTCCGGCTCGTCGGCGGCCAAGTGAATTCGTGCACGGGCGGTTCGGGAAGCGGCGCGGTTTCGGTGGTGGCGTCCGGTGATCGCGCGTTCTGCCGCGGCGCGATCACCCAACGCCAGGTGCAGGTGGGCATCCGCGATATCCAGCAGGGCCGCAGCGCATGGGGCGGGGGCTGCGCGTTTGCCGCGGCGCCGGCGCACCCGCGCGAGCCTTTCGGCACCGGCAGCAGCGTTCCCGGCGGCCAGGTCGATCAGTGCCTGCACATGGGCGAGCAGAGCCCAGTGTTCGACGGTGTCGATGATGGGCCAGACGCGCTGGATCGCTTCTTGCGCACCGGGCAGGTCCGGGGCCTCCAACGCAAGTAGTGCCTGGGCGATGCGGTAGAAGCATCCGCGGTAATCGTCGATCCACCCCTCCGGCCAGTCACTCCGAGCGGCGATATCGATCCAGTGTTGGGCTTGCGTGCGATCACCGGCGAGGGCATGTCCGCCGGCGAGCAGCGCGATCCCGTGCAGACCATCAGGTCCGTGACGGCCGGCCAAGTAGGAACGTTCGAAGTGGGTGAGTGCCTCATCGACGTCGTCAGCGTAATAAAGGCTCAACCCGTTCTGGGCGTGCAGTGCCGACCGCAGTTCACCGAGACCCTCCCGGTCCGCCACGCTCATTTCCTCCAGCAGACGTACCGCTGCTCGGGCGGATCCCGCGCCGCTGTCACCGATCCCGGCCACCCGAAGCGCTGCGCTTTCAACGGTCCGCACCACCGCACGGTCGGTGGCGGCGAGGAGTTTCGCCCTTCGCCCGGCCAAAGCGGCGAGCGCGAATAGTTCCACCGCGCGCAGTCGCCGGTCCTGGTGGGCGTTGAGGCAGATGCCCAACATCATCGCCAGCAGCGGGTAGCGGGCGAGTTTAGTGAGGGGCAAGGGCTCGAGGAGTTCACGTACCTGGGGACCTCGCACCTGCAGGAGCGTCAGTCCGGACCGGCGGATCACGGAGTTCGCGAGGTCCAGGTCTCCCAGTTGCACCGCGAGCGTGAAAGCGGTGAAGTCCCGCCCGTTGGCCAGCGACCACTCCGCGACAATCCGCTGCAATTCTTTGGTCTGTTCAGGGTGCCTGCGCCGTTGTTCGGCCCGCAGCGCAGAGCGCACCACTGCGGTGAACGCGAACACGGGTTCATTGCGCTCGTGCCACATGCCAAGGCCTTGGTCCTCGGCCAGGTCGAGCCAACTGGTGGCGTCGACTCCGGGAGCCAAGCGGGATGCCAGTTCGGTGGTGAGTTCCTCCGGCACCGTCCAGCGCAGCAGGCTCTGGAAGAACTCGGGATCCGAGTGACTGGTACGCACGGTGTGCACCAGGCGGTGCACCAGGTCCGCCGGGAGTTCACTCACCTGGTTCAGTTCTTGTTCCTGCGCGGACCGAGCGTCGGGGGTGGTGTGCCCGGCGGCCCCGACTCGACCGGCGAGTGCACGGACTAACACCGGGGAGCCGCCGGAGACGGCGTAGATCGCCTCGGCGTCATCCGCGCGGCCAGTCATGGCGAGGAAGTCCGTCGTCTCCGACCGGGTGAACGCGACGTCGGTGATGATCTCGGCATCCACGCCGGTGGCAGCGATCTCTTCATCGAAGGAGCGGGTGGAGCGCGTTGCTACGAGCACCGTGAGGTTCGGCACGGCCGCGCAAAGTTCGCAGATGCTCAGTCGGGTCCGGGAATCCAGAAGGTGCCCGTTGTCCACCACGAGTGTTACTGCCCGCCGGATCTGCACGAACCCGCGGCGCAGCAGTGAGGTGACATCAACGGCACCTTCCAGCAGGACGCTCTGCCCGAGGATGTGCGTCGGGCTTGCCAGGCCGGCGTCACCCAACAGGTCTACCACCGTGCGCCAGAATCCGGTCGGCGAGGCGTTGGCATGCCCGACCGAGACCCAGACTCCGCCTGCCACCGGCGGGCCGCCCGCGCACCATTCCGCCAGCAGAGTGGTCTTCCCGCTCCCGATCCCATCGCGGATCACGGTGAGCGGCCCCAAGGTCTGCAGGCGTTGCTGTAATCGAGGCCGGGGAAGCAGGTGTCGCGGCAGGCGGGGGGCACCGTAGATCCGGTGGTCCCCCGACATGTGTGCCACCCCGTTTCGATACCTTGAACCTCGGCCGCGCACCAGATCGTCCCGCGCGCTGCTCGCGCAGATCTTACCGGTGTCTGTGCAGATTCCCGACGTGCATCTGCATGCACTGTCATGCATCCGCGGCTTCACCCATGCTGGGGTCATGTTCCAGAAGGCCGAGGTCGTAGGCGACAGTCAATGCCTGTTGCCGACCGGCCACCCCCAACTTTCGATACAGCGATCGCATCTGACTTTTCACCGTGTTCGGCGACACGACGAGTTGGTCGGCGATCTGCGCCAGCCTGCCGGTCCGAAGTAGCGCGTGCAGCACCACCCGCTCCCGTTCGGTCAGGGACACCTTCGAGGCGCTCGCCGGCACGATCTCTGGCACTCCGTCTGGATCCAGACAGTCGCGGACGAAGTTCAAACGGTGCCGCCCGGCCAACTCTCCCAAGGCACGCAGATCACAGTGGGGGATCAGCGCTAGATGGAACCGCAAACCGTTGTTGACCATGACGGCCGCCATTTTCTGCAGTGCATCGAGGGCAGGGCCGGTGTTGGCGAAGCGCAATGCCGAGGCCGCGGCGATGGTGTATGCCGCGACCTCCAGGCGGGGGTTCAGATCTTGGTCACCGAGGCGGGTGATCAGGTTGACCACGGCCGGGTGATCTGCGGTGACGTGCGCGCACAAGGCCTTGAGGAGCAAGGCGGTACTACTACTTTCGGGGAGCGAGGCGAGTGCCTGTTCCGCCGGCCCGATTCGCCCGGCACACAGGTGGAGTAGTGCCAGCACGGGCACCAGGATCCGTCGGTCCGGCTGGGTAAGTCGACGTCGGCCGCTTCGGGCGAGATAGCGCTCGATACGTTGCGGCCCGAGCCGTGGTTGCCCGTCGAACAAATCTGCCAGCACTTGCACGGCCACGAAGTAGGGGCGCAGATCCAGCGCATCGAGGTGAGGTACGCCAGTTGTCGCGTAACGCCGCAAGCCATCGATATCGAACCGTTCCAAGGCTTGCACCGCTTGGGCAAGTCGGTACCCCGCCCCCGGATAATCCTCTCGGATACTGGCGGGCCACGGGCCGTCCTCGACGAGGCTGATGGTCTCTGCCACCGCTTCCATGTCGCCCTCGAGTGCGTGCAGGGCTGCCTCGGTGGAGATGGTCGACAATGCGGCCGCGACGGGCATCGTCCCCAGATAAGCCTCGTTCTCCTGCAGCGCTGCGCGCGCCTCGCTGAGCAGACCTGCCCGCAGTAGCGTCAGAGCGCACTGCACTCTTAGTACCACGATCTGATCTCGCAGTGATTCCAGTGCCGCGCCCTCCTCCTGCATGAGGCGCAGTGCGCGGCGGGCCGCATGCACACCCTGAGACGGTCGGCGCGTCACCCGCAGCGAGATCGCTTCGATGCAGGCCAGGACCACCCGGTCCGCCGGTCCGGCACCTGCAGCGCGCTGCCGTGCACCCAGGACGCTGGCGTGGAAGTACTGTTCCGCTCGCCGTCGGCTCCGCCGATAGCCGTTCGCTCCGAGCGCGATCGCGAAGGCCACCAGCGGATACTCGACGACCTCCTGCACCGGCAGGTGCGCCAGGTGTGGATAGGCTCCGTTCCTGGTGAGCAGGGCGACCCCGTCTCGGAGCAAGATCTTGGAGACCAGGTTCAGGTCGTGGGCTGCGACGGCATGGGCGATAGCGGTTTCAGGTGTGCCGCGCTCCATGGACCAGTAGGCGACGCTTCGGTCCAGGTCGATCAGTTCAGCGCCGAGTTGCTCCCTGGCCTTGTCCAAGAGCACCTCACGAAGCATCGGGTGGTACCGGTACAGGGCGTGGGGAGCAGGTCCCGAACGCATCAGTACACCTTGTGCTTCCAGGGCTTCGAGTTGCTCTGCGGCGTCGGGACTGCCAGCGAGTCGTTGTGCCAAAGCCACATCGAACGCTTCCGGTATCGATGTGCGGAGCATGAAGGCGCGCCACTGCCGGAGGGTGCCGTACAGCAGGTCGACCACGATGGACCGAGCGACTTCCTCGGTTTCGCTCTCCTCCGGCGGTGATGCTCCGTGGCCGAGTACCAGTGCCCGTAGTAGCAGCGGGTTGCCACCGGAAGCGTTGTGCATCGCGGCGACATCGATCGGGATGTCCGCCTTGACGGAGGTGATCACGTCATGGGCCTCGGCGAGCGTGAGGCTCAGGTCTGGTGGGACGATCCGGACCAGATCGACGCGGGCCGCGACCATGCTTCCCTCGAGCGGGGTTCGATAGCGGCTGAGGACGATCACCTTCAGGTGGGGGCAGTTCACCAGGAGATCGACCAAGTCTTCAGCCACTGTCTCGGCGTCCCGGATGACCTGGAAGTCGTCCAGGACCAGCAAGAAGGGTGCGGGCACATTCTCGAAACTGCGTCGCAACAACGCCCGGACGTCGTTCACCGCGCGCAACGACTCCCCGATCCGAGCCAAGTCGATGTCTTCAGGCACCGAACCGGTGGCGAGGAGGCGGCGGCCGATAGTCCCCCACAACGTCTCCCGGGTTGCCGTGGCCGAGTCGACCGTCACCCAGACGCCGCGGGGTCCGGTCTGCGCGACCCAGTCCGCGACCAGGACCGTCTTACCGCTGCCCCCGGGACCGCGGACGACGGTCAAGGGAGCGTCCCCCTGCAGTTGATCCGTCAGCCGGCGCCGTTCGATCACGCCGGTCACGAGACGCGGCGCCCCCACGACGGTAACGCTCCGGTCACGGCTGACGGGGGCCACGATCAACTACTCCCTATCCAGGTGCAATCGCTGCACCCTACTCCCACACCCGCACGAGTCGGCCGGACCCCCAGCGACGGGACCGACCGACTCGCGACCTCCTTCGGTCAAGGTGTCGCGCGGACCAGCCTCATGCCGGTCGGTCGGCGCTCTTGCGGCGCTGACCTGCGAGCGCCAGACCACCCAACGCGATCAGTGCGACTGCGGCGACCACGGCTGCGGTCACGTTCGTCCCGGTGCCGGGCAGGTCAGGCCCTGCCGCCGCGTCCACGTCGTGGTTGGTGCACAGCGGGCTTCCCTCGGCACAGATGGGCTCCTCACCAGTCGGTGCCACTACGTTGCCGAGCGACTCATTACCCTGCGACTCCTCATCAACGGTGACCGTATAGGACACGACCACCGATTCCCCGGGGGCAACCGCGCCGGTGATCACGATGGATTCACCCGATACCTCGGCTTGCACTCCGGCTCCGTCCACTGATGGGCCGGAGGTCAGGGTGGCATCGTCCAACACATCGCTCATGTGGTCGGTGTGATCCACCGGAACGGCCGCAGCCTCAGCGTTGGTTGAGGTGTTGGTGAAGGTCACGTAGTAGGTAACCTCCTGGCCCGGCGTCACGGTGGAACCACTCTCCGGGTCGGACTCCTTGAGGACGTCGAGTTCCGAGACGTGATTAATCGTGCAGTTCGGGTCCGCGGGCAGACATTCCTCGGGCTGGTCCTCGCCGGCATGGACGAGGAAGTTCCCGAGTCGGTCATCACCGCGCTGCCCGTCGGGCAGAACCCGCACCGTATAGGTGACGGTCTCGACCTGACCGGGCTCCAGGGTGCCGGAGATGCTGATCCGGTCCTCCTCGTTCGGGTCGGTGACGTTCAGCACCGGCCGGGAGGCGGTGGGACCGTCGATGAGCACCGCGTCGTCGAGAACGGCCGTCAGGATGTCCTCGTGATCCACCTCCACCGGCGCCTGGCCGACGCTGGCGAAGGTGAGGGTGTAGGTGACCTCCGCGTCCGGCCGCACCGTGGTACCCGAAGCGGGGTCCACCGACTTCGCCGTGAGCAGTTCCCTGATCGGTAGGCGCGTCGTCGGCGGCGGGACGTCCCTGCACTCGCCGTCCTCGCATCCTTCCACCTGGGGAACGTCGGGGATGAGGGCGTTGTCGAGGATGTTGTCGCCGCGCTCCCCGTCGGGCAGCACTGTGGCGGTGTACGTCACCACCGCGGTCTCTCCCGGCGGGAGTTGTCCTTGGATCCGCAGGACCCCGCCACTGAGGTCGACGTCCAGGTCTCCCGCCTCCACCGTCGGTGCGCCCGTGATTGTCGCATCGTCCAGGATCCCCGCCAGGTCATCGGTGGAGTCCACCGGCCCGGCCGCCTGACCGGAGTTGGTCCAGGTCAGTGTGTACCGAACCTCGCTGCCTGCCTCGACGGAGGCACCGGACTGCGGGTCCGACACCTTGTCGGGAGTGATGTGCGGTAGCGGGATGGTTACCTCGGCCGGGGGCGGGCACGCATCCGTCGCGCACTCCACGGCGGCACTGTTCTGCAGTTCGTGGTCACCGAGATTGGTGATCTGGACCGAGTAGGTGATGACCGCGGTTTCACCAGCGGCGAGTGGCCCGGTCCACGTGAGCACCGGCTCGTTCCAGTCCAGCGTCCCGCCGTTCGGCGCCACGCTGGCATCGCCCAGATAGAGCGCGTCGTCCAGCACCCCACTCATATCGTCGCGGACGACTGCTGGGCTGTCGGCGGTGTAATCACCTTCCCCGACGTTGGTCACCGCGATGGTGTAGTTCACCACATCCCCCGTGTTGACGCCTTCGGCGGGATCGGCCTGCTTGTCAACCGCCAGCGCCCGGACCGGGTTGGTCGTGGTCTGCGGCTCGCAATCCTCAGGAGCCCCGAGCGGGCACGCCAACTCGTTCATCAGTACGCCGTCGCCGTCGGTTGCGGCCAGGTCCTGCACCTGCACCGTGTAGGTCACGGTGCGGCTCTCCCCGGCCGGGACAGCGCCGCTGATCGACAACACGTCGCCAGTGAGTTCCGCCGTCAGGCCCTCCTCGGCGTTCGGACCAGCGACCAGGACCCCGTCATCGAGCACTCCGGCAAGGTCATCGGTGGTGTCGACGCTGGCAGGCGCATTGCCCTCATTGGTGAAGGTCAGCGTGTAGGTGAGTTCCTCGCCCGCCTCGACCGGAGTCGCCGATTCGGGATCGACGGTCTTGGACCACTGCAGTCCGGCGCCCGGAATCTCGACCGTCGCACAGGCTGCGACGGGATCCAATGCGTCTGTGATCGGCACACACACCTGGTTGTCGAGTTGGTGGTCACCCTCACCGGTGTAGGTCACGGTGTAGGAGACGGTGGCCTGTTCGCCCGCGGCCAGGACACCGGCCCAAGCGAGTTCCTCGCCGGTGAGCGTGGCTTCACCGACCGAGGCGGTGAGGGAACCCTCCACCAGGTCCGCGTCATCCAGAACCTCGCTGAGGTCGTCAACGAACGTCGCCGGAGACTCCGCGGAAAAATCGCCTGGGCCCTCACTGGTCACGGTGATGGTGTAGTTGACCTGCTCACCGAGCACAGGCAACTCGCTCTGGTCGGCAACCTTGGCGATGGACAGCCGCGGAAAGTCCTGCTGAGTGAAGACGCAGGGTTCGCCAGTCACCGGGTCACGGCCCTCTCCCGTGGGCGGGTCACAGGCCGGAGGCGTCGCATCGGTCGGGTCGAACGGCTCCCATGCCACGTTGCGCACCACGCCGTCGCCGCCGGCAGCGAGGGTCACGTCGTAGGTGATCGTGACAAACTCTCCGGCGGCCAGCGGACCGGACCAGGAGATCAACGAATCGGTGGCGTCCAGGTCACCGTCCCGGTCGGCTGCCACGGAGCCCAGATCGATCTCGGCGTCGTCGGTCACGTTGCTCAAATCGTCTAACACCACCGCCGGAGAGGCGTCGGTGTAGTCGGCCGTGCCGGTGTTCGTCGCGACGATCTCGTAGGACACCACGTCACCGGGCCGAGTCTCGGCGCCCGCAGTCGAGGTTTTCGCTATCTCCAAGCACGTGCCACCGAACGTGATCTCCTGTGCTGCATGGTCGATGGGCAGATAGGCCCAGTCGTCGATGCCGCGGTCGTTGCCCCAACTGTTGACGTCGTATTCCCAACCATGCACACCGCCAGTGCTGTCCACACCGGCACTGCCATCTAGCACCGGGGTGGTGTTCGCCCGGTTGTCCGCCAGGTTGGTGTCATCCCAGTAGATGGTGGGATCGGGGGCACCTGCTCCACTAAGCCGGCGAACCTCGATGCCGCCGCGCCCCTCCACATCGCCCTGCAGGATGTGCACCTCGCCGAGTTTGTCGAAGCTAATACGAGCATTCATCTCGGTGCAGATCGACGCTGCGGCCCCTTGGCCGTCCAATCCGTCAAAGGGTTGCGCGTACGTGCCACTGCCATCTGCACCCATGAGGATGCGCCTGTCCCGGTCGCCGTCGTAGTTGCCGTCACCGTCGACGTCGATCTCCAGCCAGTAGGAACCGTTGTAACGCTCAGTCATCGACCACGTGAAGGCCCCCTCTGCCGATCCGGAACCCGCAGGCGTGAACGTCAAGCCTTCCACTGTCAGGTCGTCCTCACTGAGGAGTTCGGGCATGACGTAGATCTGCCCCCCACTGCTCGGTGCCGACTCGGGCAGGTCCCCCGCCGGCTCTTCGAAGAACACCCGGAAGGGATCGCCGCAAACGTCCGCCCCATATCCCTCGCGGGAGTTGTAGGTCGGAGCGCAGTTCTCGTCGGCGTAACCAATAGAGTTCGCGCCGATGTACGAGTTGATCCCGTTGTAGTCGTCGAGGAAGACCTCGTAGAGGTAGCCGGTGTTGTTCACGATCCAGAACCGTGCATCGGAGGTACCCGCCGAGGTCTGTCCCATGCCGTATGAGTTCGTCCACACCCGACCGGGGATGTTCGTGCCGTCCGGATCCTGAGCGTCGACACGCCAGTCGTAAAGTTCGTTGATTCCCAGGGCTGGCGAATCGACCGTCCAGACCCCGGCACTCTCCGCGGGACCGTAGGTGCCCCCACCGTTTCCTACCAGCGTCCCGTCCGGGGCCGTGACGGCTGAAATATTGCCGTCCGCGACGAGGAACTCGCCGGGCTGGAGGTACGCAAAGAACCGGTTGGCACCGTGGCCGTAGATCGGCGGGTCGTTGCTCGCCGCCTGCGCTTGCATCTGCACGCCCACGACAGACAGTCCCGCCATCAGCATCGCCACCAGGAATGAGGCGAGCAGGCGCGCCGGCCCCAGCCTCCATCTGCTAAGAGACGGCGAGAATGAGTTATCCGGTGGAACGGTCACTACCGACATACGTGGTTCCTTTTGACGTACGGATCGCTGCTTGATGACGGCCCATAAGGTTGCATCAACCGCGAGTGCGGCGGTCATCGAGTTTGCTAATCACCCCGGATTTCACCCTCGATTTCACCCTCCTCTCACCCGTCCCCTGCGCACCCTTGGGCCGCGACCACCGGATCGCCAGTGCATCTCCCTCCCACCGCCTGTGCATCTCCCTCTCCATCGCCAGTGGATCTCCCTCCGCGGGGTCGTATGCCACTTAGCCGCCGTTTACGGAAACTCCAGCCACGCCACTGGGAAGCGCCGGGGACCTAGACTGAAGCCCATGACCTCCACGGCGAATGTCCGCACCGACCCCGGCTCCCGTTCGGGTGCCGCGGTGGCCGAGCAGGCCCGCTCCCTGGTCGGCGCGGCCGAGTTGAACAACACCGCGTTGCGGCGGTACCTGCACGGCCTGCCCGGAGTGGACCAGGTGGGCGCCGATGCCCGCGCTGCGATGCTGGGCACCCGGTCGATCAAGACCACCGCCAAGGCGTGGGCGATCGATACCGCTATCTCGATGATCGACCTGACCACGCTGGAGGGCGCCGACACCCCAGGTAAGGTCCGCTCGCTGGTGGCCAAGGCCAAGACGCCGGACCCATCCGACCCTGCCTGCCCCAAACCTGCGGCGGTGTGCGTGTATCCCGACCTGGTGCCTGAGGCGCTGACGGCGATCGGGGACGCCGGCATCAACGTCGCCTCGGTCGCCACCGCCTTTCCCGCGGGCCGGGCCAGCCGGCAGGTCCGCCTGGCCGACACTCGCGACGCGGTCGCCGCCGGCGCCCACGAGGTGGACATGGTGATCGACCGCGGCGCCTTCCTGGCCGGGGATTACCTGAAGGTGTACGAGGACATCGTCGCGGTGCGAGAGGCCTGCCAGAGCGTGACCGGTGACCAGCGCCCCGCGCACTTGAAGGTGATCCTGGAGACCGGGGAACTGGCCACCTACGACAACGTGCGCCGCGCATCCTGGTTGGCGATGCTGGCCGGCGCCGACTTCATCAAGACCTCCACCGGCAAGGTCTCCCCCGCCGCTACCCTTCCGGTGACGGTGGTCATGCTGGAGGCGGTCCGCGACTTCCTCGCCGCCACCGGCGCCCACGTCGGGGTCAAACCCGCCGGCGGGATCCGCACCTCCAAGGACGCGATCAAGTACCTCGTCGCGGTCAACGAGGTCGCCGGGCAGGACTGGCTCACCCCGGACCTGTTCCGCTTCGGGGCCTCCAGCCTGCTGAACGACGTGCTGCTACAACGGCAGAAACTGGCCACCGGCGCCTACTCCGGACCCGACTACGTCACCATCGACTGAAGGACACCGCATGACTGCCTTCGACTACGCCCCGGCCCCGGAGTCCCCCTCCGTGGTGGATATCGCCTCCTCCTACGGGCTGTTCATCAACGGCGAGTTCACCGACGCCGCCTCCGGGGAATCGCTGAAGACCATCAACCCGGCCACCGAGGAGAACCTCGCCGAGGTCGCCGTCGCCGGTGAGGCGGACGTGGAACGCGCCGTGCGGGCCGCGCGCACCGCCTACGAGCGCACCTGGGGTCCGATGCCAGGCTCCGAGCGGGCCAAGTACCTGTTCCGGATCGCCCGGTTGCTGGCCGAGCGGTCCCGGGAATTCGCCGTGCTGGAGGTGTTGGACAACGGCAAGCCGATTCGTGAGGCCCGCGATGTGGACATCCCCCAGGCCGCGGCGCACTTCTTCTACTACGCCGGGTGGGCGGACAAACTCGACTACGCCGGCCGGGGTGCCGCCCCCCGCCCGCACGGAGTGGCCGCCCAGGTGATCCCGTGGAACTTCCCGCTGCTGATGCTGTCCTGGAAGATCGCCCCGGCGCTGGCGGCGGGCAACACCGTGGTGCTCAAACCCGCCGAGACCACCCCGCTGACCGCGCTGCTGTTCGCCGATCTGCTGCAGCAGGCCGAACTGCCCCCGGGCGTGGTGAACATCATCACCGGCGCCGGGCGCACCGGGGCGGACCTGATCGCCCACCCGGACGTGGACAAGGTTGCCTTCACCGGCTCCACCAAGGTCGGCAAACTCATCGCCCGCCAGGTGGCCGGCACCCACAAGCACGCCACCTTGGAACTGGGCGGCAAGGCCGCCAACATCATCTTCGACGACGCGCCGGTGGACCAAGCCATCGAAGGGATCGTGAACGGGATCTACTTCAACGCCGGGCAGGTGTGCTGCGCCGGATCGAGGCTGCTGGTGCAGGAGTCCATCGCCGATGAGGTGATCGACCGCCTCAAGGCCCGCCTGAGCACCCTGCGGGTGGGGGACCCGATGGACAAGAACACCGACGTGGGTGCGGTGAACTCAGCCGCCCAGCTCAAGCGCATCACCGATCTGGCCGAGGCGGGTGACGCCGAGGGCGCGGTGCGGTGGAGTGCTCCCGGGGACCTGCCCACCAAGGGGTACTGGTTCCCGCCCACGATCTTCACCCAGGTGGCCTCCGCACACCGCATCGCCCGGGAGGAGATCTTCGGGCCGGTGTTGTCGGTCTTGACCTTCCGTACGCCCGATGAGGCGGTCGCGAAGGCCAATAACACCCCCTACGGACTGTCGGCGGGGGTGTGGACGGAGAAGGGGTCACGGATCCTGGCGATGGCGGACAAGATCCGCGCCGGGGTGGTGTGGGCCAACACCTTCAACAAGTTCGATCCCACCAGCCCGTTCGGTGGCTACAAGGAATCCGGTTACGGACGTGAGGGCGGGCGTCACGGCCTGCTGCCCTACCTGATCGAGGGAGGCACCCAGTGAGCCGGGTGGATGTGCGCAAGACCTACAAACTGTTCATCGGCGGTAAGTTCCCCCGCTCCGAATCCGGCCGCACCTACCCGGCGGCCAGCCGGCGGGGGAAGTTCCAGGCGAACGTCGCTCAGGCCTCCCGCAAGGACGCCAGGGACGCTGTCCGGGCGGCGCGCGCCGCGCAACCCGGGTGGGCCGGGGCGACGGCGTACAACCGCGGGCAGGTGCTGTACCGGGTGGCCGAAATGCTGGAGGAGCGCCGGGACCAGTTCGCCTCCCAGGTCCGCGCCGGTGAGGGCGTGAGCAGCAAACGCGCCGAGGACCTGGTCTCCGCCGCGATCGACCGCTGGGTCTGGTACGCGGGCTGGTCGGACAAGGTCGCACAGGTGGGCGGGAACGCCAACCCGGTGGCCGGCCCGTTCTTCAATATCTCTACTCCCGAGCCGACCGGGGTGGTCGCGGTCATCGCACCCCAGAAGTCCTCACTACTCGGACTGGTGTCGGTATTGGCGCCGGTGATCGTCACCGGCAACACCGCCGTCGTGCTCGCCTCCGCCGACCGTCCGTTGCCGGCGGTCACTCTCTCGGAGGTGCTGGCCACCTCCGACGTACCCGGCGGGGTGGTGAACGTCCTCACCGGACACACCGCGGAGGTGGCCCCGCACCTGGCCACCCACGCCGACGTCAACGCCATCGACGTCTCCGGAGCGGTCGGGGCCGAGGGGGTCACGTGGGGCGAGTTGGAGGAGGCCGCGGCTGAGACGTTGAAGCGGGTGCGCCGGCCGTTGACCGATGAGGAGCCGGATTACGCCAACGAGCAATCACTGTCGCAGATCCTGGCGTTCACCGAGGTCAAGACCGTCTGGCACCCCAAGGGCGCCTGAATCGCACCGAGGGACTGAACCACGCTGAGCGCCGCACGCCTTCATCTGGTCCGCCACGCCCGACCGGCCATCACCCCCGATGCGCCGCCCCGGGACTGGCCGCTTGCCCCCGACGCCTCCGTCGCCGACCTGGCCGCGGCCGCTGTGCTGCCGGCGCAGGCCACATGGTTCACCTCACCTGAGCCCAAGGCCCGCCAGACCGCCGCGCTGCTCACCGACACCCCCGTGCAGGTGCTGGAGGAACTGGCGGAAACGGGCCGGGACGGCCAGGCGCTCCCCGCCGAGCAGTTCGAGCAAACGGTCAGCGACTACCTCACCGCCGGGGAGGCACCAGCAGGTTGGGAGTCCCGCGTCGATGCCACTCTGCGGATCGTGAACACCGCCCAGGCCGCGATGGAGATGACCGAGGACGGCGACTGTGTCCTGGTGGGGCACGGCACGGCGTTCACCTTGCTCGTCGCGGCGCTGGCCGGACGTCCGCCGGATGCGGCGGCGTGGCGGGCCATGCGCATGCCCGATCACTGCGAATTGCGGCCCGGTGCCGGCGGGGCGTTCGAGGTGGTCTCGCCCTGGGGCGGTTGGGTGTCCACTTAGTCGATCCGTCCCGGCTCGGGCGGCCCGCTCAGTTCCTACCCGCCCAGGGGGCCCACCCGCTCAGCAACTATCCATGAGCCGGTCAGTACCCAGCCTGGGGCCGCTCAGCCCTCCCGCACCTGAGCAAAGCCGGGCAGCACCTGATCGGTGATGATCTGCTGCATCACGTCGTGGTGGGCGAAACCGTTCCACGCGGCGGTGAGGGTGGCCGCCTCCAAATCCGCCAGTTCCCAACCGGCTTCGGTGACCAGCAGGTGCATCTCGTTCGTCATCGACGTGCCCGATACCAGCCGGTTGTCGGTGTTGACCGTGACGGCGAATCCCAGGTCACGCAGCGCGGTAATCGGGTGTTCGGCCACCGAGGGGGCGATGCCGGTGTGCAGGTTCGACACCGGGCACACCTCCAACGGGATCTGCCGGTCGCGGACCCAGTGGGCCACCTGCCCCAGTTCGGCGGCCTCCGGGTCGGCGGCGTCGGTGATGTCCTCGATGATGCGCACCCCATGCCCCAGGCGCAGCGCGTGGCACTGTTGCACCGCCTGCCAGACGCTGTGCACGCCGTCGGCCTCCCCGGCGTGGATGGTGTAGGGGAAGTTCGCCTCCCGCAAGGTACGGAACGCGCCCGCCTGCCTGGTCGGGGGGAATCCGAGTTCGGGGCCGGCGATGTCGAACCCGAAGGCGCCCTTGTCCCGGTTGGCCAGAGCAAGCTGAGCGATCTCGTCGGCCCGGTCGTTCTGCCGCATCGCGGTAATCAAGGTGCCCACGTGGATCCGGTGGCCGGATTGCGCGGCCTCGGCGGCGCCGTCGTCCAGGCCTGCTTGCACCGCGTCGACGACCTCTTGCAGGCTCAGCCCGCGCTCCAGGTGCTGTTCAGGCGCGTACCGCTGTTCGGCGTAGACCGCGCCGTCGGCGGCCAGATCAAGGACCGCCTCCTTGGCCACCCGGTGCAGGTGCTCGGGGGTCTGCATGACGGCGGTGGTGTGGGCAAACGTCTCCAGGTAACGCTCCAGGGAGCCGGAGTTGGCCGATTCCACGAACCAGCGACCAAGGGCCTCGGCGTCCTGCGCCGGAAGGGTGTGGCCGATCTCGTCGGCGAGTTCCAGCATCGTCTGCGGGCGCAAGCCCCCATCGAGGTGGTCATGGAGGACAACTTTGGGCAGGGCGGCAATCTGGTCCTGGGTCAGTGACATAGGGGAAGCCTACGCCCGGCCGACAGAGGCGCGGCCTACACGCGGCCCGGCC
>Ga0209487_1000617_pt1 | contig 31934 bp, 28 predicted proteins | sample Poulit2012_FD_187524 | JGI IMG/M metagenome (GOLD analysis project Ga0209487, IMG submission 187524) | Agricultural soil microbial communities from Georgia to study Nitrogen management - Poultry litter 2012 (SPAdes) (version 2) | ecosystem: Environmental > Terrestrial > Soil > Agricultural land...
AGAGGATGGAGTGGGTAAATACCGGTTATTTTGAAACGATTGTAGATCTTTCTGTAAATCGATTCTACTACCCATTTCACGGATATGCGTTTATATTTTCAAAAACCCGCGAAATCCTCTGGATGAATAATAAGATTCCGCTCCGTTGTGATAAATGAATACCCGTCCGAATCGCCAATCCCCGAAAATAGCACCGCCCAAATCCCTGATGTCGGAAGGAGTCCGCAGCCAGCTGGATGTTTTTGTATCCAGTTTCTCCAGTTTTTGAAGCTGAAAATATTGCTCCTCATCCAGAAGTTCGATCCCCATATCCCGGGCCATTTCGATTGCACTGCCTTTAGGTTTGTGTTTTTTCCGTGATTTCAATGCCTGCGGATCGTAGCAAAGACTTCTGCGTCCTTTCGGGCTTTCCTTTGAACAGTCGGCGATGATATATTTTTGATCTTCTCTGTCATAACCGATGACATCCGGCTCACCACCCGTTTCTTCCATTTGAAAAAGGGACCACAGCACCCTTTGATTTCCTTGCAGCTTTTCTTGAACATCTGTCCATTCTGTTTCGGGATGCCGGTGCATGTTTTCCCCGAATCTTTTCTGCAAAACAAGCAGGAGTTCATTCTCTTCTTCGGGCGCAAGTGTATGGTTTTTCATTATTTGATCAAGGTTTTAAGGATATAAATATACTTTATCTCCGGAATAATCATCTCTTGTTGCTCATTCAATTATGGAAAAATTTGGGGGAATGATTTTCTGTTTTGATTCCGGATCGGGTAGAGGATGAAAAAATATACCCAAAGGATAAAAAATAATTGCAGGGGAACCCGAAACCAAAGATATTCAGACCCGGCTCCTTCCAGGGTTCCTTTTTGATAATCCACCTGATGAATGGCTGCATATATATTGGCCGGAAGGATTTGTATGAAAAATATGATGAGCAACCACGCGGTCACCCGCCGCAGACGGGGGATCAACAAACCTGCCGCCGCTGCTATTTCCAATCCTCCCGTGAAGTAAATCATTTCTTTGGCATAAGGTACAAAATCGGGAAGCATCATGGCCATTCCTTCCGTATAGATAAAATGTCCGATCGCAGTGAAGAGCAGCATAGCCGACATCGCTATCTGTCCCGCTGAAAACAGATCATTTTCTTTAGTTGTAAATCGAAAGAGGATAAGAGTGATTATAAAGACGGTAAATAAAACGATCAAAGGTGCCATAGCTCATTTTATTGTTTAAGAAGGATCTTTCCCCTTTTCAGTGATGGCATTGAGAGCGTCCGAAACCGATGGTACAAAATTGATCTGCTTCCCCTTATTACTTTCCAGGATGAAAGAATAAAGGCTTTTGCCCTCCATCCTTTTGAAATCTCCTATGATGAAAAGTCTTATCCTGTAGTTGGTGAATTTTTGAAAAACCTCACCGGCGATTCCATTCTTTAAATCAAAAAACTGAGGACTGAGATTTTTTTGATGAATGATCAGGTTATCATACCCTTGATAATATACATTTCCTATGATTTCTAATCCGTCCCGGGTGTCGGATATCAATGTTTTGTCGGAAATGAGTTCTGCGATTTTTTTGTCCTGTTGAATATGCTCTTTGATTTTCATCTTTGTTTTTGGCAGGAAAATTAAAAAAATACTTTCTTTAAAATATTGTCACAGGACAAGAAAAAAAGGAGGACTGGAAATTTTGGGATGGATCGGTATTCACCTTCTCTTAATGAATTCTCTGCCAGTACTGGGTCCGCCCGAGCATGGAAACGCCGAGATATCCCCTGATCTTCAGCAGATCCGGTTCTTCAAGAGAGAGCTGTACCTTATAAACTCTTCCGCTGCTCGGATCCAGTATAGTGCCGCCTTTGTAAACATCTCCTTTCTTTTTTAGATTTTTGATGATCACCATGCCGAGAATCGGTTTTCCTTTGTCGTCTCCCGGGCATTTTTTACACGTGCTGTTCCGATCCTCCGGGTCCAGGATTTCGGCTACCTTGCCCGATATGTTTCCATTGTGATGAAATATTTCGATGACGGAAGTGGCTTCTTTTGTTTTGTCATCGAAAGTTTTCCATTGGCCGGTGATGTCTTGTGCCGTGCTGAGGAGCGGAAGGAGGGTAAAGAGAAAAATCAGTTGTCGCATATGAGGTTTTTATATGTAACTGTCGATGGGGTGTATTAATTGTGAATCATGAAATTGTAATCGCTTTCATCGAATATTCTTATCCATGTGTTGTCAAAGAAAAAGTTATGCATTACGGTTTATTGACGATGGGAATCGTTCTTCTTTTTTCATGTGGGATGAACCCGGAAGAAAAGGTGTCTCTTCCTTTTGTGGATCACCAGCATGTGATCATCGCTCATCGCGGCAATCATGTGGAGGTGCCGGAAAACACCCTGGCGGCCTTTGAAGAGGCAATCCGTTGCGGAGCGGACTATGTAGAGGTGGATGTACGGGCGACAGCGGATGGGCATCTGGTCACGGTCCATGATGAGACGATCACCAAGATGACCGGGTTCGATCGTAAAGTAGAAGAAATGACCTGGGACGAACTTCGTACGATTCCGGTGATTCCGGTCCGGCTGGATGATCCTCAGTCCTACTTTATTCCCGATTTTGGGTCCGTGCTTGAACTGTGCCGTGATCGGATCCATATATACCTGGATTTCAAAAAAGCGGATGTGCGACAAACTTTTGATATGATCAAAGAAGCAGAAATGGAGGATCAGATTGTGATATATGTAAATAGTATCGACCAATATCATGAATGGCGAACGATCGCACCGGATATACCCTTGATGACGAGTCTTCCATGGGATATGGACCGTACCGATCTGGGGGAGTGGCTCGATGAACATCCGATATCTATCGTGGATAATGCCCGGGAAAAAGAACAAATCGAATGGTTGAAGAAGAGAGGAATCGCGGTATGGCTTGATGTGCAAGGTCGGGATGAAGGGGCTGAGAAATGGGAAAATGCATTATTCCTGGGTGTGGATGGAATGCAATCGGACCGGCCTGCCGCATTGATTCAATATCTCCATGAAAAAGGAAAGCGGTGAAAAATTTTTCAAATGGGATCCGGTACCTCGATCGGTGGATGCATGTTACCCCGTGAGGATTTTTTGATCAATTCATCGACCGGAGAATTTAATTCTTTATAGTAAATTGCCGGTCTGTGATAGGAAGTTGTTTTTTTGCTCCATTTCACTCATTCCGTTGCTTTGCAAGCTTTTTTACATCGTTAATTTATATAAATTTAGGGCCTTCATATAGGATTAAATGCTTCTGTGGAGCCTGATTTTTGATGATAAAATTCTGAGTTATGCAGTTTGTTCCAGTTAAACATGTAAATAAATTTGATATGAGAAGAGCAAACCCAAAGATTATTAGTTTTTTGAATTGGCCGGTCTTGGCGATCGGGTTGCTACTGACTTTTACTCAGGTGAAAAGTTATGGCCAGCAATCAGAAAATCCATATGTCCCTACTTCACGGCCGGACCGGATCAATCTGACGGTCACGGAAGATCCTTCTACTTCAGCTGCAGTGACCTGGCGTACTCATGCCGATGTCGGAGAGAGTTATGCGGAAATCGCCCGTGCGGATGCCAACCCCTTGTTCGTAAATAAAGCAGAACGGCGAAAAGCACGTACGGAAACCCTGGCAACGAAAGATGGAAGCCACAAGGATCATCACTGGAAAGGCGTAACAGCCAATTATCATTCGATCGTTTTTGAAAACCTGGAGCCGAATACGGTATATGCATACCGGGTTGGACAAGAGGGGAACTGGAGCGAATGGTTTCATTTCCGCACGACCAGTGATCAGCAAGATAAATTTTCATTCCTTTACTTTGGTGACGCGCAATCGGGAATTCATACCTTGTGGTCGCGGGTGATCCGGGAAGCATATGCGAAGGCGCCCGATGCACGGCTGATGCTTCATGCGGGAGATCTGATCAACCGCAGCACGAATGATGAAGAATGGGGAGAATGGTTTGAAGGAGGCTCTTTTATACATGCGACTGTGCGCAATATGCCTTCTCCGGGAAATCATGATTATGGAAGAGGCGATGAAGCGGAAGAACTTTCTCCTTTTTGGCGCGCGCAGTTTACCTTGCCGGAAAATGGTCCGAAAGGCTTGGAGGAAACGACTTACTACACCGATATTCAGGGCGTCCGGTTTATTTCTCTGGATGCATATCCGGTGGAGGATCTCGGAATCCATATCGAGGATCAAAAGAAATGGCTGGACAGTCTTTTAAAGTACAATCCAAATAAGTGGACCTGTATTGTTTTTCATCATCCGATTTATTCTCCGAAGGCTACCCGAGATAATAAAAAGATGCGGGAGGCATTTAAACCGCTTTTTGATAAATATAAGGTGGATCTGGTTCTACAGGGACATGACCACGCCTATACACGCGGCATGAAAAATATTCCGATGGAGGAAGGGGAATCGGGTACCATGTATGTGGTGTCGGTGAGCGGTCCCAAAATGTCGGATACGAAAATGGAGAAAAAACTCTGGACCGACCGGTTGGAGGTATATACGCAGTTATTTCATGTGATCACGGTCGATGGGGATGAGATGCGCTATCGTGGCTACACGGCAACAGGAGAGCTGATGGATGGTTTTGACCTGATCAAGCGACCGGGAAAGGTGAATAAAATTGTGGAATTGTCTTTGTTTGATCCACATGATTCGGATCATTGATGGTAGGTTTTTTGATACATGAAAAATAAGATACATATGAAACGTTTATTTGTGCCGGCACTGATTTTGGCCGGGATGATGACGATCCTCGCCTGGTGGAAAGGGGATCGTAAAAACAAAATCGAGCGTCCTCGTATCGTGGTCGGTCTGATGGTGGATCAGATGCGGTGGGATTATCTTTATAAATATAGTGAGCGGTATGGAGAAGGGGGGATCAAGAGATTGCTGCGGGAAGGATTTACCTGTGAGAATACGTTGATCCGGCATGCACCCACGGTGACCGCTGCGGGCCATGCTTCGGTTTACACCGGTTCTGTTCCGGCGATCAATGGGATCATCGAAAATTCATGGTATGACCGGGAGTGGGGCAGGAAAATATCCAATGTGGAGGATACGACGGTGTCGATCATCGGAATGGAAGATCTCATGGGACGGTCGCCACGGAATTTATTGTCCACGACGATAGGAGATGAATTGCGGATCGCCACCCAGTTTCAGAGCAAAGTGGTCGGAGTAGCGATCAAGGACCGGGGCGCGATTCTACCGGCCGGACATTCCGCTAATGGAGCGTTCTGGCGGGAGAATAGCGAATGGGTGACCAGTACCTATTATATGGATGCACTTCCCCAGTGGGTTCAGGATTTTAACGCGATTGACTGGAAGGAAAAACTTTATCCGAATGGGTGGGAGACACTTTTTCCGATCGAATCCTATACCTTGAGCAGTGCCGATGACAAAAGTTATGAAAATGCTTTTACCGGCGAAGAGAAGCCTGTTTTTCCACATACGGAAGCTTCGATTTCGCAGACGCCTTTTGGAAATACGATCACCTTTGAGTTTTCGAAGGCGGCGATAGAAGGGTATGGTCTGGGAGAAGGGGATCATACGGATATGATCGCAATCAGTCTCTCCAGTCCGGACAAAATTGGCCACCGGTTTGGCCCCAATTCGATCGAAGTGGAAGATAATTATCTGCGGCTGGATCGGGACCTGGAGGAATTTTTCAATTATCTGGATGAGCGGTACGGGCGGAATGGGTATTTATTTTTCATCACGGCCGATCATGGCGTGAATCAGTCTCCTGGTTACCTGGAGGAAAACAAGTTGCCGTATGGATTTATGGACAAAAGTAAAGTGACCGCACGGGTCGAAGAAGCACTGCGGAATAAATATGGGGTCGACGGAATTATTCTTTCTGAAACTGATAATCAGATCTATCTGGATTATGATATTTTGGATGGAAAAAACCTGGACAAGCGGGAGGTTTCACTCTTTATCGCGGATGAACTCAAGAAAGAAGGGGGGATCCAAAATGCCTTCCCGACTGATATGATTTCGTCGGTGACTTTGCCGGATCGGATCCGTTCGATGGTGACCAACGGGTATCACGCCAAGAGGGGAGGAGATGTGTTTTTGATCCGGACGGCTGGATATAAATGGGGTTCGAGGAATGGTGCTTCCCACAGTGATTGGTATCCTTTTGATGCACATATTCCTCTGGTATGGATGGGGCATGGTATTCCCAGAGGGCATACGAATCGTACAGTCGGCATGACCGATATAGCCCCGACGCTGGGCGCTTTGCTCAAAGTGCAGATGCCCAGTGGAAGTATCGGCGAGGTTATTACGGAAATCACTGATTTTTATCAATAAACACATATAAAATATTTTAATTTTAAACTATAAAAAATGCAAAAGAACATTTTGATTCAAAATTGGGTTTGGGTTGTTGTCTTGACCTTTTATTTTGGAGTAGCTCATGCACAGATTTTAGATCTTAGAAAAGCGGAAGTGATCGCTTCGGACGGAATTCAGGAACCGGTGCGCGGTACAGCGATAAAAACGCTACAGGAAGAGGTAGAGGCAAGAACGGATGTTCAATGGAAGATCCGGGATCGATGGGCTAAAAAGCCAACGTTGGTTTTAGCGAAAGCCTCAGACCAGCAGGTTCATGGGGTAAATGTCCCTCGTCGGGATGGAAAGGATTTGCCCGAGATGGAATCGGAAGGGTTTCGGATTGTGGCCGAAAAAATAAATGGGCAGGATGTATTATGGCTGATCGGCGCGGATGAACGCGGCGTGATTTTTGCGATTGGGGAATTTTTGAGACAGGCAGATTTGGCCAAAAACAAAATCAATTTTGACAAAAAATATGAAATAGCTACTTCGCCTGCATATCCTATGCGGGGGCATCAGTTGGGATTCCGGCATACGGCCAATTCATGGGATGCCTGGACAGTGAAGGAGTTTGATCAACATATCCGTGAACTGGCGCTTTTCGGGACGAATAGTATCGAAAACACTCCTTTTCATGATGGAGGACAGTCGCCGGTGATGGTGGTGGAGCGGTCGGTGATGAATATCAAGATGAGCGAAATCTGTGATAATTATGGTCTTGAATATTGGGTGTGGGTTCCTTCTGCAGCGGATCTTTCCAATGAAGATGAGCTGGAAGCGGAAGTCAAAATGCAAATTGATGCATATAAAGATTATCCAAGGTTGGATGGTGTGTTTTTCCCTGGTGGTGATCCGGGAAAAAATCATCCCCGTGATGTGATGGCTTTTCTCAAGAGACTTTCTGAAGAACTGGAGAAAATTCATCCGGAGGCAGAAGTTTGGATTTCATTGCAAAACTTCAGCGAAGACCGGGTCGATTATTTTTATGAATATCTTGAAAAACATGATCCGGATTGGTTGACAGGTGTCGCCACCGGACCGAGCAGCCCGGGACTGGCGGAGACGAGATACCGGCTGCCTGAAAAATATGGACATCGCGACTATCCGGACATCACGCATACGGTAAGGTGTCAGTATCCGACGCTGAACTGGGATCAGGCTTTTGCACTCACAGAAGGGCGGGAGGTGTCCAATCCTGAACCCTATTATTATGCAGGGATTTTCAGAAGATTTGCGCCGTTTACCGATGGATTTATCACCTATTCGGATGGGGTGCACGATGATGTGAACAAGATCGTGTGGAGTCAGCTGGGATGGAATCCGGAAAAGGATGTCAACACGATTTTAGAGGAGTATGGCCGTCTGTTTTTTGGTCCGGAACTGGCGAAAGACACCAGAATTGGAATTTTGGGACTGGAAGCAAATTGGAATGGTGCGGTAGAGCAGAATGGAAGCATCGAGTCCACTTTTCAAATGTGGAAGCGGCTGGAGGCAGAAAATCCTCAGTTGAAGGATAACTGGAGATGGCAGATGCTGCTCATGCGATCTTACTATGATACTTATACTGCACGAAGAAAAGTATATGAAAAATCTCTTGAAAAAGAGGCGATGCAGGTATTGGCACAGGCGCCGGAATTGGGAGCAAACCAAGCGATGGCGCAGGCGCTTGCGATCGTAAACAAGGCTGATAAGGATTTACATGATGCGGCGATGCGGCAGACGATCGTCGATTATCTGGAAGCACTGCATGAGTCGGTCGGACTTCAAACAAGTGTAGAAAAACATCATGCTAAAAATCCGGAGCGGGGCGCGATTTTGGATTTTCTGGATTATCCGCTGAACAACCGTTGGTGGTTGAAAGATCAGTTTGACGAAATTCGTCAGCTGAGATCGGAAAAAGAAAAGTTGGATCGTTTGCATACGATTGCCACTTGGGAAAATCCCGGACCGGGGAGCTATTATGACAATATATCGGATGTGTCTCAAAGTCCACGAGTGCTTACCTCCTCCTATGACGCGACGGATGTGGCATGGTGGGACAATGGTATGAGCCGGGAACGATTGTCGACGCAGCTGTTTCAGAATTTTCCGGTAATATTGTACGAGGATCTGGATCCCAATGGCAAATATATCATCCGGTTGGCAGGGGAAGGGGATGCATTGCTCCGGATCAATGGAGAACGTGTAAGACCATCCTTATATGAAAAGGGTTTGGGTGAATTCAAGGAGTTTCATGTGCCGCGAAAGCTACTTGTCACAGGTGAGATCGAAATCACATTCGATGAACCGGAAGAATCTCATCTCAATTGGAGAAATAAGTCAAAAGTTTCAGATATCTGGTTGTTAAAGCAGGATTGATCTTACTCTTCTTTGGGAACTGGAATGATGTGGTGGATGGTAAAAGAGGTTCAATACCTTTTTACCATCCACTTTTGTTTTCCGGCGGGCTAAAGCCGCGCCGAAATAGACTGAAATCGAGCTGAAAAAAACTAAAGCAGCAAACGAAAATTGAATCTTTAAATAATTGTCAAGCGCTGAAAGCGCGCAATCAAAGAGCACAGGGTGTTGCCCTGTGTGTGAATATGCAGAGAGGTGAGCACTGAAAGTGCGGCATCAGGATATCAGGGTTTTATGGGGCTAAAGCCCAATTACTTTTGTGATCACTCACAACCCTGGGCTAAAGCCGCAGGGCAATAGATAGTTGGAAATTTAAAAAAATGGAGATCAATTCTCTTTCACGATTATCACAAATTTGAATTGGACCTTGATTTTATTGTACTTTTAAATCATCGCTTCAACCTTGACAGGTATGTGGCAGAGCTCAGCGAGATGGTTTCCTGCAAGGTTTTTCTATAATGTCATAATGATAAACTCATTTATTCGAATGAAGATCAAAGTTTTCAATTCATAGCCCTCCCGATGATCCCTCACTCGGGATATCGAGGATGAGCAGGTTTTAATCTTTTGAGAAAAGACTAAAAAATAGTATGGGCTTTAGCCCCATCTCTCATAAGAGAACTCATAAAACAATGGAATGAAGCGTCGCAAAAGAAAGTTGAATCTCCAAAAATTTTCCAAAGCACTGAAGACGCGCAATCAAAGAGCACAGGGTGCTGCCCGGTGTGTGAATATGCAGGAAGGTGAGCGCGGAAAGTGCGGCATCCTGGGGCTAAAGCCGCGCCGCAATATTTGATTGATATTAAGAATAAAATTTATATCACTTCATTGTCTTCCCGTAAGATCGCGCAAAATAATACAAGGAATAGACAACATTATACCGTGAAATTAAAGGTGTAAATATTATTTTTAACAAAATCCGCGAAAGCATTACTTAGCACCCGGGTGAGACGAAGTGTTAAAATTTTGCAGAAAGGGAAGGAGAGGAATATTCTTTTTATATTTCAAGTCCGTGTAATCAATTGCCCCGCTAAGAGACTGGATTTGCGAATGAAATAATTTATATAATTCTTTAAATCTAATAAATCCAAATAATATGAAAATGAATGAGAAGAAAAAGGGTTCCCGCAGGGGATTTTTAAAAACAGCCGCGGTTTCATCTGCCGGATTTATGATCGTACCACGACATGTGATTGGTAAAGGATTTGTCGCACCCAGTGACAAACTCAATGTGGCGGGAATAGGTGCCGGCGGGAAAGGACGCTCAGATCTGTCCTCCTTTGTAAAGGGTGGCAATGTGAATGTGGTGGCCCTTTGTGATGTGGATGACAAACAAGCGGCCAAAACGCGGGAAGACTATCCGAAGGCGAATTATTACCATGATTTCCGGGAAATGCTGGAAAAAGAAAAAGATAATATAGACGCTTGCTCAATATCTACACCGGATCATACGCATGCTGTGGCTACCCTTGCCGCGATGCAACTCGGAAAACATGTGTATACTCAAAAACCATTGACGCATAATATATATGAGGCGCGTCAACTTACGCTGGCAGCAAAAAAATATAAAGTAGTCACCCAGATGGGAAATCAGGGTGGATCGGGTGATGGTGTGCGCCTGACAAAAGAAATTCATGATTCGGGTCTGATCGGAGATGTACACACGGTGCATGCATGGACCAATCGACCGGTGTGGGCACAGGGATTTGAACTGCCGAAAGGAAAATTTACTGCGCCGAGTACCCTCAATTGGGATTTGTGGCTGGGACCTTCGGAGCATTATGATTACAATCCTGTATACGCACCCTGGAGCTGGAGGGCATGGTATCCCTTTGGTACAGGTGCCTTGGGGGATATGGCATGCCACATATTGGATCCTGCTTTTCGTATTTTACCCATTGATTATCCGAGTGAATTCCAGTGCAGTATTCCCAAGAACTGGACCAGTGACGGTAAGCAGATCAACAGCCTGGATGGATTTCCACCATCTACAATCATTCACCTAAAATATCCCCGTACCGATGGCAAGGGCGAAATCAATCTGACCTGGTATGACGGGGGTGCATTGCCTCCTTTGCCGGACGAACTGGAGCCGGGGGAGACTTTTGGTGACAGGGACGGAGGTATCTTGTTTATTGGTACCAAAGGCAAACTGGTAACGGGTTGTTATGGACGTAATCCGAAATTGTTGCCTTATAAATTGATGGATATGATTCAAATGCCAGAACAGACCATACCCAGAGTACCGGAAGGTCATTATCTACAGTGGGTCAATGCATGTATCGCCGGTTATGGTAACAAGGAAACGAGTTCCCCATTTGAGTATGCCGGCCCTTTTGCGGAAAGTATTCTCATCGGAAACCTCGCGATTCGAAGTTCGGTGCTGGAGACAGCGAAGGGAGAAAGAAAGGAGGACAACTTCACGCTGCCCAAGTTGAAGTGGGATGCCAAAGAGATGAAGGTGACCAATTATGATGAAGCGAATCAGTTTGTAAGAAGAAAATACAGGGATGGCTACAGCTTGAATATCTAAAATAAAAGGATGTTTTTTTAGAGTTTAAAATAAAATCTCGGTAGACCGGATATCAAAAAAGCAGGATGCGTTTGTACTAACTTTTCAAAAAGTCAGGGGGTGGATTGACTTTCATCCACGAAAGAACGAAGACGGGATATCTTTCGTAAAGACCGGAACGTATTGTGCGAATTGAATATTTGGTGTATCAGATTTTGGTCTGATTTACTGATTTTGTTGTTTGAGCAGTAAGGAGGAGATCGTTCATTTTCTTTATATTTATTTGGATGAATCACTGATTGGGTTTCGGGGCGAGATCTTTTCAGTGATTCATTTTTTCATGAAATTATATGCAGATATTAAAAGGATTGTATCAGGTGGGAGGGGATCTCAATGGGATCACTTTTGATGAACCTGGTGCATTGTGGAATGACGGAAATTCATACGTGATCGATACAGGTCAAGGATTGGTGATGATCGATTGTGGATGCGGGGATACCCTGGAACAGATTTTTGACAATATGCGATATTGGGGGCTTTCGCCGGGTGAAATCAAATATTGTCTATTGACACATCCGCATTTTGATCATGCGGGAGGCGCGCATCTTCTCCAGGCAAGAGGAGTAGATCTTATCGCTATTGCTGAGACGGCCGACGCTGTATCTTCAGGAGATGAAAGATGTTGCGGATATCTTTATCACAAAAACTTTCGTCCTGCAAAAGTGGACCGGATCGTACAGGATGAGGAGGTGATCTCTTTACTGGGCCTGCAGATCGAAGTGATCCACTTGCCGGGACACAGCATGGGATGTACCGCTTATGCGATGGAGTGGGATGGAAAAAGGATCATCTTCAGCGGGGATGTCATCGGTACTTTACTGGGCGGTGATTTTGGTTGGAGTGGTTCGATTGATTTTGACAAAAGTGTATATATTGATTCCCTGCGCCGATTTGCTCAGGTGGATATGGATATCATGCTGCCCGGCCATGGATTGATCTATTTTCACAATCCCCGGCGAAGGGTAGAAGAAGTGCTCAATGTGGCTCTGATGGAATGGCGCTGATCGAAGGGATTTTTATAAATAAAATAAATTAATCATATGAAAATTGTTGATATCCAATATCTGTATCTGGTTTTGTGGTTCGTTCTTGCTTTTTCATGCAGCTCTGATCGTAAAAGTTCAGATGAGACTTCATCTGTCTCTTATTATTCTATGGAAGATTATGAACAGGTCTCCAAAATCGATGCCCATGTACATATCCGAACGACAGGTTCTGCTTTTATGGAACGGGCTCGCATGGACAATTTTCGTCTTTTGACCGTGGTGGTAGATGAAGAACCCGGCATCGCTCTTCAGGAGGAACATGCGCTTCTTGCTGTGAAAAAATTTCCGGATGTGGTTGCATTTGCGACGACGATTGCTGTGGATCAATGGGATCGTGCAGAATGGGAAAATAAAACATTGAAACGACTGGATGAATCGCTGGATCATGGTGCAATCGGTGTCAAAATTTACAAAAATATCGGAATGGAATTGCAGGAGGCAGATGGGGATTTTGTGATGATCGATCATCCGCGGTTTCGCTCGGTGTTCGAATTTTTGTCCGAGCGGGATATTCCAGTGATCGGTCATTTGGGAGAACCCCGAAACTGCTGGCTGCCTGTGGAAGAGATGACGGTGGAATCTGATAAAAGATATTTCACCCGACATCCGGAATTTCATATGTATCTCCATCCCGAATATCCTTCTTATGGAGACCAGATCAATGCCCGCGATCAGATATTGGAGGATCATCCTGATTTGTGGTTTGTGGGTGCTCATTTGGGGAGTCTGGAGTGGAGCGTGGAGGAGATGGCGGCTCGTCTGGATCGGTTTCCGCGGATGGCGCTGGATCTGGCGGCGCGTATATCGAGTATTCAATATCTGGCGCGCGACGACCGGGAGAAAGTTCGAGATTTTTTCATTGAATATCAGGATCGGCTGATATATGGTTCGGACAGGATCGTGGACGATGCAAGAGATCCGGATCAGGCGGTGAAGAGTGCTCATGAAATCTGGTTGAAAGACTGGGAGTTTTTCTGTACGGATCATTCGCTGAAGTCCGGTGCATTTGAAGGGGAGTTTCAGGGTTTGAAGCTGCCCCGGGAAGTAGTGGATAAATTGTATCGTAAGAATGCAGAAAAATGGTTTCGGCCGATGAAATCAATGGGGAAATGAGGAGAGGAGGTGTAATGAAGGATCAGCCTTTATTGTAAGAGATTTGGTGAGGAAATGTGATTCTGATTTTGGAGCTTAGTGATTAAAATATATCTTTAAGCTTTTTACAAATCAAATCAACTATGAGATCATCACGTAGAAAATTTTTGAAATCGGGAGCATTGGCCGTCGCTGGAGCGACCATGATTCCACGTCAGGTATGGGCTTCCTCCTCTCAAAAGGTCGTTCTGGGTATTCAGCTTTACTCAGTCCGTGAAGCGATGAGTAAGGATCCTGCCGGTACGTTGGAAAAACTGGCCGAAATGGGATATAAAACCGTAGAACATGCGAATTATGTCCGTGGAAAATTTTATGGATATGAACCCAAAGAGTTTAAAAAACTTCTTTCTGATCTGGGCTTGACAATGCCGACGGGTCATACTGTTTTGAGAAAAGAGCATTGGGATGCACAGAGGAAAGATTTTACCGATGAATGGAAAAAACTGGTGGAAGATGCGGCGTACATGGGGCAGAAATATGTGATCAGTCCTTCATTGGAGCAGAGCCTTCGTGAGACTCGCTCGGATCTGATCGCCTATATGGATATTTTCAATCAATGTGGTGAATTGTGTCAGGAGTACGGGATGAAATTTGGTTATCATAATCATGATTTTGAGTTTTATACCAAACTGGATGGGGAGGTGATGTATGATATCATCCTTGACAATACGGATCCCAATCTGGTGACACAGCAGATGGATATCGGGAATATGTATGGTGCCGGCGGTCGTGCCCTTGAGATTTTGGGCCGGTATCCAGGGCGATTCGAACTCCTCCACGTAAAAGATGAGATCGAAAGTGAGACGGGACCGATGAGCGGATATGAGAGTACGGTTTTGGGTAAGGGAGTGATTCCTGTAAAAGATATCCTGGATACGTTCAAGGAGAAAGGAGGAACCATTTATTATGTGGTGGAGCAGGAAGCATACCAGGGCAAAGATCCTCTCCAGTGTATGAAGGAAAATTACGATCAGATGAAGGCCTGGGGATACTCATAAAGGAGTCGTGATATAGTCCGGCGGCCTGAGATTCTGTTCCAATCTGTCATCCGGAGAAGCTGATGATTTTATATGGGTATAGGACACTTAACTGAAAAATCATCGGACATTCGTATGTTTTACTATGAGATTTGCGTTGTGTATTGAAACAAAGTGCGCTCTATGAAACATACGGACATGAATCCTGATCATCCCGGGATCTATCTTCCGCCACCATTTATTTATTTGATCGTTTTTGTCGTGGGATGGATCCTTCAAAAATGGGTGCCGCTTCATCCCGGGATATTGCGTTCTTTTCCGATTGCCGGACTGGGGGTTATTTTGATGATCATGGCGATCGGACTGATCAGTCAGGCTCTAAAGATTTTTCACGCTTCGGGTAATACGGTGATCACGACCCGTGCTGCCTCTTCTCTTCAGACGGATGGCATCTATTCCAAAACCAGAAATCCGATGTATTTGGGGATGATTTTTATTTACATCAGTTTTTCATTGTTTATCGGCTATTGGTGGCACTTGATTCTATTACCTTTATTGATCATCCTGCTTCAAAATCTTGTGATTAGGAAGGAGGAAAATTATCTTTCTCATCGATTTGGCATGGAATACATCGAATACCAGGAAAAAGTCGGTAGATGGTTTTGATAAATCATTTAGGGACTTTGGGTTAACCAGGCCAGGAAGGATCTATTCATTATGGTGTGGATTCAGGAGGGAACAACTTTTTATTTTTAGTTATCAATTTTAATTATGAATAATTTTATTCTCACAATCATATTTTGTCTTGGGATGTATCTCGCGGAAGCACAAATTCCCGAAGACGATCATCTGGAAGTCGTCGCTGATTTTGGTGAAAATATGGCGATCGGTGTCAGTGTCAGTTCAGAAAACCGCGTTTTTGTTTCCTTTCCCGGCCACGATGGAAGTGGTCATTTAGCATTGGCTGAAGTAAAAGAAGGGGAGCTGGTTGCGTATCCAAATGAGAAATGGAATGAAATGGGAGATTATGAAACCCATTTTCTTCGGATTCAGGATTTATATGTCGATAAAGATGATATGCTGTGGGTGTTGGATTCTCAGCCCGGTTCATCAGGGAATATTTTCGGAGACGGAAAGGGGGAATCGGCAGGATTGTTTAAATTGGTGAAAATCAATACCCGGACTCATCAGGTGGAAAGAGTGTATCTATTTGATGATCTCGACAAATCCAGATCAGCCCTGAATGATGTACGGGTCGATCCCGATAAAAATCATGCTTATTTTTCCGATCCGGGGCTGGCGGCGATTGTGGTAATGGATCTGGATGACGGATCTACCAGAGTTTTACTGAAGGATAGTGAATTTACCTTAGCGGATGACATCACCCCTGTGTATGATGGAAAGGAAATGGTCAATGATGCAGGTGATTCTTTTTCTTCTCATATCAATGGTATAGCTCTGACGCATGATATGAAATATTTTTATTTCAAACCGATCAATAAGGACGCACTCTTCAGAATCGAGACCCGTTATTTGGTCGATCCGTCACTGAATGATGACGATCTTAGAGCGCTGGTGGAATCTTTTCCGGGGGTAGGGATCACTCATGGATTGATCGCTGATGCCAAAGGAAACGTTTACCTTACTACCTCTGAGTCGTATAGTGTCAGTTATATTACGCTGGATGGAAAGATTCATACATTGGTTCAAGATCCCCGGCTTATCTGGCCCGATTCTTTGGGAATCGGCACGGATGGATACCTATATTTCAGCTGCGCCCAAATCCAACGGTTGCCCCAATGGAATAGCGGCCGGGATGAAACCGACTATCCTTACCAGATGTACCGGATCAAATTACCTTAAGAAGTGGAAGAAAGGATATTTATTTCTTACCAAAAATACCTCCTAACATATCGCCCAATCCACCAGCTTTGCCTTGAGCACCGCCTGCTTGCTTCAGGATCGAGGACAAAATACTGCCTCCGACTGAGGAAGAGCCACTACCGCCCATGAGACCCCCCAGGAGGTCGGTCAGATTTCCTCCTTGTCCTTGCTGTCGGCTCTGCTGTCCCAGGAAACCCATGATAATGGGAGCCAGCATAGCCAGGATTTTGGAAACATCAGGCATTGAAACGCCCGTCTGATCGCTGAGTTGTTTTTCCACGGTATTTCGGTTATTTCCCAAGATGTGCCCCAGGATATTATTTCCGTCAGTCGTGTCGCCACCTGCGCCGAGGAAAGTGCTGATATTGCTGAGAATGTTACCATCATGTTCCTGAAGGGCTCCTTGAAGGCTTTGAGCACCTTCCGGCGTGGACGCATTTTTCTGGAGCATTCCCATCAATACAGGAGCTGCTGCATTGATCACTGAAGCTGTATCTTGCTCGTTGGTTTGAGTTTGATTACTGATACCACTGATGATATCTTTACCTACATTACTGTTTAGCAACTGTGTTAAATCCATATTTTGTTGAATTTTATTTTGCTAAAAGTACATAGGATTTGTCAGAGAGCAAAATAAATATGTTTCCTGTTGTGTATATGTATCCTTATCGGAGACTGCCTTCTGGGAATCCCACCTTATCTGGACGTGCGTTTAGTTTTGGCAAAGCAAGGCGCAAGATTCGGTTCCGCCTTCCGGTCGTATCTTCCGGCTCGACCGGATAGGTGACGACTGCTTCCATCCATGCGTACACATTGATCCGAAAATACACATTGGGTTGCCATCTGGCTTCATTCTTAGATGAAAGTTGCGGATATTTTTCTTCAAAATCCTGCATTGCTGCCTCCAGTAAGCATTCTTCTACGAACTGAAGATCGCTGGTGTAGGAGATTTGAATGGCAGTTTCATTCCATATAAAAGGAACGTGTGGCCCTGAATAGTTGATTACTTCTTCTTTGAGAATCAGACTATTAGGAAAATGGATGATTCTACCGCTTCGCCGGTCATTCCCCAGATAATCTCCGCTGCATTCCCAGATGATGGTATCCAGATAACTGATCTCGATGACGTCGCCACGCAGATTGTTGATCTGGATTCGATTGCCCACCTGATAAGGTCGCCGGAATACGATGTAAAGCCAGGCGATAAAAGAGGTGATTGGCGCCTGGAGGGCAAAACCTAAAACCAGGGAGATCAAACCAAAACTGACGACCGCTCCGTAAAGATTTTGAAACAGGAAAGAGGCAACGACGATGGTGATAAAAACCAGAGACAACAGCCGGATAATCCGAAGAAGATTATATCGATCCCCTTCGATTTGAGCCTGCGATACAATGATCTTTTCGATGATTTTGCTGATCAGGAGAATCATCGATATCAGGAATAAACTCAAGGTCAGCTTCCTGAGAAATGGCAGATAAGCAGCCCAGGGAGAGAATATTTCCAGATTGAGAAGATAATGGGTCGTGATGGTCAGAATCGCAAATACCGAATACATCCGGATCCAGTATCTGATTTTTTGTTCGTCCATGGAGTTGATTTTGTTTATTGCAAATTATGAAAAAGTCAGGGAGATTCAAATAAATTTATCATCACGGTGGATTCATCGTGCTTCTTCATGGGGGACTCCGCAATTGAAGGATCAGAAACGATCGGCAGGAATGACGGATTGTGAGAAATCGACGGGAAAAATGAAGATGTACTTAGAGCTGAGTTGTAGAGGTTTTCATTTTTCGGTCAATGTAAAGAAAAAGGATCAGGTCAAACAGAGCGTGCGCCATCATGACAGAATAGATGCCGGAGTATTCGTACAAATAACCAAAGCCACCGATGACACCCACCATTACGATTCCATAAATACTGATCCGCCAGTTATTGATACTGAGATATCCATGAAGAAGTACGAAAAGAACAGAAGTCAGCCAGATTCCAAGGAGGGGCTGAAGACCTGCCCGAAAAAACACTTCCTCTGCAATACCAGCACAAAGGGAAAGAAAAATCATTTCAGCATAGGTAAGCCGCCACTGTGAAATCAACCGGAAATAGTAATGTTTTTGTTGAGTGAAAAATTTTCGGGTCACGATCATCAAAGCCAATCCGGCGGATAAAACGCCCACTATTGCGCCTGATGATAATTGATGAAGCAGAGACTTTCCTTCTGCGAAAATAGTGAGAAATGACCGACCTTGTCCATAAGTAATCAATAAATATCCTCCCAGACCAAAAAATACCAGGGTGATGATTCCGATGAATACCGATGGGGGTAATCCTGATTTTCTGAGGTTTATTTTTGCCATTATTTTCTCCTTACAGATTATTCTCATATTGCTGTGATGAGATCGGATCTCAGTTTCCCTCTACAAAATGCTGGTGGATCTGAAATAGATTTTTATCCTTTTTGTCGACCCGGATTTCTACTGCATGCATATCAAAATCACCAAAAACCATCATGGAGGTGAAATTTTTCAGTACCCGGCCATCATTTCCTCTCAGTGGTTTTTCCACTAAAAACCGGTGGTGATCTCCATATACGAGAAGGATTGGTTTTTCGTAGGCGATCGCCTCTTCCCGCAGTTTTCGGATGAAGTTTCGAAAGCCATTGGTTTCGGAGTCATTGTATTTGAGGCCCGCATGAATAAACAGGACCACGCCGTCACTATCTTTGCTCTTAGCCTGATCAAAAGCTTCACCCAGCCAGAAAAGATTGGCGGCATCTCTTTCATAAAATTCTTCATTGGTCGCCGCACTATCAGTTTTGAAATTGTTGTTGGATCCGATCACGTGAATGGTGGAAAATAATATACCGTTCTTTTCCCAAATGGCATTTTCGACATATTTTTCAAAACCATCATAAGTGTTTTGTGTGAGTAAATCCATTGCCGGTTGGCCAAGACTTTGATTGTTTTTGTAATAGATCTTCCTAACTTTTTGGAGCCGTTCTTCGGGATCAAATGCACCTGCTTTTTCACGATGGCAGTCGGTCCAGTCATTGTCACCGGGTGTCAGGATCAGCGGATGGGTGAAGGTTTGGAAATACTGATACATATTTTCAAAATACTCATCTGTACAGGGATGGTTTCCGGCTTTGAAATCCCCCACGTGAACCGTAAATGCGGGGTTTTCGGCATTGATCGAGGCGATCACCCTTTCGAGACGTTCGTAATCTTCGGGGACATGATAAGGCATATCCCCCATGGCAAAGAATCGGAAGTTATCATCTTTTGAAGTACAGGAGAAGATAATCATCATGAGGGATAAGCAGAGCAGGGGGAATAAGTGTTTGGGCACGTTGATTGTTTTTGAGGAAAAAATTAAATATAATTTATTTGACCAAGATAAATATTAAACCTGCATTCTTCACCAAAACTTTTAAATAATTATGTGCAACATCGACTGCTATTTGGTTATCAGGCATTTTAGAGGGAATTTCATCCCTCTAAAATGATCAGTTTTTTGAATTAAATTCATCCATCTCTTGCGTTGCGGTCTCGTCAGTCCTGGGCTGACGAGACCGACGCCTTAGATCTGAATAAATTTAATTTCATGAATAATACAGGTTAAATGATCCGGGGAAAATAAGGGATGTAAAATGAAAAAAATACTCTTTTCGAATACCGGAAGAGGGTTTGTAAAATGATTATCGGATGGTCGTTTCAGAGAAAAGGTTCATCACTACGACACCGACCACGATCAGGCAGATTCCGATGATCGCTGGAAGATCCAGCCGGTCATGGAAGAAAACAACCGAGATCAGGGCGGTCAAGACGATTCCGACTCCTGCCCAGATCGCATACGCCAGCCCAAGGGGTACCGCTTTGAGAGCCAGCGAAAGAAAATAAAAGCAAGCGAGAAAGGCGACGATAGTTCCGATGGTCGGGAGAGGTTTCGTGTATCCGTCGGAAGCACGCATACTGCTGGTGCCCATGACTTCCAAAATAATCGCAATGGCGAGATAAGTATAATGCATCTTTTGACAGAGTTTTGTTTGAACAATGAAAGAATCTGTTTTGATCAAAGCGTGAAAAACAAAATAGTTCAAATGAATTCTTCATCGGCCGGGGCCTTTTATTTTCCATCACAATAAAATTCTTCGTTCCCCGACGATCAAGAAATCACTGAATTTAGAATACAATAGTTTTATTTCCATGAATAAATACGCGTTGATCCAGTACAAGATTGAGCGCACGAGCCAGTACGATTCGTTCTACATCTTGACCCGTGCTCGACAGATCGGCCGGTGAAAATCCATGATCCACCTTGATCGTTTCCTGTTCAATAATCGGCCCCTCATCAAGATCTTCATTGACAAAATGAGCGGTAGCACCGATGATTTTTACACCCCGGTGAAAAGCCTGCCGGTATGGTCGGGCACCTTTGAATGCTGGAAGAAACGAATGATGGATATTGATCAGCTGATTGGGATACCGGTGTACAAACTCCGGACTGAGGATTCTCATATATTTGGCCAGAACGATATAATCAAAAGAATGCTGATTGATGATCTCAGCTACTTTTTCCTCATGTTCGCGGCGGGAACAGTTTTTATGACAGATATGATAATACGGGATATCAAATCTCTGAGCGATCTTTTTCAGAACATCATGATTGGAAATAATGCATGAAATTCGAGCCGGAAGATCTCCATATTCGCATCGTGTCACGATATCCTGCAGGCAGTGATGTTCCAAGCTCCCCATCAGGATGATGTCATTCTTTTGGGTGTCCGATATCATGATTCGTGCATCTTGCGGAAGATTGGCTTCCAGATCGCGGATGATTTCCTGATGATCGGTGTCACCATCAAATTCGGTTCTCATGAAAAACTGACCGGTGGTTTTATCTACATATTCATCATTTCTGATGATATTGAGATTGTGATTGTACAGAGTTTTTGTAATATAATATATCAGTCCTTTTGCGTCAGAACAGGTGATCTTTAATACCACAGCATGTTATTTTTTGATTGTAAAAAGAGGTTCAAAATCCTGCGCCCAAACATAAACAGTAAAAGTGATATAAGTCACTTTCATTGCAAGGAATTCAGCAGTGATTGAAAATTCTTGAACCGTATTTTGCCTATATGAATTACTGTTCTTAAATTGCATCTCCATGATCACCTCAACAGAATAAATATATACAAATGAACAAGATATTGCACTTTGCTATTTTCCCGGCTCTTATGTGGATGTGGATGTTGACTCCGGTTGCGGCGCAAGAGGAATATTCTGCCGCCAATGAAGGATGGATGGTTGATATCGAAAAAGCACATGAAGAATCGGTGCGTACCGGAAAGCCGATCATGGCCAATTTTACAGGAAGCGACTGGTGCGGATGGTGTAAAAGACTGACCGCTTCCGTTTTTTCGAAACAAGAATTTAAAGATTGGGCAGAGGATAATGTGGTTCTGTTGGAATTGGATTTTCCGAGAAGAATGAAACTTCCGGAAGAGATTCAACAGCAGAATCATAGCTTGCAAAGAGTCTTCAAAGTGACGGGCTACCCTACCGTCTGGGTTTTTTATCTGGAGGAAAACAAAGAAAATGGCCAAATGAATATCGTTCCCGTGGGTAGAACCGGTTATAAAAATTCGGTGAAAGAGTTTGTCGATGACGTCGAACAGATGATGGCTGGTGGTTAATTGATGGTAGATGGAGGATAGTTGATAGTAAATAGTTGGTAGTAGATAGTAGATAGTAGATAGTAGATAGTAGATAGTAGATAGTAGATGGACGCCCTGACCTCCGCAACCCGCACCCCGCAACTCGTACCCCGAAACTCGCATCTCGTTCTCATTCTTCGCCCGAGACTAGGTTTCGCTAGATCATTCAGCAGAGCTGAATTCTCAGTCTCGTCTTTTGGACGAGATTAGATGGTGTTATGAAATATGCTTTACAGCGATATTTCAAATCACCCCTTGAATCTCACCTTGAGCCCCGCAACCCGCAACCGGCACCCCGCAACTCGTACCCCGAAACTCGCACCCCGCAACCCGCAACCCGATTCCTGGTGTCGCATTTTCAGCGCTCAAAAATATGGTGATATCCTCACACTAGCCTCGTCGCCCTGTGCTGATATATTTCGCTCTTTCAGGGCTTTTTTACAAAGGGATCTCTAAGCTGGTCGTCTGGGAGAGGCAGAGGTCCTCATCTGCCAACAAGCAGAACGATTCACCTCTTAATTGCTGGAGTCAGGTCTGCATCGCTCCCTTCGACTCCGCTCAGGGAGCCTATGGATAAAGAATGTCCATTGTAAATGAAGTCAGCTTTATCTCGTTTCATTTTTCAACGAGACACGTATTCCCCAGCCCTCTCACAAGCTCTTCTTGGCTAATGAATCTGATGCATCCGGATTCTCTGAGACTCTCCGCCTCTCTTCGTACCTCTGCGTAACAACTATGCACATATATTCTTCGAAAACACAATCCTGATTTTATGAAAAATAGTCGCAATATCTCGCAACTCGCACCCCGCAACTCGCAACTCGCAACCCGCATCACGAACCTCCCAGTTGCGGATCAGATTTTCCATCTTCTCCGTTTTCGACCCGACCTGCATAATGATGGTGGAAATCCGGAAAACCTTCCACCGTTACTTGAAGATCATACCAGCGATAACTTTTCGAGAGGTCTACCACCATACTCTGTTTTCCCGGTTCCACCGTCAGTACGATCGGTTCCTGGCCGTATGCCTGATCCGTCAGTGTCACGGTTTGGTTTTTGCCTGTTTTGTTGTCGAAATGAATTTTAAGATGTCCCGTCAGTTTAGAAGGATCTCTTAATTCACTCTCATAGTCACAAATGAAGATGATGTCCGGATCATTCTCATTCCCTTTATATTCGCGGTAAAATCCATTGGGTCCATACACGCGGAGATGGTATCCCGGATCACCAAAATGGTCGAGCGGGTAGGAATCTTCCAGCCGGTCTCCCGGCGCGACAGCATAATTCCAGGTGCGGACGTTTTCAAATTCATCAGAGCCCGCTTTTTTATAGCTTCCCGGTGCGTACACAATATAAGGGACGCCCTGAGTTTTGGATCCAAATACATGATCCCGTGCTTCAAAACTCAACTGATATGATTTTTTCTCTTTGTCAAAATGACCATCTACGATCATGTGATAAGGTAATGCATTGCTATCTTTCATCCCCGGTTCCTGCTTGGGCATATATGGCGATGCTTTGGGATTTTCATTGATTTGTTTTTGTTCTTCAGCCGTCAGGTTTTTATATCCTTCCGGCAGATCTTTGAATTGAGCCTGATGAATCGTCGCGACAAACTCGTCTCTTTCCACCGGTGTCGGAAATTTCATTTTTTCACCGTTGTACGGGCGGAAGGCGGAGGAGAGATCTCCGCATACGAGCCGTCTCCATTCACTTAAATTGGTTTCACGCAATTCTTTTTTAGCTTTTTTGCCCATCACTTTTTCGATCAGCTGAATGGTGGAGGTCTGATCAAAAACCTGAGAATTCACATAACCACCTCGGCTCCAGGGAGAAATGACCAGTGTGGGAACGCGGAAGCCCAAGCCGACCGGTCCGGTTCTTACGCGTGCTTCATTGCCATTGTGTCGCTCCATTTCATCGGCCCGGTTTGCAAATTCGAGCCAGTTATCCATATTGAAACTCGCTTTCCCTGTCTCGGGATTTCCGGTTTCGGGCGGTACAAAAGGAGGGATGTGATCGAAGTAGCCATCATTCTCATCATAATTGATGATAAAAATTGTTTTTTTCCAAACCTCAGGATTTTTCGTAAGGATGCTCATTACTTCGGAGATATACCAGGCTCCATACCAGGGATATCCCGGATGGTCAGAGAATTTACCCGGAGCTACTACCCACGATACAGCCGGTAGTTTGCCTTCATCCACATCTTTACGGAACTGGTACAATACATCTCCTTTGGGAACCTGCATCTCTCGTTCTGTTCCATTGTCATTGTATTTCAAGGTTTCGAGGGAGTGATAGTCCGGATCTCCGGTGTTGCACAAAAAGGCTTTGTTGTGAATGTTTTTTTCAAATTCGGACAACTCTTCAAAGATCTCCCGGTTCCATTTTTCCTTGTTTTCCCGGGCATCTTTCAGGTGATCACGGGCTTTCTCCAGCTGATTATTTAATTTTTCATACTCCTTGGAATCTTTTTCCAGCCGGGAAAGTTCGGTCTCCATTTCTTTTATCTTCCCGGGGAAGGTTTTGATTACTTCGGTCAGGTAATTTTGAAATCCTTCTGCATATCGTACCCCGTATTGTTCAAACCATTCCAGATTGTTGTTGGTAAAATTGGCCAACCACGATCCTTCTTCCCCCTCAAATCCGCAAGGCATACTCAGCTCGTTTTGATAGATCGCCCAAGAAATTCCGTTTTCTTCGAGTCGTTCCGGAAATGTTTTCCAGCGCGCCCACCGGTTGTAGGTGATGTCACTGTTGTGGACATTTGCTTTTGATTTCCGGTATTCCGGATCTCTCAGGGTTCCACTCCACAGATAATGCCGGTTTGCGGTGGTACCGGTCAGGGAGGAACAGAAATTGTGATCGCAAATGGTAAATGCATCCGCTAATTCGTAGTAAAAAGGTAAATCCTCACGGTCATAGAATCCCATCGTAAGAGGCATATCTCTGTAGGCAGGATTACCCGATTTTTTGGCTTCCAGCCATCCGTCGTGTTTTCCTTCATTGCGTGCGTCCACCATATCCTCCCAGGAATGAGGCAGGGAAGCCATCCAGGTGACTTTTGTGTTTTTGATGTCATACCGGAAGGGGGCGTAGGTTTCACCTTTATTGTTGGATTGTAGCCATACTTTATTTTTATTGGGCAGATCGATCGCGCGGGGATTCCCGAATCCTCTCACCCCTTTCAATTTTCCGAAAGCGTGATCAAAAGACCGGTTTTCCTGCATCAAAATGACGATATGTTCTGCATCCATATAGGTGCTCCCTTTTTCAGGGTTGATCGAAAAAGCACGCCGGATGATATCAGGATAAAAACCGGACATAGCGGTACCGCCGGTAAACATTGCCGCTTGCTTGAGGAAGTCTCTTCTTGTAGCCATAGTTTTGTCTCTTTGTTATATTAATTCTACGGACCTTGAATTTAAAAATCCGTATGCACGAATTCTGGATGTTAATTGTAAAAGTGTGGAAAGTCGTGAATTTATTTGAAATTAACAAATTCCTCCCAATTCACTGTACCGTGAAGAAAGGAAATCCCGGGAAAACTTTTTGGTTGAAAATTGTGGATTTGTTATGGAATATTGCCTTTGATATGAAAATATACAGCCGTAAAGATTGTTACAAGACTTGTCTTTTCATCCGGAGTGGATTTTTCGTTTATCCTTTGCTGAAAAGGGATGAACCAGGAACAGAATATTTCGCAGGACATTCAATAAATTCCTATATTTCATTTACAAAAATTTGTTTTTACAGAATAAAAATATATTGCAATGGCATATAAAAATAAAGGGATGGCGACCCGATCCATCCATGAAGGAGAAATCAAAGACCAATTTGGCGCCCCTCATACTCCGGTATACAATACCACCACCTTTACTTTTTCTTCGACCAAAGAACTGATGGAGGCGGTAGATGGTCGTTCTTCCGATCCATTGTACACCCGATATGGGATGAATCCCAACTTATGGGCGCTGGAGAAAAAGCTGGCGAGCCTGGAAGAAGCAGAAGAATCGCTCGTGTTTGGTAGCGGGATGGCAGCCATATCTTCCGCTTTCCTGGCTCATGGCCGGGGAGGAGTTCTCGTGCTGGGTGATATCTACGGTGGAACGATCGATTTTTTGGAAAATCAGTTTCGAAGTCTGAATGTGCCGGTATATTTCCTCCTGGAAGAGGAATTTCACCAGATGGAAGATATTTTGAAAAAAGGGGTGGATATGGTGTTTTTTGAATCTCCCAATAATCCTTTCCTTGGGATTTTGGATATTGAATGGGTAGGGGCTCAGGCGCATCAATATGGAGCGCTTGTTTGTATAGACAACACCTTCGCTACGCCGGTCAATCAAAATCCACTGCTGCTGGGTGCAGATCTGGTGGTCCACAGTGCGACCAAATATCTGGGTGGACACAGCGATGTCACCGGCGGAGTTGTGATGGGATCATCAAAACTGATCGATAAGATCAAGCCCTGGCGCAAAAACTTGGGGCAGATCCCGGCGCCCGAAGTCGCAGCTCTTTTGTCCCGTAGCCTGAAGACTTTGGTGATCCGGGTCCAACGGCAGGGTGAAAGTGCCATGAAAATCGCTGAAACTTTTCAGGATCATCCTAAGGTCAAGAGAGTTTTTTATCCGGGACTGAAATCCAATAAAGGCTATTCGGTGGCTTCCCGGCAAATGTGTGGTTTTGGTGGAATGCTGACGATGGAACTTCATGGTGATTTTGAAAAGACGGCGGCGGTAGCGGATCGTCTGGAATTGATCCGAATCGCCCCCAGTTTGGGAGGAACGGAAAGTCTATGTACACAACCGGTCACGACTACTCATGTGGATCTGACGGAGGAAGAACGAGAGCGCCGCGGGATCACTCCATCACTTATTCGATTCTCGATCGGTCTGGAGGATGTGGAAGATCTGATCGAAGATATCCGGCAAGCATTGGACCAATAAATTTGTTTTGAAGGATCTATGAATTTTTAACCGAAAATCAGGTACTTGGAGGGGAATTATTTTAAATGGAGTGGCGGGTTGTGTTTTTACTATAACCCGCCACTTTCCATTTTGGTCATTCAATAGCTTCTCTGTTCAATCTGTTTTCTGCCAATTCATTCAGGATCTTATCTGCATTATATTCTTCATCAAGGGTGGTTTGCAAAGTTTTGGCAATGTCATCATGCCCCAGTTCTTTGGCATATCGGACGGCTGTACCATATGCTGAAATTTCATAATGTTCTGCCCGTTGAGCATTCGCTATGATTCCGGCATTTTTGATTTCATTATTTTTTAGTTTTTTTATCGATTTTTCCGATTCTTCGATCAGCCCTTTCATGCCTTTACAGGTTTCGCCTTTTATTTCGATTCCCATTTGATCGGCTATCTTTTCGATCCTTGATTTATGTTCTTTCGTTTCTTCCAGATGTTGTTCCAAAGCTTTTTTCAGATCATCATCTTTTGCTTTTTTCGCTAATTTCGGAAGCGCTTTGATCAACTGTTCTTCCGCACTGTGCAGATCCTTTAACTGGTGGATAAATAAATCTTGTAATGTTTTCATCTCTTTATATTATTTGTTCTGTCCGAAAATAAGAAGACCACGGAAGGATTTTGACTCTAATATTTATGATTCTTATCCGGATCGGGATAAAATCAAAACTTCTACTTTTTGGTTTAATCCTTTGGTATCAATTTTTTTGAATTCAACGGGCAAGTGTGCGGGATCGGCGGTGTAGCTTACTATAAATAAAAAACCCCGTCCAAATCTGGAATTTGAACGGGGGTATATTATAAAAAACTAATGTGAAACTTAATCCAGAGTCGGTTCCCATCCCGGTTCATATTCTCTTCCCCAGAGCTTCATCGCATCTCTGTCAAAGATTCTTCCGGTAGTTTCATCGACATCAAAACCCCGGCCAATGCGGGCGGCAATATTGGAATAATGAACCATGGTCATGCTGATAGCAGCATCATCGATTGGTGCTGTCAGTTCAGCTTTTCCGCGGATGGCATCGAAAAAATTGACCACATGGGCAGTCGTCATATCTCCTCCACCTCCCAGAGCTGTGCCCGCTTCTTCCGAAGCCGATTTATTGTCTTTGACCACTTTTCCACTCCGGTCATAGAGGACATATTTACCCCGATCGACAAATACCGCACCTTCGCTACCATAAATGATCGTACCCCGTCCGGCACCATAGGTGTCATATCCATTCCGGCTTTTTCCATCCCATTGAATCACCTTATCATCCGCAAAACGGAAAGTAGCTTCCATGGTATCGTACATCTCCCATCCATCCTCCGGGAAGTGTCTTTTCGCAGCTTCGACGTCTACCCGCATAGGAATGTCCACCTGGAGGGCCCATCGTGCGACGTCCAGTTCGTGCGTGGCATTATTTCCTGCTTCTGCCGTTCCATAATCCCAGCCATACCAATGCCAGTTGTAGTCCCAGGTCTCTGAAGTGTATTCTCTTCGCGGAGCGGGTCCCTGAAACAGATCCCAGTCCAGGCCTTCCGGTACCGGTGCTTTCTTCTGCAGGGGAACCTCGCCCCGGGCCATCGTATAGATCGCGAGGGCTTTGTAAGGGGTTCCGATGACGCCTTCGTGGATTTCATTAATGATTTGGATTGTATGATCGGATGATCTTTGCTGATTCCCCATCTGAACCACTTTGTCAAATTTCCGGGCAGCTTCTACCAGGATCTCATTTTCAAACATATTGTGGCTGCAGGGTTTTTCCACATACACGTGCTTTCCTGCTTTCATCGCCATCACCGATCCCGGCGTATGCCAGTGATCGGGCGTCGCATTGATCAGAATATCTACATTTTTATCTTCGATCACCTTGCGGATGTCATTCTCTGCTTTGGGTTTGTAATCGATGTGTTTTGCAAAATTGGTCAGAGCTCTGTCTCTTTGTTTTTTCATGACATCACAGAGGTAGACCAGCTCTACATTGGACTCCGGTCGTGCAATAGGAGCATAAAAAGCACCGATTCGTCTACCCAATCCCGCTATGGCCACATGAAGACGGTCATTGGCGCCGATGATACGGGAATAGCTTTTGGCAGGCATTCCCATGGCTGTTCCTGCCATCGCCATTCCGGTCGTGCCGATCGTTACTTTTTTTAGAAAATTTCTTCGATCTTTCATATTCTATCTTTGATTTTTCTTTATTCCACCAAATATAATTAAATCTTAGGATTTCAAAAATAATTGTCCCGATCGAAAGGTGGGAATCTTGCATACCGGTGTAGGAAGTCCGTGTAAGATCTTTTCCTGAAGCCGCAATTCTATTTCCCTTCCCGGAGCATCTGAATCGGCAGCCGAAATGCTTGCAATCGGTAAGTGTCCGGATCACGACGTCCATCGATACAATTGGAAAGGCAATCCTCGTATCCGTTGATGCTGTAGGTGATCAGGAGTTCTTCCTGGTCATTGATATCATGAGAATGCGCTACCGGCAGATAGAAAAAAGGATAATGACCCTGTAAAGTATCATCCAGTTCATAAATGACTTTCCGCTCGGAAAAAGGGCCGGTGGGTGAACGACTTACCGCAGCATAGATTTCTTTTCCCTGATCACATGCTACACTAAATTCGGCACTCAGGAGGAGAAATTGATCTCTGATTTTGGAAACATGAATACCATTGCTTGCTCCTATTGCGATTTTTTCTGCTTTTGATGCTTTCCGTTGCCATGTCGTCCCATCCCAAAACTCCCATTTCAGAGGTTGATCCACAGGGAATCGCGCAACAAAAACCGCCCCTTCGATGAATTGGAGCCGGCTGCCGTAAGCATATACATAAGAATTCTGATCATCTGTGACAAAACCTTCTCCAAAACTGATTCCATCCATATCAGGTAGTGGCAGATAGGTGAAATCCGTGAGATCGGATAGAGGAGCCCTTGCCCACATTTCCGGTTGGATCGCTTCAAAACCAAAAGGTCCGCCTTTGCCTGTATTGCGAAAAGAATGCATAAATATAAATAGACTATCATCGATGACCAGACCACTCCCCGGCCAGAAAAACTGATCCTTCGGGTCATCAGGCCGGTGAAACAGATCCCGTCGTTCACCAGATTGTAGAAGGGTTGTTGTGGCTTCCGCTTCCCAGTTTCCCGCCGGCTGGACCAGTCCTGTATTTCGTACTTGAAAAAGGCAGGGAATAGTTCCCGACGCCGGATCAAAATGATCGATATAGGAATCGCCAAATACCCATAAGACACGGTCATCAGGTAAAGGGATCGTGAATCCTCCATCTCCTGCTACCATCCCTGTTTCTCTTTTGAAAAACTGAGTAACCATTGTATCGCGGTATGGCTTTGATATTTTGGATTGATCTTTCTGATTGGATATGCCAATGCATCCTGTCATCATGATGATGATCAAAAAATGAAGACTTATTTTTATTTTGAACTTCATGTTTTTTTGATCAAATAAATTTCTGCCGGATCGGGGGGACATGGTACATGTAAAAAATCCGAATCGTCCGGCAGAGGGACGATTCGGATTTTTGTGATCTGTTTTTTAATACCTCAGCAGCGCATTGGCTCTTGATTTTTTATCGGGCAATTCATCCCGGTTCATCGCATAAATATTTCCTCCCTGCAAGAAGGTGTAAATCGCGGCGATGTTGATCAGTGACGGATGTGGACTGTCGGGAGAATCATCTACTACCACCTCATTGGTATTCATGTCAAAAGTACCGTACAGATCATTATCTCTTGGAACAAATAAGGTGTCGATCCTTCCCTGAACCGCAGTTCTCAAAATAGCTCCGATACTGGTGACTGTTCGCCCGGTTCCGTGATGTCTTTTAAATTCTGTGATTTTGTCCTCTCTTTTTTGAATGAGCACCGGCCGGATGACTTCCCATGTTTTGTTATGGATTTCTTTGATGCTGATGTTGCCCGGATGCATCGCTACGTAATCTTTGAGCAATCCCTGATATTGATTGGCTTCCTGATAAATGGGAAACAAATATTCCTGACCAAAAAATATGAGCGGGATGTTCTCACTTCGGAGATAAGAGATCAATTTTTCATTGAGTCCTCTCATAAATTGTAAAATATCAGATTTTCGATTGTCTTTACCTGCTCCCTGACCATGGTAAAGCGCCTGTCCCGGTCCCGCCTGCTGGGTACGAAACTGGAGATGATCTTCCGTCAGGTCATATCCCACGACATCCTCCAGTCGTAAAGGCAGATCTTCGATCTCGTCGGTTATATTGTTGATGCCAGTTTTGGAAGCGCGATAAAGTGCCGTATTTTTCAGGTCCACTGCCAGTACCAGATAGTCTCCTGCCGGCTCCAGCTGAGTGATCATGGGGATGACATGGAACCGATCAGAAATGGATACGATTTTGCGCACGGTACGTGGGAGATGAAAAGTTTCAAAAAAGCCTTCAGAAGCGAATACCGCCAGGCCGTCTGTTTGGTGATTCCAAAAATTGGTGTCACCATACAATTTCTGAATCGGCTGTGTCAGTTCATCGATTTTTCTTTTGGGAATTCCACGATCCGACAAACGGGAATATACCTCCCTAAGTTGGTTTTTAAGAACAGTTTTGTCTTTTCCCTGGACGACAGCATCTCCGTACCGATGCGTAGGAAGATAGAGAGAGATACAGATTTCGCCGCTGTACTGTGCCAGTTGTTCTACTTTTTCTTTTCTTGTGGTGGTCATATGATTCATTTTGGTTCGTGAATAATGAAACATAACCGGGCTTTTTTAATTGCCTGATTATTTTTCCATAATATAGGAATTTTTTTCCGTATGTGAGCGATTTTTCTATTGATTTATA